>Ga0180221_1000808_pt1 | contig 24186 bp, 26 predicted proteins | sample eDN5th37CKraftMG_FD_151339 | JGI IMG/M metagenome (GOLD analysis project Ga0180221, IMG submission 151339) | Enriched Miracle-Growth compost microbial communities from Emeryville, California, USA - eDNA 5th pass 37_C Kraft MG (version 2) (version 2) ...
CGCCGCCGCGCAGGGTGGCGATCATGCCGACGGGCGCGCGACCTACGGCCATTCGCTGCTGGTCGATCCGTGGGGGGAAATATTGCTCGACATGGGCGACGACGCGGGGGTGCGGACGATCGAGGTGAACTTAGGCCGTGTGGAGGAGGTGCGCGCGCGCATCCCGGTGCTGCGCCATCGCCGTCCGATTGGCGCGGCGGTGGTCGCGCCATGATCGTGTTCGACCTGAAATGCGCGCCCGGGGGGCATGTGTTCGAGGCATGGTTCGGCTCGACCGACGATTATGAGGCGCAGCGCGCGCGCGGCCTCGTCTCCTGCCCGCTCTGCGGGACGGCCGATATCGACAAGGCGGTGATGGCGCCCAATGTCGGCATGAAGGGCAATCGGCGTGCCACGCCTTCCATGCCTTCGGATGCGGCGGCGCCCTCCGGCCCGGCGCACCCGGTCGCCATGCCGGCCGCGCCCGCCATCGGCCCCGACGCGATGAAGGCGATGCTGCGCGCGCTCGCCGAGGCGCAGGTCCGCGCGCTCAAGGAATCGGATTATGTCGGCAACCGCTTCGCCGAGGAAGCGCGCGCCATCCACCTGGGCGAGAGCGAGCAGCGCGCCATCCACGGCCAGACCACGCCCGATCAGGCGAAAGCGCTGCTGGAGGAGGGGATCGAGGTGATGCCGCTCCCCTTCCCGGTACGCCCGCCCGGCACGGACAATTGACCGCGCGCCCCACCTTGCCTAACCAGCACCACGCCGCCCCGGTAGCTCAGCAGGACAGAGCAACGGTTTCCTAAACCGCAGGTCGGGAGTTCGAGTCTCTCCCGGGGCACCAGCACCGCCATGGTACTACGCCACAGTACGCCAGAGCTGCCTTTCACCGCCTACGGCCGCTGTCGCCACGCCGGCCCGAAAACGGCCAAATCGTTGTTGGCGCAGGCACGGGGCGCCGGCGGTTCTTTCAGCGGTTATCTGGCTGATGTCGCGCCTGTTCGCGGATGTTCCGGAACTTGTCGGGCGCCAGTTTCGGCATGGCTTCGACAAAGGCCACCACATCCCAAATCCGCGCATCCGGCTCGATCTCGCCCCAGGCGGGCATGCCGGTCATCTTCACTCCATCGTGAATGATGGTGTAGAGTTCCGCCCGCGACCAATGGCCGGACGCTCCGACCAGATAGGGCGGAGTCGGGAGCATGGCGCTCGCCCATGGCGCCCGCGCCACCCCGGGGCCGCCGTGGCATGCGATGCAGTGCCGGTCATACTCGGCCGCGCCCGCGAGGAGCGAACCATTCGCGGCGCGCGACGAACCCGCCGACCCCCTCGAGCGACGTTCCACCGAATGGATCATCGTGATGTGGATCGCCCAGGCGAACAGCTTCGAATGCGAGCTTGTAGCAGCCGTATTGAACCAGATACCCGACAAAATTAACCCGCTCGCGATAGCGGCGGCCACGCCCAGTGCCAGGATGCCCAGCACCGCGCCCACCCAGAACCTGTTGAGTGAGGCTAACCGCACGAGACCGTCACCTGAGGGTGTAGAGGTAGGCCGCGGCGTCCCTCACCTGTTGGTCCGACAGTCGCTGGTCGGGCATGTAATTCCCTTTCACCACCGACTGCGGTGATTTGAGGTATCGGAACAGATTCTGTGGCGAATTGGCGAGCACGCCGACGATCATCTGGCGGGAGCCGAAGTGCGCGAGTGACGGGCCGACCGTTCCGTTCGCTTCCTCAATTCCCGGTATACGATGACAGGAGCCGCAGGCCATCCGCGTTATGATGATCGCACCATGATCGGGATTTCCGATCGCTTGCACGGCCTCGTTTGTCCTGCTGCACCCACCCGATGCAAAGAAAGCGGCGCTGCAGAGCAGCCTTGCAAATCCCGCGCCCGTCGCATGGCGCGACTGGCGGCCCGCCATCTTCACGGATCGCCCCGCGCAGCCAGTGCGTCGATACGATCGGCGGCGCGGCAGGCGACCGCCCGGATCGTGAGCGACGGATTGGCGCCGCCAACGGCGGGAAACACCAAGCCACCGCAAATCCACAGATTGAGAATGTCCCGGCTGCGGCAATCGGCATTGACCACACCGGGGATTACCTCGCCCACCATCTTCAATCCCCCCGAGTGATTGGCGCGGTTCATCTCGTCCACCAATAGCTGGCCCCGCAGGCCGCGCTGACCGGAGGGTTTCCTGACCCAGATGACGGCTGCAGCCGATCCCAAAAGAAATCATCGATCGTCTGGGCCATGGCGCGCATGCTTTCCGTTGCCTGGGCTGTATCTGGTGAACGGAACGGACCCAGCTTCCTGCCGTTCCGTTTGTTACGGGGACGCTACAATGAAATGGGGAAACCCTCCTCGCGCGTCCATTGGCGCGCCGCGGAACCCGGACGGCGTCGCCGTATCCGGCGATCGCCCCGGGAAAGCGGCAAAACGCGAACGTGGCGGACATAATCGCGCCGGGCTGGAACGGCCGCTTTTATCATGAGCGGACATCCAGCAAGCCTGCGACGGAACGACCCGGATTGGTCGCATGCGGAATTGGCGAGGATCAAGCCGGAGATTTGGTGAGACCTACTTTGGCGAGATAGATTTCGAGATCTCCCCCATGCGCGACGTTCCCGATCATGCCGATATACCCATCGGGCCGGACGAGCACATGGTCGCCAGCTTTCACGCCATAGGCCCTCTGGAACTGGCCGTCATTATCCTGCAGTTCCAGTCCTTCGCCAATGCGGTGGATTCTCAATCCCCGCCGTGCGGCGATCCCGGCCTGCGCGTGGCCATATTGTAGCAAGGTCCAGTGCGGCCCCGCCAGGAGGTCGAACAGGCGCCTGCGCTTGCCGGCAGCACCCACGAGTTCGGCATCCGGCGCGCGGTCTCCGGCTGCCGGCGTGCGTCCGCCATCGTCGTCCCCTTGCGCAAGGGAGCATCCGGCATAGCCAAGATCGAGCTGATGGACTTCGCGGCCCCGCCGCATCACGCCCTGCTGCATCTGGGTGAGGAGGCCGGTGGACAGGCCGAGGATGCCTGCCGCGATGGGGCGTCGCTCCTCCTCATAGCTGTCGAGCAGATCGACGGGCGCGCCCTCCAGCACGGCGGCGAGTTTCCAGCCGAGATTATAGGCGTCCTGCACGCTGGTGTTCAGCCCCTGTCCGCCCGTGGGCGGGTGAGTGTGGGCCGCGTCGCCGACGAGGAAGGTCCGCCCGACGCGATATCGGTCGGCAAGCCGGGCGTTCATCGAGTAGACGGAGGCCCAGCCAACAGTCCCGACCTTGATATCGCTGCGTCCCGTCCGGTCCGCGATCATGGCGTCGAGGTCCGCCGCGCTGACGCCCACATCGCCTTCCGGCAGGACGGGGGCCTGAATCTGGAACAGGTCGGTGCCGGCGAGCGGACAGATGGCGATCTGGCGCTCCATGTCCCCCTCGCCAAAGCGGTGCCAGGCATCGCCCGGCAGCCCCTTGAGCGTCACGTCCGCCACCAGCGCACGAACGCCCAGCGTCCTGCCCGGAAAATCGATGCCAAGGGCGGATCGGACGAAGCTGCGTCCACCATCCGAGCCGACCAGATAACGGGCGCGGACGATCTCCTCCCCCGCTGCCGTCGCGATGCGGGCGGCGACATGGTCCGTATCCTGTTCGAAGCCGGTCAGCTCGCAGCCATATTCGACATGGCAGCCGTATTCGGCGAGGCGATCGCGCAGGACCCGTTCGGTCAGGAACTGGGGGATCATCAGCGGCTGGTTTAAGGGCTCGGCCGGGTTGGTATCGGACACCTCCATCATGGTGGAATCCGTGAAGCTCCCGTCCGGCCGATATTCCCGCTGGGGCGGATAGACGCCGCCGGCCGCGAACAGGCGGTCGATGACGCCGAGATCCTCGAACACCTCCTGCGAGCGGGGCTGGATGCCCTTGCCGCGCGACCCGGCGAACGGCGCCGGCAGCTTCTCGATGAGGCGGAAAGCCACGCCGCGCCGGGCGAGATCGATAGCGAGCGTCAGCCCGGAGGCTCCCGCTCCGCAGATCAGCACGGCGATGTCGGTTGGCTGTTCCATGGCGCGCTCCTATGTGTATGATGCACATATCTTGCGGAGGCGGTCGGGTGTCAACGGGAAAAGTGCATAATACACATATAAGGGCATTGCTGCCGCAGTTGCACCGATCGCTTATCGACATCGCCGGCGTGATGAACGAGCCGGAGCGGGATGCGGCGATGCTCCGGGTCGCGGGGCTTTCGCTGGAGCGGGCGCTGTTTCCCTTGCTCGTCTCGATCGAACGTCTGGGGCCGATCGGCGTGGTCGAGGTCGCGGGCCGGGTCGGCCGCGACTATACGACCGTCAGCCGCCAGGTCGCGCGGCTTGAGCAACTCGGTCTCGTCACGCGAAGGGCGAGCGCCGCGGACAAGCGGGTAAGGGAGGCGGAGATCACGCCGCGCGGGAAGGCGGCCACCGACGCCATCGATGCCGCGCGCGAAAAAATGGCCGAGCATCTGTTCCGCGACTGGACCACGCGGGATTTCGATGAGCTGGTCAGGCTGATGCGGATGCTGGCGGACGGCATGAGCGAGGAATCCTAGCCGCCTGTGGAAGCGGAACGTCTGCTCCTGAGGAGCAACGTCGCGAACCTGAAGGTGGCGCGGGAGGCCGATACCGGCCCGGCCCCCAGGGGCGGTTCGACCGGCGGCATGGAGGTCACGCTGATCATGATCGGCGACAGTCTCCATATCTGCAACGGCACCGACGCGGTGATCGCTTATGATGCGGAGACCGGCCAGCGCCGCTGGACCCTCCAGATGACGAACTCGTCGTCGGGCAAGCCGTGTGGCGGCGTCATCTGTTATCGGGCGCCGGGCGACACGGCGACGGCCAGTTCAAGGGGCCGTCGCGCTGACAACAACGGCATTGCCAGGAAGGTCCGCGATGAGCACAGTTCATCCATGCCGATTGGCCGATCCGATCTTGCCGATTTCAGCTATTTCCTCGCGATCGCGCGGCATCGCAGCTTCCGCCGCGCCGGCCTCGAGGTGGGCGTCAGCGCTTCGGCGCTCAGTCACGCGCTCAAGGGTCTCGAAGCCCGGCTCGGCATAAGGCTGCTCAATCGCACCAACCGCAGCGTGACGCTCACCGCCGCCGGCAAGGAGCTTCAGGACGCGATCAGCCAGCCCTTCGCTGCAATCGATCAGGCCGTCGACCGCCTCAATCGCTTTCGCGATGCACCCACCGGCCGCATCCGCCTCAACGTGCCCACCGACGCGGCGAGCCTCCTGCTCGCGCCGGTCCTGCCGGCGTTCGTCGATCGCTATCCCGATATCGAGATCGACCTGGCGGTCAACAACCATATGGTCGACGTGACGGAGGGCGGCTTCGATGCCGGTATCCGATACGGCGGGACCATGCCCGAGGATATGGTCGCGCAGCGCCTGTCGGCCGACATCCGCTGGGTGGTCGCCGGCTCGCCCGCCTATCTCGATCGCTTCGGCGTACCGGAGCGTCCCGAGGATCTGATGCACCACCGCTGCCTGCGATTCCGGCTCGGCGACGACAGCATCTATCGCTGGGAGTTCGAGCGCGGCGCCGAGACCCTGAACATCGCGGCGCCTGGATCGCTCGTGCTGGACGATGGCCCCGTCATCCTCGCGCTCCTCACAAGGGGCGCCGGGCTCATGTACGGTCCGGAGCCGCTGCTTGCGCCGTTGATCGCGTCGGGTGACGCGCGCCTCGTTCTCGAGGACTGGGCGTCGCCTGGCCCCGGCTTCCACATCTATTATTCGAGCAGGCGTCAGCTCCCGACCGGCCTGAGACTGCTGATCGACCTTATCCGCGAGATCCGGCCGCTCGGCCTCTGACGGCCGAAATCTGGAATTTGCTACCGCTTCCGGCAAAGGCCGGAACGGTGTCCGCTACAGCATCGGACGTCGGAAAACCGCCATCACCGGAAGCGCTTGCGGAGAAAGAACCGCTTCTGCCCTATGGGATGATCCTCGAGAGCGCCGAACACCTCGAAGCCCAACTTCTCGTAAAAGCCACGAGCCTGAAACTCATATGTATCGAGCCAGATGCCGACGCAATTATCAGCGCGGGCAATTCTTTCCGCCTCTTGCATCAAGGCGGTTCCGTAGTTTTCCCCGCGATACTCTTCGGGCACGGCGAGCAATTCCACGAACAGCCAATCATAGACAACCTTCCCCCAAAGCCCGCCAACATGTTCGCCCCCCTTGTCCGTTAAAAGGAGGGCTACCGGACGGATGCGGGGATCGCCTGCCTGACGGATGTTGTAGGCGCGCAAGGGCGCAATAACAGCGTCCCGATCGGTTTCGGATGGGCTTTCAGGAATAGTGAGACGAAGGACCATTACGCGAACCTATCGCAAAATGATCCGCTTTCAACGGCTGCTACTGCCTTTACGAGCCGGCGCGGGGGCCATGGGCATCTTCGTCGACCTTGTCCCGCACGGTTCTGCCGGCCAGGATCATCTCGAACGAGAATGCGGCCAGGGCCGCTACCGCGCACGTCAGCGCGCCGCCGAACAGCGCGAACAGGATGACGCCGGCAGCGCCGCTCCGCAAGGCGCTGAGAAAGAGCGTGAGGGCGGCGCAGCATGTGAGCCCTCCCGCCACGGCGGCCAGCAGCACCGCCAGATCGAGCGCCTTCGATCGCAGGCGAAGGCGGGCAAGCTGCATCGGCCGCCGCGCGGGCTCGCCGGACAGCTTGTCCACCTGATCGGCGATCCTGCCCAGGCGCGTCGTGAAGACGTTCAGCAGGGAGGCAACGCCCGTCAGCAGAAATATCGGCGTCAGCGCGAGCTGGACCACATGGGCGGCGATGTTGACGTCTGGCTGCATCATGATTGCCTCTTAACCGCGTCTCCGGCTTCGTCCTATCCGGGTGCCGCGCTGGCGGGCAAATGCGAACGCCCGCTTCCGCCGATGCCAAAAAGCGGGATCGGCCCGATGATGAGCGCCGCTCAACACGGCATGCAATGGTGAGGCCCTAACCCCGCGCGGCGATATCCTCTATCCTCGCCGCGACACTCCAATATTAGAGGATCATCATCGATGGCGACCAAGGCCTATGGCGCATTTGCGGGCGACAAGCCGCTCGAGCCGATGGACATCGCGCGCCGGGCGCCCGGTCCGCACGACGTCCAGATCGAGATCGCCTATTGCGGCGTCTGCCATTCCGACCTGCATCAGGTTCGCAGCGAGTGGGCGGGCACGCTCTACCCCTGCGTGCCGGGCCATGAGATCGTCGGCCATGTGACGGCGGTGGGCGATCAGGTGACGGGGTTCGCGATCGGCGAAACCGTCGGCGTCGGCTGCATGGTCGACAGCTGCCAGCATTGCCACGCCTGCGACGCCGGGCAGGAGCAATATTGCAAGGAGGGCTTCGTCGGCACCTACAACAGCCCGACCGCCGACGCGCCGGGGCATACGCTGGGCGGCTATTCGCAACGCATCGTCGTCGACGACAGGTTCGTCCTCCGGATCCGCCATCCCGAGGAGCAGATCGCCGCGGTCGCGCCTTTGCTGTGCGCGGGCATCACGACCTATTCTCCGCTGCGCCACTGGCAGGCGGGTCCGGGCAAGAAGGTGGGCATCGTCGGTATCGGCGGCCTCGGTCATGTCGGCGTGAAGCTGGCGCATGCGATGGGCGCGCATGTCGTCGCCTTCACCACGTCGGACAGCAAGCGCGACGACGCGCGCGCGCTCGGCGCCGATGAGGTCGTCAACTCGCGCAATGCCGACGAGATGGCGGCGCATGCGGACAGCTTCGATTTCATCCTGAACACGGTGGCCGCCAGCCATGATCTCGATGCCTATACGGCGCTGCTCAAGCTCGACGGAACGATGACGCTGGTGGGCGTGCCCGAGCACCCGCATCCAAGCCCCGAGGTCGGCGCGCTGATCTTCCGGCGGCGCTCGATCGCCGGCTCGCTGATCGGCGGCATCGCCGAGACGCAGGAGATGCTCGATTTCTGCGCCGAACATGGGATCACCGCCGATATCGAGATGATCCCGATCCAGCAGATCGACCAAGCCTATGACCGGATGCAGCGCAGCGACGTCAAATACCGCTTCGTGATCGACAGCGCATCGCTGGCCAACTGAACGACAGGAGACGAACGACGAGCCCGACCTATGTGACGGGGCGCTTGCCGCCGCCGGCGATGACCGCGCTGCCCGTCGCGAAAAAGATGTTCGAGGAAGCCCGCGCCTGATCGCCGACCGATTATCAGGAGAACCGACATGAAGCTGATGCACGCCGGCTCGCAGCCCTCCCAGAAGGGGCCGGAAGACTATTTCACCGGCACCGTCCGGATCGATCCGCTGAACTCGCCCCCGGCGCCCGCCCGCGCAGCTTGCGCCTATGTCACCTTCGAGCCGGGCGCGCGGTCGGCATGGCACACCCATCCGCTCGGCCAGACGCTGATCGTCACCGCCGGTTGCGGCTGGACCCGGTGCGAGGGCGGCCCGATCGTGGAGATCCGGGCCGGCGACGTCATCTGGTGCCCGCCCGGCCACAAGCATTGGCACGGCGCGACGCCGACCACGGCGATGACCCATCTCGCCGTCACCGAATCCCTCGACGGCAAGAATGTCGACTGGATGGAGAAGGTGACGGACGAGGAATATCTCGCCGGCCTGCCGCAGGAGAGTGCGCGATGAGCGACGAGCCCAAAGCCTTCCACAGCCCGTTCGGCGACATCGCGCCCGCGCTCGCCGCCTATACCGACGACGTGCTGTTCGGCGATGTCTGGAAGCGGCCCGGGCTGTCGCCGCGCGACCGCAGCCTCGTCACGGTGACGACGCTGATCGCGCTCTACCGCACCAACGAACTGCCATTCCACCTCAAATACGCGCTTCAGAACGGCGTCGCGCGCCAGGAGCTGGTGGAGGCGATCACCCATATCGCTTTCTATGCCGGCTGGCCGAACGCCAGCACGGCAGTCGGCATCGCGCGCAAGGTGTTCGCGGAAATTGACACGGGAGAATGACCATGCAGACCCGCATCCTTGGCGACAGCGGCCTTGCGGTCTCGGCCATCGGCCTGGGCTGCATGGGGCTGAATTACCATCGCGGCCCCGCCCCGGACCGGACGCAGATGATCGCGCTCGTCCGGGCGGCGGTCGAGCGCGGCGTTACCTTCTTCGACACCGCCGAGGTCTATGGCCCGTTCACCAACGAGGCGCTGGTGGGCGAGGCGCTGGCGCCGGTCCGCGAGCAGGTCGTCATCGCCACCAAATTCGGCTTCGATCTTGGCCCGGGCGGCTCGGGCGGGTTGAACAGCCGGCCCGAGCGTATCCGGCAGGTCGCCGAAGACTCGCTCAAACGGCTGCGCGTCGAGGCGATCGACCTCTTTTATCAGCATCGCGTCGATCCCGACGTGCCGATCGAGGAGGTCGCCGGCGCGGTGAAGGAACTGATCGTCGAGGGCAAGGTCCGGCATTTCGGCCTCAGCGAGGCGGGTGCCCCGACCATTCGCCGCGCCCATGCGGTGCAGCCGGTCGCGGCGGTGCAGAGCGAATATTCGCTGTGGTGGCGCGAGCCCGAGGCGGAGGTGCTGCCCGCTTGCGAGGAGCTGGGGATCGGCTTCGTTCCCTATAGCCCGCTGGGCCGGGGCTTCCTTACCGGCAAGATCGACGAGACGACCAGCTTCGGCGGCAACGACAACCGCGCCGGACTGCCGCGCTTCACGGTCGAGGCGCGCAAGGCGAACCGGCCGGTGGTCGAGCTGCTGGAAGAGATCGCCGCACGGAAGCACGCGACGCCCGCACAGATCGCGCTTGCCTGGCTGCTGGCGCAAAGGCCGTGGATCGTCCCGATCCCCGGCACCACAAAGCTCGCTCGGCTGGAGGAGAATATCGGCGCGGCGGCCGTCGCGCTGACGCCCGACGATCTCCGGCACATCGGGGAAGCCGCATCGCGGATCACCGTGGCAGGCGACCGTTACCCCCAGGCGGAAGCCGAGCGCACGCGGCGCTGACGCGTTTACGGGAGCTATCCGCATGAACATCTCATTCGAGGGAAGGTCGCGCTGGTGACGGGCGCGGCGTCGGGAATCGGCCTCGCCACGGCGAAGGCTTTCGCGGAATCGGGAGCGTCCGTCGCGCTCGCCGACTGGCACGAGGACGCCGTGCGCGCCGCAGCCGACGAACTGACCGGGCAAGGCCACAAGGCCATCGCCATCCGCTGCGACGTCGCCGACGATGCGCAGGTCGAGGCGATGGTTGCGCAGACCGTCGCCACCTTCGGCCGGCTCGATGCCGCCTACAACAATGCCGGCGTCCAGAACGAACTTGCCGAGACCGCCGACACCACGCGCGAGGATTACGACCGCGTGATGGGGATCAACCTGCGCGGCGAATGGAGTTGCATGAAGTTCGAGCTGCGACAGATGCGCCGGCAGGGCAGCGGCGCGATCGTCAACTGCTCGTCGCTTGGCGGCCTGATCGGCGGCGCGGAACGCGGAATCTACCATGCCGCCAAACATGGCGTGATCGGCTTCACCAAGAGCGCCGCGCTCGAATATGGCGCGCGCGGCATCCGCATCAACGCCGTCTGCCCGGGGCTGATCTGGACGCCGATGGCTGACCAGATGGTAGCGGCCGGGCAAGGCGATGCGCTCAAGGGCATGGAAAAGAGCATTCCGATGGGACGGGTCGGCCGCCCGGAAGAAATCGCGAATGCGGTCCTGTGGCTGTGCAGCGATGCGGCGAGCTACGTGACCGGCCAGTCCATCTCGGTGGACGGCGGATTCGTCATGCGCTGAACCGGATGCGTCTGGGCTCCGGCCGCAATATCCTTCGGGTTGGACGCGGAAACGAACAGGCCGGGAAGCAGGCGCCAACAGAGAGTCAGGAAAGGAATACCCATGGCACAAGGCATCGAGAACAAGGTCGTCGTGATCACCGGCGCGAGCAGCGGCCTCGGCGAGGCGACGGCAAGGCTGCTTTCCACGCAAGGCGCGATCGTCGTGCTCGGCGCCCGCCGCGCCGATCGCATCCAGGCGCTGGCGGATGAGATCGCCGGACGCGGCGGCAAGGCGCTTGCGATCACCACCGATGTCAGCGACCCCGAACAGGTCAGGCGTCTGGTCGAAACGGCGGTGGAGACCTTCGGCCGCATCGACGTCCTCCTCAACAACGCCGGACTGATGCCGCACTCGCTGCTCGAACACGGCAAGATCGATGACTGGAACCGGATGATCGACGTCAATCTGAAGGGCGTCCTTTACGGCATCGCCGCCGCGCTCCCGCACATGAAGGCGCAAAAGAGCGGCCACATCATCAATGTCTCCTCGGTCGCGGGCCATAAGGTGCGTCCGGGCAGCGCCGTCTATGCGGCGACCAAGACCGCGGTTCGCGTGATCTCGGAGGGGCTTCGGCAGGAAGTCACGCCTTACAATATCCGCACGACGATCATCTCGCCGGGCGCGATCGCGACCGAGCTTCCCGGCAGCATCACCGAACCCGACATCGCCAGGAGCACCCGGGAGTTCTACGACAAGGTTGCCATTCCGGCCGCGTCCTTCGCCAACATAGCGGCCTTCGCCATCAGCCAGCCGGACGACGTCGACATCAACGAAATCCTGTTCCGCCCGACCGCTCAGGAATTGTGACAACGGCGAGCGCATTCCTCATCGGGCGCTGACGTCCTCAGGATCCGGGCGACCTGCCTTCAGGTCGGGACGGGACGCAAGCGCCTATACTTCCCCAATATGGGGGTCTCACGAAACGTCGTCATATAAAATACCGAACAATTGATGCGAATTTCTAATCCAGGTTAGGAACGCCTATAGTTCAGGCTGAACCGATGCGACCATATTTCCTTCCAGACGCTTTGCGGGTTGGGCAGGAACCGGTTGCGAGTAGCCGAGTTGATCAATCCGGTTTTGCCAGCACTGGATGAATTGGTGAGCGGCCCCACGCCGCTGCGCCACGAAGGGGGCTGGGGATACGGAGGACGGCCTTTGAAGCTTGTGATCTTCGGCCTCACCGTCAGTTCATCCTGGGGCAACGGACACGCCACGCTTTGGCGCGGGCTCATCGGCGCGCTGTCGGACCAGGGACATGAGGTGGTCTTCGTCGAGCGCGACCTTCCCTGGTATGCGGAAAATCGCGATCTCACCAAGCTGCCCGGCGCCCGATTGCTGCTCTATTCGGAATGGCGGCAGGTGCTGGACGCGCGGCGGGACCTGATCGACGCCGATGCGTCGTTCGTGACGTCCTATTGCCCGGACGCCCTGCCGGCGACGCAACTGATCGCAGAGGAAGGCCGCGGGCTCGCGATCTTCTACGATCTGGACACGCCGGTGACGCTCGCCCGCTTCGCGGCGGGGGAGCCGGTGGCTTATTATCCTCCCGAGGGGCTCGGTGCGTTCGATCTGGTGCTGAGCTATACCGGCGGCCCGGCGCTGGCGGCGCTGGAGCGGCTCGGCGCCCGCCGGACGGCGACGCTCTACGGCCATGTCGATCCCGATGTGCACCGGCCGGCGGAGGCGCGGCCGATGTTCGCGGGCGACCTTTCCTATCTCGGCACCTATGCCGCGGACCGGCAGGCCGCGCTGGAGCGGCTGTTCGTGTCCCCCGCCGCCGAACGCCCCGCCATGCGCTTCGTGCTGGGCGGTTCGGCCTATCCCGCCGACTTCCCGTGGCAGCCGAACATCTTCTTCATGTCGCACGTCGCGCCGTGCGACCATCCCGCTTTCTTCTGCTCGTCGCGGCTGACGCTGAACGTCACGCGCGGCGACATGGCGGCGATGGGCTGGTGCCCCTCCGGCCGCCTGTTCGAGGCCGCGGCCTGCGGCGTGCCGATCCTGTCGGACGTCTGGGAAGGGCTCGATCACTTCTTCACCCCTGGCGAGGAGATCCTGCCGGCGAACACGAGCGAGGACGTGATCGGCGCGCTCGCTCTGTCGGACGCGGAGCTGCGGCGGATCGCGTCCCGCTCGCGGGAGCGGGTGCTCGCCGAGCATAGCTCCGCCCGGCGCGCGCGCGACCTGATCGGACTGATCGAGGCGGCCGCCGCGCCCGCATCCGCCTGCGCGGCGGCCTGACCCCCGATGTGGGGGATCATTCCCGCCGCCGGCAACGGCACCCGCATCCAGCCGCTCGCCTTTTCCAAGGAGCTTCTGCCGGTCGGCAGCCGCGTCGCGCCCGACGGCGTGGAACGCCCCAAGGCGGTCAGCGAATATCTGGTGGAGCGGATGGTCAAGGGCGGCGCGAGCCGCATCTGCTTCGTGATCTCGCCAACCAAGTCGGACATCGTGAGCTATTATGGCGGCGGGATCGGCCGGGTCGACACCGCCTTCGTCGTGCAGCCGCAGGCCGCCGGGCTATGCGACGCGATCTTCCGCGCCTGTCCGCTGATCCCCGCCGACGGCGAGCCCGTGCTGATCGGCCTGCCGGACACCATCTGGTTCCCGTCCGACGCGCTCGCGCAATTGCCGGACGACGCATTGTCGTTCCTGCTCTTCCCCGTGGAGCGCCCCGAACTGTTCGACGCCGTGGTGCTGGCGGACGACGGCCATGTCGAGGAAATCCAGGTCAAGCAGCCGGATGCGCGCTCGAACTGGGTGTGGGGCGCGTTCAAGATGCCGGGCTGCATCCTGCATGAACTGCACGCGCTGTGGCAGGAGCCGGGGCGCGGCGACGAATATATCGGCACGTTGGTCAACGCGTGGCTCGATCGCGGCAATCGCGCGATCGGGATCAAGGCGGGCGAAAGCTATGTCGATGTCGGCACGCTGGGGGGCTATCGCGCGGCGATCCAGTTGCTGACCGGCGGCGGCCCGCCATGAGCGACGCGGCGCTGTTCGCCCGGCGGCTCGCGGCCGGCGAGCGCGTCGACGATCCGGTGGCACTGGTGGTCGCGCACCCGGACGACGAGACATTGTGGGCGGGCGCGGCGTTCGCCCGGCTCGCCAATCTCACGCTGATCCACATCACGGACGGCGCGCCGCTCGACATGGCGGACGCCTCGCGCCTCGGCTTCGCGACGCGGGAGGATTATGCGCGCGCGCGTGGACGAGAGCTGGACCGCGCGCTGCGCCTGCTCGGGCCTCCCGCCGCCCGCATCGCCTGCGGCGTGCCCGACCAGCAGGCGATCCGGCGGCTGGGCGAGCTGGCGGATCGGCTGGCCGGGCACCTTGCCGCTATGGCCGCGGTCCTGACCCACCCTTATGAGGGCGGCCATCCCGATCATGATGCCGCCGCGCTGGCCGTGCGCATCGCGGTCGAACGGATCGGCGCGCGGGTGGGGAGAGCGCCGGTGCTGGTCGAATTCGCCTGCTATCACGCGATCGACGACGAGCGGCGGTTCGGCCGGTTCTGGCCGGACGCGGACTGCCCGGAGCAGGCGCGCCCGCTCGATCCCGCCGATCGCGATCGTATCGGGCACGCGATTGCGGCTCACGCCACGCAATCCTCCGTCGTGGGCTCGTGGCGGCCCGATGCGGAGCGGTGGCGCGCCGCGCCCGATTACGATTTCACCGCGCCGCCGCCGCCGGGCGACAGCCTCTACGACCGCTTCGGCTGGGCCATCACCTCCGCCCGCTGGCGCGAGCTTGCCCGGCAGGAGATCGCCCAATGGGCCTGAAGGTGCTGAGCGTCGCTTATCCCTTCGCCCCCGTCACCGCCGACCCGGCGGGAGGCGCGGAGCAGGTGCTCGCGCAGATCGATCGCGCGCTGACGGCGGCGGGCCATCGCTCACGCGTGATCGCGCCGGAGGGCTCCGTGACCACGGGCGAGTTGCTGGCCGTGCGCCGGATCGAGGGAGAGATCAGCGCGCCGAAGCGCGCCGCCGTCCACGCCGAGGTCCGTGACGCGCTGGACGATGCGGTGCGCAGCCACGGGGCGGATATCGTCCACCTGCACGGCATCGACTTTCACGATTATGTGCCGCCCCCGGGCGTGCCGGCGCTCGTCACGCTGCATCTCCCGCTGGACTGGTATCCGCCGGAGGCGCTTCTGCCGCGACGGCCCGGCACATGGCTCCAGCCGGTGTCCGACGATCAGGCGCGGCGCGCGCCGGACGGCGTCTCCCTGCTGCCGCCGATCGGCAACGGGGTGGACGTGGCGGTCTATCGGCCGGACGAAGGCAAGGACGACTATGCCCTCGTCCTCGGCCGCGTCGCACCGGAAAAGGGCTTCCACCATGCGCTGGACGCCGCGCGGATGGCGGGCGTGCCCTGCCGCGCGGCGGGCAGGTTGTTCCCCTATCCGGCGCATCGGCGCTATTTCGACGAGGAGGTGATGCCCCGGCTCGACGCGCTGCGCCGGTGGATCGGGCCGGTGGAAGGAAGCGCCAAGCGCCGGCTGATCGCCCGGGCGCGCTGCCTGCTCATCCCGTCCAACGCGCCCGAAACCTCCTCGCTGGTGGCGATGGAGGCGCTGGCGAGCGGAACACCCGTGATCGCCTTCCGCAGCGGCGCTCTGCCCGGGATCGTCGAGCATGGCGTCACTGGTCTGATCGTCGATACGACGGAGGAAATGGCCGGGGCGATCGGGCGGATCGGCGCGATCGATCCGGCCGCGTGCCGCCGCGCCGCGTGCGAGCGCTTCCCGCTGCGCCGCACGACCGACGCCTATCTCGGCCTCTATGCGCGGCTCGCGGCGTGAGCCGGGCGGCGATCCTGGAGCAATGCGCGGCGGGCGAGATATCGCCGGAGGTGGCGCTGTCGCGGATATTGCTTGCTGGCGAGCTTCCCGATCCGGCCATGCTGCGCCAGGCCGCCGCCGAGGGCGGTTCGCCTGGGCTTGCCGAAATGGCGGCGCTGGCCGAGCGCCACCGCGACCGGCTGCCGACGCTCCGCCGACTGGCGCAGACGGGCCTCGCGCCCGAGGGCAAGGACATGGTCGCCGCCACGGCGCGCCTGTTCGACCGCCTGGCCTCCGAGGCGCCCGAAGCCGGTGTCGCCTTCTACTCGTTCGGCGATCCCGATGCGCTGGCCGCAGCGACGTCGGAACTGGCCGATATCGTTCGCTTGTGGACGCCGCCGCGCGGCCGGCGGGTGCTCGACTTCGGCTGCGGGATCGGCCGGCTCGCCATCGCGCTGGCCGGCGAGGCGGCGGACGTGCTCGGCCTCGACGTATCGGCCGGGATGGTGGCGGAGGCACGTCGCCGCGCCGGCGATCGCCCCGGCCTCCGCTTCGTGGAGGGCAACGGACACGATCTCTGGCCGGCCCCCGACGCCGGCGTCGATCTGCTGATCGCAGCCGACAGCCTGCCCTATGTGACCCGGGCGGGCGCCCTCGAACGCTTCATGGCGGAGGCTGCGCGCGTGCTGGCCGACGACGGCGACCTGATCGTCTTCAACTGGTCCTATCGCGGGGACCCGGCACAAGACAGGCGGGAGGCGGCGGCGCTGGCATCGCGCTTCGGCTTCGCGCTGCTGCGCGCCGGCGAACAGCCGTTCAGGATCTGGGACGGCACCGGCTTTCATCTCCGGCGTCCGCCGTGAACCCCGACGAGCATTGGCGGCTCTGGCGCGCCGATCCGCGCGCGACCCCCTTCCAGTCGCCCGCATGGCTGGATCATTGGTGGACCTATCTCGGCGGTGTTGAGCGCCATGACGCCGAACTCCGCGACGACGGCGGCCGGCTGGTCGGCGCGCTGCCGCTGTTCGTGTGGAACGATGGCGGCGTGCGCAGGCTGGTGCCGGTGGGCGCCGGCCACAGCGACTATTGCGACGCCCTGCTGGCGCCGGGCGCGGACATGGATCGGCTATGGGCCGCGATCCTCGCGCATGCGGATCGGCGGGACGAACTGCTGCTGCCCGATCTTCGCGCGGATTCGCCCCTGCTGACGCCGCCGCCGACGGGCTGGACCGCCGAGGACGAGCAGATGGAGACCTGCCCGGTGCTGGCCTTGCCCCGACAGGGCCCGCTGCTGCCCGCGCTCGGCAAGACGCAGCGCCGCAAGGTCGTGCACGACCGGCATCGCGCCGCCCGTCTGGGCGGCGTCGAGGAGCGCCTCGCCCGGCCGGACGAGATCGGGGAAGCGCTGGAGGCGCTCTTCGCGCTGCACACCGCCCGCTGGGCCGGGGCTGGAGAAGCGGGCGTGCTCGCTGACCCGAAGGTGCGGGCCTTTCATCGCGCCGCGGCGCCGGCCCTGTCGGAGGCCGGCCTGCTGCGCCTGTCGCTCGTGCGCCACGAGGGCCGGATCGTCGCCGTCCTCTACGGCTTCGCCGATCGGAGCCGCTGGCATTCCTATATCAACGGCATCGACATGACGGTGCCCGGGCAGAGCTTCGGCACGCTCGCCTTCGCCACCCTCATCGAGGCGGCGACGGCCCACGGCGCCCGCGAATTTCACTTCCTGAGAGGTGAGGAGCCCTACAAATATGCCTGGGGCGCCGCGCCGCGCCGCACCTTCCGCCGGATCGTCCGGCGGGCCTGAGCCGTCAGGATGGCGCCAGCCCGGCCTCGGCCAGCCGGGCGAACAGGTCGGCCCTGAGGCGGGACAAGGCGTCCTCGCTCCAGGCTTCGACACGGGCGGTGAGCTTGGGCTCGGTGCCGGAGCATCGCAGCAGCCACCAGCCGTCCGCCGCGCTCACCCGCAAGCCGTCGGTGCGGTCGATCGCGGCATCCTCCCGTTCCAGCCGTTCGGCCACGCGGGCCAGGATCGTGGCCTTGGCCCCGTCCGGGCAGGGCAGGCGGATTTCCGGGGTGGCATGCGTTCGCGGCAGGCTGGCGCGGAATGCGGCGAGGCTCCGGCCGCTTCGCCCCAATGCGCCCAGCAGCCGCATGGCGACGTGGATCGCATCGTCGGTCCCGTTCCAGCGATCCGCATAGAAGATGTGGCCGCTCATCTCGCCCGCCAGCGGCGCGCCGGCCGCGATCATCGCCTCGCGCACCAGCACATATCCGGAGCGCGACAGCAGCGGCCGCCCGCCCGCCGCCGCGATGCCGTCGAACAGCACCCGGCTCGATTTCACGTCAGCGACGATCGGCGCGCCGGGATATCCGGGCAATATGTCCCGCGCGAGGAGCAGGAGGATCTGGTCCGGCCAGACGATCTCGCCGCCGCCGTCCACCACTCCGATCCGGTCGCCGTCGCCGTCGAAGGCGATGCCGAGGTCAAGGCCCCGCTCCGCCACCGTCGCCCGCAGCGCCGCCAGGTTCTCCGGCAGCGAGGGATCGGGATGATGGGCGGGAAATCGCCCGTTGATCGTGCAGTTGAGCAGATGATGCTCGCCCGGCAGCATGCGGGACAGGCGCTCCACGACCGCGCCGGCGGCGCCGTTGCCGGCGTCCCATGCGATCCTGAAGGGTGGCGCGCCGGCGGCGGCATCGGCCAGCCGCGCGACATAGCGCTCCTCGACCGCAAGCGGGCCGATGCTGCCGGCACGACGGGCCGTGCGGGGCCGCCCGATCAATTCGGCCAGGGCCGGGCCGTGAACGGGATCCTTGCCGATCAGCAGCTTGAAGCCGTTCTGATCGGGCGGATTATGCGATCCCGTCACCATGATGCCGCCGTCGAGATCATGCTCGTGCACGGCGAAATAAAGCATGCCGGTCGGGCCGAGCCCGATCCGCAGCGCCGCCGTCCCGCCATCGGCGAGGCCCTGCGCCAGTGCCGCTTCGAGAGCGGGTGACGAGAGCCGCCCGTCATAGCCAACCGCCACGCGCGCGGTTCCGCGCCGCGCGACGGCGGAGGCGTAGCTCAGGCCCAGCCCATAAGCGTCCTTCTCGGTCAGGTCGCGCCCGACCACGCCGCGCAGATCGTAGGAGCGCAACAGATCGGGGTTGACCGGCTTATGCCCGGACGGCGGCTTGATCCTTCCCGCCGACGGCACGGCCGCGCCGCTCGGCACGGCTCAGCCATGCTCGCGCGCGACGAACTTGTTGAAGCGGCTGGTCTTGCCGTCGGCTGTCTGGTCCTGGTGGAGGAAGGCAAGCTTGTTCTCGTCGAAGATCCGGAAGAACTCGTCCCAATCGATTTCGTCCAGCGCCTCGTTCGGCTCGTCGAACTCGACGCGAAGCAGGCCGCCGCCCTTGCCATTGTCCTCCGTCGCCTTGACAACCGCCGGCCGGCCATCGCGCTCCTCGATCCACTTGCGGATCGCCTTGTGATCGGTGGTGGTTTGGCCCGAACTCATGACTTCCTCCTGTCCAGAGCGACGGTAACGAACGAGGTGACGCGAGGTGCCGTTCCGGGCGAGATGGTTGATCTGCTCGCGTAGACTGACGAGCAGCTGACCGAGCTGATTTCACCGCGCGCGTGCGTCCGCCGCCGCGCGGGTCAGGGGCGGGACGAGCTCGGTGTCGACTTCGGCCGGCGCCTCGCCCCGGAACGTGTAGCAGCTCATGCGCGACAACGGGCTGTCGAACCGCGTGTTGGGCTCCTGCGCAAGGTCGTCGGCCATTGCTGCGGCGCCTGGAACAAGCTGGTCGAACAGCTCTGGCGGATCATGTCGCCCGGCCTCCGCGTGGGCCCGCGGGTTCTGACCACTGAATCTCGATATTACCAGTCACACTCAATTTGCCGACGCGGTTGGGGAGATACTGACTGCCGCGCCAGTGTCAGACCTGCCGCCTCTATCGTTTCGGCATTACATCTAACAAAGGTGGTATGGCCGCCGCCGGCCCATAGCTGGCCACCAGTGCCCATAACGAACGGCGCACGATTCTTTCAGGTAAATCATCGAGAGTGAACGTGTTAGAGCTTCGTCCCAATCTGGCGTATGCGTCTCTGAGCGACGGCGCGAGAGACGGCGGATGCGATGGCCGCGTTCGATACGAACGCCCTTGGCAGATCGGCGAGGGGATTTTGGGGCATTAAAGTGCGTCCTTTCGGACGTCGTGCGATAATCTGAGGGTTAAAGAAAGCGAATTGCAGTTTTTTTGGGAGTTAAGGCCCGCGCGCCTGTTGGCGCCCGACTTCCTCGTTGCTCCGCTGGACCGGCCCGATACAGGGTGATTTTCAAGGCCCGTGGACACCTCGAAATCAGGCGTGGTTTGGATGTCGATTTGCGAAGTGTGGGAGCCATTTTCCGCCGCATCGGATAAAGTACCAGATATTAAACGATATTTTGGATTGTTTGGCGGACTCCCGCTTCGCTAATCCCTCAAATGGTTGACCTGCCACGGGTAAATTCCCCCGGTTGCGATCGGAATCCTGTCTTCATGAGGACGGAAGAGGGTACAGAAGGAGACGGAGGCGGGCACGAAGCTCGCCGGTCTGGGTTCAGCGCGAAGCTGTCGTGCGTTTGCCGTCCCGTGACGGGGAGGGACTTGCCTCCATGAATGCCGGGAAATCGCTGCTGTGGCACGATGCAGGATAGGACGAGCTGCTATGCGGAATGGCATGCCGGATGGTGGGAACAGGCAGCCCCCGACGGCCATGCCTTATGGCCCGATTCCAAAATCAACGTCAGGTAGTTGATTTCCACAGGGTCGCGGTTGGTGGAGCTGAGGGGAATCGAACCCCTGACCTCTGCAGTGCGATTGCAGCGCTCTCCCATCTGAGCTACAGCCCCGCACCCTGTGAGGGCGCTCCTCTAGCGATTGTCCGGGCACGATGCAATGGGGCTCGTTCATATCTTTCATGGCTCATGGCCCGCGTGACGGACGGCCGGTCGCGGGGCCGATCGTTGCCCCGCATCGTCGGGAAAAACGGCGTTTTTCGGGGCTTTCGTCACCTGCGGCGCGCGGGAGCACGGCAGGCGTCTTGTGGTTCATGACGGCGATGTCCGGCGCGGATTCGACATGGATGATGCGATCTTTCCCTCGGCCGCACCGCCGGTCGCGCGGCCTTGCGATCCTTTTCGGTTGAGCGGCCGGGCGCGCTCGGGCAAGGCGTTGCTATATCAATCCACACCCCGTTTCGAGAAAGGCCAGTCATGACCGCGTCCCGTCCGCCCTTCCGTGCCGATCATGTCGGCAGCCTGCTGCGTCCCCGCTACCTGCTGGAAGCGCGCGAGCAGGCGAAGACAGGCGCGCTTTCCGCGGAGAAGCTGCGCGAGATCGAGGACAGGGCGGTGCTGGAGATCATCGCCCTCCAGGAATCGGTGGGGCTCAAGGGCATCACCGACGGCGAGGCGCGGCGCGGCTCCTGGCACATGGACTATATCTACCAGATCGGCGGGATCGAGAAGCAGGTCTCCGACATCAAGGTCCATTTCCACAACAAGGCGGGCGACATCGATTTCACGCCCTCCGCGCTCAAGGTCACGGGCAAGCTCGCTTTGCCGTCGACCATCTTCGAGCAGGCGTTCCTGTTCCTGAAGGAGCGGGTGAAGGACGGCGGCGTGCCCAAGCTGACGATTCCCAGCCCCTCGATGGTCCATTATCGCGGCGGCCGCTCGGCGGTCAGCGAGGCGATCTATCCCGATATCCGCGATTTCTACGACGACCTCTCCGCTGTCTACGCGCAGGAGATCGCCAATCTCGACCGGCTGGGCTGCACCTATCTCCAGCTCGACGACACCAGCCTCGCCTATCTGAACGACCCCGCGCAGCGCGCGCAGATCGCGGCGGAGGGCGGCGATCCGGAGCGGCAGCACGAAATCTATATCGACATCATCAACAAGGCGGTGGCCAACAAGCCCGCGGGCATGGCGATCACCACCCATTTGTGCCGGGGCAATTTCCGCTCCTCCTGGGTGGCGTCGGGCAGCTACGATTATGTCGCCGACGCGCTGTTCAACAAGCTCGACGTCGACGGCTATTTCCTCGAATTCGACGATGAGCGCTCGGGCGGGTTCGAGCCGCTGCGCCTGCTGCCCAGGGGCGACAAGCGCGTCGTGCTGGGCCTCGTCACGTCGAAATCGGGCGCGCTGGAGGACAAGAACGAGATCCTGCGCCGGATCGAGGCGGCGGCGAAGTTCGCGCCGCTCGACCAGCTCTGCCTGTCGGCGCAATGCGGCTTCTCGTCCACCTATGAGGGCAACGATCTCAGCATGGACCAGCAGAAGGCCAAGCTGGACCTGATCGTCGAGATCGCGCACGAGGTATGGGGCGAGCTGTGATCGTGGCGGGCTGAACCTGCGTTGGGCGGCATCTTGAGGGGGGCATGATGAATCGGAGCACCGGGCCGGCGGAAATCACGACGCGCTTCCAGGACGCGTGGAACATGCATGACATGGAGGCTTTCGGCCGGCTGTTCCATCCCGACGCGACGTTCGTGAATCGGTTCGCGACCTATTGGCGCGGGGTCGACCAGATCGTCGCCGGTCACGCCGGCATCCACGCGTCGATCTATAGCGATTCGACGCTGGCGATCGATGCGCCCGATGTCGATCCGATCTCCGACGATGCGGCGATCCTGCATTTCTGGACGCGGCTCAGCGCCGGCGCCGCGCATCCGGCCGGGCCGCATCAGGTCGACACGCTGATCCTCGCGGTGGTGACGCGCCGCGACGGCGAGTGGCGCATCCAGGCGCTGGAGAATGTCACGCTGGTCAATCCGATGACCGGGGCCGTGACGATGCGCCCCTGAACCCGGGGCCTCACGGTCCTGCCGGAACAAGAAAAAGGGCCTCCCCGCCACGACGGCGGAGAGGCCCTTTTCGCATACGGCCTCGCGCGGCCGGCCTATCAGGCGGCGAGCTTCCTCAGCACATATTGGAGGATGCCGCCGTTCAGGAAATATTCCAGTTCGTTGACCGTATCGATCCGGCACTTCGTCTGGAAGCTTTCCTGCGATCCGTCGGCGCGGGTCAGCATCACCGTCACGTCCTGGCGCGGGCGGAGGCCCGCGACGTCGGTGATGGTGAAGGTCTCGCTGCCGTCGAGCTTCAGCGTCTCACGGCTCACACCCTCGGCGAACTGGAGCGGCAGCACGCCCATGCCGACGAGGTTCGAGCGGTGGATGCGCTCGAAGCTTTCCGCGATCACGGCGCGGACGCCCAGCAGGTTGGTGCCCTTCGCCGCCCAGTCGCGCGACGATCCGGTGCCATATTCCTTGCCCGCGATGACCACCAGCGGGGTGCCGTCGGCCTTGTAGCGCATCGCCGCGTCGTAGATCGCCATCACCTCGCCGGTGGGGACATATCTGGTGACGCCGCCCTCGATCCCCGGCGTCATGCCGTTCTTGATGCGGATATTGGCGAAGGTGCCGCGCATCATCACCTCATGGTTGCCGCGCCGCGCGCCATAGCTGTTGAAATCGGCGCGGCTGACCTGATGCTCCTGAAGGTAGCGTCCGGCCGGGCTGTCGGCCTTGATCGAGCCGGCGGGCGAGATGTGGTCGGTCGTGATCGAATCGGCGAAGATCGCCAGCGGCCGCGCGTTGCGAATATCCGAGACCGGCGCCGGTGTCATCGTCATGCCCTCGAAATAAGGCGGGTTCTGGACGTAGGTGGAGCCCGGGTTCCAGCGATAGGTGTCGCCGCCCTCGATGGTGATGCCCTGCCATTTCGCGTCGCCCGCGAAGACGTTGGCATAGCGCGCGCGGTACATGCCGCTGTCGATGAAGGAGGTGATCGCCTGGCTCACCTCCTGGTTGGTCGGCCAGATATCCTTGAGATAGACGGGCTTGCCGTCCTTGCCCTCGCCGATCGGGGCGGTGGTGATATCCTCGCGCACGGTGCCCTTCAGCGCATAGGCGACGACCAGCGGCGGAGAGGCGAGGAAGTTCGCGCGCACGTCGGGCGAGACGCGGCCCTCGAAATTGCGGTTGCCCGACAGGACGGAGGCGGCGACGAGGTCGTTCTCGTTGATCGCCTTCGATATGGCGGGGTCGAGCGGGCCGGAATTGCCGATGCAGGTGGTGCAGCCATAGCCCACCAGATTGAAGCCGAGCGCGTTCAGGTCCTCGGTCAGCCCGGCCTTGTCGAGATAGTCGGTCACGACCTGCGATCCGGGCGCGAGGCTGGTCTTTACCCACGGCCTGGACGTCAGCCCCAGCGCGCGCGCCTTGCGCGCCACCAGCCCGGCGGCGACGAGCACCGACGGATTGGACGTGTTGGTGCAGCTCGTGATCGCGGCGATGACGACGTCGCCATGGCCGATGTCATGGTCGCGGCCCTCGACCGGCACGCGCGTATCGCTGGCGCCGGTCTTCCTGTAGCCGGCGGCCAGCTCGCCGTTGAAATTCTCGCCGACCCCGGAGAGCAGGACCCGGTCCTGCGGGCGCTTCGGCCCGGCGAGCGAGGGCTGGACCGAACCCATGTCCAGTTCCAGCGTATCGGTGAACACCGGATCGGGCGCGTTCGCGTCGCGCCAGAAGCCCTGCGCCCTGGCATAGGC
>Ga0180221_1000809_pt1 | contig 24156 bp, 22 predicted proteins | sample eDN5th37CKraftMG_FD_151339 | JGI IMG/M metagenome (GOLD analysis project Ga0180221, IMG submission 151339) | Enriched Miracle-Growth compost microbial communities from Emeryville, California, USA - eDNA 5th pass 37_C Kraft MG (version 2) (version 2) ...
TCGCGGTCAGCGACGCGCCCGACATCAGGGGCGGCCTCAACGTCCGGCTGGCCGATCCGAAGGCGTGGCGTGGCGCGCCCCTCGGCCTGCTGCTCCTCTACGGCCCCGGCGAGGCGCCGATCGAGGTGGAGGCCGACGCGGACGGCCATGTCGCCTTCCCCGACAGCAGGCGGCCGCAAGCGCTCCTGCCGCTGATGCCGGTCTATCCGCCCGTGGGCGAGCCCTATGCCCTCAGCGGCAAGAGCGGCCACCGGATCACCTTCCGCTTCGAGCCGCGCGATCTGGGCAAGGCCGATTTCCGTGGCCAGCCGTTGAGGATAGAGGGCGATACGCTCATCCTCGCGCGGTTCGGCCTCGAACTGCGCTTCCGCCGCCAATAGGAGCCGCCCGCTTTATGTCCGCCGACACCATCGCCTCGCTGCCGCTCGACATGGCGGGGCATGATCCCGACGGCTTCGCGCGCCGGCTGGGCGATTCGTTCGAGCGATACGGCTTCGCGATCCTCTCGGGCCACGGCATCGATCCCGCGTTGATCGCCCGCGCAAGCGGGGCGGCGCGCGCCTTCTTCGCGCTGCCCGACGCGGCGAAGCGGGCTTTCCACGTCCCCGGCACCGGCGGCGCGCGCGGCTATACGCCCTTCGGGATCGAGGCGGCGAAGGACGCCGACACGGTCGATCTCAAGGAATTCTGGCATGTCGGGCGCGAACTGCCCGAGGGGCATCGCCATCGCCGCTTCATGCCCGCCAACCTCTGGCCCGAGGCGGCGGTGCCGGGCTTCCGCGCCGCAATGCTCGACCTGTTCGCTGCCTTCGAGCGGACGGGCGCGCGGCTGCTCGCCGCGATCGCGCGCCATCTGGGGCTGCCGCCCGATCATTTCGACGATGCGGTGCGCGAGGGCAATTCGGTGCTGCGCCTGCTCCATTACCCGCCCGTCGCCGCCGACGCGCCGGGCATACGCGCGGGCGCGCATGAGGATATCAACGCGATCACCCTGCTGCTCGGCGCGGAGGAAGCGGGTCTGGAACTGCTCGACCGCGACGGCCGCTGGCTGCCCGTCGCCCCGCGCGAGGGCGAGCTGGTGGTCAATATCGGCGACATGCTCCAGCGGCTGACCAACGACGTGCTGCGCTCGACGACGCACCGCGTGCGCAATCCGGCGCCCGAACGACGCGGCCGCTCGCGCTATTCCATGCCCTTCTTCCTGCATTTCCGGCCCGATTTCCTGATCGAGACGCTGCCGGGCTGCATCGGCCCCGACCGGCCGGACCACTATCCCGTGCCGATCACCGCCGACGATTATCTGCTCCAGCGGCTGCGCGAGATACGCCTGCTCTGAGCGGGTCAGGGCAGGGCGCCCGCCGTCGCCTTCAGCCAGCGCGCCACCGCTTCGATCCGCGCCAGCCGCCGCATGTCGCCATGCGTCACCAGCCAGAAGCTGCGCGCGATCCGCACCTCGTCGGCCAGCAGCGGGACGAGGCCCGTGTCGCGCGTGCCGATGAAAGCGGGCAGCACCCCGATCCCGGCGCCCGCCGCGACCAGCCGGTGCTGCACGTTGATGCTGGTGCTGCGGAGCGAAGGCTCGATCCTCGCGCCGATCTCGCCCAGATAATCAAGCTCGGGCGAATAGATGAACTCGGGAACATAGCCGATCAGGCTGTGCCGCCCCAGATCCTCCAGCCGCTCCGGCCGGGGATGGCGCGCGAGATACTCCGCCGAGGCATAGAGGCCCAGCCGATAGTCGCCGAGCTTCGCCGCCACCAACCGCCCCCGGCGCGGGCGGGCGAGCATCACCGCCATGTCCGCCTCGCGCTTCGAGGGATTGAGGAAGCCCGACGCCGTGATGAGGTCGAGCTGTATGTCGGGATGGCCGCGATGGAATTCGGCGAGCGCGGGTGCCAGCACCCAGGTGGCCAGGCCCTCCGACACGCTCAGCCGCACCTGCCCGGCGAGGCTGGAACGCTCGCCCGCCACGTCGCCCAGCGCGCCCAGCGCGGCGCCCTCCATCGCCTCGGCATGGGCGAAGAGGGCGTCGCCGCGCGTGGTCAGCCGCCGCTCGCCGCCGATCGTCTCGAACAGGGGCGCGTTCAGCGCCGTCTCCAGCCGCGCCAGCCGCCGGCCGATCGTGGTCGCGTCCACGCCCAGCGCGCGTGCCGCCGGCGCCATCTTGCGCGCGCGCGCCACGGCGAGGAATATGCGCAGGTCATCCCAGTCGAACATCGAGTCCGCTTACTGCAAATACGCAGTTCGTGTCTGCAATCATGCGCTCTTGCCTGCAACTCCCCGAAAGTCGAGGGGGAAGGGGAGGCAGACCCGGCGGACAGGCGGACCGGACAGCACAGGCGAAGAGGATCATTCCCATGCGCATCATCGAGAATTTCGTGGGCGGGGCAGCGGCGGCCGGCGGCGCGCGCCGCAGCGACGTGTTCGATCCGAACAACGGGCAGGTGCAGGCGCAGGTGGCGCTGGGCGGCAAGGCCGAGCTGGACGCCGCCGTCGCCGCCGCGAAGGCCGCGCAGCCGGCCTGGGCCGCGACCAACCCGCAGCGCCGCGCGCGGGTGATGTTCAAATTCAAGGAGCTGGTCGAGCGCGACATCGAGGAGCTGGCCCGCCTGCTTGCGTCCGAACATGGCAAGGTGGTCGCCGACGCGCGCGGCGACGTGCAGCGCGGTCTCGACGTGATCGAGTTCGCGTGCGGCGCGCCGCATGTGCTGAAGGGCGAGTTCACGCACGGTGCGGGGCCGGGGATCGACGTCTGGTCGATGCGTCAGCCGATCGGCATCGGCGCCGGCATCACCCCGTTCAATTTCCCCGCGATGATCCCGATGTGGATGTTCGGCGTGGCGATCGCGGTGGGCAACGCCTTCATCCTGAAGCCCAGCGAGCGCGATCCCTCCGTGCCGCTGCGGCTGGCCGAACTGATGAAGGAGGCGGGCCTGCCCGACGGCATCCTGAACGTCGTGCAGGGTGACAAGGAGATGGTCGACGCGATCCTCGACCATCCCGACATCGGCGCGGTGAGCTTCGTCGGCTCGTCCGACATCGCCCATTATGTCTATCAGCGCGGCGTCGCGGCGGGCAAGCGCGTGCAGGCGATGGGCGGGGCCAAGAATCACGGCATCGTCATGCCCGACGCCGATCTCGACCAGGTGGTGAACGATCTGGCCGGCGCCGCCTTCGGCTCGGCGGGCGAGCGGTGCATGGCGCTTCCCGTGGTCGTGCCGGTGGGCGAGAAGACGGCCGACGCGCTGCGCGCCAAGCTGATCCCGGCGATCGATGCGCTCCGCGTCGGCGTCTCGACCGATGCCGAGGCGCATTACGGCCCGGTCGTCACCGCCGCGCACAAGGCGAAGATCGAAAACTATATCCAGATGGGCGTCGACGAGGGCGCCGAGCTGGTCGTCGACGGGCGCGGCTTCAAGCTCCAGGGGCATGAGAACGGCTTCTTCGTCGGCCCGACGCTGTTCGATCACGTCAAGACGGGGATGCGCACCTATCAGGAGGAGATCTTCGGCCCCGTCCTCCAGATCGTCCGCGCGAAGGATTTCGAGGAGGCGGTCGCGCTGCCCAGCCAGCACCAATATGGCAACGGCGTCGCGATCTTCACCCGCAACGGCCATGCGGCGCGCGAGTTCGCGGCGCGGGTGAATGTCGGCATGGTGGGCATCAACGTGCCGATCCCCGTGCCGGTCGCCTATCACACATTCGGCGGCTGGAAGCGCAGCGCGTTCGGCGATACCAACCAGCACGGCATGGAAGGCGTGAAGTTCTGGACGAAGGTCAAGACGGTGACGGGGCGCTGGCCCGATGGCTCGGCCACCGGGGACAATTCGTTCGTGATCCCGACCATGGGCTAGTGGATCATATCCGATAAAAGCGTTCGCTTTTATCGGAGGCCCGATCCACTAAGCCGAAATAAGTGGTCTAGTCCTGCCGCCTGCTTGTTCGAGATCAAGGCTTCCGCATGACCCAGTTCGACCTCACCGACGACCAGCGCCAGATTCAGGAGATGGCGCGCAGGTTCACCGCCGATCGGATCACGCCCTTCGCGGCGGAATGGGACGAGGCGCACCATTTCCCGCGCGCCGTCGTGCAGGCGGCGGCGGAGCTGGGCTTCGGATCGATCTACGTCTCGGAGGAATCGGGCGGGATCGGGCTCGGACGGCTGGAATCGGCGCTGATCATGGAGGCGATGGCCTATGGCTGTCCCTCCACCTCGGCCTTCATCTCGATCCACAACATGGCGAGCTGGATGATCGACCGCTTCGGGGACGAGGCGGTGAAGACGAAATATCTGCCTTCCATGGTGACGTGCGAGCGGATCGGCTCCTATTGCCTGACCGAGCCGGGATCGGGCTCCGACGCCGCCGCGCTCAAAGCCAGGGCGGTGCGCGAGGGCGATCATTATGTCGTCACCGGATCGAAGGCGTTCATCTCGGGCGGCGGCGAGAATGACGTTTATGTCACCATGGTCCGCACCGGCGAGGAGGGGCCCAAGGGCATTTCCTGCCTGGTGATAGAGAAGGACATGCAAGGCGTCAGCTTCGGCGCGCAGGAGAAGAAGCTCGGCTGGCGCTCGCAGCCCACCGCCCAGGTCAATTTCGACGGAGTGCGCGTGCCGGTCGAGAATCGCGTCGGCGCGGAGGGCGAGGGCTTCCGTATCGCGATGGCCGGGCTCGACGGCGGGCGGCTCAATATCGGCGCCTGCTCGCTGGGCGGCGCGCAGCGCTGCCTCGACGAGGCGCTGAACTATACGCGCGAGCGCAAGCAGTTCGGCCAGCGCATCGTCGATTTCCAGGCGACCCAGTTCACGCTCGCCGACATGGAGACCGAGCTTCAGGCCGCGCGGATGCTGCTCTACGCCGCCGCCGCGAAGGTGACGGCGGGCGCCGCCGACAAGACGCGCTTCGCCGCGATGGCCAAGCGGCTGGCGACCGATACCGGATCGGCGGTGGTCGACCGCGCCTTGCAGCTTCATGGCGGCTATGGCTATCTCCAGGATTATCCGATCGAGCGCTTCTGGCGCGACCTGCGCGTTCACCGCATCCTCGAAGGCACCAACGAGATCATGCGCGTGATCGTCAGCCGCGACATGATGCGCCAGTAAAGCGCCCTCGGCGCGACGACGAGGAGCGATGATGACCGAAGACGTTCTGATTTCCATCGATGGCGGGGCGGGGCGCCTCTCGCTGAACCGCCCCAGGGCGATCCACGCGTTGACGCTGGGCATGTGCGACGCGATGATCGCGGCGCTGCTGCGCTGGCGCGGCGATCCGGCGGTCGGCGTCGTCATGATCGATCATGGCGAGGGCCGCGGCTTCTGCGCGGGCGGCGACATCCGCGCGATCTGGGAAAGCGCGCGCGTGGACGGCGTCGCTGCGCGCCGCTTCTTCCACGAGGAATATCGGCTCAACCATCTGCTCTTCACCTATGCGCACCCGGTCGTCGCGTTCATGGACGGGATCACGATGGGCGGCGGCGTCGGCATCGCGCTGCCCGCGCGCTTCCGCGTCGCGACCGAGCGGACGATGCTCGCCATGCCGGAGACGGGGATCGGCCTGTTCCCCGATGTCGGCGGCGGCTGGTATCTGTCGCGCCTGCCGGGCCGGGTAGGGCGCTATATGGCGCTCACCGGCGCGCGGATCGACGGGGCGGATTGCCTGCATCTCGGCATCGCCACCCATTATGTGCCGTCCGATGCGCTGCCTGGCCTGAAGGCCCGGATCGCGGCGAATCCGCGCGACGTGAAGGCGCTGCTCGACGCGGCCGCCGTCGCGCCGCCGCCGTCCCGGATCGAGGCGGAGCGCGCGCTGATCGACCGCCTGTTCGCGCCGGATCGCTATGAGGATATCCTGGCGGCGCTGTCGGCCGACGGCTCCGAATGGGCCGTAAGAGAGCGGGCGGCGCTGGCCACCAAGTCGCCGCAGACCTGCAAGGTCTCGCTGCGCCTGCTCGCGCAGGGCCGGGAGCACAGCGATTTCGCCGACGAGATGCGCGTCGAATATCGCGTCGCCGCCCATGTCTGCCAGCGCAACGACTTCATCGAGGGCGTGCGCGCGCTGATCGTCGACAAGACCAACGATCCGCAATGGAACCCGGCGACGGCGGAGGGCGTGACCGATCACCTGCTCGACACGATCTTCGCCCCGCTCGCCGACGACGAGGAATGGACGCCCTGCCCCTTCTGAGGGTTCCGACGCTTTCGCTTTCCGCCCCTTCGACCGGAGACCATGATGGCCGAATATGAAACCCTGATCGTCGAGCCCCGCGACGCCGTCACCCTGATCCGGCTGAACCGGCCGCAGGCGCTCAACGCGCTCAACTCGCAGGTGCTGACCGAGCTTATCGCCGCCTTCGCCGCCTATGACGCCGACCCCTCGCAGCGCTGCCTGGTGCTGACCGGCAGCGAGAAGGCATTCGCGGCGGGCGCCGACATCAAGGAGATGCAGCCCAAGGGCTTCGCCCAAATGTATGGCGAGAATTTCTTCGCCGGGTGGGAGCGGGTGACGGCCACGCGCAAGCCGTGGATCGCGGCGGTGGCGGGCTTCGCGCTCGGCGGCGGGTGCGAGCTGGCGATGATGGCCGATTTCATCATCGCCGCCGATACCGCGAAGTTCGGCCAGCCCGAGATCAAGCTGGGCGTGGCGCCGGGCATGGGGGGATCGCAGCGCCTGACCCGCGCGGTGGGCAAGGCCAAGGCCATGGAGATGTGCCTGACCGGCCGGATGATGGACGCGGCGGAGGCGGAGCGCGCCAGCCTCGTCAGCCGCGTCGTTCCCGCGGCCGACCTGCTCGACGAGGCGCTGAAGGCCGCCGCGCTGATCGCCGGGATGCCGCCGCTCGCCGCGATCGCCAACAAGGAGATGGTGAACGCCGCTTTCGAGACGGGGCTCGCCACCGGCATCCTGTTCGAGCGGCGGCTGTTCAACGGCCTGTGCGCGACCGGGGACAAGGCGGAAGGGATGGCCGCCTTCGTCGAGAAGCGGCCGGGGAACTGGACGGGGCGCTGACGGCGGCGCCTTCCCCCCGGATAGACGATATATTGCGAGAGGACGCGACATGGCACGGATCGGTTTCATCGGGCTCGGCAACATGGGCGGCGGCATGGCCGCCAATCTGGTGAAGGCCGGGCATGACGTGCACGCCTTCGATCTGGCCGAGGCGGCGCTGGCACGGGCGAAGGAGGCGGGCTGCCTGCCCGTCGCTTCGGCCGCAGAGGCGGTGACGGATGCCGATTATGTCGTCACCATGCTGCCCGCCGGCCGCCATGTCCGCGCCGTCTATGAGGAGGATATCTTCGGCGCGGCCCCGGCGAGCGCGCTGCTGCTCGATTGCTCGACGATCGATGTCGCGACCGCCCGCGCGGTGGAGACGGCGGCGCACGCCAAGGGGTTCGCCATGGTCGACGCGCCCGTTTCGGGCGGGATCGCGGCGGCCAATGGCGGCACGCTCACCTTCATGGTCGGCGGATCGGCCGAGCATTTCGGGCGCGCCGAGCCGATCCTGTCGGCGATGGGCAAGGCCGTGATCCATGCCGGTGCGCCCGGCGCGGGGCAGGCGGCGAAGATCGCCAACAACATGCTGCTCGGCGCGACGATGGTGGCGACGTGCGAGGCGTTCCTGCTCGCCAAGCGGCTGGGGCTCGACGCGCAGACCTTCTACGATATCTCGTCCAGGGCGTCGGGGCAGAGCTGGTCGATGACGAGCTATTGCCCGCTGCCCGGTGTCGGTCCGCAGAGCCCGGCCGACAACGACTATGAGGGCGGCTTCGCGGCGGCGCTGATGCTCAAGGATCTGAAGCTCGCCATGGGCGCCGCGCAGGATGTGAATGCCAGCGTGCCGATGGGGGCGGCGGCAGAGGCGCTCTACCAGATGTACGCCAATGGCGGCCATGGCGGCCTCGACTTCTCCGGTATCATCCGGATGCTGGAAGGAGCGGACTGACCGATGCGCGGCGAGTAGCCGCTAGCCCATAGGCAACCAAAGGGTTGCATATAAGTTGCGCCCATGCCATGGGAAAGGCAATCAGGAGGTTGCCTTATGGTCGATCGCATCGAGAAGAGCATCGAACTCGACGCGCCCGTCGAGCGGGTGTGGCGCGCGCTGACGGATGCCGCCGAGTTCGGCGAATGGTTCCGGGTGAAGCTGGATGGGCCGTTCGTCCCCGGCGAGCTGGCGCGCGGCCATATCACCTGTCCCGGCTATGAGCATCTGGCCTGGGAAGCGCGGATCGTGGCGATGGAGGCTCCGCGCCGGTTCGCCTTCACATGGCATCCCTATGCCGTCGATCCGGACGTGGACTATTCGGGTGAGCCGCCCACCCTCGTCGAATTCCGGCTGGAGCCGATGGCGGGAGGCACGCGGCTGATCGTCTCTGAATCCGGCTTCGATGCGCTGCCGCCCGGTCGCCGGCCGGATGCGCTGCGCATGAACGACAGCGGCTGGGCGGAGCAGGTGAGGAATATCACGGCGCATGTCGAGCGGTGATGTTCCGGGCGGGCGTTCCCTCTCGTTCCGTCGCCCCGGCGGCGGCCGGGGCCCGTGCCTCCCTCCATGTGCGGGATCATCTTCTATTGCGGGAGGGAGGGACCCCGGCCTCCGTTGGGGCGACGGAAGATGACGGGCGGGGCTGATGTCGATCCGGCGCCGATCTTCGCGGCGCTGGGCGATCGCACGCGGCTGTCGCTGCTCATGAAGCTCAGCGACGGGCGGACCCGGTCGATCGCCATGCTGTCGGCGGACACGCGGCTGACGCGGCAGGCCGTCACCAAGCATCTCCATGTGCTGGAGGAGGCGGGGCTGGTCAGCAGCAGCCGGGTCGGCCGGGAGAGCCGCTTCGCCTACCGGCCGGAGCCGATCGCCGACGCGCGATCCTATCTCGACACGGTGTCGGCGCAATGGGACGACGCCCTGTCACGGCTGCGTGCGCTGGTGGAGGGCTGATGGAGGGCTGATCGGGCGCGTTTCCGGCGCGCCCGTCGGCTCATTCGAACTCCAGGATCACCGCGTCCACCGCCAGGCTGTCGCCGGGCGTGGCCTCGACCGATTTCACCGTGCCCGCCTTTTCGGCGCGCAGGATATTCTCCATCTTCATCGCCTCGACCACCGCGAGCGGCTGGCCCGCCTCGACACGGTCGCCCGCGCCGACATGGAGCGCGGTCAGCAGCCCCGGCATCGGGCAGAGCAGGAAGCGCGAAAGATCCGGCGGCACCTTCTCGATCATGTGGTGCGCGAGATCGGCGACGCGCGGGGTGAGGACGGTCAGCCCGTGCGCCGCGCCGCGCGTCGTGAAGCGCCAGCCGGTGCGCGTGCGCGAAACCCGGATGGCCAGCGGCTCGCCGTCGATCAGCGCCTCCACCAGCCGCTGGCCGGGGATATAGGGCGCGTCGACCACGACGGTCGCGCCGTCGACCGTCACCGCCTCGCTGTCGATGGTCACGCGATGCTCGGCGCCGTCCATCCGCACCACCCAGTCGGTGAGCGGGGTGGTCGCGCCGTTGAGCTGCCCGTCGATCAGCGCCGCGCGCCCCGCATCGACGCTGGCGATGACCCCCGCGACCGCCGCGAGCCGCGCCCTCAGCGCCGCATCGGCGGGCGCGCCCATGAAGCCTTCCGGATATTCCTCGGCAATGAAGCCGGTGGTCAGCGCGCCGGCGCGGAAGCGCGGATGCTGCATCAGGGCGGAGAGGAAATCGACATTATGGCCGATGCCGTCGATCTCGAACCGGTCGAGCGCGGCGACCTGCGCGTCGATCGCCGCCTCGCGCGTCTCGCCATAGGTGATGAGCTTGGCGATCATCGGATCGTAGAACATCGAGATTTCGCCGCCCTCGGTCACGCCGTCGTCGACGCGCACCGTCTCCGTCGCGGCGGGCGGGCGGTAGCGCACGAGGCGGCCCGTGGAGGGCAGGAAGCCGCGATAGGGGTCCTCCGCATAGATGCGGTTCTCGACGGACCAGCCCTTGATGCCGATATCCGCCTGCGTGAAGGCGAGCTTCTCGCCCGCCGCGACTCGGATCATCTGCTCCACCAGATCGAGCCCGGTGATATATTCCGTGACGGGATGCTCGACCTGGAGCCGGGTGTTCATTTCGAGGAAATAGAAGCCCTTGCCGCTCGTATCCGCGCCCGAGACGATCAGCTCGACCGTTCCCGCCGAATAATAGCCGACCGCGCGGGCCAGCGCGACGGCCTGCTCGCCCATCGCCTTGCGCATCTCCGGCGTGACGAAGGGGGAGGGCGCCTCCTCGATCACCTTCTGGTGGCGGCGCTGGACCGAGCATTCGCGCTCGTTCAGGTAGACGATGTTGCCGTGCCGGTCGCCCAGCACCTGGATCTCGATATGGCGCGGGCTCTCGATGAACTTCTCGATGAAGACGCGGTCGTCGCCGAAGCTCGCCAGCCCCTCGCGCTTCACGCTCTCGAAATTCTCGCGGACGTCCTTTTCGGAGAAAGCGAGTCGCATGCCCTTGCCGCCGCCGCCGGCCGATGCCTTCATCATCACCGGATAGGTGATCTCGTTGGCGATGCGGACGGCGTGTTCGGTATCCTGGATCTCGCCCACGAAGCCGGGAACGACGTTGACGCCGGCCAGCTTCGCCAGCTTCTTCGATTCGATCTTGTCGCCCATCGCGGCGATCGCGTTCGCCGGCGGGCCGATGAAGGCGATGTTCTCGGCCGCGAGCGCTTCGGCGAAGCTGGTGCGTTCGGACAGGAAGCCATAGCCCGGATGCACCGCCTGCGCGCCCGTCGCCTTGCACGCCGCGACGATCGCGTCGGCGAGCAGATAGCTCTGCGCGGCCGGCGGCGGGCCCAGGCGAACGGCCTCGTCGGCCATCTCGACATGCTTCGCGCGCGCGTCGGCATCGGAATAGACCGCTACCGTCTTGATGCCCATCTTCCGCGCGGTGCGGATGACGCGGCAGGCAATCTCGCCGCGATTGGCGATCAGGATTTTATCGAACACCCTCTTCCCCTGGATCATTCCGCCGCGATTCTGGCGGGTTCCTCGTGGCGCATCGGCGTGAGGCCGAGCTTGCCGAAAAGCCGTGCGTCGGCATCATCGCCGGCATTGCCGGTGGTGAGCAGCCTGTCGCCGGTGAAGATCGAATTGGCGCCCGCCATGAAGCAGAGCGCCTGCGTGCTGTCGGACATGCTCTCGCGGCCCGCCGACAGACGGACGATCGCGTGCGGCATGGTGATCCGCGCGACGGCGACGGTGCGCACGAACTCGATATCGTCGATGCGTGCGGTCGGCACGTCCTTCAGCATGTCGCCCAGCACGGTGCCCGCGATCGGCACCAGCGCGTTGATCGGCACGCTTTCGGGATGGTGCGGCAGGGTGGCGAGCGCGTGGAGGAAGCCCACGCGATCGGCGCGGCCCTCGCCCATGCCGACGATGCCGCCGCAGCACACGTTGATCCCGGCATCCCGCACCTGCGCCAGCGTGTCGAGCCGGTCGCCATAGCTGCGCGTCGTGATGACCTCGCCATAATATTCGGGCGAGGTATCGAGATTGTGGTTGTAGTAATCGAGGCCGGCATCCTTCAGCCGCCGCGCCTGATCGCCCTCCAGCATCCCCAGCGTCATGCAGGTTTCGAGGCCCATCGCCTTCACCTGCGACACCATGTCGAGCAGCGCCGGCATGTCGCGCTCCTTGGGGCTGCGCCATGCCGCGCCCATGCAGAAGCGGCCCGATCCGTTCGCCCTGGCCTGCCGCGCGGCGTCGACCACGGCGTCCACGTCCATCAGCTTTTCGGCCTTCAGCCCGGTTTCGGCGTGGGCGGACTGGCTGCAATAGCCGCAATCCTCTGCGCAGCCGCCGGTCTTGATCGACAGCAAGGTCGAAAGCTGGACCTCGTTCGCCGGATGGCAGGCGCGATGCACGTCCGCCGCGCGCAGCACGAGATCGTTGAACGGCAGGTCGAACAGGGCCGCGATCTCGTCGCGGGTCCAGTCGCTGCGGGGGGAAATAGCGATCATTCTGCGGCCTCCTCCACGCCCTCCGGGGGCAGGTTGTGGCCCAGCAGTTGCAGCACGGTGCCCGCCGCCGCAACCAGATTGGTGCCTGGCCCGAAAATCGCCTGCACGCCGGCATCGCGCAGGAACTGATAATCCTGCGCCGGGATGACGCCGCCGGCGACCACCTTGATGTCGCTGCGCCCCGCGTCGCGCAGATGGCCGATCAGCTCGGGGATCAGCGTCTTGTGCCCCGCCGCGAGGCTGGACGCGCCGACCACGTCGACATCGGAGGCGAGCGCCAGCTCGGCGGCTTCCTTGGGCGTCTGGAACAGCGGCCCCGCGACCACCTCGAACCCCAGATCGCCGAACGCCGAGGAGACGAGGTTGGCGCCCCGGTCATGCCCGTCCTGCCCCATCTTGGCGACGAGCATCCGGGGCTTGCGCCCCTTGCGCCGGGCGATCGCGCCGACGCCTTCCACCAGGTTCGCCCAGCGCGCATCGTCGTCATACGCGCCGCCATAGACCCCTGATACCGGCGTGGGATTGGTGCCGTAGCGGCCGAACACGTCTTCCATCGCCTGGCTGATCTCGCCCAGCGTCGCGCGATGGCGGGCGCACTCGACGGCGAGGCCCAGCACATTCTCGCCGCCCGCGGCACCCTTGCGCAGCGCGTCGAGCGCGGCCTGGCATTTCGCCTCGTCGCGCCCGGCCTTCACCTTGTTGATGCGGGCGATCTGCGCCTCGCGCACGGCGACATTGTCGACGTCGAGGATGTCGATCTCGTCCTCGTTGGCGAGCTTGTACTTGTTGACGCCGACGATGACGTCCTCGCCCTTGTCGACGCGCGCGGCGCGCCCGGCCGACGCCTCCTCGATCATCGCCTTGGGCCAGCCCTTCGCCACCGCCTTGGCCATGCCGCCCTCGGCCTCGACGCGCTCGATGATCTCCCACGCCCTGTCGTAAAGCTCCTGGGTCAGCGCCTCGATATAGTAGGAGCCGCCCAGCGGATCGACGACGTTGCACATCCCCGTCTCTTCCTGGATCACGATCTGCGTGTTGCGCGCGATCCGGGCGGAGAAATCGGTGGGCAGCGCGATCGCCTCGTCGAGCGCGTTGGTGTGGAGCGACTGGGTGCCCCCCAGCATCGCCGCCATCGCCTCGATCGTGGTGCGGATGACGTTGTTATAGGGGTCCTGCTCGGTCAGGGAGACGCCCGATGTCTGGCAGTGCGTGCGCAGCATCTTCGAGCGTTCGTCCTTGGCGCCGAGATCGGTCATCACGCGGTGCCACAGCTTGCGCGCGGCGCGCAGCTTGGCGACCTCCATGAAGAAATTCATGCCGATGGCGAAGAAGAAGGAGAGGCGGCCGGCGAACTTGTCGATGTCGAGCCCCGTAGCCATCGCGGCGCGGGCATATTCCTTGCCGTCGGCGATGGTGAAGGCCAGCTCCTGAAGCTGCGTCGCCCCCGCCTCCTGCATATGATAGCCGGAGATCGAGATGGAGTTGAACTTCGGCATATGCGCCGAGGTGTAGCCGATGATGTCGGAGATGATCCGCATCGACGGCTCGGGCGGGTAGATATAGGTGTTGCGGACCATGAACTCCTTCAGGATGTCGTTCTGGATCGTGCCGTCCAGCTTTTCCTGAGGGACGCCCTGCTCCTCGCCCGCGACGATGAAGAAGGCGAGGATGGGGATCACCGCCCCGTTCATCGTCATGCTGACCGACATCTTGTCGAGCGGGATGCCGTCGAACAGGATCTTCATGTCGTCGATCGTGTCGATCGCGACGCCCGCCTTGCCGACATCGCCCACCACGCGCGGATGATCGCTGTCATAGCCGCGATGGGTGGCGAGATCGAAGGCGACGGACAGCCCCTTCTGCCCGGCGGCGAGGTTGCGGCGATAGAAGGCGTTCGACGCCTCGGCGGTCGAGAAGCCCGCATATTGGCGGATCGTCCACGGGCGGCCCGCATACATCGACGCGCGCACCCCGCGCGTGAAGGGCGCGAAGCCGGGCAGGCCCGGATCGATCCCCGCCACGTCGTCGGCGGTGTAGAGCGGCTTGACGTCGATCCCCTCCGGCGTGTGCCAGACGAGATCCTTGCCCTTCACCTCCTTGTCGGCGGCGGCCTGCCAGTCGGCGATGGTGGGCTTGTCAGTCATGTCAGCGGCCTTCGAACCGGGGCGGGCGCTTTTCGCCGAACGCGGCGACCGCCTCCCTGAAATCGCGGGTGAAGCCGGCGCGGCTCTGGTTGGCGCGTTCGACGGCAAGGGTCTCGTCGAGCGTCAGGTTGAGCGCGGCGGCGACCTGCTTGCGGATCATGCCGACCGCGATCACCGGCCCGGCGGCGAGCTTCGCGGCGATTGCCTGCGCCTCGGCCAGCACCGCGTCGTCGTTGGCGACGCGGGTGACGAGGCCGGCGGCCTGCGCCTCCGCGGCCGTCATCCGCTCGCCGAGCAGCGCCATTTCGAGCGCCTTTGCGCGGCCCGCGCCCTTCGCCACCAGCCAGGTCGAGCCCGCGTCGGGCACCAGCCCGATATTGACGAAGGCGAGCAGCAGATAGGCGGAACGCGCCATCACCGTGATGTCGCCCAGCAGCGCGAGGCCCAGCCCCGCGCCCACCGCCGGCCCGTTGATCGCGGTGACGACCGGGATATCGAGCGCCGCGACCTTGCGGACGAAAGGATTATAATGCTTGTCGAGGAGCGCGCCCAGATCGTCGGGCAGGCTCTCGCCGGGATCGCCCGTCAGGTCCGCGCCCGAGCAGAAGGCCTTGCCCTCGCCGGTCAGCACGAGCGCGCGGCAGCCCCCGGCGATCGCCGCGTCGATCGCCGCGCCCGCCTCGGCGAACAGGCGCGGGGTGAGCGCGTTCATCCGGTCGGGGCGGGCGAGCGTGATCGTGGTGACGTGCCCGTCGCTGGTCGCGCGGATGGTGGCGTAGTCGTTCAATGGCCCGCTCCCGGCTTCGGCGTCTCCATGATCTCGACGAGCACGCCGCCCATGTCGCGCGGGTGGACGAAGAATACGGGCGTGCCGTGCGCGCCGATGCGCGGCTCGCCCAGCACGCGCGCGCCCTTGCCCTCCAGCTCGGCCCTGGCGGCGTGGATGTCGGGCACCTCGAAGCAGACATGATGCTGCCCGCCGGCGGGATTCTTCTCCAGGAACTTGGCGATCGGGGAGTTTTCGCCCAGGGGCTCGATCAGCTCGATCTGGCTGTTGGGCGTATCGACGAAGCACACCCGCACGCCCTGCGGCGGCAGGTCGAACGGCTCGTGGATCTTCGTGGCGCCAAGGAAGTCGCGATAGAGCGCGACCGATTGCTCGATCGAGGGCGTCGCGACGCCGACATGGTTGAGGCGGCCGATGGTCATGATGCGGTACTCACAACGGGATATTGTCGTGCTTCTTCCACGGATTTTCGAGCTGCTTGTTGCGCAGCTTGCGCAGGCCCAGCGCGATCCGTCGCCGGGTCGAGTGCGGCATGATCACCTCGTCGATGAAGCCCTTGGACGCCGCCACGAAGGGATTGGCGAACCGCGCCTCATATTCCGCCGTGCGCGCGGCGATCTTCTCCGCGTCGCCGATATCCTTGCGGAAGATGATCTCCACCGCGCCCTTCGCGCCCATCACCGCGATCTCGGCGGTAGGCCAGGCGTAATTCAGGTCGCCGCGCAGATGCTTCGACGACATGACGTCATAGGCCCCGCCATAGGCCTTGCGCGTGATGACGGTGATCTTGGGCACGGTCGCCTCGGCATAGGCGAAGAGCAGCTTCGCGCCATGCTTGATGATGCCGTTAAGCTCCTGCGCGGTGCCGGGGAGGAAGCCGGGCACGTCGACGAAGGTGACGATCGGGATATCGAACGCGTCGCAGAAGCGCACGAAACGCCCCGCCTTCTTCGACGAGTTGATGTCGAGACAGCCCGCCAGCACCATCGGCTGGTTGGCGACGATGCCCACGGTGCGTCCCTCGATCCGGCCGAAGCCGGTGATGATGTTGCCGGCATGCGTCGGCTGCACCTCGAAGAAATCGCCCTCGTCGACGACCTTCGCGATCAGCTCCTTCATGTCGTAGGGCTTGTTCGCACTGTCGGGGACCAGCGTGTCGAGGCTCTCCTCCGCCCTGTCCCAGGGATCCTCGGTGGGGCGGTGGGGCACGTCCACGCGGTTCGAGAGCGGAAGGAAGTCCACGAAGTCGCGGGTGGCGAGCAGCGCCTCGATATCGTTCTCGAAGGCCACGTCGGCGACCCCCGACTTCGTGGTATGCGTCACCGCTCCGCCGAGTTCCTCCTGTGTGACGATCTCGTTCGTGACGGTCTTCACTACATCGGGGCCGGTGACGAACATGTAGGATGAATCCTTCACCATGAAGATGAAGTCGGTCATCGCCGGGGAATAGACCGCGCCGCCCGCGCAGGGGCCCATGATGAGGCTGATCTGCGGCACGACGCCGGAGGCGAGCACGTTGCGCTGGAACACCTCGGCATAGCCGCCGAGGCTCGCGACGCCCTCCTGGATGCGCGCGCCGCCCGAATCGTTGAGGCCGATCACCGGCGCGCCGACCTTCAGCGCCATGTCCATGATCTTGCAGATCTTCTGCGCGTGCCGTTCGGAGAGCGAGCCGCCGAACACGGTGAAATCCTGCGAGAAGACGAAGACGAGGCGGCCGTTGATCGTGCCCGATCCGGTGACGACGCCGTCGCCGGGGATCTTCTGCGCCTCCATGCCGAAATCGACGCAATTATGCTCGACATAGGCGTCCAGCTCCTCGAACGAGCCTTCGTCGAGCAGCACGTCGATCCGCTCGCGCGCGGTCAGGCGGCCCTTCTTGTGCTGGGCGTCGATCCGCGCCTGCCCGCCGCCCATCCTCGCGGCGGCGCGCTTCTCTTCCAGCTTTTGCAGAATCGCGAGCATTCCCGTCCTCGTCGGTCTTTGTGCGGATAGCGGCTTCCCCCTTCCAAGCTTCGGCGGATAGTGCAAATGTGAACTTGCGGAATTGCGAAGCGCATTTTTGCAAAATGGAGCGTAAAATGTCCCGCACTTTAAGGCATCGCCTGTTCGCCGGCGCGGAGTTGCGCGGGCTGCGCGCGCGCGTCGGTCTGGGGCAGGGCGCGATGGCGGCGCGGCTGGGCCTGTCGGTCAGCTATCTCTCGCAGCTCGAGAATGACGACCGGCCGGTGACGGCGGCGGTGGCGGATGCGCTGTCGCGGGTATTCCCGCTCGACTGGAATCCGGGCGGCGACGATCCGGCGCGCAGGCTGGCGGCGATGCGCGAGGCGGTGGCCGATCCGCTGTTCGCCGACATGGCGCCGCCCGACGCGCTCCATCGCGCCGTGGAGCAGCAGCCGGGCCTGGCCGATCGCTTCGTCCGCCTCCACGCCGCCTATCGGCGCAGCGAGGCGCGCCGCCAGATGGCCGACGACGCGCTCGAATCGGGCGCCGACGGACGATTGCCCTGGGAGGAGGTGCGCGACTGGTTCCATGAGGCGGGCAATTATGTCGATCCGATCGACCGCGCGGCCGAAGCGCTGGCGGAGGCGATCCGCAGCGGCGGCGGGGATGATCTGTCGGAGCCCGATCTGGTGCGCCGTCTGGCCGAGCATCACGGCATCGCGGTGGACTTCGCCGCCGCAGACGGCGCCACCATGCCGTTGCGCGCGCTCGACCGGGCGAGCATGCGGCTGACGCTCGACCGGGGATTGCCGGGGGCCAGCCGCCGCTTCCTGCTCGCCCACCAGCTTGCCGTGATCGAGCTGGCCGGGCCGATCGCTGCGGTGCGCGACGCCTCGACGCAGCTTGGGCCGGAGGCGCGGCGCATCCTCTCGATCGGGCTCGCCAATTATGCGGCGGGCGCGCTCACCATGCCTTATGGCGCCTTCGCGCGCGCCGCGCGGGCCTGCCGCCACGATATCGACCGGTTGTGCCAGCGCTTCGGCGTCAGCTTCGAGCAGGCGTGCCACCGCCTCTCGACGCTCCAGCGGCCGGGCGCGCGGGGCATTCCCTTCTTCTTCTGCCGCGTCGACATGGCGGGCAACATCACCAAGCGCCATTCGGCGACGCGGCTCCAGTTCGCGCGCTTCGGCGGCGCGTGCCCGCTGTGGATCGTCCACGAGGCGGTGGCGCTGCCCGACCGCATCCTCGTCCAGCTTGCCGAGACGCCCGACGGGGTGCGCTATGTCTCGATGGCCAAGGGGCTGGTGAAGCCGTCGGGCAGCTACGCGCGCAATCCGCGCCGTTATGCGGTCGCGCTGGGCTGCGAGGTCGACCACGCGGCCGAGTTCATCTATGCCGACGGCCTCGATCTCGCCAGCGCGGCGGCGGCGACGCCGATCGGGATATCCTGCCGCCTCTGCCCGCGCGAGGATTGCGACCAGCGCGCCTTCCCGCCGGCCGACCGGCCGATCGCCGTCGATCCCGACGTGCGCGACGTGGTGCCCTATCGGGTGCTGGGCGCGTGAGGAGTGCTTGAGAAAGCCGGAACCGCACTGAAAAAGCGCCTTTTTCGCGCTTTCTCAAACAGTCTCAGGCCGCCTTGCCCAGCGCCCGCTGGCGGCGGCGCTGCACCGAGGAGCCGAGCCCGATCGCCTCGCGATATTTGGCGACGGTGCGCCGCGCGATGTCGAACCCCTTCGCCTTGAGCAGCTCGACCAGCTTGTCGTCGGAGAGGATGTCGTCGCCTTCCTGCGCGATCAGGCCGCGGATGTGGCTCTTCACCGCTTCGGCCGAGACCGCGTCGCCGCCATCGGCCGCCTGGATGCCGCTGGTGAAGAAATATTTGAGTTCGTAGAGCCCGCGCTCGCACGACAGATATTTGTTCGAGGTGACGCGGCTGACGGTCGATTCGTGCATCCCGATCGCGTCGGCCACCGCCTTCAGGGTCAGCGGCCGCAGATGGGCAACGCCGCTGGTGAAGAAGGCTTCCTGCTGCTTCACGATCTCGCTCGCGACCTTGACGATCGTGCGCGCGCGCTGGTCGAGCGCCTTCACCAGCCAGTTGGCCGAGGCGAGGCAGTCCGAAAGCCACGCCTTGCTCTGCCGGTCCTGCTGGCCGGACGCCAGTTCCGCATAATAGGTCCGGTTGACGAGCAGGCGCGGCAGCGTCGCGGAATTCAGCTCGATCGCCCAGCCCCCGCGCGTCCGCGCGATGAACAGGTCCGGCGTGACGCTCTGCACCCGCTCCCCCCCGTAACGCAGGCCGGGCTTGGGATCATAAGCGCGCAGCTCGCGGATCATGTCCGCCATGTCCTCCTCGTCGACGCGGCAGAGGCGGCGTAGCTGCGGCAGCGCGCCGCGCGCGAGCAGCTCCAGATTGTCGATCAGCCGCGCCATTGCCGGATCGTAGCGGTCCGCCTCCTTCGCCTGGAGCGCGAGGCATTCGGAAAGCGAGCGCGCGCCGACGCCGGTGGGATCGAAGCCGTGGATCACGCCCAGCACCCGCTCGACCCGATTGAGCGGCGCGCCCAGCCGCTGCGCGATATCGAGCAGGTCGCCCGTGAAATAGCCGGCCTCGTCGATCAGGTCGATGATCTGCGCGGCGATGACGAGATCGGCGCCGGCAAGGCACGCGCCCGCCTGCGCGGTGAGATGGTCGGCAAGCGAAAAGTCGGCGGACAGCATCGCCTCGAAATCGGGCGCGGTATCGGAGCCGCTGCCGCTCGCCCCGGCCACGTCCATGCCCAGCCCGCCGTCGAGCCCGTTCGGGCTGTCGGCCGCGCTGTCATGGTGGAAGGTTTCCGCGTCGTAATCGACGTCGAGCGGGGCATCGGAAGCGGCGTCGCCCACGTCCATCAGCCGATCCGCGGTGGGTGGCTCGTCGGCGGGGTCGAAGCCGTCAGCGCCACCGTCAGCGCCTTCGCCGCCGTCACCCGGGCCGTCGTGCTCGTGGCGCGCCTCGTCCCTGTCGCCATCGCCGCCCTCGGCCGGGGCGTCGGGGCCGCCGGATTCGAGCAGCGGATTTTTCTCCACCTCCTCGGCGATGAAGGTCTCGATCTCCAGATTGCTGAGCGCGAGCAGGCGGATGGCCTGCTGGAGCTGCGGCGTCATCACCAGCGACTGGCTCTGGCGCAGATCGAGGCGGGGTCCCAGTGCCATGAGCCCGCCCCGCGTTACCTTCCCTCGCCCGTCATAGCTCGAAGCCCTCGCCCAGATAGAGCCGCCGCACGTTGGGATCGGCGACGAGCGCTTCCGGGCTGCCCGAGAACAGCACCCGCCCATCATAGATGATGCAGGCGCGATCGACGATATCGAGCGTCTCGCGGACATTGTGATCGGTGATGAGGACGCCGATATCGCGTTCCTTCAACTGACAGATCAGGTCGCGGATGTCGGTGATCGAGATCGGGTCGATCCCCGCGAAGGGCTCGTCTAGCAGCATGACCGTCGGCTGGGCCGCCAGCGCGCGCGCGATCTCGGCGCGCCGCCGCTCGCCGCCCGAAAGCGCCATCGCGGAAACGTCGCGCAGCCGCTCCAGATGGAATTCGGCGAGCAGCGAATCGAGCTTCTCGGCGCGCGCGCGCGCGTCGGGCTCCACCATCTCCAGCACCGCCGCGATGTTCTGCGCGACGGTGAGCCCCCGGAAGATCGAGGTTTCCTGCGGCAGATAGCCCAGCCCCAATATCGCGCGCCGGTACATCGGCAGGCGGGTGATGTCCTCCCCGTCGAGCAGGATGCGCCCGGCGTCGGGCTTCACCAGCCCCATCACCGAATAGAAGCAGGTCGTCTTGCCCGCCCCGTTGGGGCCGAGCAGACCGACCACGTCGCCGCGCGGCACGTCGAGCGATACGTCGGACAGCACCTGGCGCCGGTCATAGGCCTTGGCGATCGACACGATCGACAGCCCGCGCGCGATCCCGTCGGGGGTGGACGCGCCGGGGGCGGGATCGATCAGGGCGGCGTCGGTCATCATCGTCCTTGTTCGCACGACATGGTTGAAGAAGGATTGTCGCGAAGCGACTGGCAGGCTTTATGCATGATCATGGCCGCGAGGTCGAGTTGTCGCGCGCCCGGCGCCCGCTTTTCCACGGCGGGCCCACGGGATGGGGCTGTCAGGGCTTGGTCGTGCCGCCGCCGTTCGTGCCGCTATTGCCATTGTCCTGGTTATGCTGGGGCACGGTGAAGCGCCCGGTCACGCGTCCATGGCCGCTCGTCGTCGTCCCCGCTACACCGGACCCGCCGACGGCGCTGCCGTCCACCGTCGCGCGGCCGGTATTGAGGTCGAGCACCAGCCGGCTGCCATGCACCACGTTGCTCGCCTGGGTGAGCGAGACGGCGCCGAGCATCGTGATCAGCCGCTTTTCGAGATCATAGATGCCGATATTGCCGCGCGCCGTCTGGGTGGGGTTCTGCACCACGACATTGCCGCTGGCGTCGAGACGCTTGATATCCGTGGTGCCCGCGCGCGTGTAGGCGACGGTCAGCCGCTGCGAATTCATCGTCATGTCGCCCTGGACGACATGGACGTTGCCGGTCAGCACCACCCGGTCCGCGCGATCCTGAAGCTCGATCCGGTCGGCCGCGAAATCCACCGGGGCGTTCGTGTTGTGGCTGCGCAGCGGCCCGCTGGGACTGCCGCTGTCGCGCGTCGGCGCGGCGGCGCCGGTGAGCATGGCGAGGGCAAGCACGCCGCAGGCGATCGGGCGGAGGGCGGGGCTGGTCATCGCGGCGATGTGGCCCGGCTCTGCACGATATGCAAGCGCGCCCTGCCCTGGAGCACCACGACGTGCGTGTTGAGATCGGCGGTCATATTGTCGGCCGCGAAGGTGCCGAGAGGCATCGTCCCGTCGACCGCGCCGCCGCTCTTCACCAGGCGCGTCGTGAGGTCGATCGCCACGTCGCGCGTCTGCATCGTGTATCCGCCCGCTTCCGTGAACCGGACCGGGCCGTCGATATCGACATGCTCGTTGTCCATATTGTAGCGGCCGCGATTGGCGACGATCGTTGCGGGGCCCTCCGCAAGCTGGATCTTCGCGGAAAGGTCGTGGAGCTGCACCACCGGATCGCGCGACGTGACCTGCACCGCCGAGGCGGCGCGGATCTGGAAGGGCTGGCCCTTGCTGTCCTCGCCGCGATAGAGCGCTTCCGACACGCGCATCCGCTCCCGTGCGAGCTGCACCCGGTCCTTCGACAGCACGAACGAGATGTCGCGCCCGCCCGCGAGCGGCGCGAAGGCGAGCACGGCGACCAACGCGACGATTCCGACGGGCAGGCCGAGTCGCAGCACCGCGATCAGCCGGTCATGGCTGCTCCCCGGCGTGGCCCATATCTGCCGGTGGCTGCGGACGAGGTCGGCGGCCTGCGACATCAGGGCGTTCCGTCAGGCGTGGGCTCAGACATGGGCGAAGATATCCACCTCCGGCCAGCCCGCGAGGTCGAGCGCGGCGCGGTGGGGGAGGAAATCGAAGCAGGCCTGGGCCAGCGCCGCGCGCCCCTCGCGCGCCAGCCGCTCGTCGAGCTTCGCGCGGAGCTGGTGGAGGTAGCGCACGTCCGAGGCGGCATAATCGCGCTGCGCGTCGGTCAGCTCGGGCGCGCCCCAGTCGGACGTCTGCTGCGCCTTGGAGATGTCCTGGCCCAGCAGCTCGCGCACCAGTTCCTTGAGGCCGTGCCGGTCGGTATAGGTCCGCACCAGCCGCGAGGCGGTCTTGGTGCAATAGACCGGCGCCGCGACGACGCCGAGATAATGCCGGATCGCGGCAAGGTCGAAACGGGCGAAATGATAGAGCTTCAGCCGCGCCGGATCGGCCAGCACCGCGCGCAGGTTGGGCGCGGCATAGTCGCTGCCCGGCGCGAAGCGGACGAGATGCTCGTCGCCGCGGCCGTCGGAGATCTGAACGACACACAGCCGGTCGCGCGGCGTCAGCAGGCCCATGGTCTCGGTGTCGACCGCCACCGGCCCGGGGGCGAGGACGTCCGCGGGCAGGTCTTCTTCGTGGAGATATACGCTCATCCGCTCCGCATAGGCGCGCCGGCGCGCCGGCTCAACCGCCTTCGCGGGGCGAGGGCGCGGAGCGCGCCCGCGCGCGCCTCGCGAGCATGTTGAGCCCCTCGACCAGCGCGGAGAACGCCATCGCGGCATAGATATAGCCCTTCGGCACATGATGGCCGAGCCCGTCGGCGATCAGCGTCATGCCGATCATGAACAGGAAGGCGAGCGCCAGCATCACCACCGTCGGATTGCGCTCGATGAAGCGGGCGAGCGGGCCGGCGGCGGTCATCATCACCGCCACCGCCGCGATCACCGCGACGAACATGATCGGCACATGATCGGTCATGCCGACCGCGGTGATGATCGAATCGATCGAGAAGACGAGGTCCAGCAGGATGATCTGCGCGATCGCCGCGCCGAAGCCGGGCACCCGCGCGGGGGAATCGAACATGTCGCCCTGCGCGTCATGGTCGACATTGTGGTGGATCTCCTTCGTCGCCTTCCAGACGAGGAAGAGGCCGCCCGCGATCAGGATCAGGTCGCGCCAAGAAAGGGCATGGCCGGCCAGCGTGAGGATCGGCGTGGTCAGCGTGACGATGAAGGCGACGAAGCTCAGGAGCGCCAGCCTGAGCCCCAGCGCGAGGCCGATCCCGATGCGCCGCGCCGCCGCGCGCATCGATTCGGGCAGCTTGTTGGTGAGGATGGAGATGAAGATCAGATTATCGATGCCGAGCACGATCTCCATCGCGACGAGTGCGGCGAGGGCGGCCCAGTTGGCGGGATTGACGAAGACGTCGAGGACGGCGGACATATGGCCGGCGCATGTGGCGGCCCCCGTGGCCGGGCGCAAGCGCGACCCGGCGTCACGCCGGTCACGTAACCGTGAATTGCCGCTTTCACCTTCGGTTCATCCGGCACAGTGACCGGATGGACACACTGGTGAGTCGAAACCGCTCGCGAGATTGCTCATTTTGGTCTACGGTGCTTGATCGGCGCGTAATGGTTTTGCGCCGAAAGGTTCGCAGCCGTCGCCCGGCTCGCGGGACTTTGCGGTGATGCGGGCGAGTGGGAAAGACGCTTCAGGATGAGTTTCGACAGAGGGCGCCGCGGGCAGCGCGGCGGCAGGGACAAGCGCGACGGCTTCGGCGGTGACGACAATTATGGCGGCTTCAGCGGCGGCTATGGTGGTGGCGGCGGCGGTTATGGCGGTGGCGATCGCTTCGGTGGCGGCGGCGACCGCTTCGGCGGTGGCGGCGATCGCTTCGGCGGTGGCG
>Ga0180221_1000810_pt1 | contig 24146 bp, 22 predicted proteins | sample eDN5th37CKraftMG_FD_151339 | JGI IMG/M metagenome (GOLD analysis project Ga0180221, IMG submission 151339) | Enriched Miracle-Growth compost microbial communities from Emeryville, California, USA - eDNA 5th pass 37_C Kraft MG (version 2) (version 2) ...
CGACGCGCAGTTCGCCGAGCAGATCGGCTCGTACTGGGAGGGGTTCGTCGCGAACTCGGAGCTCCAGCTCGTCACGGAGACCTCCGGGACGGACCAGAAGCAGTGGCTGGCCGTGATGGACAAGTACGCGGCGAAGGACGCGCCGCGCGACACCTTCAGCCAGGCCGGCTACCTCGCCGGGAAGATCTTCGTCGACACCCTCCTGAAGGTCAGCGACCCGGCGACCCTGAACCGGGAGACCGTCACCAAGGCGCTGCTGGCCATCAAGGGCTACACCTCCGATCTGCTGTGCGCGCCCTGGTACTACGGCGAGGCCGAGGAGCACCACGCCAACCACGCCACGCGGATGGCGAAGGTCGAGAACGGCAAGTGGGTGTCCGCGGAGGGCTGCCAGGACGTCGACGACCCCGACATGGACGCGATCAAGCAGGCCGAGCAGAGCAAGGGGCTGCTCGTCCCGTGAGACGGTCGGGAACCGCCGCGACCGCGGATCGGAGAGCACTGAGGTGAACCTGCTGCCGTTCATCGTCGCCGGCCTCGTCAGCGGCTCCGTGTACGCGCTGTCCGGAGTGGGGGTGCTCGTGCTGTACCGCACGACCGGCGTCCTCAATCTGGCGCACGGCGCGATCGGCGGGCTGTCGGCGATGATCGCGTGGCAGCTGGTCCAGTGGGAGCTGCAGCCCCCGGTCGCGTTCGCCCTGTGCGTCGCGATCGGGGCTGCGCTCGCCCTCGCCTTCGGGCTGGTCGCCGGGCCTTTCCTGGCTCGCATCGACGAGCTGCGCAAGGCGATCGCCACGCTCGGCTTCGCGCTGGCGATCCTCGGCACGATGCTCTACGCCTGGAACGACAAGGCGCGCACCCTGCGGCTCCCCACCAGCCAGATCTCCTTTCCCCTGGGCGGGGCGCGGGTCAACCTCACCCACGTCATCTGCCTCGCGCTCGCCGTCGCGGTGGTCATCGCAGCCGTGCTCGCGCTGCGCTACAGCGCCCTGGGCGCCTCGATGCGAGCGTTGGCCAGCGATCGGGAGCTCGCCGCGGTCCTGGGCACGAACGTGCGCCTCGTGGAGAACACCGCCTGGGCGTTCTCCGGTGCGGTCGCCGGGGTGTCGGGCATCCTGCTCGCGGACCAGAACCGGCTGGAGCCGGCCGCGCTGACCTTCTTCATCATCCCGGTGCTGGCGACCGTCGTGGTGGGCCGCTTCGCCTCGCTGTGGCTCACGCTCCTGGGCGGTCTGGGGATCGGGCTGGTCGAGTCGCTGGTGTCCTCCTGGACGGTGCTCAGCGCCTTCTCGACCGCCGTCCCCTTCGTCGTCGCCACCGCGGTGATCCTCGCCTCGCGCCGCCGCGGGGTCATCCCGATCGGCGTGGTGCGCGCATGAGGCTCAGCGCTCTGCACCCTCTGCTGCGGACGGTGCTCCCCGGCGTGCTCGCCGGGCTGCTCCTCGCCGCGGTGATCCCCCTGGTCCCCGGCCTCGGCGAGGGACAGGGCCTGCGCACGCTGACGGTCTGCGCCATCTACTCGCTCACCGCCGCCGGCGCGGGCCTGCTCTACGGACGGCTCGGGCTCGTCTCGCTCATGCAGGTGGGGCTCGTCGCGATCGGCGGCTGGGTGACGCTGCGGCTGTACCACGCCACGCACCTGCCCTTCGAGCTCGTCATGGTCCTCGCCGCGCTCATCACCGCGGCGATCGGCACGGTGGTCAGCCTGCCCGCGCTGCGGCTGTCCGGCCTGTCGCTCGCGATCGTCACGCTGATGATCGCCGGCGCGCTGGAGGTCATCGTCAACTTCACCGGATTCCCCAACGGCGGCGAGGACTTCCTCGGTCGGGTGGGCGGCGGCACGCTGGCGGCGATCATGCCGCGTCCGGCGCTCGTCGGCCAGGACGACGCGGCCTACTTCCGCTACGTCGTCGCGATCGTGGTGCTCGTGCTCCTGCTGCTGTCCTGGCTGCTCGCCTCGCGGCCGGGTCGCAGCTGGGCGGCGATCCGGCAGGGCGAGGCCGGGGCGATCGCGGCGGGGATCGACATCACCGCGTACCGCATCCTCGCGCTCGCCGCGACGAGCGCCGTCACCGGCGTCGCGGGAGCGCTGCTCGCGGCGAACTCCGGCATCCTCGACCCGGCCACGTTCAAGGCGCAGCAGTCGGTGCTCCTGTTCGCGACGGTGCTCATCGGCGGAGCCTTCACCCTTGCCGGCGCGATCATCGGCGGACTGTTCTTCTACGGGGTGCCCCAGCTGCTCAACAGCTGGCATGTGGACGGCAATCTCGTCTTCGTCATCCTCGGCCTGGGCACGGTGCACGCGATCACGACGAGCCCGGAAGGCATCGCGGGCTCCTTCGCGGCGCTCGGCCGTACCGTCCGCGCCCGCCTCGGCCGGCGGGAGGGGGCGCCGTGAGCGGCCTGACGATCTCCGGGGTCACCGTCCGCTACGGCGGGGTGACGCCGCTGGACGAGGTGTCGCTGCGTTTCGAGGAAGGCGTCTGCGGGATCATCGGCCCCAACGGCGCGGGCAAGACCACGACCTTCAACGTGCTCTCCGGCTTCGCGGTCCCCGCCGCAGGCTCGGTGGACCTCGACGGCGACCAGCTGCTCGCGGTCCCGCCGCACCGGCGCGCCCGTTGGGGCCTGCGCCGCTCCTTCCAGCAGGAGCAGGTGATCCGGAGCCTGTCCGCCCGGCAGAACGTCCTGCTCGCGGCGGAGCACTCGCGCTCCCCCGTCACGAGCGTGGACGCCGCACTCGAGTACGTCGGCCTCCGCGACGCCGAGCGCCCCGGCAGCGCCCTCACGATGCTCGAGCGGCGGCTCGTGGAGCTCGCCCGGTGCGTGGTCGGATCCCCGCGGCTCGTCCTGCTGGACGAGCCGGCCGCAGGACTCGACCCCGCGGAGTCCGAGAGGCTGCTGCGGCTGATCACGGGGATCCCTGAGCGCACCGGCGCCCTCGTGCTGCTGGTCGACCACGATATGGACCTGGTGCGGGCGGCCTGCGGAGTCGTCGCGGTGCTCGATTTCGGGAAGCGGATCGCCTACGGCCCGACCGCCGAGGTGCTCGCCTCCCCCGAGGTGCGCCGCGCCTATCTCGGCGTCGAGGAGGACGAGACGTGAACGCCCTGGAGATCCGGGAGCTGCGCGTGAGGCGCGGCGGCCGCGAGGTGGTGCACGGCATCGACCTGACCGTCGCCCCGGGTGCCGTGACGGCTCTGCTCGGCGCGAACGGGGCCGGCAAGTCCTCCACCGTTCTGGCCATCGCCGGGCTGCTCCGGGACACGAGCGGGACGATCGCCCTCAGCGGCAGGCCCTTGCGAGGCCTCGACCCGAACCGCATCCGGCGTGCCGGCGTGGCGACGATGCAGGAGGGCCACCGGGTGTTCCGCGACATCTCCGTGGTGGACAATCTGCGGATCGCCGCGCTTCTGCTGCCCCGCAGGCAGCGCGCCGAGGCCGTCGAGGAGATGCTGGATCTCTTCCCGGAGATGCGCGGCTTCGCCGAACGCCCGGGCGGCTCGCTCTCCGGCGGCCAGCAGCAGATGCTCGCGCTGGCCTGCGCGCTCGCCGCCCGGCCCGCCTTCCTCGTCATCGACGAGATGTCCCTCGGCCTTGCCCCCATCGTCGTCGCCCGGCTGGTGCCCGCATTGCGGCGGGTCGCGGAACGGGGGGTGGGCGTGCTGCTCATCGAGCAGTTCACGCGCGTGGCCCTGGAGCTGGCCACCACCGCCACGGTGCTCGCGCAGGGCACGGTGACCCTCAGCGCGCCGGCCGCCGAGCTGCGGGACCGGCCCGAGCGGCTTACTGCCGCCTATCGCCTCACCGAGGAGATCTGATGAGCCAGGAGCGCGCATGAGCGATCACGACTGCATCGTCGTGGGGGCCGGGACGGCCGGGTCCGTCGTGGCGCGGCGGCTGGCCGACGCCGGCTGGAGCGTGCTCGTCGTCGAGGCGGGCGGCTCGAATCGCGACGAGCGCATCCAGGACGTCGGCCGCCTCAACGAGCTCTGGCACTCCCCGCTGGACTGGGACCACCACAGCGAGCCCCAGCCGTACGCGCAGGGCCGCCGGCTGCACCTCCCGCGCGGGAAGGTGCTCGGCGGTTCCCACTCGCTCAACGCGGCGATCTGGGTGCGCGGACTGCCCTCGGACTTCGACGGCTGGGCCGCCGAGGGCTGCCCCGGCTGGTCCTGGGAGCAGCTCGAGCCCGTATACCGCCGCATCGAGGACTGGCGCGGGCAGCCCGCGGCCGGGCGCGGCAGAGCCGGCCTGCTGCCGGTCGAGCAGACCGCCCCGCTGCATCCCGTGCAGGCCGCCATCCTGGAGGCGGGCGTGCAGTGGGGCATGGCGCGCAACCCGGACTACAACAGCGGGACGATCACGGGCGTCGCGCCGATGCAGCTGACCGTCGCGCACGGCGAGCGGGTGACCACCTGGGACGCCTACGCGCAGCCCGCGGTCGACGAGGGCCGGATCGCGCTGCGCACCGGTGCCGTCGTCCGGCGCGTTCTCGTCCACGACGGCCGCGCGGTCGCCGTCGAGCTGCACGGCCCCGAGGGAACGCAGGCCGTCGCCGCCCGGCAGATCGTGCTGTGCGCGGGCGCCTTCGGCTCGGCGGAGATCCTGCTGCGCAGCGGGATCGGGCCCGCCCGGCAGCTGGCCGCGCTCGGCATCGAGCCGCACGCGGATCTGCCGGTGGGCAGGAACCTGCACGACCACTACCTCGTGCCCGTGATCTTCTCCGCCCGGCGCCCGGTGGAGCCGCCGCTGCCCCGCCAGCCGGTGACGCAGGTGCACTGGTTCTGGTCCTCCGTGCCGGAGGCACCGGCGCCGGACACCCAGCCGCTCGCCTTCAGCGTGCCGATGCTCGAGCCCGACATGGAGCCGGTCCCCAACGGCTTCACGCTGATGGCCGGGCTCGTGGGCACGCACAGCCGCGGCGAGCTCACCCTCGGCGGCCCGCAGGCGGCGGACGGGATCCGCATCGACCCGCACGTCCTGGAGGACGAGCGCGACGTGGCGAGCCTGCTGCGCAGCGTGCGGCAGTGCCTGCAGCTCGGCGCGCAGCCGGCGCTGGCCGCCTGGGGAGCGCAGCCCGTGCACCCGGGCGACGGACTGAGCGACGAGGAGCTGGTCGCCTACATCCGCCGCCGCGTCACGACCTACCACCACCCGGTGGGCACCTGCCGCATGGGCAGTGACGCCCGGGCCGTGGTCGACCCCCGGCTGCGGGTGCGCGGCGTCGCCGGCCTCACCGTCGCGGACGCCTCCGTCATGCCGGCGATCACCACCGGGAACACGAACGCGCCCACCGCCCTCATCGCCGAGCAGGCGGCCGGATTCCTGCTCGACCCGGCCTCGGCCCCGGCGCCCGCCCCGGCCGCATCCTGAAGGAGAACCCCATGACGAACCCCCTCCTGCAGCGCGTCAGCGTCCCCGGCGGGCGCCCCATCCCGGACGCCGCGACCGGCGAGACCATCGGGCACGCCGCGGAGCACGGCGTCCCCGAGCTCGAGGCGATGGTCGTGAAGGGCCTGTCCGCGCAGAAGGGCTGGGCCGCGCTGAGCCCCCCTCGACGGGGAGAGCTGCTGCACGAGGCCGCCGCCCGCGTCGAGCAGCACGCCGAGGAGCTGGCCGACGCGGTGGCGCGCGAGCAGGGCAAGCCGCTCAACGGCATCGGGGCACGCATGGAGGTCTCCGCGGTGCAGGCCTGGCTGCGCGCGAACGGCGATCTCTGGGTCGAGCCGCAGCTGCTCGTGGACGACGCGGAGAACCGCTCCGAGCTCATCTACAAGCCCGTCGGCCTCGTCGGCGCGATCGGGCCGTGGAACTGGCCGCTGATGATCATGGTCTGGCAGATCGCGCCGGCGCTGAAGATGGGCAACGCGGTGATCGTGAAGCCCTCGGAGTACACGCCGCTGTCCGTGCAGGCTCTGGTCTCCGTGCTCAACGAGGTGCTGCCCGAGGGCGTGCTGCAGGTCGTGTCCGGCGGCCGTGCCGTCGGGGCGGCGCTCGCGGCCCACCCTGCGGTGGGCAAGATCATGTTCACCGGCTCGACCAGGACGGGCAAGGCCATCGTGGAGGCCTCCGCCCAGAACCTCACCCGCCTCACCCTCGAGCTCGGCGGGAACGACGCGGGAATCGTCCTGCCGGGCACGGACGTGGCCCGTCACATCGACGCGATCTTCTGGGGCGCGTTCCTCAACACCGGGCAGACCTGCGCGGCGCTCAAGCGGCTCTACGTCCACGAGTCCCAGTACGAGGAGGTCGTCGCCGCGCTCGCCGAGAAGGCCAGGACCACGCCGATGGGCCATGGCGTGGACGAGCGCAGCCTGCTCGGCCCGCTGCAGAACCCCGCGCAGTTCCGCATCGTCCAGGAGCTCGTGGACGACGCCCGAGCACGCGGCCGGCGGATCGTCGCCGGCGGACAGCCCGCGCCCGAGCTGGGCCCCACCTTCTTCCAGGCGACCATCGTCGCCGACGCGGAGGACGGCGACCGGCTGGTGGACGAGGAGCAGTTCGGGCCCGCGCTGCCGGTGATCAGGTACACGAGCCTGGAGGAGGCGGTCGCGTCGGCGAACCGCCTGGACGCGGCGCTGGGCGCCTCCGTCTGGTCCGACGATCCGGAGCAGGCCCGCGAGCTCGCGCTCCGGCTGGAGGCCGGGACGGTGTGGGTGAACAAGCACGGCGGCATCCACCCGCTCGTGCCCTTCGGCGGCATCAAGGGGTCCGGCTACGGGCTCGAGTTCGGCATCGAGGGCCTGAAGGCCGCGGGCGTGCCCGTCGTGATCACCACGCGATGAGCGCAGGCGAGACCGGCGGCGCCGGCCAGGCAGTGCACGCCGCGCCGGGCGGTGCAGGCGGGCGGCCCGGGCACGACCGGAGCAGCCCGCGCCGCCCGCAGGCGCGCACGGCCCTGGTGACGGGAGCAGGGCGCGGCATCGGCGCCGCGACGGCAAAGGCTCTCGCCGCGGACGGGGTCGCCGTGCTCGTGACCGACATCGACGCGGACGCCGCGGCGCAGACGGCCGCCGAGGTCGCCGCCGCGGGCGGGACGGCCATGCACGCCGTGCTGGACACCACGAGCCAGGAGGCGCATGCCCGCGCCATCGAGACCGTCGAGCGCGTCTGGGGCGGGCTGGACATCGCCGTGAACAACGCCGGCATCGCCGCTCCCGCCACGCCTGCCGCCGAGCTCAGCGACCAGCAGTGGCGCCGGGTGCTCGATGTGGATCTGGACGGCGTCTTCTACGGGGTGCGCCTGCAGATCCCTGCGCTGCTGCGCCGCGGCGGCGGGACGATCATCGCGCTGTCCAGTCTCGGAGGCGTGCGCGGGCTGCCCGGCATGGCCGCGTACACGGCAGCGAAGCACGGGGTGAACGGGCTCATGCAGGCCGTCGCCCTCGAGTACGGAGCGCGGGGCGTCCGCGCGCTCGCGGTGGGGCCCGCCTACATCGAGACGGGCCTGGAGCGGAACCTGCCCCCGGAACGCCGCGAGGGCCTGGCGGCTCTGCACGCGCTGAACCGCATGGGCCGGCCGGAGGAGGTCGCCTCTGCCATCGCATGGCTCGCGAGCCCCGGGGCGAGCTTCATCACCGGCTCCTACATCCCCGTCGACGGCGGCTATCTCGCCCGCTGAGGCCGCGCGCCCGCCCGGCTCGGAGAAATCCACAGGGCTGTGCTCGCAGCTGCGGCGAGAACAAAGGGAAGGCTACCCTAAACCGCAGATCGCTCACCTCGCTCCGTCCTTCCCGTCCGGGCGATCGCGCCGATCGCCGCTGCAGCTTCGCGGTCCTGAGGAACGGAGTGCCCATGCCCATGCCCATGCCCATGTCCGCGCCCGGCGCGATCTCCCCCGCGCGGCGGCGCGGACTGCTGCTTGCAGCCGCGGCCGGGATCGCCCTCGCCCTGAGCGGATGCTCGAGCACGCCGAGCGCCCCGGCCGGCGCCACGACGACGACCGGAAGCGTCCAGATCGAGGACAACCACGGCAGCCGCACCGTGCCGGTCCCGCCGCAGCGCGTGGTCGCGACGGACAACCGCACCTTCCAGACCCTGCACGACTGGGGGGTGAAGCTGGTCGCGGCGCCCCAGAACCTCATCGCACCGGACAACCCGTACAGGACGGACAGCTCGATCGTGAACCTCGGCACGCACGGGGAGCCCAAGCTCGAGGCGATCGTCGCCGCCCAGCCGGACCTGATCGTCAACGGTCAGCGCTTCGCGAAGTTCTACAACGACTTCGCCACCCTTGTGCCGACGGCGGTGATCGTCGAGCTCGACCCGCGTGAGGGCCAGCCCCTCGACAAGGAGCTCAAGCGGCAGGTGGAGGTGCTCGGCAGGATCTTCGGCCACGAGGCGGACGCCCAGCGACTCATCGAGGAGTTCGACGCGTCCATCCAGCGGGTGAAGGCGGCTTACTCCGCCGACACGAAGGCGATGGCCGTGATCACCTCGGGCGGGAAGATCAACTACGCCGCCCCCGGCAAGGGCCGTACCCTCGGGCCGGTGTTCGCCATCCTGGGACTGACTCCGGCGATCAGCCCCGAGGGCTCCACGGATCATGAGGGCGACGAGATCTCCGCGGAGGCGATCGCGGAGGCGAACCCCGGGCTGATCCTCGTGATGGACCGCGACGCCGCCGTCTCCGCGAACACCGGCGCGGCCTACACCCCGGCGAGCGAGCTGCTCGCGAGCTCCCCCGCCCTGCAGAACGTCGCCGCCGTGCAGCAGAAGAGGATCGTCGTCATGCCGCAGTTCACCTACCTGAACGAGGGCATCCAGAGCTACACGGCCTTCTTCAACGCGATCGCGGACGCGCTGAAGTAGAGCGGGCACTCCCGAGGCTCGAGGGGCCGCCGTGCCGGATCCCGCAGACTCGCGCCGCGCAGCGGCCCCTCGACCGCCTGCCCTCGTCCCGCCCGGGACGGCCTCCGCCCGGGACGGCCTCCGCCGGGGGCGTCTGCTCAGCTGGCCTCTGCTGGCGGGGCTCGTCGTGACCGCGGCGCTCGTCGCCCTGTCGCTGTTCGTCGGCGTGTACGACATCTTCGGCGGCAGGGACGGCTCGGCGATGTTCGGCATCACCCGCGTCCCGCGCACCGTCGCACTGGTCCTCGCCGGGGCTGCGATGGCGATGTCCGGCCTGGTCATGCAGCAGCTCGCTCAGAACCGCTTCGTGGAGCCGACGACGACGGGCACGACCGAGTGGGCGGGCCTGGGCCTTCTGCTCGTGCTCATCCTCGCCCCCGGTGCGCCGCTGCTCGGGAAGATGGCCGGCGCGATCCTCACGGCCTTCGCCGGAACGGCGGTCTTCTTCCTCTTCCTGCGCCGGGTGAGCCTGCGCTCCTCGCTCATCGTGCCCATCGTCGGCATCATGCTCGGGGCGATCGTCAGCGCGATCTCCACCTTCCTCGCCCTGTCCGCGGGCCTCATGCAGACCATGGGCGCCTGGTTCCTCGGCTCCTTCTCCGCGGCGCTGCAGGGCCAGTACGAGCCGATCTGGGCCGTGCTGGTCGTGGTCGTCGCGGTGTTCATCGCCGCCGACCGCTTCACCGTCGCGGGCCTGGGCCAGGACATCGCCGCGAACCTCGGCCTGCACCACGGCCGGATCGTGCTGCTCGGCACCGGCCTGATCGCCGCCGCAAGCGGCATCGTCACGGTGGTCGTGGGCAATCTGCCGTTCCTCGGCCTGATCGTGCCCAACATCGTGTCCCTGTTCCGGGGCGACGACCTCCGCTCGAACCTGCCCTGGGTGTGCCTGCTCGGGATCGCCACGGTCACCGCCTGCGACCTCGTGGGGCGGCTCGTGGTGATGCCCTTCGAGATCCCCGTCGCCACCATCCTGTCGATCGTCGGCGCGGCCGTGTTCGTCCTCCTGCTGCTCAGGCGACGCCGCCATGGCTGACGCGGGCGCATCGGATGCCGTCGTCGCCGCGGCGGGCTCCGGCACGGGCGCTGAGGCGGGGGCGGCACGGCGTTCGGGCGCCCTGCCGAGCCTGCGCGCCCGGAGGCGGTACGCGGCCGTCGTCGGGGGGCTGTCCCTGCTCTCGCTGCTCTCCGTCGCCGGCGTGCTCGCCTGGCAGAACCCGCTGCCCGCCGGCAGCGAGGGGTTCTGGCGCATCGCAGGGCTGCGCGCGAGCAGTCTCGTCGTGATCGTCGTCGTCGCCTTCTGCCAGGCCACGGCCACGGTCGCCTTCCAGAGCGTCACCGGAAACCGGATCATCACCCCGTCGATCATGGGCTTCGAGTCGCTGTACCGGCTCGTGCAGACCTCCGCCGTGTTCTTCCTCGGGGTGGCGGGGCTCGACCTCGTCCGCGGGGTGTGGCAGTTCCTCCTGCAGCTGGCGCTGATGGTCGGCTTCGCCGCCGCGCTCTACGGCTGGCTGCTGTCCGGCCGCTACGCGAGGCTCCAGATCATGCTGTTGATCGGGATCATCCTCGGCGGCGGCCTGGGCGCCCTCGCCTCGTTCATGCAGCGGCTGCTGAGCCCCACCGAGTTCGACCTGCTCACCGCCCGCCTCATCGGCAGCATCGCCAACGCCGATCCGCGTTACCTGGGCGTCGCCATACCGCTGGTCGCGGCCGCCGGCGGGCTGCTCTGGCTCGGCGCCCGCCGCCTGAACGTGATCGCCCTCGGCCGGGAGACCGCAGTCAGCCTCGGCGTGGATCACGGACGGCACCGGATCGTCGTGCTGCTGCTCGTGTCGGTGCTCATGGCCGTGTCGACCGCCCTGGTCGGGCCGATGACCTTCTTCGGCTTCCTCGTCGCGATGATCGCCTACCAGCTGTCCGACACCTACGACCACCGATATCTGTTCCCCGTGGCCTGGCTCACCGCGTTCGCGGTGCTCGCCGGAGCGTACTTCGTGCTCAAGCACCTGATCTATGCGCAGGGCGCGATCGGGGTGATCATCGAGATCGCCGGCGGGACCTTCTTCCTCGTCCACCTCCTGAGAAAGGGGCGGCTGTGATCAGACTCAGCGGGGTGGCCAAGAGCCACAGCGCAGAGGCGGTGATCGGTCCCGTCGACCTGGTCATCCCGGCGGGCGGCATCACCGCCCTGATCGGCCCCAACGGCGCGGGCAAGTCCACGCTGCTCGCGCTGATCGGCCGGCTCCTGGGCCTGGACGAGGGCACGATCGAGATCGCCGGCTACGACGTCGCGACGAGCCGCTCCTGTGACCTGGCGAAGATCGTCTCGATCCTGCGACAGGAGAACCATTTCGTCACCCGCCTCACCGTCCGCCAGCTCGTCGGCTTCGGCCGCTTCCCGCACTCCCGCGGGCGGCTCAGCCGCAGCGACGAGGAGGCCGTCAGCCGCGCCATCGACTTCCTCGGCCTGCGCTCCCTGGAAGGCCGCTACCTGGACGAGCTCTCCGGCGGCCAGCGGCAGCGCGCCTACGTCGCCATGGTGCTCGCTCAGGAGACCGACTATGTGCTGCTGGACGAGCCGCTGAACAGCCTCGACATCCAGCACGCGGCGCAGATCATGCGGCAGCTGCGCCGGGCGGCGAGCGAGCTGGGCCGCACGATCGTCATCGTGCTGCACGACATCAACTTCGCGGGCCACTACGCCGACCGCATCTGCGCGGTGAAGGACGGCACGGTCGCGCACTTCGGCAGCCCCGAAGAGATCCTGCGTGCGGAGGTGCTCAGCGAGGTGTTCGACACCCCGGTGGAGGTCGTGCCCGGCCCGCGTGGCCGGCTCGCGGTCTACTACTGACCCTCGGGCCGTCGGCCCCGCTCGCGCGGCGAACGCGTTTCCGCCGGCCGCCAACTATCCTGAAGGGGCTCCGGCAGGCCCGGCGACGGCCACGCTGCACGCGCGATCGCTGCGCCGCGCCGGACGGGGAGGTGAGCATGGGTCTCGCGGGGGTGCCGCGCCTGGGCCCCACGCTCATCGAGCGTGCCCGGCTGACAGCGCGATTCGAGGACGATCTCCCTCTCGTGCTGGCGCACGCGCCGATCGGCTCGGGCAAGACGGTCGCGATGGCTCACTGGGCTCACGGCACGGAGCGTCCCGGGGTGTGGATGCGCGTGGCCGACGGCGTGTCCTCCGCGCAGACCTTCGTCACCCAGTTCGCCGTCACGCTGGCCGATCTGGGAATGCTCCCGCCCGACAACCCGCTCATCGCCGCCGCCGACGCCCTGCGCTACGGCTCGGGCCCGATCGACCTGCTCACCCGCGGCCTGCGCCGACTGCCCGGGCCGCTGACGCTCGCCCTGGACGAGGCCGACGCCCTGGACGACGACACCCTCCGCGGACTGCTGCGCGTGCTCGAGGACGTTCCCGCCTTCTCCCTGCGCGCCACCGCCCGCCGCCCGAACCCGCTGAGCGAGCCGGCGCTCGCGCTCACCCTGGGCGCGAAGGTGCTGGGGGCCGAGGAGCTGGCGATGACCGCGGAGGAGGCGGTCCTGGTCCTCGGCGACCCCACCCGGGCCGGCGAGGTCCTCGCGGTGAGCGGCTCGCCCGCCGTCGTGCATGCCATGCGCTGGGCGAGCGGCTCGCCTGCGCAGGGGCGGGGCTCCTCGCTCGCGGCCGTGGTGGAGTCGCTGTTCCGCGTGCGCGGGTTCGCCTGGGACGACGAGTTCGTCGACTTCCTCGTGCGCATCTGCCTGCCGGACGGCGTGGACGAGCGCATCGCCGCGGAGCTCAGCGGCCGGACGGACGCGGCGCGGATGCTGGAACGGGCGCAGAACGAGGGCGTGGGCACTTGGACCTCCCCCGCCGTGGAGAGCAGACCCGCCCGCTTCGTCCTCTCCCCCTTCATCCGCTACGCCGCCGAGCAGCGCCTGCGCGAGCAGCTGCCCGCCGGCCAGCTGCACGCCCTGATCCGGCGCATCGCCCTCTGGGAGCGCAGCGAGGGCAATCCCTTCGCGGCGCTGCGCCGCGCGATCGACTGCCGCGACCTCGCCCTCGCCTCCGAGATCGTGCGCGAGTCCTGGGTGGACCTGCTGCCCTACGGCGCGAGCGTCCGCGAGGCCTTCCGCCCGATCCCCGCGACGAAGCTGCGATCCTGGCCGCTGCTGGCGATGCTGCTCGCGATCATCTACAACGCGCGTGCGGAGAACCGGCTGCGCGCGCTGGAGTTCTTCGCCATCGCGTCCTACGGGGCGCGCAGACAGCGCGACTCCGGGTCCCCCTCCGACCGGGCGCTGCTGCGGGGCCTGGAGTCCGCGGCGCAACGCGTCTCCGGGCACGCCGACCGCGCGCTCACGGCCGCGCGGGAGGCCTACGCCGCACTGCAGGAGCTCAGCGCACAGGAGCGCGAACGCCTCGGGCGGAACGCGCCCATCATGTACGGGCACATCGGCATCAGCTTCTTCTACGCCGGCGAGACCGACAGGGCGCTGGACTGCTTCCGCCGCTCCCTCACGCTCTACGACGCCGTGGGGCCGATCGGCGGGACGCAGCCGCTGTCGCTGATCGCGGGAGCGCTCGCGGTCGCCGGGGACGTCACCGACGCGAGGCCGGTGGTCGACGCGGCCGATCAGCGCACCTGGCCGGACGGGTGGCGCACCGGCTACCCGGGCACCTTCTTCCAGCTCGCCCGCGCCTTCTTCGCCCTGGAGGACGGCGAGCCGGCTGCGGCGCTGCAGACGCTGCGGACCCTGGACGGCACGATGCCGGCGAACGAGCACTGGGCCCTGCTGACGCATGCCGAGGTGGTTGCGCTGCTCATGCAGCACCGCCCCGAGGACGCCGCGCTGCTGCTGGAGCGCGCCCTGCGCACGCAGCGCACCCGGCACGCGGCTCTGTCGCTGCCTGTGGCCCGGCTGCAGCACACCCGCGCGCTCGTCGAGCTCGCGCGCGGCGACACGGCAGCGGCCGAGAGCGCGATGACCAAGAGCACGGACGGTCCCCGCAGCGCCGTGAGCCGGGCGCGCATCGTGCTCGCGGAGGGAGACCCGGCGCGGGCGCTGCGACTGCTGCAGAGCTTCTCGGCCGAGGGCGTGTCCAGCCGGCTGCGCGCGGAGCATCTCGCCCTGCGGACCGCGGCGATCGCGCTGCAGGACCCCGGGCACGCCCGCACGGCCGCCTCGCTGGACCGCTTGCGCGCGCTGCTGTCGGACCGGGGTCTGCTGCTGCCGCTGGCGTTCGTTCCGCTGCCGGGCCTGGAGGCGATGGCGCAGGCCGGACCGGAGCCGTGGCTTGCCGCACGGGTGGAGCGCGCCCGGCAGCTGGCGCTGATCCGGCCGCTGGAGGCGGCCAGACCCCGGCTGACGCAGCGGGAGCTGGCGGTGGCGCGGGAGCTGACCCGCTCGGAGACGGTGGCGCAGATCGCCGAGGCGCTCGTCGTGTCCCCGAACACCGTGAAGACGCAGCTGCGCTCGCTGTACCGCAAGCTGCACGTCGGCAGCCGGGACGAGGCCGTTCAGGCGCTCGCGATCCTGGGCATCACCGCCGAACGAGAGCCTTCGGCTCGCTGACCGGGGCGGCTCGGGCCACCCGGGCGATGAACGGCATGCAGACCAGCCCGCACAGCGAGAGCGCCGCGGCGGCGAGGTAGAGCGTCGCGTAGTTGTCCGCGCCGCCGGTGAAGGGATCCGGGCCGCCCGTTCCGAGCAGCATCACGGCCAGCAGCGGACCGGCGAGCTGCGCCGTCGCGTTCGCGACGTTCAGCACCCCGAGGTAGGTGCCGGTCTTCGCCGCGGGGATGGTGCGCAGTGCCAGCGCGAGGTCGATCGCGAGGAAGACCCCGATCGCGACTCCGCCCAGCACAGCGCTCGCCCAGAGCAGCGCCGGCTCCGTGGTCAGCCCGCGCAGCGTCGCCGCCGCCGCGAGGCCGACCATCGAGAACAGCAGGAACGGCCGGTAGTCGCCTCGCCGCGCGGCAAGGAAGCCGGCTACCACGGAGGCCACCATGAGCGCCGCCCCGCCCAGGGCCGTGCTCGCGGAGGTGATCGGCGTGGCCTCCACTTCGCTGCGGGCCATGCGGTCCATCACGAAGTACAGCGTGTACGCGAGCACGAGGGACGCGGCCAGCTGCGCCAGCAGCCGCTGCAGCCACACCGCGAGGAAGCCGGGCGCCTCGCCCGGACGGATCCACTGCCAGCGCAGCCGGCGCACCGGAGGCTCGGGCGCGGCGGGCTCCCGCACGACGAGCACGCAGGCGATCGTGATCAGCAGGGCCGCGGCCGGGATCGCGACGGTCAGCAGGACGAGCTGCTGAGGCAGCAGTGCGGTGAGCACGAGCGCAGGCAGGGTGCCCAGGAACGCGGCGGCCGCGTACAGCCCGGAGGCGGATGCGCGCTGCGGCTCGGAGAGGACGTCCGCGAACAGCGCGTCCGCGCTGGCGAGGGTCGCGTTGCACAGCGCCTGCATCGCGACCCAGGCGAGCGCGGTGGTCAGCAGCGACGGTGCCGCGACGAGCGCGATCGAGGCCGCGAGCGTGCCCACCGCCCCGGCGAGCATCCACGGGCGCCGCCTGCCCAGCCTGCCGCGGGTGCGGTCGGAGAGGAATCCGAAGATCGGGGCTGCCGCCAGCGCGGCGGCGGCTCCGCAGGTGACGACGAGCGCCAGCGCCCCCGCCCTGTCCTCCGCCGGCACGAACCGGGCGATCTGCGCCGGCAGGCCGACGATCGCCGGCGCGGTCAGGGAGCCCAGCGCGGCCATGTTCACCGCCGCGATGAGGTACACCCGGCCGGGGACGCGCACGCGGGCGCGCGGCAGCACGGAGCCGGGAGCTGGAGCAGGCACATCCCCACGATAGGGGCAAGGCCGGTCCCGCGGCGTCGCGCAGCGCGCCCTGCGCTCAGCCCCGGGTGTCGGCGGCGGGCGCGACGGCCGGCCGTCGCAGGATCTTCTGCATCGCCTTTCCCTTCGCGAGCTCGTCGACGAGCTTGTCGAGGTAGCGGATCCTCCGCATCAGCGGATCCTCCACCGCCTCCACGCGCACGCCGCAGACCACACCGGTGATGAGCGATGCGTCCGGGTTCAGCTGCGCCTGAGCGAAGAAGTCCTCGAAGTTCGTGCCCGCCTCCAGGTGGTGGCGCAGAGCGGCCTCGTCGAAGCCGGTGAGCCAGCGGATCACCTCGTCGAGCTCCTCGCGCGTGCGGCCCTTCCGCTCCACCTTCGCGAGGTAGAGCGGGTAGATGGACGCGACGCTCGCCGCGAAGACCCTGCTCACGCTCCCCAGCGTAGCCGCAGGACCCGTCGGCGCCCAGGCCCGCGCGCTCAGCGGCGGTCGTCCCAGGTGGTGCGCCCTCCGGCGGTCAGCGCCGGGTACTGCTGGATCACGTCCCAGTGCTCGACGATCTTGCCTGCCGCGTCGAAGCGGAAGATGTCGATCGAGCCGTCACCCGAGCCGTCCTGCTTCGGGCTGAAGGTCTGCACCACCACCATGTCGCCCTCGGCGATCGTCCGCGGAAAGACCATCTTCGCCGCGCTCTCGCGCGGCTGCACCCCCGCGAAGGCGGCGACGAAGGCGGCTCCGCCGTCGGCCACGCCCGGATTGTGCTGGACGTACTCGGCGCCGAGGTGCTCGTCCACGGCCTTCTGCGCATCGGCCTGGTTGAAGGCCAGGTCGAGGAAGGCGAGCGCGGCGCGGCGATTGCGTTCCCGGTCGGCCTCGCTCACCGCTGAGGCGGTCGTCTGGGGGCCGTCGAACATGGTGTGCCCGCTGGCCGAGGGGGTCAGGACCGGCTGGATCGCGTCCCAGTGCTCCACGATCTCACCGCCCTGCACGCGGAAGATGTCCATGACGGCGAGGCCCGCGTCCCCGCGCACCGCGTGATGCTCGCTGTGCACGAGCACCAGATCGCCCTCGACGAGCACACGATGGATGATCGTCTCGTGCTCGGGCTCCGCAGCGAGCCAGCCGCCGATGGCCTCCACGAAGGCCTGCGCCCCGTCCGCCACACCCGGGTTGTGCTGGATGTACTCGCCGCCGATGTACTGCCTTGCTGCCTCCTCGACCTTCTTGTCCACGAAGGCGATCTCGTAGAAGGCGCGTACGAGCTGGGCGTTGCCGGCTGCCGCGCTCGTCGTCAAGGGGGTGGGCGCGGCCGGCGCGGCCGGGACCGCCGCCGAGCTCGTGGGCGGCTCCGGTGCGCCCGATTGACAGGCTGCGAGCACCATGACGGCTCCGCAGAGCAGCGAAGCGGCGGCGATGCGTCGCAGGGTCGTCATTCCTGGCCTCCCTTGGCTTGCGGCAACCGGACGGGCTGCACAACGAGGTCACAGCCTTTGTACGAGCGGCAGCGTCCACGCGCTGTGCTCGGGGCGCACGGGCGTTGAGGATGGGTGCAGGTCTCCGCGCGCCGCGGCGCAGATGTGCGACGGGGACTCCCGCTGGCGCCGTTTTCGCGCTTGCATGGACATATGAAGCGCCTGTCGGGGGCTCTGCCCGTCCTCGGCGTCGCGGCCGTGCTCGTCCTGGCCGGCTGCGGCGCCTCCGGTGGGCAGGCCCGGCCGTCGGGGGGCGCCGCGCCGCCCGCCTCGGCAGCGACACCCGGCTCGGGCGCGACCGGCAGCGCAGCGCCGACCGGGAGCGGGGAGGCTCCCGGCCCGGTGCGGCTGCCGGACAGCCCGGCCACGGAGCTCGGCGGGCTGCAGGCCCCCTGGTCGATCGTGTTCCTCGGCAGCACGGCGCTCGTCGGTCAACGGGACGACGGCGCGATCCTCGAGCTGCTGCCCGGCGGCGGCTCCCGGCTCGTCGGCACCGTGGACGGGGTGCAGCATCGGAGCGAGGCGGGCCTGCTCGGCCTCGCCCTCGACCAGGAGCAGCGGCTCTACGCCTACTCCACCGGGCCGGGCGGCAACCGCATCCAGCGCTTCGCCCTCACCGGGCAGCCCGGCTCGCTCGGACTCGGCCCCGCCCAGACGATCCTGGACGGCCTGCCCTCGGCCGCCAACCACAACGGCGGGCGCATCGCCTTCGGCCCGGACGGCATGCTGTACGCGACCGTCGGGGACGCGGGCCGCCGCGCCGAAGCGCAGGATCTCGGCTCCCTGGCGGGCAAGATCCTGCGCATGACGCCTGACGGCGCCGTGCCGCCGGGCAATCCCATCGCCGGCTCGCTGGTGTACTCCTCCGGTCACCGCAACCCCCAAGGGATCGCCTGGACCGAAGACGGCACGATGCTCGCCACCGAGTTCGGCCAGGACAGCTGGGACGAGCTGAACGTCATCGTCCCCGGCGGGAACTACGGCTGGCCGGTGGTCGAAGGGGCGGCAGGCGACCCGGCGTACCGCGACCCCCTGCAGCAGTGGCCGCCCTCCGAGGCGAGCCCGAGCGGCATGGCGATCCTCGGCGGGACGGTGTACATCGCCAACCTGCGCGGCGAGGTGCTGCGGACGGTACCGCTCGCCGATCCGTCCGCCTCCGCCGAGCACTACGCCCACGAGCTAGGCCGCCTGCGCGACATCGCGGTCGGCCCGGACGGCGCGCTGTGGGTGCTCACGAACAACACGGACGGCCGCGGCACCCCGCAGCCGGGCGACGATCGCCTCCTGCGGATTCAGCCGAGCTGACGACGGGTGGTGGACCGGCGGGCAGCACGACGAGCGCGGCGCGGCTGGCGCGGACTGGACCCTCCCGGTCGTCGGCCGGCGGCCGCCGTCGGGCATGTGGACTGCGCGAGCGCGGGCCGGGCGAGACGTTAGCTTCGACGCATGCGTCCGTCCGCTGCCCCGCCGTGGTCGACCTTCGACGCTCGTCCGCTCACCGAGCCGGTCCGTCGCGCGGACGTGCGCCGCTCCGAGAGGGAGTTGAAGTCCCGCTTCGGCAGAACCGGGCCGCACTCGGCCGGAGCGGTAACGGCACTGACCGTGTTCTGCCTCTTCTTCGCGCTGGGCGGCGTCGGCTGGGGACTGCTCATCGCAGCCTCGGGCCCGAACCCCGTGCGCGATCCATCGACCTGGCCGAGCTTCGCCTGGCCGGCGATCTTCGTCGCATTCCCGGTCGTCGTGGCTGTCTTCATCATCCAGAAGGGCCTGGGCGGGAAGCGCCGGAGATACGTCCTGGCACGCTTCGCGCAGGCGAACGGCATGTCCTATCTGCCCTGGCTCGACTCGCCACCGCTGCCGGGAATGCTGTTCCACCAGGGCGACCGCCGGGGGTCGACGGACGTCCTCCGCCGAGAGCAGCCGCGGTTCGTCGAGTTCGCGAACTTCAGCTACACGGAGTCGGGCTCATCCGACAGCAACTCCTCGACGTATCGGTGGGGCTACGTCGCGATCCACCTCGACGCACCGCTGCCGCACATCGTGCTCGACGCGCTCGGGAACAACGGTGGGCTCGGCCGGTCGAACCTGCCCATGGCCTTCCGCGGCAGCCAGCGGCTGAGCCTCGAAGGCGACTTCGACCGGTATTTCGCGTTGTACTGCCCCCGCGGCTACGAACGCGACGCGCTCTACCTGTTCACCCCCGACGTCATGGCGCGGCTGATCGACTATGCGGCGCGGCTGGATGTCGAGATCATCGACGACTGGATGTTCCTCTACACCCGCGAGGCGGTCGTGACGACGGATCCGGCGGCGTGGGCCCAGCTGTTCTCGGTGGTCGCCGCGCTGACGCAGAAGCTGACCCAATGGGGCCGCTGGCGCGACGAGCGCCTCGCGGCCGGCGCAGCGGCGCCGGAGAGCTCCGTTCCAGCCGGCGCGACGGCGGGCACAGCCTTTGCAGCCGGTCCCATCACCGGTGCGAGCGGCGGTCCGTCCCCGGCGGACCCGCCGACCGCGACGGACGCGCCACCGCAGGGTCCCGTGCGCCTGAGCCCGCCCCCGGGCGTCGCCCCGCAGGGTCGTCGCCTCACAAGACGCCTGATCAGCTGGCGCGGCGCGCTCATCCTGCTGGGCGTCGTGCTGTACTGGGCGATCGTGCACGGCCCGCTCCGCGGGCTCCTCTTCGGCCACTGACGGGACGCCCCCGCGCCGGCCCCCCTGCGCAGCCTCGAACCGCCCGCCGGCGACCCCGCCGCGGACATGAAACAGCCCCGCCATCGGGCGGGGCAGGTCTCGGCGTTCTCGACGGTGGTGGATCTGAGGGGACTCGAACCCCTGACCCCCTGCATGCCATGCAGGTGCGCTACCAGCTGCGCCACAGACCCGTCCGCTCTCAGAGCGACCTCACAAGCTTACTACATCGCGAGCGCTGCCTCGTGTGCGCGGGGCGGGCGACGACCCGGCGCCCGGGACGGCGCGGCCGCGATCGAGGCGCAGCACTGCCCGGCATGACGACCGCTCCGCGCCGGCTCAGACCGCTCCGCGCAGGCTCAGACCGTGCCGGCCCCGGTCTGCGCCCCGTGCTCCTCCGGCTCGGGCAGCGGGATGATCGGGCAGTCGCGCCACAGCCGCTCCAGTCCGTAGTACATCCGGTCCTCCTCGTGGAAGACGTGCACCACGAGCGAGCCGAAGTCCAGCAGCACCCAGCGGTTGTTGTCGCGCCCCTCACGGCGCAGGGCCTTCACCCCGTGCTCGGCGAGACGGTCCTCGATCTCGTCGGAGATCGAGGCGACCTGGCGTTCGTTGCGGCCGCTGACGAGGAGGAACACGTCCGCGAGGGCGAGGCGTTCGCCGACGTCGATCGCGACGAGATCGGTGGCGAGACGGTCGCGCGCCGCGTCGGCGGCGGCCCGGAGGATGGCGAGGTCGATCAGAACGCTCCGCTCTGCTGGGGGTGGGTGATGCTCAGCAATGGATGCCTGCGGTGCTGCTCTGCCCGGATCAGAACGCGCCGTGCATGGCGCCGACGATGACGACCACGACGACGCCGATGAGCAGGACGCCCGCGACGATGGACAGGATCAGCGGCAGCCGGTTGCCCTTCTTGGTCGCCGGCGTGATCATCGCGTTGCGCGAGGCTCGGGAGCTGATCGCGCGCGACGCCGCGACGGGCCGAGCGTCGTCCGGAGCCACGTCGATGTCGGAGCCGTCGAAGAAGCGGCCCGAGTCCACGGTGTCGTGACGCCGCGCATGCCCGCCGGTCTCGCCGAGCTCACGAGGCAGCTCGAGAGAGCCGGTCACGATCACCTCGCCGGTCTCCGTGAGAGCGCCCGCCAACGGCTGCCCGTCAGGCAGGGTCGGCAGGATGAGCGCGTTCGCCGTCGTCACCGTGCCCGCGGAGGACACCGCACGGGAGATGAGGTCGTCGAAGGCTCCGTCGCCCGCGGCAGGCGCTGCCGGGATCGACGCCGGCACCGCCGCGGCGGCCGCGGGGCGCGGGGCGGGCTCCGCCTGCGTCTCCGGCTCCTCCGGCTCCGCCTGCGCGATGATCTCGGCGGCCGGCTCCGCGCCGGCGTCGGCGGCGGGCGTCTCCGGCTCGGCCGTGGGCTCGAGGACGGGCACCTCCTCCGTGAAGGAGGCAGCCCACTCCGCCCTGCGCTGCCGGCGGCTCATGGGCGAGGAGCCCGAGGCCGGCTCGATCTCGACGATCGTCGCCGGCGGTGTCTGCGGCTCCTGCGCAGGCCGCGCCGCCTCGCTCGCGTCGTCGTGCGGCTCGACGAGCTCGTCGTGAGGAGCCTCCGCGCGCAGACGATCGCGGATCGCCCTCCGTGAGAGGGCACCTCCAGGTCGCACTTCGCTCATGCCTTGCTCCGATATAGACGGTGTTTGGAAATGTACTGAACCACCCCGTCTGGTACGAGGTACCACACCGGGAAGCCGCGTTTCACGCGCTGCCGGCAGTCGGTCGAGGAGATCGCCAACGCGGGTACCTCCAACAAGCTTACGTCCAGCCGCGGGAGGGTAGAAGCCGACAGGGGATGTCCCGGCCGAGTCACAGCTACGAAGTGCGCAAGCTCCCAGAGATCCTCGACGTCCTTCCACTCGAGGATCTGCGCGATGGCATCCGCTCCGGAGATGAAGTAGAGGTCCGCCTCCGGCCTCAGGGCATGCAGATCGCGGAGGGTGTCGATCGTGTACGTGGGGCCCGGCCGGTCGATGTCGACCCTGCTCACCGTGAACATCGGGTTCGACGCCGTCGCGATGACGGTCATCAGATAGCGATGCTCGGCGGGGCTGACGTCCTTCTTCTGATAGGGCTCGCCCGTGGGCACGAAGACGACCTCGTCCAGCTGGAAATGCTGGGCGACCTCGCTGGCCGCGACCAGGTGGCCGTGATGGATCGGGTCGAAGGTCCCGCCCATCACCCCGATGCGCGGCCTCTCCCCGACGGGCCCGTTCTTCACCGGCGACTCGCCTCAGGATGCTCGCAGCGGAACGGGGTCAAGCTCCTCCGTGCGCCTCCGTGCCCTGCGACACGTTCTCGGACGCGGTCCCGTGCGCCACGTCGTGGCCGTCGAGGCCCTGCGCGGCGGCGACCGCCTTGCGGGCGTGCCGGTTCGCCACATCGTGGTACGACCACAGCACCACGAGCAGCGCCATGAACACGACGAAGATGATGACGCCGAAGAACACCGCCGGGAAGGGCAGCTCGAAGCCCCCGGTCTCGGCCTCCGCGGCCAGAACAGTCGCAGTACTCAGGGCAAGGCTCATCGTGGTCTACTCGCAATCGTGACGGCGCAGCGCGCGCCACCAGTCTAGTGGAAGCGGAGCACGGGCTCGGGGAAGGCCGGCGCGGGCGCGCTCAGGCTCGCACCTGCCCGTTGCCGCGCACGAGCCACTTCGTGCTCGTCAGCTCAGGCAGTCCCATCGGGCCGCGCGCGTGCAGCTTCTGCGTCGAGATGCCCACCTCGGCGCCGAAGCCGAACTCCCCGCCGTCGGTGAAGCGGGTGGACGCGTTCACCATCACGACCGCGGAGTCGACCTCGGCCAGGAAGCGCTCCGCGTTGCGGTAGTCCTCCGTCACGATCGTCTCGGTGTGCGCGGTCGAGTAGCGGGAGATGTGGTCGATGGCCTCGTCCATGGAGTCGACGAGCTTCACCGCGAGCACGAGGTCCATGTACTCCGTGGACCAGTCCTCCTCCGTCGCAGGCGCCACCTCCGCGTCGATGCCGCGCACCTCGTCGGTGCCGCGCAGCTGCACGCCCGCCCCGCGCAGGTCGCGGAAGATCGCCGGCAGCAGCCGATCGGCGGCGTCCCTGTGCACGAGCAACGTCTCCACGGCGTTGCAGACGCTCGGGCGCTGGATCTTCGCGTTGTGCACGATGTCGACGGCCATCGCCTCGTCCGCGCTCGCGTCGAGGTACACGTGCACCACACCGGCTCCGGTCTCGATGACCGGCACCTTCGACTCGCTGACGACGGTGTTGATCAGCGCTGCGCTGCCGCGGGGCACCAGCACGTCAACGAGTCCACGGGCGCGCATGAGCTCGGCTGCACCCTCGCGGCCGAACTCGTCGATCGTGTTGACCACGTCCTCCGGCAGGCCGGCCTCGGCGACAGCGGAGCGGATCAGGCCCACCAGCACGCGGTTGGTGTTCTCCGCGGCGCTGCCCCCGCGCAGCACTACCGCGTTGCCGCTCTTCAGCGCGAGCGCGGCGATGTCCACGGTCACGTTCGGGCGCGCCTCGTAGATGGCGCCCACCACGCCGAAGGGCACGCGCACCTGCGAGAGCCGCACCCCGTTGGGCAGGGTGTTGCCGCGCACGACCTGTCCCACCGGGTCGGTCAGGGCGATGATCTCGCGCACGGCGGACGCAAGCCCGGACAGCCGCTTCGCGTCCAGCGTGAGACGGTCCAGCAGAGCGGTGCTCAGGCCGTTCTCACGGCCGTTGGCCAGATCCAGCTCGTTGGCGGGCAGGATCTCCCCCGCGCCGCTCTCGATGGCCCGGGCGATCGCCTCCAGGGCGGCGTTCTTCGTGTCGGTCGTGGCTGTCGCCAGGGCACGCGAGGCGGTGCGAGTGGCTCGCAGCTTGTCCTGCAGCGAGGAGGCCACGGCGGTCTGGGCGGTCATGGGGCGATTCTACGCTCGGGCAGGCCCCGCGGAGCCGGGCAGGACAGGCGGAGCGCTCAGAGGCTGCTGGGCCCCCTCCCCCTGCGGCACAGTCGGCTCGAACCAGGTGCCGACGGAGGCGTCGCGCAGCGCCGCCTCCACCTGTGCGGTGGCCGCCAGCAACACCGCGGTGCCGCCCTCGGTGGCGTAGCGGGCCGCGGCGACCTTGGTCGTCGCCCCTCCGGTGCCCACGCCGCTGCCGACCGAGCCGACGACGACACCGTCGAGCGGGTCGCCGGCCGGCACGTGCGGGATGCGCACCGCTCCGGGCTCCTCCGGGGGCCGCGTGTACAGCGCGTCCACGTCCGAGAGCAGCACCAGCGC
>Ga0180221_1000811_pt1 | contig 24145 bp, 19 predicted proteins | sample eDN5th37CKraftMG_FD_151339 | JGI IMG/M metagenome (GOLD analysis project Ga0180221, IMG submission 151339) | Enriched Miracle-Growth compost microbial communities from Emeryville, California, USA - eDNA 5th pass 37_C Kraft MG (version 2) (version 2) ...
GCGAGCACGAGCACGGGCCCGACGGAGTTCGGCAGGACGTGCACGAGCAGGACCCGCCACCAGCGGGAGCCGCCCGCGCGGGCGGCCTCGACGTACGCGGAGGTGCGCACGCGCAGCACCTCGGACCGCAGGATGCGCGACACCGACGCGACGCTCGTGGCGCCGACCGCGATCGCGACGTTCGTCGTCCCGAAGCCGAGCGCGGTCACGACGGCGAGGGAGAGCAGGAGGCCGGGGATCGCGAGCAGGACGTCGGCGACGCGCATGAGCACGGCGTCGACGGCCCCGCCGACGAACCCGGCGAGGAGCCCGAGCACCGAGCCGACGACGAGCCCGATCGCGATGGCGAGCAGCGCCGCGTGGAGCGTGGTCCCGGTGCCGTGCACGACCCGCGTGTACAGGTCGCGGCCGAGCTGGTCGGTGCCGAACCAGTGCTGCGCGGACGGGCCCGTGAGCTTCTCGGCGGGGACGCCCGCGAGCGGGTCGCCGGACGCCAGCACGGACGGGGCCACGGCGGCGACGAGCACCGCGACGAGCCACAGGACGGCGACGACGAGCCCGGGCCGGCGCACGAGGTGCCGCGCGGCGTACCGCAGCCGGGCGGCCCGGCCGTGCGCCGCGTCGACGGGTGCGGGGGCGGCGTCGGTGCGCGGGGTGACGACGAGATCGACGAGCGCGTCGGCGCGGTCCTCGGTGAGGGGACCGTCCGGGCGTCCGGGCGCGAGGGCGGTGGTGAGGTCGGTCATGAGGATGCTCCCTGGGTGCGCCGGCTCAGGCGGCCGCGACGGCGTCGGGGACGGGGGTGCCGGTGCTCGAGGGGCCGCTCGTCGTCGGGGCCGGCGTCCGGCGCCGGCGCCGCTCGAGGCGCGGGTCGAGGAGCGGGTAGACGAGGTCGACCAGCAGGTTCGCGAGGACGAAGACGAGCGCCCCGACGAGCACGACGCCCTGGACGACGGGGATGTCCTGGGCCTGGACGGCGGTGGCGGTCAGTCGCCCGAGCCCGGGCCGGGAGAAGACGGTCTCGGTCACGACGGTCCCGCCGAGGAGCCCGCCGACGAGCAGCCCGGTCGCGGTCAGCGCCGGGAGCGACGCGTTGCGCAGCGCGTGCCGCAGGTGGACCCGCGTCGGGGACGCGCCCTTCGCCCGGGCCGTGGCGACGTACGGCTCCCGGAGCGTCACGACCAGGCTCTTCGACAGGAGCTGCGCGATCACGGCGCCCGTCGGCAGCGCCAGGGTGACGGCCGGCAGGACGACCGACGCGAAGCCCTGGTCGCCGACGGCCGGGAAGAGCGGCAGCCGGAACGAGAACCACTGCAGGAGCATGAGCCCGAACCAGAAGCTCGGGATCGCGACGCCGAGGGGCGGCAGGCCGAGCAGGAGCGCCTGGACGGAGCGCCAGCGGGCGAGCGTCGCGACGACCGCGAGGCCGCCCCCGACGGCGACCGCGAGCACGAGCCCCGCGGCGGCGATCTGGACGGTCGGCCCGAGCGCGTCGCCGATCAGGCCACTCACGGGCTGGCGCGTGCTGACGGACCGCCCGAGGTCCCCGTGCAGGACGCCCCCGAGCTGGTGGAGGTACTGCACGAGGAGCGGCTGGTCGTAGCCGTACTCGTGCCGGACGGCCGCGAGCTGTTCGGGCGTGACGTCGCTCGAGTCGGTCCCGAGCAGCAGCGAGACGGGGTCGCTGGGCAGCGCCCAGAGGACGAAGAAGGAGACCGTGTAGGCCGCCCAGAGGACGCCGACCGCCTGCGCGAGGCGTCCTGCGACGTACCGGAGCATGGGGGTACCTCCGTTCGGGCCGGCGGGCGCGGGACGGGGTGGGCGTCGCGCCGGCGTGCGTCTTGCCGGGTGGGTCCCGGCCGGATCGTCACCTGGGGCACCCCACACGGTGGAGGGTTGCCGCCCGGCCAGCCAGGGCTTCGCGCCGGGTCTCGTGATCGGTGCCGCCGCGAGGGCGGCGGGGTTCAGATGGCGGTGTGGTCGCCGATCCGGTGGTAGGTGCGGTCGTGGTAGACGAGCGGTCCGGGGACGACGGCGTCGGGGGCGTCGGCGCGCGTGCCGTGCTCGAGCGCCCGCAGCGAGACGAGGAAGCTCGAGCCGACGGGCGTGCGCTGGACGACGCGGGCCCTGACCCAGGTGAGCGCGTCGTCGATCACGGGCTCGCCGGTGGGCAGCGCGGACCAGCCGCCCGGGGCGAAGCGGTCGATGCCGCTCGTCGCGAACCGGGCCGAGACGTCGTCCTGGTCGTCGGCGAGGAAGCTCACGGCGACCGTGCGGGCACGGGCGAGAGCGGGCCACGACGACGACGTCGACGCGATCGAGAACGCGAGCAGCGGCGGCTCCGCGGACACCGAGATGACGGACGTCGCGGTGAACCCGACGGGCCGGGGCTCCTCGCCCGACTCGGGGTCCTCGTCGCGCAGCGTCACGACGGCGACCCCGGCGGGGTGCCGGCGGAAGACCACCTTGTAGGCGTCGACGCTCAGGTGGGGCTCGTCCTGCTCGGCGAGCAGGGCGTCGAGGCGGACGAGGTCGTCCGACAGGGGCTCGGCGCTCATCGGGCGACCTCCGTCCGGACGGTGCTGCGCAGGGCGGGGGCCGCGTCCGCGAGCCAGCGGTCGAGGACCGCGTCCAGCGCGGCCGGGTCGGCGAGGTCGGCCTCGGTCACGGCGAGCGCCCGGGTCGGCACGACGGCGCCGAGCTCGACGAGCAGCGGCCGCAGGTGGACCTCGCCCGCGAGCGCGTGCGCCGGGTTCCCGGACACGACGAGCGGCACGGCGACGACGTCGCGCAGGTCGCCCGCGCGGTAGAGGTCGAGGAACGCCTTGAGCAGGCCGGTGTACGAGGCCTTGTAGACGGGGGTCGCCACGACGACGACGTCCGCCCGGGCCAGGTCGGCGAGCACGGCGTCGGCGCGCGGGTGCTCGGGGGCGAGCACCTCGCCCGCGAGGTCGGCGAGCTCGACGAGCTCGACCTCCGGCGCGGACGGGCGGACGCCGTCGAGGGCGCGGGCGACGGCGTCGGCCGCGGCACGCCCGGTCGCGGCGGTCCGCGAGCCGGTGCGCGGGTTGCCGGACAGGACGACGAGACGGAGGGCCGACGGGGCGCCCGGAGTGCCCACGTCGTCGGTGGTCGGGGGAGCGGAGACCGCTTCGGTGGTGAAGGTCATGGCATCTTGTAGGCCTCCGGGGGGCGCCGGGTCACGCGTCGCCGGGAAGTTCCCGGTCGCTGGGCGAACGTTGCGCCAGGTGACGTGGCGTCGGGAGCGCTAGCCTCGTCGCGTGAACGACGGAACCCGCTCCCGCCCCCGCCCCCGCGCCGCCCTCGAGATCGCGGTCCAGGACGTCGCCGGCGTCCGCACCGCGCGGGCGGCCGGTGCTCAGCGCGTCGAGCTGTGCGTGGCGCTCGGCGCCACGGGTGGTCTCACGCCCAGCGTCGGGCTCGTGGACGTGGCGCTCGCCGTCGCCGAGGACTTCACCGACCACGAGCCGATCGAGGTCCACCCCCTGATCCGGCCGCGCGCGGGCGGGTTCGTGTACGACCGCACCGAGCTCGACGTCATGGTCGCCGACGTGCGTGCCGTCGTGGACGCGGGCGCGCACGGCGTCGTCGTGGGGGCGCTGACCTCCGACGGCCGGGTGGACGTCGAGGCGGTGCGCGCGCTCGTCGCGGCCGCGGAGGGCCGGGAGGTCACGTTCCACCGGGCGCTCGACGCCGTCCCCGACGTCCTCCGGGCGCTCGACACGCTCGCCGCGCTGGGGGTGGCGCGCGTCCTGACCTCGGGCGGTGAGGCGCGCAGCATCGACGGGCTCGAGCAGCTCCGACGGTGCGCGCAGCACGTCCACGACGGCTCGCTGCCGCTGCAGGTGCAGGCGGGCGGGGGCGTGCGCGTCGCGGACATCGCGGCGCTCGTCGACGCGGGGGTGGACGCCGTGCACCTGTCCGCGAAGGCGCTCGTCCAGGACGCCGCCGGACCGGGTGGCGCGGGCGAGTACGAGGTGACCGACGCCGGCCTGGTGCTCGCGGCGCGCGACGCCCTCGACGCGGCGCTCGCGACCGACTGAGGCCGCCGCTCCGGGGCCTCCTCGCCCCGGCGCGTTGCTGCGCTGTATCAGTTAGGTAACTTTCCTGATCTATCGGGGTCGACCCGTCAGCGGCTTTGTTAGTGTCCCTGCACACCTCACGGTCGAGGCGCGGGCGCAGGGCGCACGGGCGTCGCCATCCTCCAGGGAAAGGACCAACGATGATCCGAAGCACGAGGCGCAGGAGCGTCGTCGTCGCGGTCGCGCTGGCGTCGGGCGTCAGCCTGCTGCTCGCGGGGTGCGGCGGTGGCAGCAAGGGCGCGGAGACGTCCACCAAGGCCAGCACCGAGAAGCCGACCGGGGTCGCGAACTCGACCCGCGTGCTCAACGTGTGGGCGGGCTCGATGACGCCCATCGTGTCGAACTTCAACCCGTTCTCCCCGAACGTCCTGCACGCCGCGATGGGCCCGATCTACGAGCCCCTCTTCGCGTTCAACAAGGCGGGCTCGGGCGACCCGACGCCGCTGCTCGGCGAGTCGTACGAGTTCAGCGCGGACGGCACGTCGCTGACCATCAAGGTCAAGTCGGGCGTCAAGTGGAGCGACGGCGATCCCTTCACCGCGAAGGACGTCGCCTACACGTACAACTACGCGTTCTCGAAGCCCGCGTACATCACGTCGGCCGAGGCCACCGACGACACCACCGTCGTCCTGAAGTTCGACAGCCCCCAGTTCACCAACGAGTTCTCGCTGCTGGGCACGACGTTCATCATCCCGGAGCACATCTGGAAGGACGTCAAGGACCCCGCGAAGTTCACCAACGACGACCCGGTCGGCACGGGCCCGTACGTCCTCAAGAAGGGCTCCGTGTCCTCGCAGGCGTACACCGTCGTCGCGAACCCGAACTTCCGCGACGCCGCCCAGGGCAAGCCCGCGGTCAAGACCGTGCGCTACGTGGGCCTCGACGGGAACCAGAACGCCGAGGACCTCGTCAAGCAGGGCAAGATCGACTGGACCGGCATGTTCGTGCCCGACGTCGACGCCGTGACCGCGCTCGGGATCGGCTACATCAACACGCCGCAGGACCCGACGACGATCTACACCTGCTCCAACGCGGACCAGGGCTGCACCGGCGCGCAGACGGACAAGGCCGTGCGCCAGGCGCTCACCGTCGCGATCGACCGCAAGCAGATCAACGACAAGGCCTTCAAGGGCCTCGGTGCGGTCGTCTCCCCGACGTTCGCGCTGCTCGGACGCGACGACAAGTGGATCACGAACGACGCCTGGAAGGAGTCGCCGCAGTCGGCCGACGCCGCCGCGGCCGCGAAGATCCTCGAGGACGCCGGGTACACCAAGGGCTCCGACGGCTTCTACGCCAAGGACGGCAAGACGGTCAGCCTGACCCTCAAGTCCCCGAGCGGCTGGACCGACTACAACCAGGCCGCCGAGCTCATCGCGTCGGAGGCCAAGGCCGCGGGCATCAAGATCACGGCCAGCACCATCTCCGAGCAGGAGTACTTCGACGCGCGCGGCTCGGGCAAGTACGAGCTCCTCATGGGCGGTGTCGTCGGCACGTCCGTCGCCGACCCCTTCCAGATCTACAAGGACTGGTTCGCCGGCTTCTCGACCACCAAGGTCGGCACGCCGCTCAAGGCGAGCACGTGGAACTTCTCGCGCTACTCCAACGCCGACGTCGACGCCGCCGTCAAGGCCGCGGCGTCCACGAACGACGAGGCGAAGCGCAAGGAGCAGTACGCGGTCATCCAGAAGAACATCGTGGACGACCTGCCCTACATCCCGGTGATCATCAACGCGACGCAGACGTTCTTCAACCAGAAGGACTTCTCGGGCTGGCCCACGCAGGACGACCTGTACATGTTCCCGCCGTCGTGGGGCTCGGTGTCCTCGGGCGTGATCCTCGCCAACCTCGTCCCGCTCAGCTGACCTGAGGGCCTACCGAGGATGAGCTCGACGACGACGGGAAGAACCGAACCATGAAGTACGACGGGCGGCGGGTGGCGTTCTACGCGATCACCCTCTGGGCCGCTGTCTCCCTGAACTTCCTCATCCCACGGATGCTGCCGGGCGACCCCGCGCAGATCCTGCTGGGCAAGCTCGCCCGCAACGGCGACGTGACCCCGGCGGTGGAGAAGAACGTCGAGCTCATCCTCGGTGGCTCCGACGAGCCGCTCTGGAACCAGTACTGGGCGTACCTGGACAACATCGTCCACGGCGACCTCGGCATCTCGGTGTCGAAGTACCCGGAGCCGGTGTGGGACCTCATCAAGGACGCCCTGCCCTGGACGCTGTGCCTCGTCGGTGCCGCGACGATCATCGCGTTCGCGATCGGCATCGTCGGCGGTGCGTGGATCGGCTGGAAGCGCGGCAGCGCGTGGGACCACGTGATCCCGTTCACGGCCCTCCTGCAGTCGGTGCCGTACTTCTGGCTCGCGATCCTGCTCGTCTACTTCCTCGGCATGAAGCTCGGCCTCGCGCCGATCTCGTGGGGGTGGGACGTGCAGACGTACGACCATCCCGAGTGGACGTGGGCGTCGGTCGTCGACGTCTTCCAGCACGCGGTGCTGCCGGCGCTGACGATCGTGCTGAGCGCGGTCGGCGGCTGGCTCGTCGGGATGCGCAACATGATGGTCTCCACCCTCGCGGAGGACTACATCGTGACGGCGGAGGCCAAGGGCCTGCGCCCCCGCCGCGTCCTGTGGGTCTACGCGGTGCGCAACGCGGCACTGCCGTCGTTCGCGGGCTTCGCCGTCGCGCTGGCGTTCGTGGTGTCCGGCTCGCTCGTCATGGAGCAGGTCTTCAGCTACCCCGGCATCGGCAAGCTCATGATCACCGCCGTCAGCAACGCGGACTACGCGCTCATGCAGGGGGTGTTCCTGCTCACGACGGTCGCCGTGCTCGTCGTGAACTTCCTCATGGACCTCATCTACGGCTACATCGACCCGAGGACGCGTCACCATGGCTGAGCACGAGACCACGGGCGAGGACGTCCGCGAAGCGCACCTGGTGACGGGGGCGGCCACGACGGTCGAGGCGGCGGACGTCGTCGCCGACGGGCTCCCCCCGGACCTCGACGAGGCGGTCGGCGACGGCTCCCTCGCCGCGGCTGTGACCGGCGAGCCGGCCGCCGGGCCGCCCCGGGCCCGCCGGCGCGACCTCATGCCGTCGTGGTCGCCCAAGCTCGTCGTGGGGCTCGTCATCACCGGCCTGATCGTGCTGTTCGCGATCGTCGTGCCGTTCTTCACGCTCGACCCGAACAGCACCGACTACGACGGCCTCCTCAAGCCCGGCGAGCAGGGCCATCTGCTCGGCACGAGCGCGATCGGCAACGACATCTGGGCGCAGCTCGCGCACGGGGCGCGGGGCTCGCTGCTCATCGGCGTCACCGTCGGCGTGATCGCGCTGCTGCTCTCGGTGGTCTTCGGCATCTTCGCCGGCTACCTCGGCGGCTGGACGGACGAGACGCTGTCGCTGATCACGAACATCATGCTCGTCATCCCGGCGCTCCCGCTCACGATCGTCCTGGCGGCCTACTCGTCGAGCCGGTCGATGTGGCTGGTCGCGGGGGTGCTCGGCCTGACCGCGTGGACCGGCTCGGCGATCGTGCTGCGGACGCAGGCGAGGTCGTTGCGGATGCGCGACTACGTGCTCGCGGCGCGGGTCGCGGGCGAGAAGTCGCGCCGCATCATCGCGGTCGAGATCCTGCCGAACCTGCTGCCCCTCGTGGCGGCGCAGTTCCTCTTCGGGGTCATCTTCGCGATCCTCGGCGAGGCCGGCCTGTCGTACCTCGGCCTCGGCCCTACGGACGCCGTGACCTGGGGCACCATGCTCTACCAGGCGCAGCAGGGCTCCGCGCTCACGCTCGGGGCGTGGTGGTGGTTCGTCCCGCCCGGCCTGCTGATCGCGCTCCTCGGCTGCGGGCTCTCGCTCGTGAACTTCGCCATCGACGAGATCATCAACCCCAAGCTGCGCAACGTGCCCCAGGCCACGCGGCGGGTCCGCAAGGCCCGCGAGCGCGAGGAGCGCGCGGCAGCGACGACCGAGGAGGCCGGCGCATGAGCGCGACCGCGACCCGGCCGGCCGGCCCGCTGAGCCTGCCGTCCCACGAGGCGTACCTGGAGGGCCTGACCCCGGTGCTGACCGCGACAGACGTGTCGATCGACTACCTCGTCGAGCCGCCCGTGCACGCGGTCAAGAACGTGTCCCTGACCCTGCACCGGGGCGAGATCCTCGGCCTGGCCGGGGAGTCGGGCTGCGGCAAGTCGACCTTCGCGTACGGGCTGAACCGGCTGCTCAAGCCCCCGGCCGACCTCGCGAGCGGCTCCGTGACGTTCCACGACGAGTCCGGGACCGACATCGACGTGCTCGGGCTCTCGGGCGAGAGCCTGCGCGTGTTCCGCTGGGACAAGATCTCGATGGTCTTTCAGGGAGCGATGAACTCGCTCAACCCCGTCATCAGCGTCAAGCGGCAGCTCTTCGACGTCTTCACGACCCACCGCCCCGACATGCCGAAGAAGCAGATGCGGGCCGAGGCGCAGGAGCTCCTGCGGATGGTGGGCGTCGACCCCGACCGGCTCGACAGCTTCGCCCACGAGCTCTCGGGCGGCATGCGCCAGCGCGTCATGATCGCCATGGCGCTCGCCCTGCGCCCGCAGGTCATGATCATGGACGAGCCGACGACGGCGCTCGACGTCGTCGTCCAGCGCGGGATCCTGCGCGAGATCATGCGGCTGCGCGAGCAGTTCGGGTTCGCGGTCGTCTTCATCACGCACGACCTGCCGCTGCTGCTCGAGATCTCCGGCCGGATCGCCGTGATGCTCCAGGGCGAGATCGTCGAGCTCAACACGGCGGCCGACATCTACGAGCGCCCGCAGCACGACTACACGCGCCGCCTGCTGTCGTCGTTCCCGAGCCTCACGGGCGACCGGGGTGCGTTCATCCGTACGGGCGAGACCGGAGGGGTGGCCTGACATGACCGACACCGAGAAGAACGCGCCGCGCTCCGGGGCGCTCGAGGTCAAGGACCTCGTCAAGGACTTCCGGGTGCGCTCCGGGATGCGGAGCTCGAGGTTCCGCGCCGTCGACCACGTCTCGTTCACGCTCGAGCCGGGCAAGACCGTGGCCCTCGTCGGCGAGTCCGGCTCCGGCAAGTCGACCGTCGCGCGCATGATCGCGAAGCTCGAGAAGCCGACGTCGGGCGAGATCCTGCTCGACGGCGAGCGCAGCGCCCACCGCGGCGTCGCGCTCATGCGGTACCGGAACGACGTCCAGATGGTCTTCCAGGACCCGTTCGCCTCGCTCAACCCGTTCCACACGGTCGGGCACCACCTCGAGCGCCCGATCAAGATCCACCATCGCGCCCAGGGCCGCGACGCGATCGAGGCCGAGATCGAGCGACTCCTGGACCGGGTCAACCTCCACCCGCCGCGCGAGCTGGCTGGGCGCAGGCCGCACGAGTTGTCGGGCGGGCAGCGTCAGCGCGTCGCGAGCGCCCGAGCCCTCGCGCCGGGCGCGCGGTTCCTCGTCGCCGACGAGCCCGTGTCCATGCTCGACGTGTCGATCCGGCTGGGGCTGCTCAACATGTTCGCGCGCCTCCAGCGCGAGGAGAACCTCGGCGTGCTCTACATCACGCACGACCTCGCGACCGCACGGCACTTCTCCGACGAGATCCTCGTGATGTACCGCGGCCAGGTCGTCGAGCGGGGCCCGTCGGACCGGGTGATCCTCGACCCGCAGCACGCGTACACCAAGACGCTGCTCGCGGCCGCGCCGAACCCCGAGAACCACGGGAAGCTGCGCGAGGAGGTCCGCGCGGAGCTCGCGCGCGAGGCCCTCTGACGGGTGCGCGGGCGGCCGGCGCGCAGGGTCTCGGCGCCCCGGCGACGGCCGCTCCGCGCGAGGGGGCGTCGCCGCGGCGCGACCGTCCCCGGGACGCTCTAGCCTCGGTGGTGTGCCAGCCCAGTACCTGAGGATCGCCGGCGCGGACGCCGCGACCTCGACCGCCGTCCGCCGCTCGCTCGCAGAGCTCCGGCGCCAGATGCAGATCCCGGACGACTTCGCGCCCGACGTCGTCGCCGACGCGACGCGGGCCGCGGCACGCGACCTGCTCGCCGACCCGGACCGCGCCGACCTGCGCGCGCTCCCGTTCTGCACCATCGATCCGCCGGGGTCGATGGACCTCGACCAGGCGATGGTGATCGAGCGCTCCGGCGACGGGTTCGTCGTGCACTACGCGATCGCGGACGTCGCGTCGTTCGTGACGCCGGGCGGCCCCGTGGACACCGAGTCGCACGCGCGCGGCACCACCCTCTACGGCCCCGACGGGCGCACGCCCCTCCATCCGGCCGTGCTCTCGGAGGGCGCGGCGAGCCTCCTGCCCGACGCCGACCGGCCCGCCGTCGTGTGGCGCATCGTCCTCGACGCGCGCGGCGAGATTGTGGACGGTACGGCCGACGCGCCGGGTGTCACGGTGCGCCGGGGGGTGGTGCGGTCCGTCGCCCGGCTGAGCTACGAGCAGGCGCAGGCCGCGCTGGACGGCGGAGCGACGCCGTCGGGCGGGGGAGCGGCGCCGCCGGGCGGGGCCACGGCGTCGAGCGGGCCCGACGGCGCGGCGTGGCCTGCGGGCGTGCGGGAGACGGTCGGCCTGCTGCGCGAGGTGGGACGGCTGCGGCAGGAGCGCGAGCAGGAGCGCGGTGGCGTCTCGCTCGACGTGCCCGAGCAGGTCGCCGTCACGCACGACGACGGCACCACCACGATCGAGCTGCGCTCCACGCTGCCCGTCGAGGGCTGGAACGCGCAGATCTCCCTGCTCACCGGCATCGCGGCGGCCCGGCTCATGCGGGCCGGCGGCGTCGGGATCCTGCGCACCCTGCCGCCCGCCGACCCCCGCGACGTCGCCCGGCTGCGCCGCACCGCTCGCGCGCTCGGCATCGACTGGCCCGCCGACGAGTCCTACGGCCGCCTGCTGCGCACCCTCGACTCCGCGCGGCCGCACCACGCGGCCTTCCTCACCGAGGCGACGACGCTGTTCCGCGGGGCGTCGTACCTGGCGTTCGGCGGCAGCGGGCTCCCCGCCGTCGACGCCCTCCCCGCGGGCGACGGCACCGTCCACGCGGCCATCGCGGCCGAGTACGCGCACGTCACCGCGCCGCTGCGGCGGCTCGTCGACCGCTACGGCACCGAGGCGTGCCTCGCGACCTCGGCCGGCACCGCCGTCCCCGCCTGGGTGCTCGACGGGCTGGCCGGCCTGCCGCGGCTCATGGCGCGCGCCGGGCAGAAGGCCGGCTCGTTCGAGCGGGCGTGCCTCGACACGCTCGAGGCCGCGCTCGTCGTCGACCAGGTGGGGGACGTGTTCGACGGCGTCGTCGTGGACGTCGACGACCGCCCTGCCAAGCCTGCCAAGGCGTCCGAGGCGACCGAGGCGGGGTCCTCCACCGGTGCGGCGGACTCGTCCGGCGCACCCGGGGCGCCGGGGCGACGGGGGCAGGTCGTGGTGGCCCGCCCCGCCCTGCGCGCCCCGGTCACGGGGACGGCGTTGCCGCTCGGCGACCCGGTCCGCGTCCGGCTCGTCGAAGCGTCGATCGAGGCGCGCCGCGTGGCGTTCGTCCTCGCCGAGGGTGACCCTGTGGCCGCCGATGGTGACGGCGGCCGCGCCGACGGTGACCCTGTGGCCGCCGACGGTGATGCGCCGTCCGGGGTGCGGTCGTGACGCCCCGACGACGTACCGCCCCCGACGCCGGGCGAGCCGCGATCGCGTCGTGGCGCGCGGCGCTCGCCGACGGGACCGAACCGACGCGTGCGGACATCGCGACCGCGGTCCGCTTCACCCTGGAGGAGCTCGCCGACGTCGCACCCGGTCACGCCGTCGAGGTGCGGGTGCCTCCGTGGGGAGCGGTCCAGGCGATCGAGGGTCCGCGCCACACGCGGGGGACCCCCCCGAACGTCGTCGAGACGGACCCGCCCACGTGGTTCGGGCTCGTCACGGGCGATGTCGCCTGGGACGACGCCGTCGCCGACGGGCGTGTCCGGGCGTCCGGGGAGCGGGCCGCGGAAGTGGCGCGGTGGCTCCCGCTCCAGGCCGCGCGCCCGCGCTAGAGCCCGGCGCGCTGCTCGTGCCACCCGATGCCCACGTGAGCCGTTTCGTTCATGCCCGACGGGTGCTGCTCGTGGGCAACCGCTGCGAGCCCGCCCGGCGCGGCGCTCAGAAGGGCGGTGGTGGCCCGTCGTGCGCGCGGGCCAGCGTGGGCGTGGTGACGTGTCGGCGCCCGGTCGGCGAGGTCCAGGAGAGGGTCCCGTCGTTGCCCACCTGTCGGACGTCCCACCGGGTGCCGTGCTTGAGGCGGTGGTGGGTGCGGCACAGGTGGGCGAGGTTGGTGGCGTCGGTCGTCCCGCCGCTCACCCAGGCGCGCGTGTGGTCCAGGTCGCAGCGATCGGCAGCCCGGCTGCACCCCGGAAACCGGCACGTCTCGTCGCGGAGCCGCAGGAAGGCGCGGAGGTCGGCGGGCACGGCGTAGGTGTCACGGCCGACGGCGAGCACCGCCCCGGTGTGCGGGTCGGTCAGAAGACGCCGGAAGGACGGCGCCCGCGCAGCGAGGATCGTCGCGGTGCGGTCGTCGATCGGCCCGTACCCGTCGAGATGGGCGACGTCAGCCTCTGGACGGCGTCCCGCGTCCGCCCGTCCGCGCGACGGTGCTGCTGGTGGCTCATCCGGACCTGCGCTCGCACGTCCGTCCGGTGGTGCGCCCGCCGCGTCCGAGTCGGTGATCGGCGGCTCGCTCAGCCCACCTTCGCCCGCGCTGTCCGGCGGAGCCCCGTCGGGACACGCGAGCGTGCGCAGCAGGGTCAGGACAGGCACGGTCACGGTGACGTGCGGCACGATCCCGCGGGCGAGCCTTGCCATGGCGGCACGCGTCGCCTGGACACGTGGTGGTGAGTCGTCCGGCTCGATCGACGTGCGTCTGAGGGCGTCCAGCCGCGCCCGGGCGTCGGTCCGCCACGAGTCGTCCCCGTGTGAAGCGCTGAAGCCTTCGGTGCCCATCGTGGCGTGCGCGGAGCCGCCCGCACCCTTGCCACCTCCGAACCTCGCGAGCGCGGTCTCGCTGGTCTCGGGCTGTGCCGACTCGGTGACGTCATGGTGGGGCCCGGTGGAGTCCTGCCCAGCGAGGTCCAGTGCGCCCGCGTCGAGGGTGGGGAGGTCGAGGGCCTGGTGGTCGAGGGTGCCGTCGTCGAGCAAGAGCGCGGCGAGGACGTCGGCGCGGAGCTGGTCGGTGGTGCGGGGCTCGCCGGCGTCGTTGAGGGCTTCTACCGCACGGTCGAGGCGGTCCCAGGCTGCGCACGCCGTGGTAGCGGGCAGGTACGCGGTCAGGAACGCCATACCGTCGCGGGCGGGTTCGATCCGCACGGACCGGTGGGTGGCGGCCCGCTCGTGCCGCACCGAGATGGGTTCGGCGAGTCGGCGTTCCCTCATCCGCTTGACATGCCGCCCGAACGCGCCCGGCGGCATCGTGACAGCGGGGAGCGTCTCGGCCTCGATGGCGTGCCGGTCGGTGGGGTCGAGGTCGCTGGTGTGCTCGACGAGGGCTTGGGCGTGCCGGTAGGACACGGCCCCGGCCCGCATCCCGGCGAGCGTGGCAGCCAGCCCGGAGACCAGCATCTCGGCTTCGTCGAACAACCGGATTGCGGTCCGTTCGTGGACGGACAAGGTGGTCGCGACCTCCGCGACCAACGCCCGGTGGGCGAGCTCGGCTCCGTCCGAGTCCGACCAGACATCCGCGGCGAGCTCCGGGGCGAGCATCACCCCGGGGTCAGCGGCGACCATGCGCCGCGCGGCTTCGAGCAGCTCGGTGCGCCACGCGGTCGCGGACCGGATCAGCCCCTCGACGTCACCCAGCGCCGCGACGATCTCGTTGACCGTCGCCTCGCCCTCCACGTACGGCAAGGCGACACCGCGCTCGGGCGGCACGGCGAGATCCGCACCCGCCCGAACCGCCGTCGTCGTCATACCCCCCAGTCAACACCGAGCCACTGACACAGGCTCGAACGCATGTTCGAACAGTGGGTCCTCCCCTGCTCAGCCCGGAGCTACGAGCCTCCCGCGTGCGGAACCGGCCGTCGTCGGGCAGCGTGTGGCGCGGGGTGACGTCATGTTCACAGGCCGTTCATCACGGCGACACGGGCGTGCCCTGTGATGACGACGACGTCCGGTGCCACCAGATCCGCACGTCGTCGTGCGGCCCGGGATCCCGCCCGGGCGCGCGAGACAGCAGCTCACACAGCGAGGAGTCAGCGTGGACGGTCAGCACAGCTGGAGGAGGGTCGCCGCGCTGAGCGCGACGGCGGCCCTCGTGGTCACGGGCGGGGGAGCGGCCGCGTGGGCCGCCACGGGCGGGGGCGACGGCCCCACGGCGCAGGCCGCGGCCGCCTCGCACGTCGTGATCTCGGAGGCCTACCTGTCGGGCGGCAGCGCGAACGCGCCGTACACGACCAAGTTCGTCGAGCTCTTCAACCCGACGGGCCAGGCCGTGAGCGTGGACGGCTGGTCGGTGCAGTACCGGCCGGCGACGGGCACGGGCGCCTCGACGTCGACGGTCGCCCTCACCGGGAGCATCGCGGCGGGCGGCCACTACCTGGTCGCGGGCGGGTCGAACGGCGCGACGGGCGCAGCGCTCCCGACGCCGGACGCGTCGGGCGCGGCCCTCAACCCGTCGGGCTCGGCGGGCACGATCGCCCTCGCCTCGACGACCGACAAGCTGACCCTCCCGACGGGCTCGGTGGCGGGGGACGCCGCCACCGCGGCGCGGGTCGTCGACCTGGTCGGCTACGGCACGTCGAACACCTACGAGGGCCACCCGGTCACGGGCCTCCCCGCCAACACGACGCCCAGCTCGCTGCAGCGCGCGGGCGGCACCGACACCGACGACAACGCCGCCGACCTGACCGTCGGCACGACCGTCACGCCCCAGAACACCGCGGACGGCGGCAGCACCCCGACCGACCCGCCCACGACGCCTCCGGCCGGCGGCACGACCGCGACGATCGCCGAGGTCCAGGGCACGACGGACACGAGCCCGTACGTCGGCAAGACGGTCACCACGCGGGGCGTGGTGACGGCCGCGTACCCGACGGGCGGCTACAACGGCCTGTACATCCAGACGCCGGGCACGGGCGGCGACGTCGACCTGGCGACGCACCACGCGTCCGACGGCCTGTTCGTCTACTCGACGAAGGCGGCCGCCGACCTCAAGCCGGGCCAGTACGTCGAGGTCACGGGCACCGTGTCGGAGTACGCGGGCCTGACCGAGCTGTCGGCCACGACCTGGTCCGTCCTGCCGGACGCCGTCCCCGCGGTCAAGCCCGCGACCGTCGCGTTCCCGCAGACCGACGCGCAGCGCGAGAGCCTCGAGGGCATGCTCGTCGCCCCGGCGGGGCACTACGTCGTCGCCGACAACTACGACACCAACTACTACGGGTCGTTCCTGCTGGCCGCGGGCGACAAGCCGTTCGTCCAGCCGACCCAGGCCGGCCGCCCGGGCAGCGCCGAGGCGCAGGCCGCGGTGACGGACCGCGCCGCGCGGGCCGTCGTCCTCGACGACGGGGCCACGACCAACTACTCGAGCGCCGCGAACACGAGCAAGCCGCTCCCGTACCTGACCGGCGGCAAGCCGGCGCGCGTGGGCGCGCACGTGACGTTCACGACCCCGGTGATCCTCGACTACCGGTACGACGCCTGGGCCTTCGAGCCGCTCGCGCAGCTCACGCCCGACGTCGCGGACGGCGTCCAGCCGGTCACGTTCGAGAACACCCGCACGGACGCCCCGCAGGTCGCGGGCACCCTGCACGTGTCGAGCTTCAACGTCCTCAACTACTTCACGACGACGGGCGACCAGCTCTCCGGCTGCCAGCCCTACACGGACCGCCAGGGCAACCCGATCACCGTGAAGACGGGCTGCAACGCCCGCGGGGCGTGGGACGCCGCGAACCTCCAGCGCCAGCAGACCAAGATCGTGAACGCGATCAACGGCCTCGGCGCGGACGTCGTGTCCCTCGAGGAGATCGAGAACTCGCTCACCACCGACGGCGAGGACCGCGACGCGTCCCTCGCCCAGCTCACGGACGCGCTCAACGCCGCCGCGGGTGCGGGGACGTGGAAGTACGTGCCGTCCCCGGCGAACCTCCCGGCGGACGAGGACGTCATCCGCGTCGCGTTCATCTACAAGCCCGCGGTCGTCAAGCCGGTCGGCGCCTCGCAGCTCCTCGTCGGCTCGACCGCGTTCGACGGGATCGCCCGCCAGCCGCTCGCCCAGACGTGGCGTCCGGTCGGGGGCGGCTCCAAGGACGACGTCGTCGTGGTCTCGAACCACTTCAAGTCGAAGGGCACGTTCGACGGCGACAACCCCGGGCCCGGCGACACGGACGCGGGCGACGGCCAGGGCGCGTACAACGCGACCCGCGTGAAGCAGGCGCAGGCCACGCTCGCGTTCGCCGACGCGTACGCGAAGGCGGCGAAGACCGACAAGATCCTGCTCGTCGGCGACTTCAACGCGTACGGCCAGGAGGACCCGGTCAAGGCCATCACGGACGCCGGCTACACCGACCTGGGCGCGACGACGGGCAAGCAGACCTACCTGTTCGACGGGTACGTGGGCTCGATCGACCACGCGTTCGCGTCGGCGTCCCTCGCGGGCGTCGCGAAGGCCGACATCTGGAACATCAACTCCGTCGAGCCGATCGCGAACGAGTACAGCCGGTACAACTACAACGTGTCGAACCTCTACGACACGACGCCGTTCCGGTCCTCCGACCACGACCCGATCCTCGTGGGCCTCGACCTGCCGGTGAAGTCCTCGCACGCCGACGTCACGCTCAAGGCCCTCACCGCGAAGGCGTTCTGCTCGGCGGGCAAGGCGTACGTGTCGACGTCGGTCGTGGCGGGCGAGCCGAAGCACGCGCTCGACATTCGTCTCACCACCTCCTACGGCGACCAGAAGTTCACCAAGGTCGCGCCGCTGACGTCGGTCTCGCAGGTGTTCGCGACCGGCAAGGCCTCGATCCCGGCCGGGACCCTGAGCGTGGCGGGCTACTACTGGGACGGCGCCGGCCACTACCAGGTCGAGACGAAGGCCTACCAGGCCAAGGACTGCCGCTGATCGGCACCTGACCAGCGCAGGTCCGGCGGTCCCAGGAGGGGCCGGTAGGGTCGGTGGACGTGAGCACCACGCCCGACCCTGCCGGCCCCGCCGCGCGTCCCGACGACGCCCGCACCCCCGACGCGGACGACGTCACGCCCGCCGGGCCCGACGCCGCGCACACGGAGCCCGACGTCGTGCCGGCGACGCCCGAGCCGGGGCGGACCGAGCCGGAGCAGGCCGAGACCGAGCGGCCCGAGCCGGTCGAGGTCGAGCTCCCGGCCGACGCGCAGGTCGAGGCGACCGACGTCGACGTCACCGAGCTCGTCGAGGGCCGGGCACGCCGCGCGCCGCGGTACCAGAACTTCCTCAAGGCCGGCGCGCTCCTGGGCGCGGTCCTGGGGCTGGTGGTCGGCGGCCTCATGCTCTCGCGCTGGGGCGGCAACACGATCGACAAGCCGGGCGTCCTCTTCTCGCTCGTGGTGCTCGGCGGGATCTGCCTCGGCCTCGCGGTCTCGGGCCTCCTCGCGCTCCTCGCCGACCGTCGCAGCCTCGACCGCCACCGCGGCTGACACCCCGCCGAGGCAGCGACACGCCGAGGACTTCCAGCCGTCACAGTCTTGACACAGCCCCGTCATGCGGATCAGGTGGGATCGCAACGCCACCTGTGCCGCTGACGTCGCGACCTTCGAGTCCCGTGCCCAGGTGGAGACCCACCGGTCACCGACAAGGAGGCATCTGTGAACAGCAGCGCGACCACCCCACCTGCCCTCACCCCACGACGACGTCCGCGACCCGGGCGTCGACTCGTCTCGACCGTGACCGCCGCGGCGCTCGTCGTCGGCGGGGGCGCCGTCCTCACCGCCGCGGCGCCGGCGCTCGCGGCCGGAGACGCCACGACGACGCTCGACCTTCTCGCGATCAACGACTTCCACGGACGCATCGACGCGAACACCGTGAGCTTCGCGGGCACGATCGAGCAGCTCAAGGCGCAGAACCCCGACGGCACGCTCTTCCTGTCGGCGGGGGACAACGTGAGCGCCTCGCTCTTCGCCTCGGCCGTCCAGGACGACGCCCCGACCATCGACGTGCTCAACACGCTCGGGCTCCAGGTCTCGTCCGTCGGCAACCACGAGTTCGACAAGGGCTACTCCGACCTCACGGGCCGGATCGACGACCGGGCGAACTGGCCGTACCTCGGCGCGAACGTCTACGAGCACGGCACGACGACGCCCGCGCTGCCGGCCTACGACGTGATCGACGTCGACGGCGTCAAGGTCGGCGTGATCGGCGCGGTCACGGAGGAGACCCCGACGCTCGTGTCCCCGTCGGGCGTCGCGACGCTCGACTTCGGCGACCCCGTCGCCGCCCTCAACAAGACCGCCGACGAGCTCACGGACGGCGACCCGTCCAACGGCGAGGCGGACGTCGTCGTCGCCACGGTCCACGAGGGCGCGAGCGAGGGCACGCCCGACGGCGCGACGCTCGACCAGGAGGTCGCCGCGGGCGGGGCGTTCGCGGACATCGTCACGAAGACGAGCCCCAAGGTGGCGGCCATCTTCACGGGCCACACCCACAAGCAGTACGCGTGGGACGCGCCGGTCCCCGGCAAGGCCGGCGTGACGCGCCCCATCATCCAGACCGGCGACTACGGCGAGAACGTCGGGCACGTGTCGCTGACCCTCGACGCCTCGACGCACGCCGTCGAGTCGTACACGGTCCAGAACGTCGCCCGTACGACCACGCCCGCAGCGGACCTGATCGCGCAGTATCCGGCGGTGGCCAAGGTCGACGGCATCGTCAAGGACGCGCTCGCGTACGCGGACGAGGTCGGCAAGAAGCCCGTCGGGAAGGTGACCGCCGACGTCACGACGGCGTACACCGGCGGGACGTACGTCAAGGGGAAGTACACGCAGCCGGACCCGGCGAACCCGATCACGGGCCGTGACGACCGCGCCTCGGAGTCCGCGCTCGGCAACACCGTCGCGAACGCGCTCCGCGACACGCTCGCCGACCCGTCGCGCGGCGGCGCCGAGATCGGGGTCGTCAACCCGGGCGGCCTGCGCTCCGAGCTCTTCAAGGACACCGACGGCGTGATCACCTACGCCGAGGCGAACAGCGTCCTGCCGTTCGTCAACAACCTCTGGACCGTCACGCTCACCGGCGCCCAGTTCACGACCCTCCTCGAGCAGCAGTGGCAGACGGACGCGGCCGGCAACCGCCCGTCGCGCCCCTACCTCAACTTGGGCCTGTCGGACAACGTCACGTACACGGTCGACACGCTCGACCCGAACGCCACGCCCGGCCACCACGTGCTGAGCGTCTACGTCGACGGCAAGCCGATCGACCCGAAGGGCCAGTACCGCATCGGCACGTTCTCGTTCCTGACCTCGGGCGGCGACAACTTCCGCGAGTTCCTCGAGGGCACCGACGCGAGGGACTCGGGCCTGATCGACCGCGACGGGTGGATCGACTACCTCGGCAAGAACCAGCCGCTGGCGCCGTCGTTCGCGCGCTCGCACGTCGTCGTCGACAAGGCGCCGGCCGCGACGGTCCCCGGCGACGACGCGACCGTGGCGGTGTCGAAGCTCGACCTCACGTCCCTCGGGGCGCCGCTCAACACCAAGGTCAGCGCGTACCTGCGGCCGTCCGGAGCGGCCTTCGACACGGCGAACCCGGGCGGCTCGGCCGGCAAGGCGACCGTCACGGCGGGGGCCGCGACGGTCACCGTGAAGGTGCCCCAGAAGACGGCGCCGGGCACCTACGACATCGTGCTCGTGGCCAAGGAGTCGGGGACCGTCGTGCGGGTCCCGGTCACGGTCAAGCGCCCCGGGCCCGACGTCGTCACCCAGGCGCCGACGGCCGTCGCGTTCTGCTCGGGCGGACAGGTCTACCTGAGCACCTCGGTGGTCAACGGGGAGGCGGACCACAAGACCGACATCCGGCTCACGACCGCGTTCGGGGACACGAAGTTCAGCGGCGTGGCGCCGTTCACGTCCGTCTCGAACGTCTTCGCGACCGGGAGGTCGTCCGTCGCGAAGGGCAGCGTGACGATCGCCGCCTACTACTGGGACGGCGTCGGGCACTACGCCACGTCGGCGAAGGCCTACGGCGCGAAGACCTGCCGGTAGTGCACGAGTAGCGCTCGAGGGGTCGCCTGGACGACGAGGGGAGAGGCGTTCGAGCGGGAGGGGCGGGGCGGGGTGGTGTGCGCGCACACCACGCCGTCCCGCCCCGCCTACGCCCCGCCCCAGCCCCGCCGGACGCCCCGAAGTTCTCCACAACCGCTGTGTCACACTAGAGGCGTGGCCCCCCGCGGAGATGGACGTCTCAACCACGATCTGATGCCAGGCGAGAAGGGCCCGCAGGATGCTTGCGGGGTCTTCGGCGTCTGGGCACCCGGCGAAGAGGTCGCCAAGCTCGCCTACTTCGGGCTCTACGCGCTGCAGCACCGCGGCCAGGAGTCCGCGGGCATCGCGACGAGCAACGGTGAGCAGATCCTCGTCTACAAGGACATGGGCCTGGTCTCCCAGGTCTTCGACGAGACCGCGCTCAACGCGCTCACCGGGCACATCGCCGTCGGGCACTGCCGCTACTCGACGACGGGCGGCGTGACCTGGGAGAACGCCCAGCCGACCCTGGGCCCGACGGCGTCGGGCACGGTGGCGCTGGGGCACAACGGCAACCTGACGAACACCGCGGAGCTCGTGAACCTCGTCGCCGAGCGGTACGGCGCGCAGCGCCGCGGCGAGCTCGCACGGGGCAACACCACGGACACCGCGCTGGTCACCGCGCTCCTCGCGGGCGACGCCGACCACACGCTCGAGGCCACCGCGCTCGAGGTGCTCCCGCGCCTGCGCGGCGCGTTCAGCCTGGTCTTCATGGACGAGCGCACCCTGTACGCGGCGCGCGACCCGCAGGGCGTCCGTCCGCTGGTCCTGGGCCGCCTGGAGCGCGGCTGGGTCGTCGCGTCGGAGACGCCGGCCCTCGACATCGTGGGCGCCTCGTTCGTGCGCGAGGTCGAGCCGGGCGAGCTCATCGCGATCGACGCCGACGGCCTGCGCTCCACGCGGTTCGCGCCGGTCGAGCGTGCCGGCTGCATCTTCGAGTACGTCTACCTGGCGCGCCCCGACACGTCGATCAACGGCAAGTCGGTGCACGCGAGCCGGGTCGAGATGGGCCGCGAGCTCGCGCGCGAGCACCCGGTCGAGGCGGACCTCGTGATCCCCGTCCCGGAGTCGGGCACCCCGGCCGCGGTCGGGTACGCGCAGGAGTCGGGCATCCCGTTCGGGCAGGGCCTGACCAAGAACGCGTACGTGGGCCGCACGTTCATCCAGCCGTCGGACACGCTCCGCCAGCTCGGCATCCGGCTCAAGCTCAACCCGCTGCGCGAGGTGATCCGAGGCAAGCGTCTCGTCGTGGTGGACGACTCGATCGTCCGCGGCAACACGCAGCGCGCCCTCGTCCGGATGCTCCGCGAGGCGGGCGCCGCCGAGGTGCACGTGCGCATCAGCTCGCCGCCGGTCAAGTGGCCGTGCTTCTACGGCATCGACTTCGCGTCCCGCGCCGAGCTCATCGCGAACGGTCTCGGCGCCGACGAGATCGCGGCGTCGCTCGGCGCCGACTCGCTGGGCTACATCTCGATGGAGGGCCTCGTCGCCGCCACCGAGCAGCCCGCCTCGCAGCTGTGCACGGCGTGCTTCAGCGGCCACTACCCGATCGAGCTGCCGCCGGCCGACCAGCTCGGCAAGCACCTGCTCGAGCAGGACGCGCTGCCCCTCGGTGCCCCCGAGGACGGGCTCCTGTCGCTGTCCGTGGGCGCAGGTGGCTCGACCGCGCTCGACCACCCGTGACCCTCGGTCCGTTCCTCTCACGTCCCCCGGGACGTCCCGTCGTCGTGCCGGCCGTGCCGGCACGCCGGCGCCACGACAGCCGACCTTCCGCAACCCCTGGAGATCCCCTGTGACCGATGGTCTGACCTACGCCGCCGCCGGCGTCGACACGGAGGCCGGCGACAAGGCCGTCGAGCTCATGAAGGACGCGGTGCGGCGCACGCACGGACCGCAGGTCCTCGGGGGCGTCGGCGGCTTCGCGGGGCTCTACGACGCCCAGGAGCTCACGCGGTACCGCCACCCGCTGCTGGCGACGTCGACGGACGGCGTCGGGACGAAGGTCGCGATCGCGCAGGCCCTCGACGTGCACGACACGATCGGCTTCGACCTCGTCGGCATGGTCGTCGACGACATCGTCGTGGTGGGTGCCAAGCCCCTCTTCATGACCGACTACATCGCCTGCGGCAAGGTCGTGCCGGAGCGCATCGCGGACGTCGTCCGCGGGATCGCCGCCGCGTGCGAGGTGGCCGGCACGGCGCTCGTGGGCGGCGAGACGGCCGAGCACCCCGGCCTGCTCGGCCCCGACGAGTACGACGTCGCCGGCGCTGCGACGGGCGTCGTCGAGGCGGACGCGCTCCTCGGCCCCGACCGGGTGCGCCCCGGCGACGTGCTCATCGGCCTGGCGTCGTCCGGCCTGCACTCGAACGGCTACTCGCTGGTGCGGGCCGTCGTGAAGCACGCGGGCTGGGAGCTGGACCGCCACGTCGACGAGTTCGGCCGGACGCTCGGCGAGGAGCTCCTCACCCCCACGCGCGTCTACGCGAGCGACTGCCTCGCCCTCGCCGCCGACGACGCCGCGGACGTCCACGCGTTCACCCACGTCACCGGGGGCGGGCTCGCCGCGAACCTGGCGCGGGTCCTGCCGCAGGGGACGGTCGCGACGGTCGACCGTGCGTCGTGGGAGGTGCCCGCGGTGTTCCGGACGGTCCGCGACCTCGGCAACGTGCCGCAGCGCGACCTCGAGAACACGCTCAACCTGGGGGTCGGCATGGTGGCGATCGTGGGCGCGGACGGGGCCGACGCGGCGCTGGCTCGCTGCGGGGCGCTGGGGCTGCCCGCGTGGGTGCTCGGCACCGTGGACCTGCTCGACCCGACGGCGACGACGGGGGAGGACCTGGTCACGGGGACCAAGGGCGTCCACGCGGGCGCGGTGAGGATGTCCGGGAGCTACCGGGGCTGAGGCCTACGAGAGGGCCCACGAGACGCTGCTCCGAGGTGACGCCGCCCGCCGACCGGCGGCCGGCGTCACCTGACGGAGGTGTTCAGCGCTCGTCGTTCCAGTCGTTGTAACGATCCTGGAAGTCGTCGTCGTTCGACTCGAACCTGGAGTCGGTGGCGACGTCGGTGTGCGAAGAACTGCCACCCAGCTCGCGTTCGAGCGCGTGGTAGTTCGTCTCGGGGCTGTAGTACTTCAACCGGCGAGCGACCTTGGTCTGCTTCGCCTTCTGACGGCCGCGTCCCATATGGCTCGACCCCCTCAACGTGAAAGCCAGGGCAGGCAACGCGCAGACGCGTGCGGCCCTGGTGATGTCTCGTCTGTCCAGTGCACAACGGTACATGGTCGGGGGCCGTTCCAGCCACTCGCGGCGCGGGCGGGTCGCGTCCCAGGCCCTCCCGATGCGGCTTTCGACCCGGAAGAGCCGCACGTCCGCACCGTCCGCCTCGCTCGACGTGTCCGACATCACGCACGCGCGCCGTTCTTCCCGCTCGTGACCTGGTCGGGCCATTTCACCCATCGTCCGAGTAGTCGACTTTGCGCGGACTGTCATCATGGAAGGGAGATGTGGCGTCGTCCAGAGGGCGTCCGGCACCCTGTCGGACCGCACGGCGCCCGATGGAGGTGGAGCATGACTGCACACGGCATGCAGGGCGAGCCCGAGGTCCTCCTGACCCCGGCCGAGGTAGCGAGCCTCTTCCGTGTCGACCCCAAGACGGTCACGCGGTGGGCCAAGGCGGGGAAGCTCTCCTACATCCGGACGCTCGGCGGCCACCGTCGGTACCCCGAGGCCGAGGTGCGCGCGCTCCTGGGCGCCGCGACGACGTCGGACGACGACGCGAAGAAGGACTGAGCGGGCGCCGGGCGCCCGGCG
>Ga0180221_1000812_pt1 | contig 24103 bp, 21 predicted proteins | sample eDN5th37CKraftMG_FD_151339 | JGI IMG/M metagenome (GOLD analysis project Ga0180221, IMG submission 151339) | Enriched Miracle-Growth compost microbial communities from Emeryville, California, USA - eDNA 5th pass 37_C Kraft MG (version 2) (version 2) ...
GCAGTCGCGCCGCTGATCGAGGTGTTCGCGCCCAACGGCGTGTCCTACGTCGGCGAGGGCGAACTCGCCCGCGTGTGCAAGATCGCGCACAACGTCATGCTCGGCGTCGTCATCGAGAACCTGATCGAGATCACGCTGCTCGCCAACAAGATGGGCGTGCCGCGCCACGCCTTCCTCGCCTTCATGAACAACTCGGTGATGGGCTCCATGTTCACGCGCTACAAGTCGCCGGCGCTCGTGAACCTCGACTGGACCACGACCTTCACCCCCGAGCTTCTGCGCAAGGACCTCGACCTCGGCCTCGAACTGGGCCGCGAGCACGACGTGCCGATGCCGGTGACGGCGGCGGCGCGCGAGGTGCTGCAGAGCCATTTCGGCGCCGCGACCTTGCAGAAGGACCCCGACGCCTATCTCGCCAAGGACTTCGCCGCGCTGGCCGAAACCATGGCGCTGGCCGCCGGCATGCGGCTCGCTTCCGAAAACAGGAACGTGCCGAGCGGGCTGGAATAGCCGCGCATGGGCAAGGTGGTCGTCGTCCGCGACCGGATGCAGCGCGGCTACCGCTACGAGCGGGTCGCGCCGGTCGGCCGCAGCTTCCACCCGGACTTCAAGCCGGAACTGACGCCGCGCGAGATGCTGGCGCTCGGCGTGTTCTGCGGCAAGTACATGACCGACTGCCGCGCCGAGTTTCCGAAAAGCTGGTTCACGCACGCCAGGCTGGCCCGCAAGGGCCGCGACTGCTCGCTCAATTATTTCGGGGTCGATGCCAGCCAGCCGCTGTCGGAATGGCGGCGCAAGGGCTGGATTCACGAGGACGACCCGCGCGGCTGGTTCCAGTGGTACTGCCGCTATTACATGGGCCGCCGCCTGCCCGAGGAGGATCGCCGCCAGATCGGGCGCTGGAAGGCGATCCGGCGGCACGTCGCGCAAATCCGCAAGGCCTGCGAGCCCGGCGACCCGCACTGCCGGCCGCGGCAGCGCCAGGCGCTGCTGCACTGGGCCTACGACAGCCGCAAAATCTAGGGCGATAAGGGGCTTGAGGCCCGCCGGCGGAAACGCCGCCCGTTGCCGGGCGTTATGGCTTATGGTGGGGCGCGGCGCCGCCAAGGAGGGTGCTCATGAACCCCATCACGCTGTTCCTCGCCATCGTGCTCGCGGCGGCCGGGGGACTCCTGGCCGCGGCCCAGGTGCCGCTGGCCGCGGCCATCGCCTTCATCCTGGCGGCGCTGGTGCTGTTCTCGCTGAAGATGGCCAACGCCTGGGAGAAATTCGTCATCCTGCGCGTCGGCAAGCTGCACGCGGTGCGCGGCGCGGGCCTGTTCTTCATCATCCCGATCATCGACAGCATCATCGCGGTGATCGACGAGCGCATCCAGACCACCGCGTTCAACGCCGAGCAGGCGCTTACCCGCGACACCGTGCCGGTCAACGTCGACGCGGTGATCTTCTGGCACGTCCACGACGCGCAGAAGGCGGCGCTCAACATCACCGACTATCGCCAGGCCATCGACCGCGTGGCGCAGACCTCGCTGCGCGAGATGATCGGCTCGTCCATGCTCTCCGCGCTGCTGTCCGACCGCCAGTCCGCCGATGCGGTGCTGCGCGACACCATCGGCGCCAAGACCGCGGAATGGGGCATCTCGGTCAACGCCGTGGAGATCCGCGACGTCGCGATTCCGGTCGCCCTGCAGGACGCCATGTCGCGCCAGGCCCAGGCGGAGCGCGAGAAGCAGGCGCGCGTCATCCTCGGCTCGGCGGAGGCGGAGATCGCGGCCAAGTTCGTCGAGGCGGCGCGGGCCTACGCGGACGACCCGGCGGCGCTGCACCTGCGCGCCATGAACATCATCTACGAGACCACCAAGGAGCGCGGCACCACGATCCTGCTGCCGACCTCGATGATCGATTCCATGAACATCGCGCTGCCGGCCGCGTTCGCGCATCTCGGGCCGGCGGAGCCGGACAAGCCGAAGACGTGATGGGCTGTCTTTCGTATTTCGAGAACGACACCCCCGTCAGTGCCGCTTGAAATACTGCACCTCGCGCTCGTGCTTCTCCGCCGCGGCGCGGGTCGGAAAGGTGCCGAGGTTGCGGCGCTTGCCGGTCTTGGGGTTCACCTTGCGCGAATAGAGCCGGTACTGGCCGGACTTGAGCTTGCGGATCATCGGACGCCTCCGCGGTGTGGACTGCCTTTTGTATGGCGCTGGCCAGTCCCGCTTCATCAATACGGATTGGCGATCGGCAGTTCCTCGGCCGGGAACAGGGTGATGACGCGGCAGCCCTTGTCGGTGACCACCACCTCCTCCTCGATGCGCGCGGCGGAGAAGCCGTCCGTCGCCGGGCAGTAGGTCTCGATGGCGAACACCATGCCCTCCTTGATCTCGGTGGGGTGCTCCATGGACACCACGCGCGAGATGATCGGCCGTTCGTGCAACGCAAGCCCGAGGCCGTGGGCGAACTGCAGCCCGAACGCCGACATCTCGTCGGGGAACCCGAATTCGTCGCACTTGGGGAACGCGCTGCAGATGTCGGCGGTCGAGGCGCCGGGCTTGATGCGCGCCATGGCGCTGTCGAGCCACTCGCGCGCCTTCTTGTAGGCGTCGTGCTGCGCCGGCGTGGCGCGGCCGACGTTGAAGGTGCGGTAGTAGCAGGTGCGATAGCCCATGAACGACTGCAGGATGTCGAAGAACGCCTGGTCGCCGGGCCGGATCAGCCGGTCGGTGAAATTGTGCGGATGCGGGTTGCAGCGCTCGCCGGAGATGGCGTTGATCGCCTCCACGTCGTCGGAGCCGTGGGTGTAGAGGAACTTGTTGACCTCGGCGACGATGTCGTTCTCGCGCACCCCGGGCTTCAGCTGCTCGTGGATGAGATGGTAGGCGCCGTCCACCATGGCGGCGGCGCGGTTCAGCAGCGCGATCTCGTCGGCGCTCTTGATCTCGCGCGCCTCCAGCATCACCTGCTGGCCGTCCTGCACCTTGAGCCCGGCCTTCTCCAGCTCGAACAGCATGGGCGGCTCGATGATGTCCACGCCGACGGGCATGTCGGCGCAGCCCGCCTCGCGAACGAGCGAGGCGATCTCCTCGGCGTGGCGCTTCATCAGGCCGAACGCGGGATGCACGGTGCCGCGCAGGCCGATGAGCCCCGCCTTGCAGTTCTCCGGCGCGAGCCACGGCGTATAGAGCTTGTGGTGCACGGCGGCGGAGCCGAAGTCCCACAGGATCGGCTCGCCGGTGCGCGTGAGCAGCGCCCAGCGCGAGAGCTTGTCGCGCTCCCACTCGCCGATCTTGGTCGAGGTGACGTAGCGGATGTTGTTGACGTCGAAGACGAGCAGCGCGCCGAGCTCGGAGTTCTCCAGCGCCTGCTTCACCCGCGCGAGGCGGTAGCGGTGCAGCCGCCGGTAATCGACGCGCTCCTCGAAATCCACGCCCATGGTGCCGAGCGCGGGCAGCGCGCGGCCCCAGTTGTGGCGCGGGCTGATGTCGTCGGCGCGGATCTCGCGGGCTTTCCGGTCCATGGCGCTCTCTCCCTGGCCATTTTCCAGGGAGTATAGCGCCATGGAGCCGAAGGGCGGAACCTCAATCCTGCGGCGGCAGGTTGAGGTCCTTCACGATCTTGGCGAAGCGGGCGACCTCGTCCTTGAACATGGCCGCGAACTCCTCGGGCGAGTTGCCGACCGCGACGTTGCCGAAGGTCTTGAGCTTCTCCTGCACGCCGGGATCGGCCAGCGCCTTGCGGGCCCAGCCGTTGATGGTCATCACCGTGTCGCGCGGCGTGGCGGCGGGCACGAACCAGCCCTCCCAGCTGTTGGACACGAAGCCGGGATAGCCGCTCTCCGCCACGGTGGGCACGTCCGGCATCACGGAGATGCGCTGCGCCGTGGTGACGGCGATGGCGCGCAGCGTGCCGGCCTGGATGTGCGGCAGCGTGGTCGCGAACGGCACGCAGGCAACCTGGACGTCGCCGGCGATCATGCTGGTGAGCAGCGGCGCGTCGCCCTTGAACGGCACGTGCACGATGTCGACGCCCGCGGCGGCCTTGAACATCTCCATGGTGAGATGCAGCGGGTTGCCGACGCCGGTCGAGCCGAAGTTGAGCGCGCCGGGCTTCTGCTTCGCCTCGGTCACGAGGTCCTTGAGCGAATGGATGTCGGTCTTGGCGCTGACGACGATCAGCAGCGGCGATGCGGTGAGCTGGGTCACCGGCTGGAGGTCCTTGAGCGGGTCGAACGGCAGCTTGCGGTAGAGCGCCGGGCTCAGCGACAGCGCGTTGACGTTCTGCAGGATGGTGTAGCCGTCGGGCGGCGACTTCGCCACGTTGTCGGAGCCGATGTTGCCGGCGGCGCCGCCGCGGTTGTCGACGATGACGGGCTGCCCGACGGCTTCCGACACCTTCTGGCCCACCAGGCGGGCGATGGTGTCCACGGTGCCGCCCGCGGGATAAGGCACGACGACACGGATCGGGCGGCTCGGATAGGTGTCGGCCGCGTGCGCGGACGAGGCGATGGCCGTGGCGAGCGCAACGGCGGCGAACACGAGTCTCATAAAGCTGTCTCCTGGACGTCTGTTAGGCCGCCGACTTGTGGCCCCACAGCCTCGCGGACGCAAGCGCGGCGCCGTCGCAGAGCGCTTTCAACTTCAGCCACACCGCCGGCGCGATCACCCACTCGCGGTTGGTGAAGGTCCCGAAACCGCAGTCGGTGGAGGCGATGACGCGCTCGCGCTCGCCCACCGCGGCCACCGCGTCCTCGATCCGCCGCGCCACCACCTCCGGGTGCTCGACGAAATTGGTGGTGGTCTCGATCACCCCGGGAATGAGGATCATGCCGTCCGGCAGCGGATGCTTCTTGAAGGCCGCGTATTCGTGGGCGTGGCGCGGGTTGGAGAACTCGATGGAGAGCGCGCCCACGTTGGCCTGGTAAAGCGCGGGCAGGATGGTCGCCAGCGGCACGTCGTGGACGTGCGGGCCCTCCCAGTTGCCGTAGCAGACGTGGAGCCGCACGCGGTCGCGCGGAATGCCGGCGATGGCCTTGTTGATGGCGGCGACGTGCCGCTCGCAGGCGGTCACGAACTCCGCGTCGGAGAGGTCGCGGTACATCATGGTGCGGTCCATGGCGAGGTCGGGCGCGTCGATCTGCAGGACCAGCCCGGCGTCGTGGATCGCGCGATACTCCTTGCTCATCTCGCGCGCGATGGCGTCGAGGTAGGCGTCGTGCGTGTCGTAATAGGCGTTGAGCATGGTGGAGGAGATGATGCCGGGCGAGGCCGCGGTCATGAAGCTCTCCAGGAAGCCGCCGGCCTCCGCCGCGGCGCTCTTAAAGCGCGCGATCTCGGCCTTGATGGCGGACGTGTCCTTGTAATGAATCTCGCCCTGCGCCTCCGGCGCGTTCTGCTGCTTGCTCACCGCGGGGAAGCGTCGCATCAGCAGCGCGACCAGCTCGGGAAACTCCTCGAACTCGCGGCCGCGCCGGCGCTTGGAGACGCCGCCGAAGCCGGTCATGCGCTGCGGCACGTAGGTCTGGAACCCGACGCGCTGCTGCTCGCCGTCGTTGCCGATGTCGATGCCGGCCGCCTTCTGCCGCGCCACGGTCTCGCGCACCGCCCTGTCCATCTCGGCGTCGAACGCGGCCTGATCGTAAGGCTCGCCGGCCTCGCGCTTGATGAGCAGCTCGGAGAGCGTCTCGTCGCGCGGCAGGCTGCCGACATGGGTGGTGAGAATGCGATCCCGGCTCGTGATCAAGGGCTCCCTCCCGCGTGTCGTTGTTATCGACGCGGGCGGGAGCTTAGCGGGATTTTACAGGCGGTCCAGCGGGGTTATGGCGCGCTCTGCCTCAGCACATAGACCGAGAAATAGTCGCGCGGGTCGCTCAGCACGTCGGCGACGGTCCAGCCGGCGCCCGCGGCCAGCGCGGAGAACGAGTCCACCGTGAACTTGTGGCTCGATTCGGTGTGGATGGTCTCGCCCTGCGCGAACGCAAAAGCGCGGCCGCAGACATGCGCGGCCTGCGCCGTCGTGCTCTCCAGGTGCATCTCGATGCGCGCCCGCGCGCGGTTGTAGCGCGCCACGTGGCGGAACGCGGCTAGGTCGAAATCGCCGTGAAGCTCGCGGTTGATGCGCGCCAGGAGGTTGAGGTTGAACTTCGCCGTGACGCCGGCCGCGTCGTCATAGGCCGCCTGCAGCACCGCCTCGTCCTTCACGCGGTCGGCGCCGACGATGAAGGTCGCGCCGGGCCCGAGGATGCGCGCCGCCTGCCGGAGGAACGCGGCCGCGGGCTCCGGCTCGAAATTGCCGATGGTCGAGCCGGGGAAGAAGCCCACGCGCGGCTTGCCCTGAATCGCGGCGGGCAGGGCGAACGGCTGGGTGAAGTCCGCCGCCACCGGATGAACGCCGATGCGCGGCACGTCGCGGCCGAGCCGCCGCGCCTCATCGGCGAGGAATTCGGCGCTGATGTCCACGGGCACGTAGCAGGAAATCTGCGGCGCGGCGTTGAGCAGGATCTTCGCCTTGAGCGCGGAGCCGGCGCCGAACTCGATCAGCGCCGCGTCCTTGGGCATCAGCCGCGCGAAGGCCCCGGCGTGGTCCCTGAGGATGCCGAGCTCGGTGCGCGTCGGGTAATACTCCGGTAGCGCGGTGATCTGCTCGAACAGGTCCGAGCCGGCGCTGTCGTAGAAATATTTCGGCAGCAGCGTCTTCGGCGTCGCCGACAGGCCGGCGATCACGTCGGCGGCGAAGCTGTCCGCCGCCTCGTCCCGGGGAACGGGACGGGCGGGCCGTCGCGCGGATTGGGCCATGCGTTGGTGCTCCGGCTTCTCTTACGCTGGGGTTTCGGCGAGCCGCAGGCCGGTGAACTGCCAGCGCGACGGCGGATAGAAGAAGTTGCGGTAGGTGACGCGGGAATGGCCGTCCGGCGTGGCGTGCGAGGAGCCGCGCAGCACCATCTGGTTGACCATGAACTTGCCGTTGTATTCGCCGATCGCGCCCTCGGGCGCGACATAGCCCGGATAGGGCGAGTAGCTCGACCGCGTCCATTGCCAGACGATGCCGAAGGCGTCGCCGATGTCGCCGCCGCGCGCGGCCACCTCCCATTCCGCCTCGCTCGGCAGGCACTTGCCGGCCCAGCGCGCGAAGGCGTCGGCCTCGTAGTAGCTGACATGGACGACCGGCGCGGCGGGATCGACCGGCTTGAGGCCGGCGAGGGTGAGCGCGAACCACTGGCCGTCGATCTCCTGCCAATAGCCGGGCGCGGTCCAGCCTTCGGCGGCGACGGTCGCCCAGCCGTCGGAGAGCCACAGCTCCGGCCGCGTGTAGCCGCCGTCGTCCATGAACTCCAGCCATTCGCCGTTGGTGACCAGCGCGCGGGCGATGTTGGCCGGTCCCACCAGCTCGCGGTGCGCCGGGCCTTCGTTGTCGAAATGGAAGCGCTCGCCCGAATAGCCGATTGTCTGCACGTCCTCGGCGATCTCGGCATAGCCGCGCTCCGCCGCGGCGGCGGGCGCGCGCCAGTTGGCGTTGTAGGCCGGCGACAGCGGGTTCTGCGCGAAGGCGTGAAGGATGTCGGTGAGCAGGAGCTCCTGGTGCTGCTGCTCGTGGTTGAGGCCGAGCTCGATCAGCGGTGCGATCGCGGCGAAGGTCCTGGCGTCGGCGTCGCGGATGAGCCGCTCCACGGCGGCGTCCACATGGGCGCGATAGGCCGCCACGTCGGCGGCGCTCGGCCGCGTCAGCAGACCGCGCCGGGGCCGCGCGTGGCGCGGGCCGGCGGCGACGTAATAGGAATTGAACAGGTAGGCGAAGCGCTGGTCGAACAGCGGATAGCCGGGAAGGTGCGGCGCCAGCAGGAACTGCTCGAAGAACCAGGTGGTGTGGGCGCGGTGCCATTTGGTGGGACTGGCGTCCGCCATGGACTGCACCATCTGGTCCTCGGGCGACAGCGGCGCGGCCCGGCGCTCGGTCTCGGCGCGCACGGTGCGGAACGCATCGCGCAGGCGGATGCGCGCCTCGGCCGGCTCGCGGCGGGCGGCAACGTCCTGGAGACGGGTGACCGTTGCGGACATGGGCCCTCCCACGTTTGGCGTGGCGCTTGGATCGGCCCCAGAGCTGACGTGGCCCACCCGGTCGCATGGAAATGCGTGCCATAACGCGCGGACGGAAAAATCGATCCCCGTCCGGCGCGGCAGTCGCTCATTGTTTTACCTAGGAAGCGGTTTGAAAAGAAAAACCCCCCAGGCGACGCCCGAGGGGTTCCAATTTGGCGCTGTGACGGGATCGTTACTCGGCTGCCGCCCGCGAGGGCTGCCATGGCAGGATGTCACGTAATCCATCGCGGCCTGGACCCCCCCGGCCTTGTGCGGGATGCCGGCCAGCTTGAGCGACATTTCGGTGGCGGCGAGCGCGCCGAGGATCGTGAGGTCGTTGGTGTCGCCGGGTCAGGTTTCCGATGCGGAAGCTATTCCGCCGCCACGCGCGAGGGCTGGCCGTGGCAGGATGTGACGTAATCCATCGCGGCCTGCACGCCGCCGGCCTTGTGCGGGATGCCGGCCAGCTTGAGCGACATTTCGGTGGCGGCGAGCGCGCCGAGGATCGTGAGATCGTTGGTGTCGCCGGGTCAGGTTTCCGATGCGGAAGCTATTCCGCCGCCACGCGCGAGGGCTGGCCGTGGCAGGATGTGACGTAATCCATCGCGGCCTGCACGCCGCCGGCCTTGTGCGGGATGCCGGCCAGCTTGAGCGACATTTCGGTGGCGGCGAGCGCGCCGAGGATCGTGAGGTCGTTGGTGTCGCCGAGGTGCCCGATGCGGAAATAGCGGCCGGCGTAGGGACCGAAGCTCATGCCGTAGGAGATGTTGAAGGTGTCGAGCGCGAGCGCGCGGAACGCGTCGGCGTCGTGGCCCTCCGGTAAGAGGATCGCGGTGATGGTCGGCGAATAGGCCTTGGGATCGCGGCACAGGATCTCCAGGCCCCAGGCCCGGACCGCGCGGCGCACCGCCTCGGCATGGCGCTCGTGGCGCGCGAACACGTTGTCGAGCCCCTCTTCGTGCAGCATGTCGATGGCGACCACGAGGCCCTGCACCATGTTGGTGGCGGGGGTGTAAGGGAAGAAGCCGGCCTTGTTGGCGTTGAGCATGTCGTCCCAGGCGAAGAACGACTTGGGCAGTTGCGCGGTCCGGCTCGCGGCCAGCGCCTTGTCGCTGATCGCGTTGAACGACATGCCCGGCGGCAGCATCAGGCCCTTTTGCGCGCCGCCGATGGAGACGTCCACGCCCCACTCGTCGTGGCGGTAGTCGGTCGATGCGAGCGAGGAGATGGTATCGACCATCAGCAGCGCCGGATGATTGGCTTTGTCGATGGCCTTGCGCAGCGCCGGAATGTCGGAGACGCAGCCGGTCGCGGTCTCGTTGTGGAGCACGCAGACCGCCTTGATCGCGTGCGCCTTGTCCTCTTTCAGCTTGGCCTCGATGGCGGCCGGATCGGCGCCGACGCGCCAGTCGGTCGCGATGAACTCGGGCTTGAGGCCGAGCCGCTCGGCCATCTTCTTCCACAGCGTGGCGAACTGGCCGGTCTCGACCATCAGCACGCGGTCGCCGGGCGACAGCGTGTTGACGAGCGCGGCTTCCCAGGCGCCGGTGCCGGTCGCGGTGTAGACGATGACCGGCCTGGTGGTCTTGAAGATGGTCTTGATGCCGTCGAGGGCTCGGCGGGCGAGCTTGGCGAACTCGGGACCGCGATGGTCGATGATCGGCGTGTCGATGGCCCGCAGGATACGGTCCGGCACCGGGGTCGGCCCGGGAATCTGGAGAAAATGGCGGCCGGCGGCGCGCGAGGCGTTGTTCGTCATCGACGTGACTTTCCGTGTGTCGGGATGTGGCCGTCATGAATGACGAATGCCGCGGCCAGTCAAGCCCGGGTTAGTGGGCAGCGGCCCCAACAAAAATCTAGAAAAATCAAAAGGAGCATCGGAATATGCCCGAACCCTGCGTCACCGCGCCCCGGGGATAAGGGATGAAAACGCGTTTGGGAGCCCCGCGGTGGCCGAACGTCTGATGCCAGGGCTGGAGCGCCGGCTCAACGCCGAACAGGCCGGCGAGGTGCTGTTCGGCCGCTTCGACCGCGGCCGCTACGCGACCGATGCCTCGCACTACCAGATGATGCCGCTCGGCGTCGTGGTGCCGCGCACCATGGCCGAGGCTGAGCGCGCGCTGGCGGTCGCGCGCGCGGAGGGCGTCGCCGTCACGCCGCGCGGCGGCGGCACCTCGCAATGCGGCCAGACCATCAACGAGACGCTGGTCATCGACGGCTCCAAGCATCTCAACCGGCTCCTCGACCTCGACGTGGCCGGCCGGCGCTGCGTGGTCGAGCCCGGCATCGTGCTCGACGAGCTGAACCGCGCGCTGAGGCCCCATGGCTTGTGGTTCCCGGTCGACATATCGACCGCCTCGCGCGCCACCATCGGCGGCATGGCCGGCAACAACTCCTGCGGCGGCCGCTCGCTGCGATACGGCAACACGCGCGAGAACATCCTCTCGATCGACGCCATCCTCGCCGACGGCAGCAGCGCCCATTTCGGCCCGGTGTCGGCCGATCTCTCCGACGCGCCGGCGAGCCTGCGGCCGCTCGCCGCCGACCTGCTGGCGCTCGGCGCGCGCGAGGCCGACGAGGTGCGCGCGCGCTTCCCCAGGGTGCAGCGGCGCGTCGGCGGCTACAATCTCGACGCGCTGCTCCCTGGCAACAACGACCTCAACCTCGCGCATATCCTGATCGGCTCCGAGGGCACGCTCGGCTTCTCGACGAAGATCGAGCTGAAGCTGTCGCCGCTGCTGCCGCGCCGCGCGGTCGGCGCCTGCCATTTCGGCTCGTTCCACGCAGCCATGGACGCCGCGCAGCACATCGTCAAATTGAAGCCCATCGCGGTCGAGCTGGTGGATCGCACCATGATCGATCTGGCCCGCGCCATCGCCATGTTCCGCCCGACGGTGGAGGCTTTCGTCGACGGCGCGCCGGACGCGGTTTTGCTGGTCGAGTTCGCCGAGGACGACTGGGACGAGAACCTGCGGCGGCTCTCGGCGCTGCACGACCTGATGGGCGATCTCGGTGGCACGGTGGTCGACGTGCTCGACGCCAGGTTGCAGGCCGCCATCGCGGACGTGCGCACCTCCGGCCTCAACATCATGATGTCCATGAAGGAGCAGGGCAAGCCGGTGTCCTTCGTCGAGGACTGCGCGGTGCCGCTGGAGCATCTCGCCGATTACACGGCGCGGCTCACCGCGGTGTTCGAGAAGCACGGCACCCGCGGCACCTGGTACGCCCACGCCTCGGTCGGCTGTCTGCACGTGCGGCCGATCCTGAATTTGCGCCTGGAGAAGGACGTCAAGGCGATGCGCGCCATCGCCGAGGAGGCGTTCGCCTTCGTGCGCGACTACAAGGGCTCGCATTCCGGTGAGCACGGCGACGGCATCGTGCGATCCGAGTTCCACGAGGCGATGTTCGGCGCGCGCCTCGTGCGCGCCTTCGAGCAGGTGAAGGACCGTTTCGACCCTCGGGGCTTCTACAATCCCGGAAAGATCGTGCGGGCGCCGAAGTTCGACGACCGGAGCCTGCTGCGCTACCCGCCAGGCTATCGCGGCGAGGACATCGCGACCGTGCTCGACTGGTCGGCGTTCCCCGGCAGCGGCGGCGGGTTCCAGGGCGCGGTCGAGATGTGCAACAACAACGGCGCCTGCCGGGCGCTCGCCGGCGGGGTGATGTGCCCGAGCTACCGCGTCACCCGCGACGAGCAGCACGTCACCCGCGGCCGCGCCAACGCGCTGCGGCTCGCCGTCACCGGCCAGCTCGGCCCGGATGCGCTCGCGTCGGACGAGATGGCGGAGGCGCTCAAGCTCTGCGTCTCCTGCAAGGCGTGCCGCCGCGAATGCCCGACCGGCGTCGACATGGCGCGCATGAAGATCGAGGTGCAGGCGGCGCGGGCGAAGGCATACGGATTGTCGCTGCGCGACCGGCTGGTCGGCGCGCTGCCGCGCTACGCGCCTTATGCGGCGAAAGTCCCGTGGCTGATGAACCTGCGCGATGCTTTGCCGGGTGCGGCGCCGCTGTCGGAGAAGGTGGCGGGCTTCTCGGCGCGGCGCCCGCTGCCGCGCTGGCGCCGCGACGTGTTCGAGGACGGCGCGCCGCAGCCGCAGGCCGGCGTGGTCCTGTTCGCGGACACCTTCAACCGCTATTTCGAGCCCGAGACCCTCGACGCCGCGCGCGCCGTGCTGATCGCCGCGGGCTACGCCGTCCATGTCGCGACGCCGCCGCGCGGCGGCGGCCGGCCGCTATGCTGCGGCCGCACCTATCTCGCCACCGGCGAGACGGACAAGGCCCGCGCCGAGGCGCAGCGCACGCTCGAGGCGCTGGCGCCGTTTCTCGCGCGCGGCGTGCCGGTCGTCGGCCTGGAGCCGAGCTGCATCCTTGGCTTCCGCGACGAGATTCCGGCGCTGGTGACGTCCGACGCGGCGGCAAGGCTGGCGGACAGCGCGCTGCTGTTCGAGGAATTCCTGGCGCGCGAGGCGCGGGCCGGACGGCTCGCGCTGCCGCTCGCGCCGCTGCGCAAGCGTGCGCTCCTGCACGGCCACTGCCACCAGAAGGCGTTCGGCGCCATGCGCGACGTGGAGCAGGTGCTGCGGCTCGTTCCCGATCTCGCCGTCGAGCCCGTCGAGTCGAGCTGCTGCGGCATGGCCGGCGCGTTCGGCTACGGCGCCGACACCATCGACGTGTCGCTCGCCATGGCCGAGCTGTCGCTCCTGCCGGCCGTGCGCGCCGCGCCCGACGATGCGCTGATCGTCGCCGACGGCACCTCCTGCCGCCACCAGATCAGGGACGGCGCGGCGCGAGGGGCGCTCCATGTCGCGCAGGTCTTGGAAATGTGCCTGCCGAGGCCGGATTGATCCCGTGATTTTTTGTGGATACAATAAATATGAGGATCACGTTCGATCCGAAGAAATGGGAATGGACCCGGCTCAACCGTAAGGTCGATTTTCTCGACGCGCCGCTGGTCTTCGCCGGCCCGACGTTCGACCGGGTGGACGATCGGAAGGAATACGGCGAGACCCGGATCGTCACCGTCGGCCTTCTGAATGGCCGGATGGTTGTCGTCGTGTGGACGCCGCGCGGCGATGCGCGCCATATCATTTCGATGAGGAAGGCCAATGACCGAGAGAAAGCGCGCTACGGCCACCGACTTGAAGCGTCTTGATGCGCACGTCATCCAGCCGGAGGAATACGAGGACATTCCCGAACTGACCGACGAATGGTTCGCGGGTGCGACCTTCCACATCGCCGGCAAGCCCGTCCCGCGCGGCCGGCCGAAGTCGGCGCATCCCAAGGAGCACGTCAACATGCGGCTCGACCGTGACGTGCTCGCCTATTTCCGCGCTGGCGGTCCCGGCTGGCAGAGCCGCATCAACGCCGCGCTGCGCAGGGCGGCGAAGCTCGATCCGCCCGCGGCGGCACGGAAGCGCAAGCGCGCCTGAGCGGCGCGCCGCGGCCGGTCGAACTTGAATCCAAGCCGTGACCAGCAAGCGCTACTGCGTCTATTTGATGGCCAGCCGTCGCAACGGGACGCTCTATGTGGGCGTCACGAGCGATTTGGTCAAACGAGTCTATCAGCACCGGAACAGTCTGCTGCCGGGATTTACCGCACGCTATGGCGTTAACCGCCTTGTATGGTTTGACTGTTGCGATGAGCCGCTCGAGGCGATTGCACGCGAGAAAGACATCAAAAAATGGCGACGGGCCTGGAAAATTCGATTGATCGAGGAATCGAACCCCGAGTGGCGGGACCTTTATCCCGACATTGCAGGATGATGTTTTGCGTAACGCACAAAAAAACATGTCGCGGTCATTCCGGGACGGCCCGAAGGGCCGGGCCCGGAATCCAGAAGCAAGCTCGGCGTATATGGCTGGATTCCGGGATCGCGCCTTCGGCGCGCCCCGGAATGACGACGGCGAGATATGCGGCTTGTGGCCGCACCTCCGAGCGATAGCGCCATGCCCGCGCTCGATTCCGTCAGCCTGTCGATCCTGGTCGGCGCCTGCCTGATCCTGGCCGGCATCCTGTCGAGCCTGGTCGCGCTGCGGTTCGGCGCCCCGCTGCTCATCGGCTTCCTCGGCGTCGGCATGCTGGCCGGCGAGGCCGGTCCCGGCGGCATCCGCTTCGACGACGTGCAGATCACTTACACGGTCGGCGCCATCGCGCTCGCCCTGATCCTGTTCGACGGCGGCCTGCGCACGCGCATCGCCACCGTGCGCAGCGTGCTCGCCCCGGCCCTGATCCTCGCCACCCTCGGCGTGGTGGTGACCGCGGCGCTCGCCGCGCCGTTCGCCCACGCGGTGCTGAACCTCAACTGGACAGAGGCGGCGCTGATGGGCGCGGTCGTGGCCTCGACCGACGCCGCCGCGGTGTTCCTCCTGATCCACAGCCGCGGCCTGCGCCTGCGCCCGCGCGTCGCCGCGACGCTGGAGATCGAATCCGCCACCAACGACCCGTTCGCGATCTTCCTCACGGTGACGCTGGTCGAGATCCTGCTCAACGGCCCGGAGCCCCTGTCCGCGGTGCTGCTGAGCCTGCTCGAAAAGGCGCTCGGCGGCGCGCTCATCGGCTGGCTCGGCGGCAGGGCCATCGTCCTCGTCATCAACCGCTTCGGCCTCGCGCAGGGGCTGCACCCGGTGTTCGTCACCGTCGGCGCGCTGATCGTGTTCTCGTTCGGCGAGGTGGTGCACGGCTCCGGCTTCCTCGCGGTCTATGTGGCCGGCCTCGTCGCCGGCAACCAGCAGACGCGCGCCCATTCCAGCATCGTCTCGTTCCTCGACGCGGCGACCTGGCTCGCCCAGATCGTGATGTTCATGCTGCTCGGCCTGCTGGTATGGCCGGAGCGGCTGCTGCAGACGCTGCTGCCCGCGCTCGCCGTCGCGGTCGGGCTCGCCCTGGTGGCGCGGCCGGCCGCCGTGTTCCTGTGCCTCGCGCCGTTCCGATTCACCTGGCGCGAGAAGGCGTTCGTGTCTTGGGTCGGCCTGCGCGGCGCGGTGAGCATCTTCCTCGCCTCGATCCCGCTGCTGGTGCGGCTGCCCAACGCCCAGATCTATTTCGACGTCGGCTTCGTCATCGTGTTCGTCTCGGTGCTGGTGCAGGGCTGGAGCCTCGGCTTCGCCGCACGCCGGCTGCACATCGCGCTGCCGCGCGCCGACCCGGACCCGCGCCGCGTCGAGCTCGATCTGCCCGGCCAGCTCACCCAGGAGCTGGTCGGCTATTCGCTCGGCGAGAACAACCCCTACCTGCGCCGCCGGCTGATGCCGTCCTGGGCCAAGCTGATGATGGTGGTGCGCCGCGGCAAGGTGCTCACCGCCGAGGAGGCCGGCATCGTCCGCGAGGGCGACCACGTCTACCTGCTGGCGCCGCCGGAGAAGGCCCCGGCGCTCGACCGCTTCTTCGTCGATCTGCCCGCGCCCGCCGAGCCGGACCCGCGGCTGCTCGGCGACTTCTTCGTGCCCGGCGACGCCACCATGCAGGGCATCGCGGAAATCTACGGACAGCCCGTGCCGCCCGAGGCCAGCGCGGAGACCGTCGCGGACTATTTCGCCCGCCGCCTCGGCGGCAACGTGCACAAGTCGGACGTGGTGACCTTCGGCGCGGTGGCGCTGGTCGCCACCCGGGTCGACAACGGCCGCGTGCTCAGCGCCGGCCTGCGGCTCGCCGATCCCGACCCGGTGGTGCCGCGGCGCAAGACCCCGGCGAAACGGGCCTGGCAGAAGCTGCTGTCGGTCCCGCGCGTGCAGATGCGGCGGCTGCGCAAGCCGTAAAGCGGATTCGTCTGCGGTCATTCCAGGGCGCTCGCGAGGCGAGCGAGCCTGGAATCCAGCCCCATACTCTGAGCCTGCTTTTTGGGTTCCAGGCCCGGCGCCTCGCGCCGTCCCGGAATGACGGAGAACTCAATGCGTCATGTCGGAGACGCGCACGTCGAGCAGCTCGAGCCCGCCCACGGCGGCGACGCGGCCTTCCTCGACGCGCACCACCTGCGAGGCGAGCCGCACGATCTCGCCGGCCTGGTGGCTGACGTAGATCATCGGCACCTTCGCCTCGTCGCGCAGCCGCACCAGGTACGGCAGGATTTCGAGCTTGCGGCCGCGGTCGAGCGAGGCGAGCGGCTCGTCGAAGATCAGGAGCCGCGGCTCCATGAGCAGCGCGCGGCCGATGGCGGCGCGCTGGCGCTCGCCGCCGGAGAGCTTGCCGGGCCGGCGGTTGAGCAGGTGGCCGATGTGGAGGAGATCGACGATACGCTGCATCGCCTTGTCGTCGCGGGGAAGCCCGGTCATGACGCGGCCGTAGGCGAGATTGCCGCGCACCGTGAGGTGCGGGAACAGCCGGCCTTCCTGGAACACGTAGCCGATGCGCCGCCTGTGGGGCGGCACGTCGAGCCCGGCGGCGGAATCGAACAGCACGGCGTCGTCGAGCGCGATGCGGCCGCGGTCGGGCCTGACGAGTCCGGCGATCATGTTGGCGATGGAGGTCTTGCCCGCGCCCGACGGGCCGTAGAGCGCGGTGGCGCCGGCGGCGGCCTCGAACCGCGCGTCGATCGTGAACGCGCCGAGCTGCTTCTCCACCGCGACCGAAAGCATCTCATTCCCCGCGGATGCGCGCGCCGGCGAGCCGCGCCAGCCATTCCGACGCGATCATCGCGATCATCGACAGGATCACCGCGACGACGACGAGCCGCAGCGCGGCGGCGTCGCCGGACGGCACCTGGGTTAGCGTATAGATCGCGGCGGACAAGGTCTGGGTCTCGCCGGGGATGTTGGAGACGAAGGTGATGGTGGCGCCGAATTCGCCCAGCGCCTTGGCGAAGCACAGCACCATGCCGGCGATGATGCCGGGGAGCGCGAGCGGCAGCGTCACCGTGGCGAACACCAGCGCCGGGTTGGCGCCGAGCGTCGAGGCGGCGCCTTCGAGGCCGCGGTCGATGGCCTCGATGGAGAGGCGGATGGCGCGCACCATCAAGGGAAAGCCCATCACGCCGCAGGCCAGCGCCGCGCCGGTCCAGCGGAACGAGAACACGATGCCGAACGTGTCCGCCAGGAACATGCCGACCGGCGCGCGCCGGCCGAAGGTCAAGAGCAGGATATAGCCGGTGACGACCGGCGGCAGGACGAGCGGCAGGTGGACGAGGCCGTCCACCAGCGCCTTGCCCCAGAAGTCGCGGCGCGCCAGCAGGAAGCCGACGGCGATGCCGAACGGCAGCGCCGCCACGGTGGCGACGCTGGCGATCCGCAGCGAGAGGAAGATCGCCGTCCACTCCTCCGGCGTGAGGTCGAACACGCCGTCTCCTTACTGCGTCGCCTTCTGGAGATAGGAGAAGCCGTAGCGCTCGAAGATCGTCTGCGCCGCGCGGGTGTGCAGGAAGCCGAGATAGTCCCTGGCCTCCGGCTTGGCGTCCTTGGTGGCGGCCACCGGATAGATGATCGGCGGGTGGCTGTCCGCCGGGAAGGTGCCGACCACCTTCACGCCGGGCTCGACCGCCGCATCGGTGGCATAGACGATGCCGAGCACAGCCTCGCCGCGCGCGACCAGCGCCAGCGCCGCGCGCACGCTCTCGGCCATGGCGAACTTCGGCGCCGCCTTGTCCCAGGCGCCGAGCTTCTCGAGCGCGGCCTTGGCGTATTTGCCGACCGGCACCGCGGCCACGTCGCCGGTGGTGACGCGGCCGTCGCCGGCGAGCCCGGCGAGGTCGAAGCCCGGCTTGATGTCCACGTGGGTGACCTTGGAGTCCTTCGGCGCGATCAGCACGATGCTGTTGCCGAGGAGATCGGAGCGCGTGCCGTCCTTGATGAGGTTCTTCTTGGCCACGTAGTCCATCCAGTCGGTGTCGGCGGAGACGAAGATGTCCGCCGGCGCGCCCTGCTCCATCTGCTTGGCGAGCGCGGAGCTCGCCGCGTAGCTGGCCACGACCTTCACCTTGGACTTGTCGGTGTAGGCCTTGGACACGTCGTCGAGCGCGTTCTTCATCGACGCCGCGGCGAACACCGTGAGCGTCTTGTCCTGGCCAGGGGCTTGGGCGTGCGAGGGCGAGAAGCCGGCCGCGGCGAGCAGCAATGCGATGGCGATGGCGGAGAGTCTGGCGGAAAGGGTCATGCGGCGCTCCCAAATCATGCGCGCCGGCGCAGCCCTGCCGCGCCGGACGAGCGAGGATCGTGTGGAAAGCGAGCCGGTCGGAAGCGCCGTTCCGCCTTGCGGGGCGTGCTTACGGCATGCCCAGGGTCGCCGCGGTAGATTTAGCAGCGGGGGCCGCGCGAGGCAAATGCGCCCCAATGTCTACCGGTGCGGCGTCACCACGAGCCGGACGGTGTCGGAGCGCACCGCGCTGAGCTCCACGGTCAGCGGCGCGGCGGCGAGCGGGAAGGTCACGCTCTTGCGGATGCCGTCGCATCCGGTGGCGCCGGAGAACGCGCCGGACTTCACGCCGGCGTCGTTCTGCACCACGTCGATCCAGCCTTCGGCCGACAGGCTGATGCGATAGGTGCCGGCGCTCGGCGGGGCCGGCAGGCGGACGTAGCCCGCGAACGTGTCCGGCGCTTTCGGCATGCGCTCGGGCGGCTTCGGCAGGTTCGCCTGCGCGAGCGGCGCCAGCGACACGGCGACCGCCGTGCCGTAGCCGGCCTGCGCGCCCGAGGCGACCGTCGCGATGTCGGGCCTCGCGAGCAGGGCGCGCTCGCTGTCGACCGGCCACTTGAACTTGTCGCAGCCGGCCGGCTCCTGCGCGACGGCGGGGGCCGCCAGCAGGGCGGCGGCGAGGCCGAGGACGATCCGTTTCATCGCTAGTCCAGCGCCACCATGACGTCGGAGGCCTTGATGACGGCGTAGGCCGCGTCGCCGACCTTGAGGCCGAGGTCGTCCACCGCCTCGTTGGTGATGGACGAGGTGATGACGAGCCCGGCCGCGATCTCGATGCGGACGTGGGCGGTGGTCGTGCCCTTGCGGACCTCGACGATCCTGCCCTTGATCTGGTTGCGCGCGCTGATCCTCATGATGCCTCCTCGCGGCCATAATCGTTGCGGCCATGCCGCCATGGCGTTTGACGGAAACGTGTGCCGGACACGATCGTGCCGGAAGCGCCGTTCCGGCCGATGGCTGCGCTTACGGCGCACCCGTGGATCGTGCCCGGCACTGTAGAGAAGGCGTGCGACAGGGTCAAAGTCACAGCCTCGTGTCCCCGGCGAGCGTCGCGGAGACTCGCAATACGAGGCTCGAGAGGGATGCAATCCCGCGTCGCCTTGCTCTAGATTGCCCGCGATTTCGGAGGAGACCCCAGGCATGGCGGACGGCCCCATCGACTGCGACTGCGACACTATCATCGTCGGCGCGGGCTCGGCCGGCTGCGTGCTCGCCAACCGGCTGTCGGCGGACCCCGCCCGCCGCGTGCTGATCCTCGAGGCCGGCGGCCGCGACAACTGGATCTGGTTCCACATCCCGGTCGGCTACCTGTTCGCCATCGGCAACCCGCGCTCGGACTGGATGTTCAAGACCGAGCCGGAGGAGGGCCTGAACGGCCGCGCGCTCGCCTATCCGCGCGGCAAGGTGATCGGCGGCTCTTCCGCCATCAACGCCATGATCTACATGCGCGGCCAGGCCGCCGACTACGACCACTGGCGTCAGTTGGGACTGACCGGCTGGGGCTGGAGCGACGTGCTGCCGTTCTTCCGCAAGCACGAGCACCATTTCCTCGGCGCGAGCGAGCACCACGGCATCGGCGGCGAATGGCGCATCGAGGCCCCGCGCGTCACCTGGGACCTGCTGGAGGCGTTCCGCGACGCCGCCGAGCAGGCGGGCATCCCGAAGATCCCCGACTTCAACACCGGCGACAACGAAGGCTCGTGCTATTTCCACGTCAACCAGAAGAATGGCCGCCGCTGGTCCGCGGCGCGCGGCTTCCTCAAGCCGGTGCTCAACCGGCCGAACCTGCGGCTCGAGACCCATTGCCTGGTCGAGCGCGTGCTGTTCGAGGGCCGCCGCGCCGTGGGCGTGCAGTGGACGCAGGACGGCGTGACGCGCCGCGCCCGCGCGCGAGAGGTCATCCTCTCGGCCGGCTCGCTCGGCTCGGCGCAGCTCCTGCTGCTCTCGGGCGTGGGGCCCGCGGCGCAGCTTGCGGCGTTCGGCATTCCCGTGGTGCTCGACAGGCCCGGGGTCGGCGAGAACCTGCAGGACCATCTGCAGCTTCGCATGATCCACAAGGTCACGGGCGTGAAGACGCTCAATGAGACCTATCACTCGCTCGCCGGGCGCGCGCTGATGGGGCTCGACTACGCGCTGCGCCGCCGGGGTCCGCTCACCATGGCGCCGTCGCAGCTCGGCCTGTTCACGCGCTCCGATCCTTCACGCGCGCGCGCCAACATCCAGTTCCACGTGCAGCCGCTGTCGCTCGACAAGTTCGGCGACCCGCTGCACGCGTTCCCGGCGTTCACCACCAGCGTCTGCAACCTCCAGCCGGAGAGCCGCGGCTACGTGCGGCTGCGCTCGCCGAATCCCGCCGACCCGCCGGTCATCAAGCCCAACTACCTCTCCGCCGAGGCGGACCGCCGCGTCGCCGCCGATTCGCTGCGCGTGGCGCGCACGATCGTGGCGCAGCCCGCCCTGCAGCGCTTCCATCCGGTCGAGTACCTGCCCGGCGAGGGGCTCGCGCCGAGCGACGACGACGAGAAGCTCGCCAGGGCCGCGGGCGACATCGGCACCACCATCTTCCACCCGGTCGGCACCGCGAAGATGGGCCGCGACACCGACCCGGCGGCGGTGGTGGACGAGCGGCTGCGCGTCATCGGCCTGGACGGCCTGCGCGTCATCGATGCCTCGGTGATGCCGACCATCACGTCCGGCAACACCAACTCGCCGACCATCATGATCGCCGAGAAGGGCGCCGCCATGGCGATCCAGGACGCGAAATAGCGCCGTTACGGCTCGTCCAGCACCTTGCGGCAGGCCGGCGGCAGGTCCGCGAGCTTGATCTGCGGCCGCGGCTTGACCGGCTCCTTGGGCGGCGGGGGATGCAGCACGCCGGGAGTGAACCACCACGCCAGCTCCTTGCCGCAGCCCTCGCTCTCCGGCGGCGGGTCCTGCGCCTTGCAGGCGGTGCTGTCGGGCGGGCACTTGATGCGGATGTGCATGTGGTAGTCGTGGCCCCAGAACGGCCGCACCTTGTGCAGCCACGAGCGGTCGCCGGTGGCGTCGCGGCACAGCGCCTTCTTGATCGCCGGGTTGACCAGGACGCGAGTCACCTCCTGGTCCTGCGCCGCGGCGCGGATCACGGCGAGCAGGCTCGGCGTCCATACCTTGGGGTCCACGTCGAGCCGGCTCCTGGCGACGATCATGGTCGCCGACATCTGCTCGCGCTCGGCGCGGGAGAGCTCGTGGTCCGGCATCGGCGTCAGCCACACGTCGGCGTCGAGCCCGACCTGGTGGCTCATGTGGCCGGTGATCATCGGCCCGCCGCGCGGCTGCGCCATGTCGCCGACCAGGATGCCGCGCCACTTGGAGACCTTGGGCACCTTGGCCGAGAACCGCTCCAGGAACGCGAGGAGCCGCGGGTTGCCCCAGTTGCGGTTGCGCGACAGCCGCATCACCTGCCAGGTCGGGCCGTTGATCGGCAGCGCCTGGGCGCCCGCCATGCAGCCCTTGGAGTAATAGCCGATCGCCTGCGCCGGCCCCTCGGTCGGCTTCAGCTTGCGCGCGAACAGCTGCTTGGCCGGCAGGTTCGGGTCGTCGGGATTGGCGAGCGGCGGCAGCGGCTTGGGATCGAGCGTGCCGATGTCCTGGGACAGCGCGGTGTCCGCGGCGAGGCAGGCCAGCGCAAGTGAGAACAGCACCCTCAGCATGCGGGGCATTATAGCCCGCGGCGGCGACGCCGGCACGGGGCCTGAGTCGGCAAAAACCAGCCGCCCGCCGCAAGCCTTTGCTAACCAAGCCGCGAACTGGCGCGCATTCGCGCACCACTGGCGAATCGGCAGGCGGCGTGCATGCGTCGCAGGCATGGCCGCGATCATCAGGTGCGTCGCCGGCCCTCCGCAACTTTCTTTTTTGTCATGAACGGCCGTCCCGGCGGCCGGCGGGCCGACGCCGCCGCCCGAAATTTGCGCAGCGCCGCGCCGGCCCCGCTTTGACCGCTTGGCGGCGCAGCGACTTCTTTAAATCCCGCCGCATTAGCAGGGATGTTGGGACATCGCAGGGGAGCGAGGCTGGTCAGATGACGCGGATGCAAGGCATATCGGCCCTTTTCAAGCCATCGGCGCTGTGGGACGCGCTGACCGCGCGTGTCCGGTACGGCGAGCGGCGCCGGCTGCTCGACGAGGCGCGCCGGGCCCATGCGCGGCTGCGCGAGGCCATCGACATCCTGCCGCACGGCCTCGTGTTCCTCGACGCCGAGGGCCGCTACATCCTCTGGAACCAGCAATACGCCGACATCTACAAGCGCAGCGCCGACCTGTTCCGGCCCGGCGCGAAGCTCGCCGACACGCTGCGCATCGGCGTCGAGCGCGGCGACTACCCGGAGGCCGCCGGCCGCGAGGAGGAATGGATCGCCGAGCGCCTCGCCAAGCTGCACAACCCGCAGGGCCGCCACGAGCAGACGCTGTCCGACGGCCGCCGCATCCTGATCGAGGAGCGCCGCACCGGAGACGGCGGCATCATCGGGCTGCGCGTCGACATCACCGAGATGAAGCAGCGCGAGGAATCCTTCCGCCTGCTGTTCGACAACAACCCGGTGCCGATGATCATCTACGCTCGCGACGGCCACCGCATCCTCGCCGTCAACGACGCCGCGGTCAGCCATTACGGCTACACCCGCGCGCAGTTCCTGTGCATGTCGCTGCGCCACATCCACGACTGCGACAGCTACGAGGAGCTTCTCCGCACGCCGCCTGCCAGCGAGGAATTCGCCGGCCGCACCTGGACGCACCTCAAGGCCGACGGCCAGCGCATCGACGTGGCGATCTACGCCCGCGCCATCACCCACCGCGGCACGGCGGCGGAGCTGATCGCGGCGGTGGACATCACCGAGCGGAAGCGCGCCGAGGCCCGCGTCGCGCACATGGCGCATCACGACGCGCTCACCGGCCTCGCCAACCGCGTGCTGCTGCGCCAGCGCATGGACGAGGCGCTGGCCCGCGCCCGCCGCACCGGCAAGGGCGCGGCGATCCTTTACATCGACCTCGACAACTTCAAGTCGGTCAACGACACGCTGGGCCATTCCCACGGCGACCTGCTGCTGCAGCGCGTCGCCGAGCGCATCCGCGCGGCGCTGCGCGAGGGCGACACCGCGGCGCGGCTCGGCGGCGACGAGTTCGCCATCATCCAGAACGACGTCGCGGACCCCGCCGAAGTGTCGGCGCTAGCGCGCCGGCTGGTCGCGGAGCTCGCCGAGCCGTTCGACATCATGGGCCACCAGGCGGTGATCGGCGCCTCGGTCGGCATCGCGCTGGCGCCGGGCGACGGCGACGACGCCGACAAGCTGTTCAAGAGCGCGGACCTCGCCACCTACCGCGCCAAGGCCGACGGCAAGGGCGCGTTCCGCTTCTTCGAGGCGGAGATGGACGCCCGCGCCCAGGCGCGCCGGCGGCTGGAGATGGACCTGCGCGCGGCCATGGCCGCGAACGCGCTGGAGCTGCACTACCAGCCGCTGGTCAAGCTCGCCAGCGGCCGCGTCTCCGGCTTCGAGGCGCTGCTGCGCTGGCGCCATCCCGAGCGCGGCTTCGTGCCGCCGTCGGAGTTCATCCCGGTCGCCGAGGAGACCGGCCTAATCGTGCCGCTCGGCGCCTACGTGCTCCGGCGCGCGTGCTCCGACGCGGCGCGCTGGCCGGACGACGTCAAGCTCGCGGTCAACCTGTCGCCGCTGCAGTTCCGCTCGGGCAGCCTGTTCGCCACCGTCAAGCGCACGCTGGAGGAGACCGGCCTGCCCCCGCACCGGCTGGAGCTCGAGATCACCGAGACCGTGCTGCTGGAGCGCGTCGACCACGTGCTGGCGACGCTGCATGCGCTGCGCGCGCTCGGCGTGCGCATCTCCATGGACGATTTCGGCACCGGCTATTCGTCGCTCAGCTACCTG
>Ga0180221_1000813_pt1 | contig 24092 bp, 22 predicted proteins | sample eDN5th37CKraftMG_FD_151339 | JGI IMG/M metagenome (GOLD analysis project Ga0180221, IMG submission 151339) | Enriched Miracle-Growth compost microbial communities from Emeryville, California, USA - eDNA 5th pass 37_C Kraft MG (version 2) (version 2) ...
GAGGTCCGGGAGCCTCAGTCCTCGCCGCGGTAGTCGTGGCGGTGCCTGCGCTCCCACCACAGCCCCGCACCGCCGAGCAGGAGCCCGGCGACGCAGGTCACGACCGCCTCGACGGTCGCCCTGCCCATGACGAAGACGACCAGCGTCGCGAGGAGCGCGACCGTCCACAGGCCGATGCCGCCGAGCACCACGCGGCGCAGGTCCACGCGCAGCGGGGGAGGGCCGGGGCGGCGTTCCTCGGGGTGGGTGAGGAGGCGGACGAGTGAGGGCACGCGCCCAGTCTAGGTGGGGCGCCCGGCATCCGTGGCCCGCGGCGGCAGTCGTCCCGGGCACCCGCGCCATGACGTCCGAAGGTGGCTGAAAAACGGGTGAAACCGCAGGTCAGAGGGTGAAAATCTGGTCGGGTGAAAGCCGGGGTGAAAGCCCCGCGAAGGGCTCTACCGGTGGCCCGGGACGCTCCTACCTTGGTGACGCCGCCCTGCACGGGCACGGCTCCCCACCTTGCGGAAGGAGGCTTCGTGATCACCGTCCCGGATATCGCCCAGCCCCTCCGCTCGCGCACCGCCGCCCTGCGTGCCCTCCGCCTCAAGGAGGTGCGGGACTCGTTCCGGGCGGAGTCGTGGCAGAGGTCCTACCGCCGGCGGCTGGTGCGCACCGACGCCGCGGTCGTGCTCGCCGCCGCCGCCGTCGCGGCCGTCGTGGCCCGCGGGGTCGTCGAGCACGACCACCTCACGCCGTCGGCGCTGCTCGACCAGGTGCTGATCGTGGCCGTGCTGGTGACCACCTGGCTCGGCAGCCTCTGGGCCGCACGCGCCTACGACGTGCGGGTGTTCGCCTCCGGGCCCGCCGAGTACCAGCGGGTCTTCGACGCGTCGTGGCGGCTCGTCGCCCCGCTCGCGCTGCTGGCGCTGCTGCTCGCGCGGCCCGCGGTCTCGACGTTCCTGCTGGTCGCCGTCCCGGCCGGCGTCGTCGCGCTGCTGCTCGGCCGGTGGTGGTGCCGCGGGTGGTTGCACCGGCGCCGGCAGGAGGGCAAGTGCGTCACGCTCGTCCTCGCGATCGGGCTGCGCGACCAGGTCGAGCGGCTCGTGCACGAGCTCAACGACCGCTCCTCCGGCTACCGCGTCGTCGGGGTGTGCGTCCCGACGTCGGACGCCGTGCGGCCGGGCGAGGAGATCCTCGGCGTCCCCGTGCTCGGCGACCTGCGCACCGCCGGCACCATGGCGGCGCAGGTGCACGCCGACTGCGTGGCGGTCAGCGGTTCGGACGCGATCACGGCGGACGTCGTGCGCCGGCTCGGGTGGGAGCTCGAGCCGGTGGGCGTGGACCTCATGCTCACGGCCGAGCTCGCCGACGTGGCCGGGCCGCGCATCACGGTCACCCCGGAGCAGTCGGTCTCCCTGCTGCACGTGGACGCCCCCCGGTTCACCGGTCCGCGGTACGTGCTCAAGTCCGTCGTCGACTGGACGGGCGCCGCGCTCATCACCCTGCTGCTGCTGCCGGTGATGGCCGTCGTCGTCGTCGCGGTGCGGGTCACCAGCCCGGGTCCGGTGCTGTTCCGCCAGGACCGGGTGGGCCGCGACGGGCGCACGTTCCGGATGCTCAAGTTCCGCAGCATGCGCGACGGCGCCGACCGCGAGCGGGCGGTGCTCGCCGGCCCCAGCGACGGCGACGGCGTCCTGTTCAAGCTGCACGACGACCCGCGGGTCACCCCCGTCGGGCGCGTGCTGCGCCGGCTGTCCCTCGACGAGCTGCCGCAGCTGTTCAACGTGCTCGCCGGGCAGATGTCGCTCGTGGGCCCGCGGCCGCCGCTGCCGGCCGAGGTGTCGAAGTACGAGGCGCGCGTGCGCCGGCGGCTGCGGGTGAAGCCCGGGCTCACTGGGCTGTGGCAGGTGGGCGGCCGCTCGGACCTCTCCTGGGAGGAGGGCGTGCGACTCGACGTCTACTACGCCGAGAACTGGACCGTCTTCGGCGACCTGCTCATCCTCGCCCGCACCGCCAAGGCCGTCGTGACGGGGCGGGGGGCGTACTGATCGCAGCCACGCCCTGGGCTGAGCGCTGCGATCACCACAGCTGGACTCCGTCCAGCGTTCCGCCGTCGAGGCTCTGGATGTGACGGATCGGGATGTCGCGTCGGCCGCCTCCGGCGGACAGCGCCTCGCGATCGTCCTCGTCCAGTTCTCGGAGGAACGCGAATTGCGCACAGAGGTCGGTCGCCAGCGTGTTCAGATCGGGTGCAGGGGTCGCCAGGACGCCGATGCTTTCGTCGTCGAACTCTCGAGCCGCGCGCATCCTGAGCCAGCGGTCCGGGTCGAAGACTGCCGCACCAGGTGGTCCCGCCCATTCCGCATGCGGCGCGTGAAGTCCGTGGGTGTCGACCCAACACTTCAGGATCGCCAGACGGCGGACCAGCGCACGGTTGAACTGCGAGTGCGGGCTGGTGGTGGCGATCCATACGAGGTCGTAGACGTCGCGTGCAGGGGTGACGCGGTTGAGGCGAGCGATCTTCTCGGCGACGTTCTCTTCGAGCGACATCACCGGGATCGAGTCGGGGAGGTCGTAGGCGCGGTGGATCGGGAGGGGCGCCCAGGGGCGTTCCGTCGTCTCGAGCCAGACCGGTGGGCCGACGTCGAGTTTCGTCGTCAGGTTCCCTGGTGCTCCGAACGGGGTGTCGTAGAGGACGTTTGGTCGGCCGCGACGTGTCTCAACCCGGTGTGAGAACCCGTCGACGGAGTACCCATCGATGGCATCCACCAGGAGTTTCTGCGCACCGTGGCGGTCGTCGTCCGCTCGGCGGAGGGAGAAGTCCAGGTCGGTGCTGAACCTGCCGGCGTTGCCCGCGTAGGTCTTGCGCAGCGCCGTACCGCCCTTGAACGCGAGGATCTCGAAGACGCCCTCGGCGACGAGATGTCGGAGGAGGAGATCCTGGGCGATGTCGATAAGTGCTGCGGCTCGGCCCTAAGCAGAGCCTCTCGGAGTGTGGCGCGCCAGCAGGCCGGGCGTGACGGAGGCCCGCCCGTCGCCCCTCATGACGTCGCTCGCGGCGGCTTGTGAAACGCGGTGTCCGTGACGTTCCACTCTCGGTCGAATCGTCCCGGCGAGCTTCTTGGGCCGAACCAGACGGGATGCTCGGCCGGGCGAACCCCGAGGTCCGCGAGGGAGAGGTGGGCGGTGTCCTGGCCCTTGAGGAGATAGCCGAGCCGCGACTTCGTGGCGTTCGTCGCGTGGGCGAGCTCGGTCCGCAGAGAATCGACGTCGACACGCTCGACGGCGTCCGGTAGTGCCTCACCGACGATGGCCCAGCTATGAACGTCGGACGGGCGCGAAGCGAGATGGACGAGGACGCTCGCAATTCGATGGGTGGGGAGGCCGTCGTGAAGCTCCGGGGCGAGTGCGGCGTCGAAGCGAACTACGCGGAAGCTGCGGCGGAGCGATGCCGGAACGTGCGCACGTGGGGGAAGCGCGACCTCGTGAGGTTGTGGAGCCCGGTCCGCGAGGCCGTGCAGCCATAGCGCGGAATGAAGACAAGCTGCGGGCTGAGTACCTGGCAGGGTGTCGACCGCCAGAAGAGCGCGCAGCGCGAGCAGGGGGTCGCCGTGGCCGTAGGGGCCTGCGTGGGCGCCGGGCGCGAACTCCCAGACACCTCGCTGGCCCGTGGGAAGGAGCCAGCCCCGCTCGCGTAGCCGTCGCGCGACCTCGCTTGCAGGTGTCTTGATCTGGCGGTCCGCGAGAATCGACTGGAGGTCGGGCTTGGTGACGACAACGGGTTGCGCCAGCTCCAATTCCTCGACGACCTGGGCAAGGGAACTTCCGAGGGTTCGGGCCTGGGTCTTGTCCACCTGTCCTCCAGCCTCCGACAATCACTGATTCGGTGAGGAGCGTGCCGCCGTTGACAGTAATCAGTGGCACATGCACAGTCAACCACGCTATGTAAATCACAATAGCCGTGATCTAGAGCCTGGATGTGGCAGTGGTGTCGACGGTGCGCTACCGGCCTCGGCCGCCCGGCTGGGCGTCGTCGACGATCATCGACATGACGGTGCGACCATGTGAATTCCGCGTCACCTCGCGGTTTCCGTGCCGGGGCCCTTCACAGGATCTGGCACGATTCTGCCCATGGCGAACCAGACCACCGCGCCGCCGCAGGGCGAGCTGAGCGCGATCGACCGCTTCTTCAAGATCACCGAGCGAGGCTCCACCATCGGCGCGGAGATCCGCGGCGGTCTGGTGACCTTCTTCGCGATGAGCTACATCATCGTGCTCAACCCGCTGATCATCGGCACGGTGCCGGACGGCACCGGCCAGGTGCTGGGCGGCGGGGCGGAGGCCACGCCGGAGTCGCTCGGCATGGTCGCGGCGGCGACCGCCCTCGTCGCCGGCGTCGCGACCCTCGTCATGGGCGTGTTCGCCAACTATCCGCTCGGCCTCGCCGCGGGTCTCGGCCTCAACGCCGTCGTCGCCTACTCGATCGCCAGCATCGAGAACGTCACCTGGGCCGACGCCATGGGTCTCGTGGTGATCGAGGGCGTCATCATCCTGGTGCTCGTGCTCACCGGGTTCCGCGAGGCGGTGTTCCGGGCCGTGCCCGTCGAGCTCAAGACGGCGATCAGCGTCGGCATCGGCCTGTTCATCGCCCTGGTCGGCCTCGTCAACGCCGGCTTCGTCGTCCCCGGCGAGGGCACCGTCGTCGCGCTCGGCAACCTCGGCACCTGGCCGATCCTCGTGTTCGTCGTGGGCCTCGTGCTCACCATCGTGCTGTTCGTGCGCAAGGTGCGCGGCGCCATGCTCGTCGCGATCATCACGGCGACCGCGCTCGCCGTCGTGCTGGAGAACACCCTGCACATCGGCACCAAGGGCGGCGGCAACCCGAACGGCTTCAACCTCAACGCGCCCTCGTTCAGCGGCGTGGTCACCACGCCCGACCTGGGGCTGATCGGCCAGTTCTCCCTGCTCGGCTCGTTCGAGAACATCGCGGCCGTGTCTGTCGTCCTCATCGTGTTCTCGCTCCTCATCGCGGACTTCTTCGACACGATGGGCACGATGGTCGCCGTCGGCGCCGAGGGGAAGCTCCTCGACGAGGAGGGCAACCCGCCCCGGTCCCGCGCCATCCTCGTGGCCGACTCGCTCGCCGCCGTCCTCGGCGGCGTCGGGAGCACCTCGTCCAACACCGCGTACGTGGAGTCGACGACCGGCGTGGGCGCCGGCGCCCGCACCGGCTTCGCCGCGGTCGTCACCGGAGTCCTGTTCCTGCTCGCGACGTTCCTGTCGCCCGTGGTGGCTCTCGTGCCCTACGAGGCCGCCGCGCCCGCCCTGGTCTTCGTGGGCTACCTGATGATGGCGCAGGTCGCCGGCATCTCCTGGCGCAACGTGGAGATCGCGATCCCCGCGTTCCTCACGATCATCATCATGCCGTTCACCTACTCCATCGCCGACGGCATCGGCGCCGGGTTCATCGCGTTCGTGATCATCAAGATCGCGCTGGGCAAGGTGCGCCAGATCCACGCGCTCATGTGGATCGCCGCGGCCATGTTCGTCGTGTACTTCACGCTCGCGCCGATCCAGGCGGCCCTCGGTCTCTGACCGGCGCGGGCGGCTCGACGAAGGGCTTCGGACGTGCGGATCTCGGTGATCGGTCTCGGCTACCTCGGCGCGGTGCACGCCGCGAGCTTGGCGTCGCTCGGGCACGAGGTGGTGGGGATCGACGTCGACGCGTCCCGGGTCGACGCCCTGGCGGCGGGCAAGGCCCCCTTCTACGAGCCGGGCCTCGACGCGCTGCTGGCGCAGGTCACCGGCACGGGGAGGCTGACGGTCTCGACGGACATGGCGGCCGTGGCGGGGTCGCGGGTGCACTTCGTGTGCGTCGGGACCCCGCAGCGGGCGGACGGTCAGGCCGCCGACCTCCGCTACGTCGACGCCGCGGTCGGGGAGCTCGTCGAGCACCTCGGGGCGGGCGAGGTCGTGGTGGGCAAGTCGACCGTGCCCGTCGGGACGGCACGACGTCTTGCTGGAGTCGTCGCGGCCGCCCGCCCGGACGCGACGCTCGCCTGGAACCCGGAGTTCCTGCGCGAGGGGTTCGCCGTCCACGACACGCTGCACCCGGACCGCCTCGTCTACGGCGTGCCCGACGGCGCCGCGGGGGAGCGTGCCGTGGCCGCTCTCGACGCCGTCTACGCCGAGCCCCTCGCCGAGGGCGTCCCGCGCATCGTCACGGACTACCCGACGGCGGAGCTGGTCAAGGTGGCCGCGAACTCGTTCCTCGCCACCAAGATCTCCTTCATCAACGCGATGGCCGAGCTGTGCGAGGTGGCGGGCGGCGACGTCGCGCGCCTCGCCGACGCGATCGGCCACGACGTGCGCATCGGGCGCCGCTTCCTCAACGCGGGCCTGGGCTTCGGCGGCGGCTGCCTGCCCAAGGACATCCGCGCCTTCCGCGCCCGCGCCGAGGAGCTCGGGGCGGGCGACGCGGTCGCGTTCCTCGGCGAGGTGGACGCCATCAACGCGCGCCGCCGCACCCGCATGGTCGACCTCGCGTCCGAGGTGCTCGGCGGCATGGTCGACGGCGCGGAGGTCACGGTGCTCGGCGCCGCGTTCAAGCCCGACAGCGACGACGTGCGCGACTCGCCCGCCCTCGACGTCGCGGCGCGCCTGGCGGAGCTGGGCGCCGTCGTCACGGTGCACGACCCCCAGGCCATCGACAACGCCCGCGCGAAACAGCCCCACCTGCGCTACGAGCGCGACCTGGAGGCGGCCCTCGCCGGCGCCGACGCCGTCCTGCTCCTCACCGAGTGGGCGCAGTACCGCGACCTCGACCCGGAGCGCGTGGGGGCGCTCGTGGCGCAGCGCACCGTCCTGGACGGCCGCAACGCCCTCGACCGGGCGCGGTGGACCGGTGCCGGGTGGCGGTACCGCGCGCTCGGGCGGCGCTGAGCCGGCCGCCTTCGGCCGGTCGGCATCCACCAGGGACCCTTCGGCACCCTCCGCACCCTCGGCCGCAGGCGTGGGCCGCGTCACTCCCCGGGCGAGGAATAGAACGATTCGACTCCGTGTTGCCCAGGTCGACGACACCGCCCCGAGGAGAAGGAGACACGTGGCCCCCGCGACGCCCGCGACCGACGCACCTGCCGGGGAGCTCGCCCGATGAGCGCCACCTTCTCCTCCCTCCGCTACACGAACTACCGCATCTGGTTCGCGGCCGCCCTCGTCGCCAACGTCGGCACGTGGATGCAGCGGATCGCCCAGGACTGGATCGTCCTCACCGACCTGAGCGACGACTCGGGCATCGCCGTCGGCCTCACCACGGCCCTGCAGTTCGTGCCGTTCCTGCTGCTGTCGCCGTGGGCCGGCGTGCTCGCCGACCGCCTGCCGCGCCGCCGCCTCCTCATGGCCACCCAGGGCGGCATGGGCGTCCTCGCGCTCGGGCTGGGCGCGCTCGTGCTCTCCGGCCGCGCGGAGCTGTGGCACGTCTACGTGTTCGCGCTCCTGCTCGGCGTGGTCTCCGCGCTGGACAACCCCGCGCGCCAGACGTTCGTCGCCGACATGGTGCCCGCTTCGAAGCTGCCCAACGCCGTCGGGCTGAACAGCGCGTCGTTCAACGCCGCGCGTCTCATCGGCCCGGGCGTCGCCGGCCTGCTCATCGCCGCCGTCGGCGCCGGCTGGGTGTTCCTCATCAACGGCGTCACCTTCGGCGCGACCATCGCCGCGCTCGCCCTGATGCGCGTGCGCGAGCTGCGGCCCCAGCCGAGCGCCCCGCGCGCCAAGGGTCAGGTCCGCGAGGGCGTGCGTTACGTGCGCCAGCGCTCCGACATCGTCGTGATCATGGTCGTGATGTTCGTCGTCTCGACGTTCGGACTGAACTTCCAGCTCACCTCCGCGCTCATGGCGCGCGTCGAGTTCGGGCGCGGGGCGGGCGAGTACGGCGTCCTCGGCTCGGTGCTGGCCATCGGCTCGCTCGCGGGCGCCCTGCTGGCCGCGCGCCGCGACCGGCCCCGCGTGCGCCTCGTCATCGGTGCGGCGTTCGCCTTCGCGGTGACGACGGCGGTGCTCGGGCTCATGCCCACCTACGAGTCGTTCGTCCTGGCGTGCGTGCCCGTGGGCCTCGCCTCCCTGACCATGATGACGGCCGCCAACAGCGCGCTGCAGGTCTCCACCGACCCCGTGATGCGGGGGCGGGTCATGGCGCTCTACGTGATGGTCTTCCAGGGCGCGACGCCGATCGGCTCGCCGATCGTCGGCTGGATCGGCGAGGCGTGGGGGCCGCGTTGGTCGATCCTCGTCGGGTCGATCGCGACGTTCCTCGTCGCCTCCGCGGCGACCGTCTGGGCCGTGCGCCGCTGGCACCTGCGGGTGCGCTACCGGGTGCTGGCCCGCCCGCACCTCGAGGTGGTCTACCTCGACCGCGAGGTGCGGCAGGGCGTCACGACCCGCGAGGGCGTGCGCCGCGAGCTCAGCCGTGCCGACGCCGAGCGGGTCGCCACGACGGTGTGACCCCGTCCCGGCCCGGTCGTCGTCGGCGGGCCGGGTGTCGGCGGCTGGTCAGTGGCTGGTCAGTGGCTGGTCAGTGGCGGGGCATCGACGGCTCGCGCCGGGCGTCGCGCCGCGTGACGGGCGAGATGCCCTTGGCCTGACGCCGCATCCGGGCCTCGAACTCCTGCTGGTCGCGCATCTCCTGCTCGTTCGGCCACATGAGGACGATGAAGAGCAGCGCGACGGTGAGCGCGGCGATCCCGAGGATGAGCGGCCCGAGCAGGTCGACCGCGGAGGTGCCGCTCCGGGGCACGCCGGGGGTCCCGGTGATGGTCAGGGCCGCCATGCCCGTGTAGTGCATGCCGCTGACGGCGACGCCCATGACGAGGGCGGCGATCAGCGTGGCGGGCCGGCCGCGCACGTTCGCGCTGAGCCAGAGGGCCGCCGTCGCCGCGACGATCGCGATGAGGATGGAGAGGCCGACGACGGGCATGGAGAACTCCATGTGGCCGGTCATGCGCATGGCCGCGATGCCCATGTAGTGCATCGCCGCGACCCCGAGCCCGGCGACGACGCCGCCGGAGATGAGCCAGAGGGGACGGTCGCCGCCGAAGCCGACGAGGAACAGGCCGATCGCGACGACGACGATGGCCACGACGGCGCTGAGCACGGTCTGCGGGATGTCGTAGTTGATCGGCATGTCGGTGACCGTGAAGCCGAGCATCGCGATGAAGTGCATCAGCCAGACGCCGGTGCCGCCGATGGCGAACGCGCCCACGAGCAGCCACGACGCGCGGGTCTTGGTGTCCGTCGCCGCTCGGGCACGGAACGTGGCCGACAGCCCGGTGGCCGCGCCCAGGCACGACGCGGTGTACGCGAGCAGCGGGGTGATGAGCCCGTACGTGAAGTGGTGCATCTCCGGCATGGGGGCCTCCCGGCTACGTCGCCCGTGCTATGACGAGGCGGCACGTTATCAGCCCGTGACCTTGTGGGTGAAAAACATCCGCTGACCTGCGTCGATGCGGAGCGTCCCCGCGAGGCTCCCGGAGGCGTCAGCCCAGGTGCTCGACCACGTGGTCCACGCACGCCGTGAGGGCCCGCACGTCGTCGGGCTCGACCGCCGGGAAGACGCCGACCCGCAGCTGGTTGCGGCCGAGCTTGCGGTACGGGAACACGTCGAGGACGCCGTTCTCGCGCAGCACGCTGACGACCTGCGCGGCGTCGATCGCGTCGTCGAGGTCGATCGTCGCCACGACGGTGGAGCGCTCGGCCGGGTCGGCGACGAAGGGCGTCGCCCAGTCCCGGGCGCCGGCCCAGTCGTACAGGACCCCGGCGGACTCCGCGCAGCGCGCGCTCGACCACGCGAGGCCGCCCTGCGCCACGAGCCACTCGACCTGCTCGGCCAGCAGCACCAGGGTCGCGACGGCCGGCGTGTTCAGCGTCTGGTCGAGGCGGGAGTTGCTCAGCGCCGTGGTCAGGGAGAGGAACTCCGGCACCCACCGGCCCGTGGCCGTCCCGGCGGTCGCCTCGACGCGCGCGGCCCGCTCGACCGCGGCGGGGGAGCACACGGCGAGCCAGAGACCGCCGTCGGCCGCGAACACCTTCTGCGGGCCGAAGTAGTAGACGTCCGTGTCCGCGACGTCCACGGGCAGGGCGCCGGCGCCCGACGTCGCGTCGACGAGCAGCAGGGCGCCGTCCGCCCGCGCGTCCTGCACCTGGCGCACGGGCGCCATCGCGCCGGTCGACGTCTCGTTGTGCGGCGTCGCGTAGACGTCGACGTCCTCGACGCGCGCGAGGCGGGCCACCGTGCCGGGTGCGGCCCGCACCACGTCCGGGTCGGCGAGGAAGGGGGCGCGCGTCGTCGCCGCCGCGAACTTGCCGCCGAACTCCCCGAACACGGCGTGCTGCGCGCGCCGCTCGACGAGGCACGCGGCGGCCAGGTCCCAGAACGCCGACGAGCCGCCGTTGCCCAGCGCCACCTCGTAGCCGTCCGGCAGGGCGAACAGGTCGGCGAGCCCCGTGCGCACGCGGCGCACCAGGTCCTTGACCGGCGGCTGGCGGTGCGAGGTGCCGAGCACCGGGGCCGCCGGGTCGCCCGCGGCCGCGAGCGCGGCCACCTGCGCGGCGCGGACCTTCGAGGGGCCGGAGCCGAAGCGACCGTCGCCCGGCAGGAGGGACGAGGGGATGGCGAGGGTCGGCGGTGCCGGTGTCGACGGCGCGGGCATGAGGTCTCCGGTTCCAGGGCGCGGTGGTTCTCGGCGGGGCAGGGCAGGATGGCGCGGGGCACGCGCCTCCTGCCCTCGCACGTGCGAATAGACTAGGCCGCGCCGAACGACGGGAGTGGACGTGACCGACCTGATCGACACCACCGAGATGTACCTCAAGACGATCTACGAGCTCGGTGAGGAGGGCATCCCGCCGCTCCGTGCCCGGATCGCCGAGCGCCTGGGGCACTCCGGTCCGACGGTGTCGCAGACGGTCGCGCGCATGGAGCGCGACGGGCTGGTCGTCGTCACCGGGGACCGGCACCTCGAGCTCACGGTGGCCGGGCAGGCCAAGGCGACGCGCGTGATGCGCAAGCACCGGCTGGCCGAGCGCCTCCTGACGGACGTCATCAAGCTCGACTGGGAGCACGTGCACACCGAGGCCTGCCGCTGGGAGCACGTGATGAGCGACCTCGTCGAGAAGCGGCTCGTGACCCTGCTCGACCACCCGCACGCCGACCCGTACGGCAACCCGATCCCCGGGCTCTCCGAGCTGGGGGAGCAGTACCAGGACGTGCCGTTCCTCGAGGGCGTGCAGTCCCTGCCGGGCGTGCTCGAGGCGCGCCGGGTCGCGGGCCTCGTGGACGGCGACGGGGTGGACCTGGTGCTGCAGCGGATCGCCGAGCCGCTGCAGGTGGACATCGAGCTGCTGGCCCGCCTCGCCGAGGCCGGCCTGGTGCCGGGCGCGCAGATCACCGCGCGCGCCGTCGGCGGCGACGTCGCGGTCCAGGTCGAGGGGTCCGGCATGGTGCTCGACCTGCCCGAGGAGCTGGCGAAGCACCTGTTCGTCGCGGGCCGCTGACCGGCGCCGCCGCCCCGCCCGGGGCCCGCCGCGCCGCATCGTGACCGCAGCGTGACATCGCCCCCGGTCTTCCGGTACGGTCGGGGCGCTCGCGGGAGCTCATCCTGCGAGCGCTCGACCGGGCGCCGAACCCTGCCACCGGCCGAGCTCCACGGACATCCGCACGGCAGGAGCGGGGGACCCACTTCGGGCGCCGGAGACGGCGTCCTCGGGGTGAAGCCGGACGGGCCCGACCAGGGCACGCACGGCCGGGTGTTTCTCCCACCCGAACCCGACAGCTGACCTCGCAGGCGACAGGAGAGGTAGACACGTGAGCGCACGCACGAACCACGGCCGGCACCGCGCCGCCCGTCGTCCGATCGCCCTCGCCCCGTCCGGTGCCGCCGGCCGCCGCGCGGCCGTCGTCGCCACCGCCGGTGGTCTCCTGGTCTCGACCTTCGCCAGCGCCAGCGCCGCGCAGGCCGCCCCGGTCGACTCCGACGCCGCGAAGAAGCTCAGCACCGTCGACCTCGGCGCCCTGACCGACCAGGCCCGGGAGGCCCTCGAGGCCGCCCCGGTCGTCACCGTCGATGCCAAGGCGAAGGTCGACGTCGAGAAGGTCACCGCGAAGATCGCGGCCGACGCCGAGATCACCCCGGCGCCCGAGCCCGAGCCCGAGCCGGAGCCCGTGGTCGAGGAGGTCACCTCCACCGAGGCGACCGACAGCGCGTCCCGTTCCGACGACGCCGCGTCCCGCTCCGACGAGCGCGAGGCCGTCGCTGCCCCCGCCTCGGCCAACGGCTCCTCGATCGTCTCGATCGCGATGCGCTACGTGGGCGTCCCGTACGTCTCGGGCGGCAGCAGCCCGTCCGGCTTCGACTGCTCGGGCCTGACGCAGTACGTCTACGCCCAGGTCGGCATCAGCCTCCCGCGCACGTCGTCGGCGCAGCGCAACGCCGGCACCGTCGTCTCCGCCGCCGAGGCGCAGCCGGGCGACCTGATCTGGACCCCCGGCCACGTCGCGATCTACGCCGGCGACGGCATGCAGATCGACGCCCCCAAGCCGGGCGACGTCGTGAAGTACCGGTCGATCTGGCAGTCGAACCCCACCTTCATCCGCGTCGGCTGACGACAGTCGGACGCGTCACAGTAGCCCCGCCGCGCACCCCGCGCGGCGGGGCTTCGTCGTTCCTCGGTAACCGGTTCGACCTGCGCGGACGCGGTCGGCGGGCGGTCGTCCACAGGGCCGTGATCGAAACGTGACATCGCTGCCCGCGTCCGCTACGGTGTCAACCACTCGGGGGTGATCCGCCGAGTCTCGACCGGAACGCCGAGCCCTGCAGCCGGTCGGGAACCTTGACCGCACGCAGGGGCGGGGGACCCAATTTTCGGGCGCTGTTCCATGGCGTCCTTGGGGTGAAGTCGCACGGACCTGGTCCGCGCGGCCGGGTGTTTCTCCCACCCGAACCCGACAGCTGACCTCGTAGGCGACAGGAGAGGGAACACGTGAACGCACGCACCACGCGCGCCCGGCACCGCGCCGCGCGCCGACCGCTCGGCGGGATGGTCCAGAGCGTCAGCGCCACGGTGACCGGCCGTCGGGCCGTCGTCGCCGCTGCCGCAGGCGGTCTGCTCGTCTCGACCTTCGCCAGCGCGAGCGCCGCCCAGGCGGCTCCGGTCGACAGCGACTCGGCGAAGAAGCTCAGCACGGTCGACCTGGGCGCTCTGAGCGACCAGGCCCGCGAGGCCCTCGAGGCGGCTCCGGTCGTCACCGTGGAGTCCAAGGCCAAGGTCGACATGGAGACCATCGACAAGAAGATCGCGGCCCAGGCCGAGATCACCCCGGCGCCGGAGCCCGAGCCCGAGCCGGAGCCCGAGCCCGAGCCGGAGCCCGTGGTCGAGGAGACCACCGAGCGCACCGAGACCGCCTCCCGCTCCGCGGAGCGCACCGAGGCCCCGGCCGAGGCCGAGGTCTCGTCGAACTCGTCGCTCGGCCAGCAGGCCGTCTCGATCGCGATGCGCTACATCGGCACCCCCTATGTGGTGGGCGGCTCCAGCCCGTCCGGGTTCGACTGCTCGGGCCTGACGTCGTACGTCTACGGCCAGCTCGGCATCGACCTGCCCCGGACCTCGTCGGAGCAGCGCTACGCCGGCACGGAGATCCCCTTCTCCGAGCTGCAGCCGGGCGACCTCATCTGGAGCCCGGGCCACATCGGCATCTACGCGGGCGACGGGATGGTCGTCGAGGCCTCCCGCCCGATCAACTGGGAGACCGGTTACCACAAGATGTGGCAGTCCGAGTCGGAGGCCGTCGCGCTGCGGGTGTTCTGACCCCGCGGCTGCTGCCGCCCGTTCGTCCCGCCGTCGACCCCCGTGCTCACCGAGCCCGGGGGTCGACGCGTCGTACGCCCTCTTTGCTGCACCTTGCGCCGTCCTTTCGCTATGCTTGAACCAGACCCCCTCGACGACGAGGGCGGGCTCCTCGCCAGCGGACAGGAGGCGCGAGATGACACGGCCTGAGGTCGTCCTGGTAGGTGTCGACGGGTCTGCAGCAAGCCTGCACGCCCTCGACTGGGCCGCCGCCTATGCGCGGCGCGTGGGGTGGGGGTTGCACGTCGTCTGTTCCTACTCGTTGCCGTCCTTCACGGCCGCCTCGCTCGACGGCGGGTACGCCGCCCTGGACGACACCGCGATCCAGGAGGGTGCTAAGGCGGTGCTCGCCGAGGCGGAGGAGCGGGTGGCCGCCAGCGGGGTCCCGGTGACCGGCACGGTCGCGACCGGTGACGCGGCGGGGGTGCTCGTGGAGATGTCCCGGGAGCACGCGCTCGCCGTCGTCGGCACCCGCGGCAAGGGTGGGTTCACCGAGCGGCTGCTCGGCACCGTCTCGTCGGCGCTGCCGGCGCACGCGCACTGCCCCACGGTGGTCGTGCCGTACCGCGGTGACGGCGCCGGCACGGACACCGCCGACCGCCGCGACGGTGGCGCGGTGCACGAGGTGCGCCGCATCGTGGTGGGGGTCGACGGCTCGCCGTCGGCCGAGGTCGCGCTCAAGCACGCCGTCGCGCAGGCGAAGGCCTGGGACGCGGAACTCGTGGCGGTCGCCGGGGTGCCCCTCGGCGGTGGCGCGGGCATCCTGGCGTGGCTGCCGTCGCAGATCGACCACGAGACGGTCCTGGCCGACGTCAAGGCCGGCCTGGACGTCACCGTCGACCGGGCGCAGGCGGCGAACCCGGGAGTCACGATCAAGCGTCACGTGCTCGACGGCACGGGCGCCGAGCTGCTCACCGAGTTCTCCACCGGGGCCGACCTCGTGGTCGTCGGCTCCCGCGGTCGTGGCGGGTTCCGTGGCCTGCTGCTCGGGTCCACCAGCCAGGCGGTGCTGCACCACTCCGCCTGCCCGGTGCTCGTCGTGACCCGCAAGTGCGACGAAGAGCTCAGCGAGGATTCCGCCTCCGCCGCCTGAGCCCGCCGAGTGTTGTGAGCGCGATTTCGGGGACTATTCGCGACCGAATAGTCCCCGAAATCGCGCTCACAACACTCGGGGTCGGGGTCACCTGTGGAAAGTCGCTTCTCGTCCGGCCGATGGACGGCAGGGTCGTGGCATGCCACGACCCGCACCGCCGACCGACTCGCGGCTCCCCGCCGCTCCCTTCGACGTCGCGTCCGCTCTCGCCGGTGGCGTGACGACGGACCACCTCCGCACGACGGCGTTCGAGAGGCCCTTCCGCGGGGTCCGCGCCCCGCGAGGGAGTACGGCGTCCCTGTACGACCGGTGTCTCGCGCTGTCCACCGTCCTGGACGACGGCGTGGTGTTCGGCGACGTGACAGCGCTCCGGCTGCTCGGCGTGGAGGTGCCCTGGACGCGCGAGGGCGACGACAGGTTGCACGTGGTCACCACCCGCCCACAGGACCGGCCGCAACGGCGGCGGGACGGGGTGGCGGCCCACTGGTCGCGACAGCCGGTCCTCGGCACGACCACGGTGGGCGAGCTGCGCGTGACGTCTCCCGAGCAGACGTTCGTCCACGTCGCCGTCGGGCTCCGGCTCCCGGACGACGTCGTGGTGCTGGGCGACGCGATGATGCGGCGGCAGGCGATGCTGACCACGCCGGCCAGGCTCGCCGACGCGGCCGACCGCACGCACAAGGTCAAGGGGATCGTTCAGGTCCGCGAGCAGATCGCACGGATGCGGCCCGGGACGGACTCGTCACCCGAGTCGCGGGTGCGGCTCGCCATCGTCGCGGCGGACCTGCCGTGTCCGCGCGTGAACCAGGTCGTGCGCACGCCGGGCGGCGAGTACGTGAAACGAGTGGACCTTCTCTACCCCGATCTCAAGATCGCGATCGAGTACGACGGGGATCAGCACCGCACCGACCGGGCCCAGTGGCGTGAGGACGTCAGGGCCCGGCGCCGGCTCGAGGAGCTCGGGTGGATCGTGATCGTGGTGGTGGCCGACGACCTGCCGGACCCGCGCCAGTTCGTCTCCCGCGTCCGAACGGCCGTCCGCGCCCGCACCCGTGGACTGCTGTGAGCGCGATTTCGGGGACTATTCGCGACCGAATAGTCCCCGAAATCGCGCTCACAACGCCGGGACAGGTCAGTGGCGGGTGCGGTAGAGGCGCATGGTGATCGGGCCGAAGACGCCGGTGAGGACGACGGCGGCGACGAACACCCAGACGATCTCGCCGCCGTCGGGCTGACCGGCCATCAGGCCGCGAACGGCGGTGACCAGGTGCGAGACGGGGTTGATGTCGACGAACTTCTGCAGCGCGCTGGGCATGGTCGACGGGTCGACGAAGATGTTCGACGCGAAGGTCAGCGGCATCAGCACCATCATCGACACGCCCATCACCGCGTTCGGGGTCCGCAGGAGCAGGCCCAGGATGGTGAAGATCCAGCTCAGCGAGAAGGCGAAGACGAGCAGCAGCAGCACGCCGAGCACCACGCCGACGACGCCGCCCTCGGGGCGGAAGCCGAGGATAAGCCCCAGCCCGATCGTCATCACGGACGCGACGGAGTACCGCACCGTGTCGCCGAGCAGCGCGCCCACGATCGGCGCGGGCCGCCAGATCGGCAGGGACCGGAACCGGTCGAACACGCCCTTGGTGATGTCGGTGTTGAGCGTGTAGCCCGTGTACACGGTGACGATGATGATCGTCTGCACCATGATGCCGGGCAGCAGGAACTGGATGTAGGCGGTGGTCGAGCCCGCCAGCGCGCCCCCGAACAGGTACGTGAACATCAGCGTGAAGATCACGGGGGAGACCAGCACGTCGAACAGCTGCTCCGGGACGTGCTTGATCTTGAGCAGGGCCCGCCAGCCGAAGGTGAGCGTCATCGACAGCGCGGACGGACGGGGCGGCCGCTCGCTCAGGGCCACGGCCTGGCGCAGGGTGGTGGTGGTGATCTCGGCGGAGTCGGCGGACGCGGTCATCGGGACACCTCCTGGGCGTCGACGCGGTCGGCGTCGTCGTCGGCCGGCAGCGGCTTGCCGGTCAGGGTCAGGAACACCTCGTCGAGGCTCGGCTGGCCGAGGGTGAACTCCGGCACGGCGATGCCCGCCTCCCCGAACGCGGGGAGCAGCTGGGCCACGGCGTCGGCACCGTCGTCGGGCACCCGGGCGGTGAGGGCGTACGGGTCGGTGGGCAGGGTCGGCTCGGTGCCGAGCACCTTCTCCACGACGCTCGCCGCGGCCGCCCGCTGCCCGGCGTCGGCCAGCCGCATCGACACCGCGCCCTGGCCCACCGACTGCTTGAGCTCGGTGGACGTGCCCTCCGCGATGACCGTGCCGTGGTCGATGACGGCGATGCGGTCCGCGAGCTGGTCGGCCTCCTCGAGGTACTGGGTGGTGAGGAGCACCGTGGCCCCGTCGGCGACGAGCACGCGGACGATGTCCCACACCTGGTTGCGGCTGCGGGGGTCGAGCCCGGTGGTGGGCTCGTCGAGGAACAGCACGCGCGGCGCGAGCACCAGCGAGGCGGCGAGGTCGATGCGGCGCCGCATGCCGCCCGAGTACGTCTTGACCTGGCGGGAGCCGGCGTCGGACAGGCTGAACGCCTCCAGCAGGCCCTCGACGCGCCGACGCGCGCCCGCGCCGGTGAAGCCGTAGAGACGGGCGAGCATCAGCAGGTTCTCGGTGCCGGTCAGGTCCTCGTCCACGGAGGCGTACTGACCGGTGAGCCCGACGGCGCTGCGGACGGCGTCGGCGTCGGCCACGACGTCGTGCCCGAGGACGCGGGCGGTGCCGGCGTCGGGCCGCAGCAGCGTGGCGAGCATGCGCACGACGGTGGTCTTGCCGGCGCCGTTGGGGCCCAGCAGGCCGAAGACGCTGCCGGTGGGGATCTGCAGGTCGACGCCGTCGACGGCCTTGGTGACCTGCTTGCGCGTGCTGAAGTGCTTGACGAGCCCACGGGCGTCGACGGCGAGGTCGGCGCGCGGTGGACCGAGGTCGGACGTGGACATGTGCTCTCCCGGGGGTCATGGTGACGTGCGTCACGTCTCAGGCTAGGACGGGCCACCGACGCCGGACTCATCGCCGGGGGACGAAACTTCCCGCCGTGGCAGGGTGTCGCGCATGACCACGGACGTGACCCCCGCCCTCCTCGACCCCGACCACCTCGCCGCGTGGGTGGGCACGCAGGCGGGGTTCGCGCGCGTGCCGGGGGTGCAGTTCGCGGTCCGGGTGGCCGGCGCGCCGGTGCTCGAGGGCGCGTGGGGCGTCGCCGACGTCACGACCGGGGAGCCGCTGCGCACCGACCACGTGTTCCGCGTGGCGTCGCACTCCAAGACCTTCACCGCCACGGCCGTGGCACGCCTCGCGGACCGCGGGGCGCTCCGCCTCGACGACCCCTTCGAGGAGCACCTTGCCGAGCTCGCGGGCACGGCCGTCGGCCGGGTGACGCTGCGCGAGGCGCTCGGGCACACCGGCGGCGTGCGTCGCGACGGCACCGACGCCGACTTCTGGCAGCTGGGCGCGCCCTTCCCGGACCGGGACGGCCTGCTCGCCGCCGTGCGCTCTCACGGGCCGGTGCTGGGGCGCGGTGAGGCCTTCAAGTACTCGAACCTCGCCTACGGCCTGCTCGGGCTGGTCGTCGAGGCGGTGACGGGGACGTCGTTCGCCCGGCACGTGCACGACGACCTGCTCGGCCCGCTCGGGCTGGAGCGCACGTCCGCCGAGGCGGAGGACGGCGTCGAGGTGGCCGTCGGGCACTCGGCCCTCGGCGTCGCGGACGACGGGCGGCTGCCGGTCGCGCCGGTACGCACCGGGGCCCTGGCCGCGGCGACGGGCTTCTGCTCGACGGCGTCCGACCTCGCGGGGTGGTTCGCGGCGCACGCCGACGGCTCCGACCTGCTGCGACCGGAGACCCGCCGGCTGCTGCAGCGCGACGAGTCGGTGATCGACCGTCCGCACGTGCGCACGCGGCGCTACGGGCTGGGCTTCGAGGTGCGGGAGATCGAGGGGCGGCGGGTCGTGGGTCATGGCGGCGCGTTCCCGGGGCAGCTCAGCCGCACCTGGGCCGACCCGGCCGGCGACGTCGTCGTGTCCGTGCTGACGAACGCGGTCGACGGGCCGGCGGAGTCGATCGCGACAGGCCTGTTCTCGCTGGTCGCGACGGCCCTCAACGACGGGGCCCCCACCGTCGAGGAGGCCGCCGACCTGGACCGCCGCACGGGCCGGTTCGCGAACCTGTGGGGGCTGACCGACGTCGTGCGGCTGGGGCGCGGGCTGTGGCTCGTGGACCCCCGGCGCGAGGACCCGCTGGCCGGCGCCGAGCGGCTCGTCGTCGACGACGACGGCGTGCGGCTGGCGGTCCACGACGGTTTCGGCGCGCCCGGGGAGCCGGTCGAGGTGCTGACCGGGGGCGACGGACGCCCCGCGGCGATCGTCGTCGGCGGGCTGACGTCGTGGCGCGCCGACGACTTCGAGCGCGAGCGGCAGGCGCAGCTCGCGGCCCAGCGCGTCCGGGTCAGCGCTCGGGGAACGTCGGCGTGATCGGGTCGAGACGGGTGGCGGGCGAGGGGCGGGGCTCGTCGAAGGTCTCGACCTCGACGGACTCCGGCTCGAGCAGGCGGGCGACCGCGTCCTCGAGGTTGGTGCGGATGGCCGTGACCAGGCCGTCGGCGTCGCGCGCCTCGAAGGCCTCCACCATCTCGACGTGCGACTCGGCCGCGTCCTTGCGCACGGCGTAGTCCTCGCTGAGCGTGAAGCTCGCGATGCGCACCTCCACGATGAGCGTCGTCATCCAGCGCAGCAGCCACGAGTTGCCGCTCGCGGCCACCAGCGACCAGTGGATGTTGAGGTCCGCGTCGCCCACGCGCCGGGCGTCCTCGCTCTGCTCGGCGGCGACGAGGGCGTCGTGCGCGGCACGGACGGCGGCGACCTGGGCGGGGGTGGCGCGCTCGACGGCGAGGGGAGCGGCCGACGTCTCGACCGTGGTGCGCGCCTCGTACAGCGCACGCACGCGGTCCGCGCCGATCCGCGCCACGCTGAGCCCCCGGCCGGGGGTGGAGCGCAGGATCCCCTCCTGCACCAGCCGCTGGGCCGCCTCGCGGAACGGCCCCCGGCTGACGCCGAGCTGGCTCGACATCTCGACCTCGCGGATGGGTGACCCGACGGCCAGCGCCCCCGAGTAGACGGCGTTGCGCAGCTCGACGCCGATGAGGTCGACCGTCGACGGCCGCGTCACCGGTGACAGGGACGGCGCGCTGCCGACGGGGACCCGGGACGACGGGGTCATCTGCTCTCCTTCCACGTGCCGGAGCCCGGCCCAGCGGGGTGTTTTGTCCCTCGCGCCGGGTCTCCGGCCAGATCGTGACACTCTTGTGACCATGCCATGACCGCTGATCTCGGGGTCCTGAGGGCGTCCGAACGGTCCTTCGGCGTCGGCAGCAACGCTCTGACCTGCAGTGTTACCGAACCGGACGCGACATCGAGGCGCGCCAACGGCGATTGTAGACAATCTGACATGCGGATACATAGATTGTCGTAGCGTCGGCATCGCGGCTACGGTGTCGCACCGTCCAGACCACACGGCTCGGCGCGGGTCACCCGCCGGCCACGGAAGGAGACACCGTGTCGTCCACCAGGACCACGAAGCGCCGGGCGATCCTCGCCACGGGCGCCGTCCTCACCATGACCGCCCTGACCGCCTGCTCCAGCGTCGACAACGGCTCCGGGGACGGCGGCGGCTCGACGCTGCAGAACATCCAGGACGCCGGGACGGTCACCGTCGCCTTCAACGGCGAGAAGCCCTACAGCTACGAGGAGGGCGGCGAGCTCACCGGTGCGACCATCGCCCTCGACCGGGAGATCTTCGGGGCGCTCGGTGTCGACAACGTCGAGGGCGTCGAGACCCAGTGGGACTCGCTCATCCCGGGCCTGACGGCCAACCGCTACGACACGGTCTCCGCCGGCATGTCGATCCTGCCGGAGCGCTGCGAGCAGGCGGCCTTCGCCGAGCCGACGATCATGTACACCACGGCGTTCCTGGTCCCCGAGGGCAACCCGGACAACCTGAGCGACTGGCAGTCGATCGAGGGCTCCGACCTCACGCTCGCCGTCACCAGCGGCGCGATCGAGGACGGCTACGCCAAGCAGACGGGCGTCAAGACGATCACGGTCGGCGACTCGACCGACGGGCTGAACGCCGTCGTGACGGGCCGTGCCGACGCGTTCGCGCTCACCGGCATCTCGATCCGCACGCTCGCCGAGAGCACCGACGAGCCCGTGGAGGCCACGGAGGCGTTCGTCGCCACCATCGACGGCGTCGCGCAGATCGGAGCCGGCTCCGAGGTGTTCCGCAAGGGCGACACCGAGCTGCTCGAGGCCTACAACGAGGAGCTCGCCAAGATCAACGGCGACAAGGACAAGTGGCTCGAGATCATGGAGCCCTTCGGCTTCACGGAGGCGGAGCTCCCGCCCGAGGGGCTGACGGCCGAGATGCTCTGCGAGGGTGACCTCGAGGCCATCACGGACGAGCTGGGGCTGGATTCCTGACCACATGTCAGATGATCTCCAGACACTGGTCGACCATCTCCCCAATCTCGGCGACGCGGTCCTCGTCACCCTCGAGATGACGCTGGGCGGCGCCCTCCTCGCGATGGTCGTCGCGCTCGTCCTGGGCTTCGGCTCACGCACCCGGTCCCTCTGGGTGCGTGGGCCGTCCCGGGCCGTGATCGAGTTCTTCCGGGGCACGTCGCTCGTGGTCCAGATCTTCTGGATCTTCTACGTGCTGCCGCAGTTCGGCTTCCGGATGGAGGCCCTCGCGGTCGCCATCGTCGCCCTCGGGCTCAACTACGGGGCGTACGCCGCCGAGGTGGTGCGCGGCTCCATCGAGTCCGTCCCCTCGGGGCAGTGGGAGGCCGCGACGGCCCTCAACCTGAGCTGGTTCCACAAGGTGCGCCGCGTGATCTTCCCCCAGGCCTGGGCGCTCATGATCCCGCAGCTGGCGAACCTGCTGATCCAGCTCCTCAAGGGGTCCGCGCTCGCCTTCTACATCACGCTGCACGACCTGTTCTGGTGGACCGACGTGCTGCAGCGGGACACGCGGGACACGTTCTTCAGCTTCGGCATCGGCCTCATCCTCTACTTCGTCATCGCCTACGTCCTCACCTGGGGGATGAACTACCTCGAGGAGCGGGCCAAGCGCCGGCTCGGTCGCGGCACCCGCCCGCGCCTGCGTGAGGTCTTCGGCCTCAAGCCCGGCGTCCCGACGGAGATCGCTCACGTGAAGGGGGCCGCGGCATGAACGAGGACGGCATCTGGAATTGGGACAAGGCCTGGGAGGTTCTCCCCAGCCTGCTGCGCGGCCTGGTCATCACCATCGAGGCGACCGTCGTGGGCATGGTGATCGCGTCGATCCTCGGGCTCTTCATCGCCCTCGCGATGCGCACGCCGAGCCGGTGGGTGCGCGGGCCGCTGCGCTTCGTCGTCGACTTCATCCGCATGACGCCGCTGCTGGTGCAGCTCGTGTTCGCCTGGCTGCTGCTGGTCGACGTCCCGCCGCTCGTGATCGGGTTCGGCGTGCTCGGCGTCCACTACGCCACGTACATGTCCGAGGTGTACCGGGCGGGCATCGAAGCGGTGCCGGCGGGCCAGTGGGAGGCGGCCACGGCGCTCAACCTCCCGAAGGGCCGCACCTGGTTCGCGATCATCCTGCCGCAGGCGATCCGCAACACCTTGCCGGGTCTCGGGAACTACGCGGTCTCCATGTTCAAGGAGACGCCGTTCCTGTTCGCGATCACCGTGGTCGAGATGTACTCGGCCGCGCTGAACTTCGGCGCCAACACCTTCTCCTACGTCGAGGCACTGACGATGGTGGGGCTGCTCTTCCTCCTGGTGAGCTACCCGACCTCGCTGCTGGTGCGCCGCATGGAGACGCGCCTTGCCTGAACGGTGCCGCCCGACCCGACGACCTCCCGAGGGAGCCACGCCATGACCACCACCTCCGACGGCACCCCCGCCATCGAGTTCCGCGACGTCGTCAAGCGCTTCGGCGACAACGTCGTCCTGGACAAGCTCAACTTCAGCGTCGCCAAGGGCGACCGCGTGACGCTGATCGGCCCGTCCGGCTCGGGCAAGACGACGATCCTGCGCCTGCTCATGACCCTCGAGGAGGCGAACGGCGGGCTCATCCTCATCGACGGCGACCCCTACACGCACGAGTACAAGGGCGACAAGTGGGTCGAGATCCCGGAGAAGCGGCGCCGCGTCGTGCGCAACCGGGTAGGGATGGTCTTCCAGCAGTTCAACCTGTTCCCCAACATGACCGTGCTGGAGAACATCATCGAAGCGCCGGTGCACGTGCTCGGGCTGTCCAAGAAGGACGCGATCGAGCGGGCCGAGCGGCTGCTCGAGCAGGTCGGGATGACCGAGAAGCGCGACTTCAAGACCAACCAGCTCTCCGGCGGTCAGCAGCAGCGCGTGGCAATCGCCCGCGCCCTGGCGATGGACCCGGAGATCCTGCTGCTCGACGAGGTCACGTCCGCCCTCGACCCGGAGATCGTCGCCGACGTCCTCGGCGTGCTCCGGGAGATCGCCCGCACCACCGACATCACCATGCTCCTCGTGACGCACGAGATGCAGTTCGCCCGTGAGGTCTCGAACCGCGTGCTGATGTTCGACCACGGGCAGATCGTCGAGGAGGCCGACCCCGAGACGATGTTCACCAACCCCTCGCACGAGCGCACGAAGGAGTTCCTCAAGGCCGTGCTCGGGAACTGACGCCTCCTGGTCAGGAGACCGTCGAGGGCGACGGGGCGGGGTCCTCGTCCTGCGCGGAGCCGGACGACCCGCCGGTGCCCTGCTCGGCCTCCGGCGGGGTCGTCCCCGTGCCGGTCTCCGAGCCGGCGTCGCCGCCGGGCTGCTCGGTCTCCTCGGTGCCCTCCGTGGGCTCCTCGGTCCCGGTCTCCGTGCCGTCCGTGGGCTCGTCGGTCGGCGTGCCGGTCTCCGTGCCCCCGGTCGGCTCCTGGGTGGGGTCGGTCGTGGGGTCGTCGGTCGGCCGGCTCGTGGTCCCGTCGGGCGTGGTGCCCGTCGTGGACTCGTCCGAGCCCCGCTCGCGGGTCCGCGTGTCGGAGTCGTCCCCGGGCA
>Ga0180221_1000814_pt1 | contig 23996 bp, 22 predicted proteins | sample eDN5th37CKraftMG_FD_151339 | JGI IMG/M metagenome (GOLD analysis project Ga0180221, IMG submission 151339) | Enriched Miracle-Growth compost microbial communities from Emeryville, California, USA - eDNA 5th pass 37_C Kraft MG (version 2) (version 2) ...
GTCAGCTGCAGCTCAACGTCATGGAGCCCGTGCTCGCCGAGTCGATGTTCGAGTCGATCCGGCTGCTGACCAACGCGTGCGACGCGCTGCGCACCAAGTGCGTCGTCGGGATCACCGCGAACGCCGACGTCATGCGCCAGCACGTGCTCGGCTCCATCGGCATCGTCACCTACCTCAACGAGGTGATCGGCCACCACAACGGCGACCTCGTGGGCAAGGAGTCGGCGCGCACCGGGGCGTCGGTGCGCGACGTGGTCGTCGCCCGCGGCCTGCTCACCGCCGAGGAGGTCGACGCCATCCTCACCACGGAGAACTTCCTGCACCCGCGCTACAGCGGCCGGTTCTTCGCGCCGGACGAGCGCGGCATCCCGCCCGTCGGCGAGGAGGGCGGGGCGTCGCACGTGGTGGAGTCCGACGACGCGACCGGCGCGCCGACCGACCCGGAGCACGAGCACGCCGCCGCTGCCGACGTCGACGGCGAGCCCGCCCGCTGAGCGGCGGTGACGGCGCGCGGTCCGCGCGCCGTCACCGCCGTCCCGGCGTCACGCGACGACCGACGTCACCACCCGCGGGTCGGCGACGGTGACCTCGTGGGTGTCGCCGGTGACGACGAGCGTCGCGCGCGGCGTCGCGGTGCCCGGCAGGTCGCGCTTCGCGGACCGCCGCGTGCTGGTGATGGCGCCGTTGGTGGTGTCCTGCACCCCGTCGGCCCCGGACTCGGCGGTGGCCGCGACGTGCGAGCCGACCCAGACCTCGGCGTCGCCGGGCTCGACGACGCGCACCGCGCGGCGGTCGGCGAACGACAGCCGCGTGGTGGGCACGGAGAAGGTCACGACGGCGGACTCCCCGGGCTCCAGCGCGACGCGGCGGTACCCGAGCAGCTGGGCCACGGGGCGCGTGACCGACCCGACGAGGTCGCGCCCGTAGAGCTGCACGACGTCCGACCCGGCGACCTCGCCCGTGTTGGTGACCCGCACGGCGGCGGTGAACGTGCCGTCGGTGGCGACCTCGGCGTCGACCGCCAGGTCGGTGTAGGCGAAGGTCGTGTACGACAGGCCGAAGCCGAACGGCCGCAGCGGCGTGGAGTCGGTGGACGTGACGTCCGACGGGCCGCCCAGCACCGGGTGCAGGTAGGAGTACGGCTGCGCCCCGGCCGACCGCGGCAGCGACACCGGGAGCCGGCCCGACGGGTTCACTGCGCCGGCGATCGCGGCGGCGACGGCGGTGCCGCCCTCCTCGCCGGGGAAGAACGCCTGGAGCACGGCTCCGGGACGCTTGTCGTCGGAGTCGCCGGCGACGTCGAGCGCCCAGTCGATCGCGTACGGCCGGCCGCTGAGCACCACCATCACGACGGGCGTGCCGGTGGCGAGCACGGCCTCGACCAGGCCGCGCTGCACGCCGGGCAGCTCCAGCGACTCGGCGTCGTTGCCCTCGCCCACGGTGCCGCGGCCGAACAGGCCCGCGTGGTCGCCCACGACGACGACCGCGACGTCGGCGGACGACGCCGCCGCGACCGCCTCCGCGAAGCCGGACGTGTCCTCGCCCTCGACGTCGCAGCCCGCGGCGTGCACGAGCTCCGGCTGCGGCAGGCCGGCGGCGCGGAAGGCGCCCCCGAGGGACTCGAACACCGTGGGGATGTGGAAGCCCTTGGGCACCTCGGGGTGGTGCGCGAGCACGTGGTTGGCGAACGAGTAGCAGCCCATGAGCGCGTCGCTGCGGTGCGCGTTCGGGCCCACGACGGCGACCCGCGCGGGCGCCGCGCTCCACCGCGTCAGCGGCAGCACGCCGTCGTTCGACAGCAGGACGAGCGACTCCTCCGCCAGGCGGCGCGCGACGTCGCGGTGCGCGGGCGAGTCGAGGTCGACCACCGCGGGCGGCTCGCCGGCGAAGGCGTCGTCGTCGAGCAGCCCGAGCTCCTCCTTCTGCGCGAGGGCGCGCAGCACGGCGCGGTCCACGTACCGCTCGTCGACGCGGCCCGAGCGGACCAGCTCGGTGAGCGGCTCGAGGAACGCGTCGCCCGACGGCAGCTCGATGTCGAGGCCGGCCTCGAGCGCCTGCGCCGCGGCCTCGCCGCGGTCGGCGGCGACCCGGTGCATCACCTCGAGGAACGCGACGCCGAAGTAGTCGGCGACGACGGTGCCGTCGAAGCCCCACTCGTCGCGCAGGACCCGCGTGAGGTACTCCTCGCTGGCGTGCAGCGGCTCGCCGTCCACGTCCACGTAGGTGGCCATGACGGACCGCACGCCGCCGTCGCGCACCGCCATCTCGAACGGCGGCAGGAAGATGTCGGCCATCTCGCGCGGCCCGGCCGACACGGGCGCGTGGTTGCGACCGGCGCGGGACGCGGAGTACCCGACGAAGTGCTTGAGGGTCGCGTGCACGCCGGCGTCCTGCAGGCCGCGCACGTACGCGGTGCCGACGGTGCCGACGAGGTACGGGTCCTCGCCGATGCACTCGTCGACGCGGCCCCAGCGCGGGTCGCGGACGACGTCGAGCACGGGCGCGAGCCCCTGGTGGACGCCGAGCTCGCGCATGGACTCCCCGATGACACCGCCCATCTCGGCCACGAGGTCGGGGTCGAACGACGCGCCCCACGCCAGCGGCGTCGGGAAGGTCGCGGCCTTCCACGCCGACAGGCCGGTGAGGCACTCCTCGTGCACGAGGGCGGGGATGCCGAGGCGCGTGTCGCGGCGCAGGCGCTGCTGCTCGGCCCAGAGCCAGGCCGCGCGCTCCGCGGGGTCCACCGGCCGGGTGCCGTACACGCGGGTGTAGTGGCCGATGCCGTGCCGGGTGACCTCCTCGAGGCGCCCGCCGCCGTCGGTGGCCATCTCGCCCTGCATCGGGGCGACGACGTCGCCGCCCTGGTCGAGCCAGTAGCCGACCAGCTGCGCGATCTTCTCCTCGAGCGTCATGCGGGCGTGCAGGGCGCGGACGCGCTCGGACACCACGGGCATCGCCGGCAGGTCGGCCGGGACGGCCGGGCCTCCGGGGGCGCTGGTCGAGCGGGCGTGGTTCACGAGCGGACTCCTTCGACGGACACAAGATGGTGGGGGTCCCCGCGACGGCCGCCCGCCCCGGGGATGTCACGGGACGGCGGGGGACGACGGGGAGGACGCGAGATGGCCGGGAGGGCGACGGCGGCGGTCGCGCCGTCGCCCTCCCGGGGAGGTCAGCCCTTGACCGCGCCGGTCAGGCCGCCGACGATCCGCTTCTCGAACAGCGAGAAGAAGATGAGCGCCGGGATCATCGACAGCGACGTGAACGCCAGGACCCGTGCGGTGTCCACCGAGTACTGCGACGCGAAGTTGGCCACGCCCAGCGGCAGGGTGAAGGTGCCGGGGTCGCTGAGGATGAACAGCGGCAGCATGTAGTTGTTCCAGGAGTTGATGAACGCCAGGATCCCGACGGTGATCACGCCCGGCATCGACAGCGGCAGGACCATCCGCCAGAAGAAGCCGAGCCGGCTGGCGCCGTCGATGCTGGCCGCCTCCTCGATCTCGGCCGGGATCGCCCGCAGGAACGGCACGAGGATGATCACCGTGACGGGGAGCGCGAACGCGATCTGCGGCAGGATGATGCCCGCCAGCGTGTTCGTCAGACCGAGCGTGCGCACCATGAGGTACAGCGGCGTGATCGCCACGGTCATCGGGAACATCAGCCCGGCGGCGAACAGGGAGTACATGAGCCCCTTGCCGCCGAAGTCGTACCGGGCGATGACGAACGACGCCATCATGCCCAGCGCCACGGTCCCCACCGTGGTGGCCACGGCGGCGATGGTCGAGTTCCCCATCGCGACCCAGAAGTCGGCGCTGGTCAGGACGTCCGCGTAGTTGGTGAAGACCCACGGCGACGGCAGCCCGGACGGGTCCAGGGTGATCTGCGAGTTCGTCCGGAAGCCGCCGATGATGATGTACAGCACGGGGCCCAGGCACGCCGCGATGAGCACCACGGCGATCAGGTAGGTCACCGGGCTGCCCCACGCGAGCTTCTGGGTGGGGCGCAGGACCTGCTGCTTCGCCTGGGGCTCCGCGACGGGAGCGGTCGAGGTGCTCACTTCTTCCTCCCCTTCCGCCCGGAGGCGCCGGTCAGCGCACCCTCGGTGTCACGACGCAGGACGAGGCGCTGGTAGACGAGCGCGACGACCAGCGAGATCAGGAACAGCACCACGGCGACGGCGCTACCGAAGCCGTAGTTCCCCGCGAGGTGACCGTTGAGGTACATGTAGGTCGCCATCGTCGAGGTGCCCGCGGTCGCGGCCACGTACTGGCCCCAGATGATGTTGACCAGGTCGAACAGCTGGAGCGCGCCGATCATCGACAGGAACGCCCAGATGCGGATCGTGGGGCCGAGGAGCGGCAGCGTGATCCGGAACTGCTGCTGCCAGAACGACGCGCCGTCGATGGCGGCGGCCTCGTACAGCTCGTCCGGGATGCCCTGCAGGCCGGCCAGCATGAGGATGACCGCGAAGCCCACGTACTTCCACGTGAGGATGAGCATCAGCGTCCACAGCGCGATGTCCGGGTCGGCGAGCCAGCTCTGCTCCAGGTTCCCCAGGCCGATCTTGGCCAGGAGGGTGTTGAAGGCGCCGGTGTCCGACATCATCAGCGCCCAGCCGGTCCCGACGATGACCTCGGAGATCACGTAGGGCACGAAGATCAGCACGCGGATGATGGACCGCCCGCGGATCTTCTGGTTCATCAGCAGGGCGAACAGGATGGCCACGGGCCCCTGGATGACCAGGGAGAGCACCACGATGGTGAAGTTGTGCCGGACGGCGTCGTGGAACGTGGGGTCCGTCAGGATCGAGACGTAGTTCTGGAGGCCGGCGAAGTCCGTGGGCGGGCCGAAGCCCTTCCAGCGGAAGAACCCGTAGTAGGCCGCCATCACCACCGGCACGATGACGAAGGTCAGGAAGACGATGATCGCGGGGCCGGTCAGCACCGCAATCTCTGCGCGCTTGCGCCAGTCGGCCCCGCGGCGGCGGGGTGTCCCCGCCGATCGGGCCGTCGGGGGCGGCGTGCTGCCACCCCCGACGGCCGAGGGACCCTCAGGCGCCAGGACCTGGGAGTCGGACATCAGTCGTCACCCACGGCCTGCGGCCGACTCCATGGTCGAGACGATGCTCGCGGCGTCGCCCTTGCCGGCGAGCATCTCCACGACGGCCGTGTTGAGCGCGTTGCCGACGTTCTGGCCGAGCACGGTGTCCATCCAGGTGCTGACGTAGGCGGCGTTGTTGTACGCCTCCATGATCGGCTCCAGGGCCGGGTCGGCGACGGCGCCCTGCGCCTCCTGGTTGGCCGGGATGGTCTGGTACGCCTCGGCGTACTGCTCCTGCTGGTCCTTCGTGGCGAGGAAGTTCAGGAAGTCCTCGCACGCGGAGGGGGAGTCCTGCGAGCAGCTGAAGCCGTCGACGCCGCCCATCATCGCGGTCGGGTCGCCCTCGCCGCCCTCGACCTCAGGGAACGGGAACCAGCCCAGGTCGGCCAGCGGCTTCTCGTCCGGGGTCAGGGAGGCGATCACGCCGACGTTCCAGCCACCCATGAGCTCCATGGCGGCCTTGTGGTTGGCGAGGAGCCCGGCCGACGAGCCCGCACCCTCCTGCGGGTCGGTGGTCAGGAAGCCCTTGTGGAACGGCTCGGTGGCCGCGAAGTCCTCGAGGTCCTGGCCGGCCCGCTGCCAGCACTCGTCCGAGAAGTCCGGGTTGCTGGAGAGCTGCTCGATGGTCTGCTGCGAGCACTCGCGCAGGGCGAAGAAGTAGAACCAGTGCGCGGCGGGCCAGGCCGCCTTCGCGCCGAGCGCGATGGGCTCGATGCCCGCGTCCTTGAGCTTGTCGTCGGCGGCCTCGAGGTCCGTGATCGTCGACGGCGTGTCCGAGATGCCCGCCTCGTCGAACAGGTCCTGCGAGTAGAACATGCCGCCGGGCAGCACCGCGAGGGGCATGGCGTAGTTCTTGCCGTCCACGACGAACGCCGACAGCGCGGCGCCCATCGAGTTCTTGGCGTCGTCGCTGATCGAGCCGGTCAGGTCCTTGACCTTGCCGGCCGCGACGATGTCCGCCAGCTTCTGGCCGCCACGGGCCATGAAGACGTCGGGCATGTCACCGGAGTTGACGGCGGTCTGCAGCTTGCCGTCCATGTCCTCGTTCTGGATCGACTGGATCTTGAACGTGACGTCCGGGTTCTCCTCGGTGAAGGCCGCCGTCGCGTCCTCCCAGTACTGCTTGCCCGGGCCCGTCGTCGAGTTGTGCCAGACGGTCAGCGTCACCGGCCCGCCGTCCTCACCGGACCCACCGTCGTCCCCGCCCGAGCAGGCGGCGAGGCCACCTGCTCCCAAGACCATGGCGGTCGTGACCGCGAGCGACCTACGCAGACGCATCTTCATGATTGATCCTCCTCGTCGAGAATGCCGGCCGCTCAGGGAGCTGCCCTGCGACGGCACCGACACCCGCTGGTCCACGGGCGCTACCACGACTAAGCCTCGCTGCGCCCTCGCCGATGCGTCAATCGTTTTCGATAACGATTTCGCAACCGCGGTGAGACGGTCGAGCACGACCGTTCCCGTCCTGTCGCTCGCGGCATACTGTCGACCTGTGGAGAGCAGCCCCCGACCGACCCCGCGCGTGACCATCACCGACGTGGCACGCGCCGCCGGGGTCTCCGTCGCCACCGTCTCCAAGGTGGTCAACAACCGCTACGGCGTCGCCGCCACGACCGCGGAGCGGGTCCTGGCGGTGGTCGAGGAGCTCGGGTACGAGTCCTCGCTGGTCGCCCGCAGCCTGCGCCGCGGCAGCACCGGCGTCGTCGGCGTGCTGGTCGCGGAGTTCGAGCCGTACTCCACCGAGCTGCTCAAGGGCATCTCGGCGGCGGTCGACGGCACCGGCTACGAGCTCCTCGCCTACGCCGGTCGCACCGACGGGGGTGCGCAGGCCGGCTGGGAGCGGCGCTCCCTGTCCCGCCTCGCCGGCACCCTGGTCGACGCCGCGATCGTCGTGACGCCCACGATGGTGATGTCGCCCGACTCGCCCGTGCCGGTGGTCGCCGTCGACCCGCACACCGGGCCCGAGGGCACCCCCACCGTCGACTCCGACAACACCACCGGCGCCCGCGAGGCCGTGGAGCACCTCATCGACCTCGGGCACCGCCGGATCGCCCACCTCGGGGGGCGCGCCGACCTCGAGTCCGCCCGGCTGCGCGAGCTCGGCTACCGGCAGGCGCTCGAGGGTGCCGGCATCGCCGTCGACCCGCTGCTCATCAAGGTGGGCGGCTACCGCCCCGACCTCGCGGACGCCCCCGTCCGCACGCTGCTCGACCGTCCCGACCGCCCCACCGCCGTGTTCGCCGCGAACGACCTCTCGGCCATCCACGTGCTCGAGGTGGCGGCGGAGCTCGGCCTCAGCGTGCCGCGCGACCTGTCCGTGGTCGGCTTCGACAACATCCCCGAGTCGTGGGGCAGCGCTCCCCCGCTGACCACCGTCGCGCAGCCCCTGCACCGCATGGGCGCCGAGGCGCTGCGGATGGTGCTCGACCTCCTCGAGGGCACGGCCCGCGAGCGCCACCTGCGGCTGCCCACGTCGCTCGTCGTCCGGGCGTCCACCGCACCCCCGCCGAGGTAGTACCGCGCCCGGCGAGGTAGTACCGCGCCCGGCGAGGTAGTACCGCGCCCGGCGAGGTAGTACCGGACGAGGGCTCAGCGGGCGCGACCGTGCCGGCGCTCGGGCTCCCGCGGGCCGCGACGCTCGCGGTAGCGCTGGCGCAGCCGCACCACGACGAACCACACGACGAGCAGCCCGATGACCACGAGGACGGCGTCGGAGATGATGCCGCTCCACTGCTCCAGCACGGGCTCGATGGCGGGGCCGAACGCGTAGCCGAGGCCTACCCAGATGCCGTTCCAGACGCCGGAGCCGATGGCGGTGTACAGCGTGAACGACCAGAACGGCATGCGCTCGATACCGGCGGGGATGGAGATGAAGCTGCGCACCAGCGGCACGCACCGCCCGACGAGCACCGCGACGCGCCCCCACTTCGCGAAGAAGGCCTCGGCCTTGTCGAAGTCGGAGCCGTCCATCAGCGGGATGGCGTCCACGATCGCGCGGGTGCGGCGTCGGCCGAGCAGGAGCCCCAGGAACCACCAGATCCACGCGCCGATCACGGCGCCGAGGGTGGCGGCGACGATCGCCCACCAGGCGTTCATCTGGCCGTCGTAGGCGAGGAAGCCGGCCGCCGGCAGCACGGCCTCGGACGGGATGGGCGGCACGAACGTCTCGACGAGCACGGCAGCGCCGACGCCGATCTCGCCGAGGGTCGTCATGAGGCCGAGCACCGAGCCGATGAAGCCGTCGTACCCCTCCGCCGGGTCGGTGGTGGAGGCCGCGACGGCGGCGGCCTGCGCCAGACCGCTCACGCGCTCGCCCCGGAGGCGAGGGCCGCACGGGTCGCGGCGACGACGTCGGGGTCGGTGACGTCGTAACCGCTCGTGCCGCCACCCCCGGCCCCGCCGTCGGCGATCACGGTGCGCCGGGCCGAGAGATGCACGGCGTGCACGCCGGCGCCGACGAGGGCGGGGACGTCGTCCACCCGCACGCCTCCGCCGGCCATGATCTCGACGCCGAGCTCGCGGCCCCGCGCGGCGAGCGCGGCCAGCACGTCGAGGGCCGCGCCGGCACGGTCCGCGCCGCCGGAGGTGAGCACGCGGCGCACGCCCGCCCGGGCGAGGGTGTCGAGGACGGCGACCGGGTCGGGCACCTGGTCGATCGCCCGGTGGAACGTGACGTCGGCGCCGCCGGCCGCGGCGACGAGCGCCGCCAGCGCCTCGGCGTCGACGTCGCCCGCCGCCGTCGTCGCGCCGACGACGACGCCGTCCGCCCCGGCGTCGAGGACGGCGCGCACGTCGCGCGCCTGCACGTCGACCTCGTCGGCCGTGAAGACGAAACCCCCGGCCCGCGGCCGGACCAGCACGTGCGCGCCGACGCCCGAGCCGCGCAGCGCGTCGGCGACGGCGGCGACCATGCCCGCGGACGGCGTGAGCCCGCCGGTCCCGGCGAGGGCGGCGCACAGCTCGACGCGGTCCGCTCCCGCGGCCGCGGCGACCCGCGCACCGGCGACGTCCTGCACGGCGATCTCCAGGGCGACGCCCCGTGGGGCGGCGTCGCGGGGATCTCCGCCGGTGGCGGTCTCGGGCACGGGGTCCGTCGAGGGTGCGGCAGTCACGGCGGCGAGTCTACGGGGGCGACGGTGTCCAGGACCGGGGCGACGTGTGACGGGACGGTGCCCGTCGGGGTGCCCGTCGGGGCCCGTGGGAGTGGCAGGATCGCCGGGTGCCCTCCTACCGCGTGAGCCTCGCCGTCGGCCTGCTGCAGCCGGGGGTCGACCCCGCCGACGTGCTGCCCGCGGCGGCGGACGCGGCCCGCGAGCTCGTCACGGTCGAGGCGTACGACGTCGGGGTGGTGCGGGGCCGGGCCCGCCTCACGGTCCGCTTCACGGCGGAGGACGACGCCGCCGCGCACCGCGTGGCGGACGCCGTCCACGACCGCGTCGACGCGCTGGCCGACACCTTCGGCGGCACCCTCACCCGGCGGTGGGGGAACCGCTGGCAGCCCGCCTGACGCGCCGGGCGGTCGCGGGCGGTGCGGGCAGGTCGCGCAACCCGGCCGGGCGGTCAGTACCGTAACCTCCATGACCTCCTCCCCCGTCGATCCCACCACCACGACCTCCTGGGGCGACCTGTACGGCCACTACCAGGAGTTCCGCGGCGACCTGCGCGGCTGGTTCGCCGCCGACCCCGACCGCGCCGCGCGGATGACGCACGTCGCGGGAGACCTGCACGTGGACCTCTCCAAGAACCTCGCCACCGACGAGACGCTGGACCTGCTGGTCCGCCTCGCGCACGAGGTGCACCTGCCCGAGCGCATCGAGGCGATGTTCACGGGCGAGCACATCAACGTCACGGAGGACCGCGCCGTCCTGCACACCGCGCTGCGCCGCGCTCCCGGCACCCGGCCGTCGCTGGTCGTGGACGGGCAGGACGTCGACGCCGACGTGCAGGCGGAGCTGGACAAGGTCAGCGCGTTCGCCGAGCAGGTCCGCGACGGCTCGTGGACGGGTATCACCGGCAAGCCGGTGCGCACGGTGGTCAACATCGGCATCGGCGGCTCCGACCTCGGCCCGGTGATGGTGTACGAGGCGCTCAAGCCGTACGGCCGCACCGGTGACGACGCGATCGAGGCCCGCTTCGTCTCCAACATCGACCCCACCGACGTCGCGCAGAAGACGGCGGACCTCGACCCGGAGACCACGCTGTTCGTCGTGGCGTCCAAGACGTTCGGGACGCTCGAGACGCTCACCAACGCGCGCCTCGCGCGGGCGTGGCTGTGGGAGCGCCTCATCGCCGAGGGCGTCATCGAGGACGACCCGGACGCGAAGCAGGCCGCCGTCAAGGCGCACTTCGTCGCCGTCTCGACCGCCCTCGACAAGGTCGCCGACTTCGGCATCGACCCGGCCAACGCGTTCGGGTTCTGGGACTGGGTGGGGGGCCGCTACTCGGTGGACTCCGCCATCGGCACGTCGCTGGCGGTCGCGTTCGGCCCGGACGTCTTCCGCGACCTCCTCGCGGGCTTCCGCGCCGTCGACGAGCACTTCCGGAGCACCCCGTTCGAGGCCAACGTGCCGGTCCTCATGGGCATGCTGAACGTCTGGTACGGCAACTTCCTCGGCGCCCACACCCACGCCGTCCTGCCGTACGCGCAGCAGCTGCACCGCTTCCCCGCGTACCTGCAGCAGCTCACGATGGAGTCCAACGGCAAGTCGGTGCGCTGGGACGGCAGCCCCGTCACCACCCAGACGGGCGAGGTGTTCTGGGGCGAGCCGGGCACCAACGGCCAGCATGCCTTCTACCAGCTCATCCACCAGGGCACGCGGCTCATCCCCGCCGACTTCATCGCGGTGGCGACCCCGGCCTACCCGCTCACGGACACGGAGGGCGACGGCAAGGCGGTGGCGCCGGGCGCCGACGTGCACGAGCTGTTCCTCGCGAACTTCTTCGCCCAGACGAAGGCCCTCGCCTTCGGCAAGACGGCGGACGAGGTGCGCGCCGAGGGCACGGCCGAGGAGACCGTCCCGGCACGGGTCTTCTCGGGGAACCGGCCGACGACGTCGATCATCGCGCCGGCGCTCACGCCGTCGGTGCTGGGCCAGCTCGTCGCGCTGTACGAGCACATCACCTTCGTGCAGGGCGTGGTGTGGGGCATCGACAGCTTCGACCAGTGGGGCGTGGAGCTGGGCAAGAAGCTCGCCCTGGAGGTCGCCCCGGCCGTCTCGGGCGACGACGCCGCCCTGGCCGCGCAGGACTCCTCGACCCAGGCGCTCATCCGCTACTACCGGGAGCACCGCGCCTGACGGCCGGTCACTCCCCGCTCGGCACCTGCCCCTTGACGTCGTCGTACCCCGCCCGGTTCGGCAGCTCGCCCGGCGCGTAGATCAGGCGGACGACGCCGGTCGGGAAGGACTCCGACCGGAGCAGGGTGAGCGGATAGACCCGCTCGCCCTCGTCGAAGACCCGTTCGCCGTGGCGGGCCGCGACGGGGTGCATCAGCAGGCGGGGCTCGTCGAGCAGGCCCGCCGCGAGGAGCTGGCGCACGACCGACAGCGACCCGGGCACGAGCACCTTCTCCACGCCGTCCTCGGCCTTGAGCGCCTCGACGGCGGCCGGCAGGTCGCCGTCGAGGCGCTCGACGTGGCGCCACCCGAGGTCGTGCGTCGAGCGGGTCACGACCACCTTGCGCATGTCGCCCAGCCGCGCGGCGAACGCGGCGTCCTCCTCCCCGGCCGCCTCCCGCTCGGGCCATGCGCCGGCGAAGCTGTCGTAGGTCACGCGGCCGACGAGGAGCACGTCGGTGTCGCGGTAGTCGTCGTCGACGGCCTGCGCCATGTGGTCGTCGAAGTACGGGAAGTGCCAGGCGGGGTCGATCTCCGCGACGCCGTCGAGCGAGACGAACAGGGTGGACACGACCGTGGCCATGCGAGCTCCTTCCAGGAGGTGCGGACACCGGGTCCGACCGCCGACCGCTGGGGAAATCATCGCGGTCCCCCTCCCGGGCCGCACCTAGGATCAGGGGCCATGCCCGCCCTGGACCCCCGTGCGATCCTCGACGTCCGTCCGCCGGGCCGCCCTTCGCTGGGGGTCGTCGTGGCGATCGCGGTGTCGTCGGCGTGCCTGCTCGTCGCGCTGGTGGTCACCTCGGCGCAGGGCCCGACGTTCCTCGAGGGGCTGTTCCTCGCCGTCCTGCCGCTCCCCCTGCTGCTCGCCGGGGTGCTCGCACTCGACCGCCTCGAGCCCGAGCCGCCGGACGCCCTGGTCGTGGCGTTCCTGTGGGGTGCCGGCGTCTCGGTGCTCGTGGCGATGGGGATCAACACGGCCGGGCTCACCCTGCTGTGGACGCCCCTGCTCGGGCAGGAGGAGGGGTTCGTCGTGACGGCGGTGCTCACCGCGCCCGTCGTGGAGGAGACGCTCAAGGCGCTGGTGCTCGTGGGGATGCTCGGGTTCCGCCGGCACGAGCTCAACGGGCCGACCGACGGCATCATCTACGGCTCGATGGTCGGCCTCGGCTTCGCCACGGTGGAGAACGTGCACTACTACACGACGGCGGGGCCCGAGGGGCTGGCCGTGACCTTCCTGGCCCGCGGGCTCCTCTCCCCGCTGGTCCACCCGCTGTGCACGTCGCTCACCGGCATCGGCGTCGCGACGGCGGCGCTCGCCCCGCGCGGCCGGCCCCGCGTCCGCCCGGTGCTGCTGGGCCTGCTCGCGGCGATGACGTACCACGCGCTGTGGAACGCCGCGCCCTCGTTCGGCGTCGAGCCCGTCGTCGCCGTGTACCTGCTCGGCCTGGTGCTCGTCGTCGTCCTGCTCGTGGTCGTGCGGACCGACCGCGCCCGCATCGTGGGGCTCATCGGGCGGCACCTGCCGCCGTACGCCGCGCTGGGCGTCGTCACGCGTCCCGACCTCGTGATGCTCACCTCGCTCGCGCGGCGGCGGCGCGCCCGGGCGCAGGTCCGTGCGGCCGGGGGCGCCGGCCCGGCCCGCGCGCTGCGCGACTACCAGCAGGCCGCGACCGAGCTGGCGATGCTGCACCGCCGGTTCGACCGCGGGCTGGTGGACCCCGCCGCGTTCGAGGGGCGGCGCGGTCCGCTGCTGGCGCTCATGGGGGCGGCCCACCGGGTGTTCAGCCCGCTGTGGCGGCCCGGCGACCCGCCCCGCTGAGCCCGAGCAGGATCACGCCGCCCACCACCAGGTGCTCGACGACCAGCAGCAGCATCGCGCCGGCGTTCGCGGCCCCGAGCGGGCCCAGCAGCGAGACCAGCAGGACGGCGCCGCCCAGCGTCAACCAGGCCCCACGCCCGCCGCTGCGGCGCCGGAGCAGGAGGGCCCGCACGCCCCACCCGGCGAGCGCGACCGTGAGGCTGGTCGCGACCACCATGCCGATCGTCACCTCGAGGGTGCCCGACCCGGACCGGACCTGCGGGTCGACCCCGGCGAGCGTGCCCACGAGGAACACCAGCGCCCCGGCGACGACGGCGGTGACCACCACCGTCCGGGGCCGGTTCCACCACGCGCGGTCCCGCCACGACGGCCGGCCCCTGCCCCGCGCCGTCTCACGCGCCGCCGTGCCGTCGATCGGGGTTCCTGTCGTGTCCATGGTCTCGTCCTCTCCCTCGTGCCGGCGCCCTGCCGGTGCGACGACCCTCCCGCGCGGTCGAGGAGGCGCGCGCCCTGCCGGGGTCGGTCGTCGGTGGGACGCCGGTCGGGCGCACCCCCGACTTTGGTCGGTGCCGGGGGCGGGCGGTCCGCCGTAGCGTGCCGGCCATGACCACGACCGGCACCACCCCGCCGCCCGCCGACCCGGGGCTCGACGGCTGGACGACGTCCGCGCCCTGCCCCCCGCCCGCCCAGGGCCCGCCGCGGGTGCCGCGGGGCGTGCTCGCGAGCGCGTGGGTGCTGCTCGCCGTCCTGACCGCGGCGGCGACGGCCGCCGTCCTGACCGCCTCCCCGGACACGGGGGCGGTCGTCGGTCCGCGGGTGCCGCCCGAGGTCGACGTGGCGGTCGCCGTCGCGGCGGTCGCGATCGTGCCGCTGCTCCTCACCCGCCGCTCCGTCGCGGCGGCGCTCGCCCTCGCCGCGCTCGCGGCCGTGTCCGGGGCGGCGACGCCGGCAGCGACCGTGGGCACGCTGCAGGTGGCCCGCTGGTACCCGGTGCGCACGGCGGCGTGGGTGGCGGGCGCCGGGGTGCTGGGCCACGCGGTGCAGGCGCTGTGGCGGCCGGTGAGCCTCCCGCTGGGCTGGTGGCTGCTGTGCGACGTCGCGGTGCACGCGGCCCTGTTCGGCTGGGGCGCGTACGGCCGCGAGCGCGCACTGGTGCTCTGGTCGTTGCGCGACCGCGCCCGGCGGGCCGAGGCCGAGCAGGAGCGTCGCGTCGCGGAGGCCCGCACCGCGGAGCGCACCCGCATCGCGCGGGAGATGCACGACACGCTGGCGCACCGCCTCTCCCTCCTGGCGGCGACGGCCGGTGCGCTGGAGTACCGCCCGGACGCCGACCCGGCGCAGCTGGCGGCCGCCGCGGGCCGGGTGCGCGCCGGTGTGAGCGACGCCCTGGAGGACCTGCGCCAGGTCGTGCGCCTGCTGCGGGCCGGGCCGGACGAGCTCGGCCCCGTGCCCGGACTCGACGACGTGCGCCGGCTGGTGGAGGACGCCCGGTCCACCGGGACCGACGTGACGTACGAGCCGCTCGGCGGCAACCCGCCCGGCGACGTCCCGCCCGCCGTCGCGACCGCGGTGTTCCGCGTGGTGCAGGAAGGGCTCACCAACGCGCGGCGGCACGCCCCCGGGGCGAGTGTCCGGGTGACGCTCGCGACGGCGCTCGGCGAGGTCCGGGTGCGGGTCGCCGACGACGGCGCCCGCCCGGGGGGCCCGCCGTCGCCGGGACCGGGCGCCGGGACCGGGCTCGTGGGGCTGCGCGAGCGGGCCACGCTGCTGGGCGGCACGCTCGACGCCCGCCCGGCGGACGGCCCCGACGCGCGCGGCTTCGTGGTCGAGGCGTGGCTACCGTGGGACGCGTGACGACGACGCCCGAGCCCCCGGCCGCCCGGGACGCGGTCCGCATCGTGCTGGTGGACGACGACGCGCTGGTGCGGGCGGGGCTGCGGCTCATGCTCGACGGCGCCCACGGGATGCGCGTCGTGGCGGAGGCGGCGGACGGCGCGGAGGTGCCCGCGGTCCTGGACGCGCACCCGGCCGACGTCGTGCTCATGGACCTGCGCATGCCCGGGGTCGACGGCATCACCGCGACGCGGCGCCTGCGCGCACGCCCGTCCCCGCCGGCGGTCGTCGTGCTCACGACCTTCGACACCGCGGAGGAGGTGGGCGGCGCGCTGCGGGCGGGTGCCGCGGGCTATCTCCTCAAGGACATGCCGCCCGACCGCATCGCCACGGCCGTGCACGCGGCCGCGGCCGGCGAGCCGGTGCTCGCGCCGGACGTCGCGCGGCGCCTCATGGACGCCGTCGCCGGGTCGGACGGCGCCCGCGACCGCGCCCGTGCCGCCCTGGACGCGCTCACCGCGCGCGAGCGGGACGTCGCCGTCGAGCTCGGGCGGGGCGCGTCGAACGCCGACATCGCCGCCCGGCTGTACCTCAGCGTGCCCACCGTGAAGGCGCACGTGTCGAGCGTGCTCGACAAGCTCGGGCTGGAGAACCGCACGCAGGTCGCCCTGCTCGTGCACGACGCCGGCGAGGCGTGAGGCTCAGCCGGTCGTCGTCCCGACGCCGTCCTCGTCGCGCAGCCCGACCTGCTCCCGGTCGGTGCGGACGAGCTCGTCCGCGCCCGGCGCGAGGCCGAGGAACTCCGCGACCCGCGGCCCCGCCGGCGCGCGCAGCAGCACGTCCGGGGCGGCCACCTGCAGGAGTCGGCCGGCGTCCATGACGGCGACGCGGTCGGCGACCGTGAACGCCTCGTCGTGGTCGTGGGTGACGAACACGGCGGTGGTGCCGGTGGCCTTGAGCGTGTCGCGCACGTCGACGGCGAGCCGTTCGCGCAGCCGCCGGTCGAGGGCGGACAGCGGCTCGTCCAGCAGCAGCAGCCGCGGCCGAGGCGCCAGGGCCCGAGCCAGGGCGACGCGCTGCTTCTCGCCCCCCGACAGGGTCGCGACGGAACGGCCCGCGTACCCGGCGAGCCCGACGTCGGCGAGCAGCTCGGCGACCCGCGCGGCGCGTTCCGCGCGGGGCACGCCCTGCGCCTCGAGCCCGTAGGCCACGTTGCGCCCGACGTCCCGGTGCGGGAACAGCTGCCCGTCCTGGAAGAGCAGGCCGAAGCCGCGGCGGTGCACGGGCACGCCGGCCAGGTCCTCGCCGTCGAAGGCGACGCTGCCGCCCGCGAGCGGCTCCAGCCCGGCGACGGCGCGCAGCAGGGACGACTTGCCGCACCCGCTCGGCCCGAGCAGCGCGACGATCTCCCCGGCGGCGACGTCGAGGGACACGCCGTCGACCGCGACCGACCCCGGCCGGCGCCGCGTGGCGCCGTAGCGCACCACCGCGTCGCGCACGGCGAGCCCCGTGAGCCCCGCGGGCCCCGGCGTCCGCTCCATCAGAACTCCCCTCCCGGCCGGTCGCCCCGCAGGCGCTCGGCCACCATCATGACTGTCGCGGTGAGCAGGGCCAGCACCACGGACGCCGCGAGCGCCATCCCGTAGTTCTCGGCCCCGGGCCGCCCGATGAGCCGGTACACCACCACCGGCAGGGTGGCGGTGTCGGGGCGGGCGAGGAACGCCGTCGCGCCGAACTCCCCGAGCGAGACCGCGAAGGCGAAGCCGATCGCCAGGCCCAGGGACCGCGCGCCCAGCGGCCCGTCGACGGTGCGCAGCACCCGTCCGGGCGCCGCGCCCAGCGTGGCCGCGGCCTCGCGCAGCCGGGGGTCGATGGCGCGCAGCACGGGCAGCATCGTGCGCACCACGAGCGGGATCGCCACCACGGCCTGGGCGATCGGGACCAGCGCACCGGAGGTGCGCAGGTCGACGTCGAGCCCCAGCGGGCGGTCGAGCGTGATGAGGAAGCCGAACCCGACGGTCACGGCGGACACGCCCAGGGGCAGCATGAAGACGGCGTCGAGGACGCCGACGCCCCGCCGCAGGCCGGCGCGGCGGGGCCGCCGCGACACGACGAGCGCCACGAGCCCGCCCACCACGACCGCGACGAGGGCGGCCCAGGCGGCGGTCCGCAGCGAGTTGCCCAGCGCCTCCCACACCGTGACGCTCAGGGCGTTGCGCCCGCCGGTGGTGCCGAGGGCCACGTAGTTGTCGAGCCCCCAGGAGCCGTCGGGCGCGCGCAGCGACCGGGTCACGAGCCCCGCCATGGGCAGCACGAGCAGGCCGGCCACGACGACGAGGGTGGCGAGCGCGGGGAGCAGGTCCGCGGCGGATCGCCACCGCAGCCGGTGCGCGGACACCCGGTCGCTCGTGAGGTGCAGGGCCCGCTCGCGGCGCGCCCGGGCGCGAGAGCTGACGACGAGGGCGCCCGTCACCACGACGAGCTGCAGCACGGACAGCACCGCCGCCGAACGCAGGTCGAGGAACTGGGTGGTGCGGGTCCAGATCTCCGTCTCGATGGTGCCGTAGCGCAGGCCGCCGAGCACCAGCACGACGCCGAACGCCGTCGCGCAGAAGAGGAACACCACGGCCGCGGCCGACGCGATCGCCGGCCCGAGAGCGGGCAACGTCACGGTCCGGAACGCGCGCCAGGGCGTGGCGCCGAGCGCGCGGGCGGCCTGCTCGGCGCGGGGGTCGAGCCGCTCCCACAGGCCGCCGACGGTGCGCACCACCACCGCGTAGTTGAAGAACACCAGCGCGAGCACGATGCCGGCGAAGCTCTCCTCCAGGTGCGCCCAGCCGAGCAGGCCGCCGGGCGCGAACAGCGCGCGGAACGCGACCCCGACCACGACGCTGGGCAGCACGAACGGCACGGTCACCAGGCCGCGCACGAGCGTGCGGCCGGGGAACCGGCACCGGTACAGCACGTACGCGCCCGGCAGCCCGAGCAGCACCGCCAGCGCAGTCCCCGCGAGCGCCTGGGCGAGCGTCTGCCCCACGATCCGCCAGGTGCGGTCCTGGGACAGCACCTCCGCGAAGCCGGACAGGTCCAGCGCGGGCCCCGCCGCCGTCTCGCGGAAGAACCCCTGCAGCACGAGCGACACCACGGGCCACGCGAAGAAGACCGCGAGGAAGCCCAGCGGCAGCGCGACGGCGGCGCCCCACCCGAGCCAGGCGCCCCAGCGCCCCGGGCGCGCCGAGGCGCGGGCGCGGGCGGGCGTCAGCCCACGACCGTGGTCGTCCACTGCTGGATCCACTCGTCACGGTGCGCGGCGACGTCCGCGGGCGCCACCTCGAACGGCTCGTCCGCCAGGGGCGCGAACTGCTCCCACTCGGCGGGCAGCTCGACGTCCGGGTCGGCCGGGTACATGTACATCTGGCCGGGCACGTCGGCCTGGAACTCCTGGGTGGTGAGGAAGTCGACGAGCGCCCGGGCACCCTCCGGGTTCTCGGCACCGGCCAGCACGCCCGCGTACTCGACCTGCCGGAAGCAGGTGCCCAGCATGGCGCTCGTGGTCGACGACGTGCCGTCGTCGCTCACGGTGAACGCGGGCGAGGTGGCGTACGACAGCGCGATCGGGCGCTCCCCGCCCTCACCGGCGCCGGAGAAGTCCACGTAGTACGCGTCCTCCCAGCTCTCCGCGACCTTGAGGCCGTTGTCGCGCAGGTCGGCCCAGTAGTCCTGCCAGCCGTCCGAGCCGAACGCGCCGACCGTCGCGAGCAGGAACGCGAGGCCCGGGGACGACGTCGCGGGGTTGGTCACGACCGTGAGGTCCCGGTAGGCCGGCTTCGTGAGGTCCTCGAGCGTGGTCGGCGGGGCGACGTCGTGCTCCTCGAACCAACCGTCGTCCAGGTTGAGGCAGACGTCGCCCCGGTCGACGGGGGTGAGCGTGCCCGCCAGGTCGTCGGGCGCGAGGGCCGCGACCTGCGGGTCGAGGTCGGCCGGCTGGTACGCCTCGAAGACCCCCGCCTCGACGGCGCGCGACGCGTACGTGTTGTCGACCCCGAAGACGGCGTCCCCGAGCGGGGCGTCCTTCGTGAGGACGAGCTGGTTCACCAGCGTGCCCGCGTCGCCGGGCGCGACCTGCTCCACGGTGAGGCCGGACTCCTCCTCGAACGCCGCCAGCACCTCGTCGGAGACGGCGAACGAGTCATGGGTCACGAGCGTCACGGTGCCGGGCGCGTCGCCCGCGTCGTCCGCCGCGGAGCCGCCGCACGCCGCCAGCAGCGGCAGCAGGGCGACGGCGCCGGCGACGGCCGTCGTCCGGGCGGTGGCCCGAGCCGTGGTCCTGCCCGTGGTCCTGCCCGTGGTCCTGCCCGTGGTCCTGGTCCTCATGGTGTCCTCCTCAGGTGTGAGAAGGGGGTCCTGCGGGCGCCCCGCACCGTCGTGGTGCGGACTCCCGCAGGGAACGAGATTCCCGACTTCCTCCACCGGTGCTAACCGGATCAGGTTCGAGGGTCTGCGGCGGTCCGCACTCTCAGCGCCGGTGGCGCTCCCCTGTCGTATCACCACGAGCCTACACACCGGCGCCGCGCTACCGTGGTCCCGTCCTCGGCCGAGGGTGTGACGTGCCCGACGTGCCGTGACGCCGGCCGGGGACGCCGCACGAGACACGCCGGGATGCCGCCGGTCGGACCGAGGGAGAGCACGTGACGGACACCGAGCAGCCGCTGGGCGTGAAGGTCGGCACGGTGGTGCTGACGATCGCCGCCGGATGGGTCGCGCAGAAGCTGATCGGGGTGGCCTGGGAGAAGACGACCGGCAGCGCGGCGCCCACCAACGTGGACGACGACGAGCTCTCGATCATCCAGGCCGTGACGTTCGCCGCGGTGTCGGGCGGGGTCGCGGTGCTCGCGAAGCGCCTCGCGCGCCAGGGCGCCGTCCGCGCGGCCGCCCGGTTCGTCCCCGGCCGCTGATCCGCACCCCGGCGAGCCTCAGCGGCTCGCCCGGGGTCGCCGCCGCGCCAGCTGGGCGTCGTGCCCGTGCGGCCGCTCGACCGGGCGCACGGCGGCCAGCGCGCGGCTGAGCCGCTCCGCGGCGTCCTTGGCCGGCGGCGCCGCCCGGACGACGTCGGCGGCCGTGAGCGCGGTGTCCCGCTCGTCCCCCACGGGCCGGGCGAGCTCCTTCATCACCTGCTCGCCCGCCGACTGCGCGGAGACGCCCACCTGGGAGCCGACGTCCGCCAGCACCTCCGTGGCGACGGTCTCGTCCACCCCGCAGACGGCCATGATCGCGCCCTTGGCCTGCTCCCCCGCCGCGGCCGCGACGAACGCCCGCGAGACGGCGCGCTGCGCCTCGCGGTCGAGCGCCTCGCGGACGACCGGGCTCGCGTCGACGACGTACCCGACGATCTCGGTCGGTGCGCCGGTCTCGTCGTGGCGCGCCTGGCCGGTCACGACGACGGTGTGGGTGCGCCCGTGGTCGTCGACGATGCGGTGCGCCCCGGAGAACGGCTGCCCGGCGGCGAGGGCGACGGACGCCGTGCGCGACAGCCGCTCGCGGTCGTCGGGGTGCAGGTGGGCGCGGAGCACCTCGGGCCCGGCGGGCACGTGCCCCGGCTCGCGCCCGAAGATGCGATGGACCTCGTCCGACCACCACCACTTCCCGGTGACGACGTCGACGCGGTACCGGCCCACGAGCAGCTGGTGACCGGCACCGAGCAGCTCCGCGAGGGCGACGAGCTCCCGGCGCGGCGGGTCGTGCGGCGTGCTGGACATCGAGGCTCACCTCCCAGTGCCGTGCAGCTGGGTCCGGCGCGCAGTTCTCCTGGCGTCACCACGGTACCGGGACGGTGCGCCGGCGCCACCCCACGGCGCACGACGGCGCGGATGGGTGCCTCGAGGACGTGATCAGGGGGCGTGGGTCGCCGCGGGCTCCCGCGCCCCGGCGGCCTCGGTCCGCTCCGCGGCGAGCGCCTTGCGGTGCTGGGCGAACGCGTACGCGACCGCGGCCGCCCAGCCGAGCGCGACGATCCCGAGGACCACGCCGCGGGCGCCGTCCGAGACCGGCACCTGGTCGAGGGACAGCAGGGTCCGCACGTTGGTGAGGACGATGATGCCGCCGACGGCCGACCCGAGGACGCGGGGCGGCACGAGGCGCACGAGCCACGCGGCGATCGGCGCCGCGACGAGGCCGCCGAGGAGCAGCGCCAGCGCCCAGGTCGGGTTGATGCCCGCCGTACCCAGGCCGAAGAGGAAGCCGAGGCTCGCGGCCACGGCGACGAAGAACTCGCTCGTGTCGATCGAGCCGATCACCTTGCGCGGCTCCATGCGGCCGCTCGCGAGGATGGCGGGAGTCCCGACCGGGCCCCAGCCGCCGCCGCCGGTGGCGTCCATGAAGCCGGCCACGAGACCGAGCGGCGTGAGGAACCTCTTGCGCAGCGGCTGCCCGAGGCGGTCCGTGCGCAGCCCCCGCAGGGTGAAGCGCAGCAGCACGTAGAGGCCGAGGCCGAGCAGCAGCAGCGACATCAGCGGCTTGGCGAGCTCGGTGGAGAGCCAGGACAGGAAGGTCGCGCCCGCGAAGGCGCCGACGGCCCCCGGGATGCCGATCCGGGTGACGACCTTCCAGTCCACGTTCCCGAACCGCCAGTGCGAGACGCCGGAGGCGAGGGTCGTGCCCACCTCGGCGAGGTGGACGGTGGCGGACGCGGCCGCGGGGTTGGTGCCGATCGCGAGCAGCAGGGTCGTCGAGGTCACGCCGTAGGCCATGCCCAGGCTGCCGTCGACGAGCTGCGCACCGAGCCCCACGAGGGCGAGGAGGACAAGGGTCCGCACGGGGGTTCCCTCCGTTCGGCGCGGCAGCCGGTCCGCCGCGACTGCGTCGAAGTTACCCGATCGGCTCTATCGGATTCAACGGTCTCACGGACCCGTTCGCATCCTGAGACGCCGGTCGGGAGGCCCGGCTCCGGTCGCGGCGTCAGGCACCGTCCCCCGGTGCAGGTCAGACGGCCCGCGCGCCGTCAGTGGGCCGTCAGGGGTTGACCCATGCCGATTCCTGATCGGTCAGGCGGCGCACGGCGTCGGGGATGTTCCCGGCCGCCAGATCGGCGAGGCTCACCTGCTCGAGCACCGCGCGCACGTTGACGCGCAGAGCGACCCAGACGTGCAGCAGGGACGCCGCGGCGCCGGAGTACTCCAGGTCGGAGGGTCGCGCGTCACGGACGAAGACCAGCGGGCCGTCGACGGCGCGCACGACGTCCGCGACGGTGACCCCCGCGGCGGGGCGGGCGAGCACGTAGCCGCCTCCCGCCCCGCGCCGGCTGGCCACGATGCCCTCGCGGCGCAGGTCGCTGAGGATCGCCTCGAGGAAGCGGTGCGGCACCTGCTGCGCCCGGGCGAGCGCCTCCGCCGGCACCGGTCCGCCGTCCGAGGCCGCGAGCTCCGCGGCGGCCCGGACGGCGTAGTCGGCCTTGGCCGAGATCCTCATCGAGGCGCTCCCTCCGCCGCGCCGAGGCGGGAGCCGGCGAGCAACGGGCCTGCGGCCCGGGCCGACGCCGCGAAGGAGCCCGTCAGGGGCAGGTCCGGGAGGATGACCGCCTGGGCGGCGTGGTAGACGTCGGGCTTGCCCACCCAGGTGCGACCCGACGGCGTGTTGTCCGTGTCGAGCTCGTGGAACCAGGAGCCGCGCTCGTGGTCGACCAGGTGCTCGTCGATCCAGGCCCACCACCGGCCGGCGAGCTCGCCGAAGCGGCCCTCCCCCGTCGTCCGCTGCAGGACGTCGGCCGCCGCCGCGGCCTCGGCGGCCACCCAGTGGAAGCGGCGGGCCTCGACAGGCGTGCCGGTCCAGTCGGTCGTGTAGACGAAGCCGCCCCGCGGCTCGTCCCACCCGTCGGCGACGGCGCGCTCGAAGAGCTGCCGGGCGGCGTCGGTGCGCTTGCCCACCGTGCCGCCGGCCACGTCCACCTGCAGCAGGAGGCGGGACCACTCGAGACCGTGGCCCGGCGTGGCCCCGTACGGCTTGAACGGGTCGTGGGGCCGGTCGGCGTTGTACTCCAGCTGCGGCGCCCAACGGGTGTCGAAGTGCTCCGGGATGCGCCAGGAGTTGGCGGCGGCCCACCCGATGACCCGGTCCGCGATGGTGGCGGCGCGGTCGAGCCAGCGGCGCTCGCCCGTGGCGTCGTGCGCCGCGAGGAGCGCCTCGACGGAGTGCATGTTCGCGTTGACGCCGCGGTACGGGTCGACCGTGTGCCAGTCCCGCGACCGCTCGTCCAGGTGCAGCTGGTGCTCCTGCTCCCAGAAGCGCTCGTCGAGCACCCGCAGGGCGTCCTCGAGCAGCGCGTCGGCGCCCGGCGTGCCCACCATGGTGCCGGTGGACCCGGCGAGCACGACGAAGGCGTGCCCGTACGCCTGCTTCGTCCCGTCGGCCTGATCGCCCGGCCCGCGCGAGGCGAACCAGCCGCCGTGCTCGGGGTCGGCGAGCGTGCGCGTGAGTCCGACGATGCCGCGCTCCAGCAGCTCGCCGGCTCCCTCGATCCCCAGCAGGTGCCCCAGCCCGAAGGTGTGCGTCATCCGGCAGCTCACCCACAGGTGGGCGGGCTGTTCCGCGTCGACCCGGCCGTCGTCGTCGAGCCAACCGGCCGAGCCGTCGTCACCCAGGGACGGACGGGCGAAGTCGAGCAGGCTGAGGAAGTGCGCGGCGCGCCACGACGGCGTGGGCCCGGACGTGGGGAGCTTCGGTGTTCCGATCACCCGGCGAGCCTATCCGCCCGGCCCCGTGGACGGCACGCGTGCCCGACACCCGGCCCGGGGTATGCGAAAGGCCCACCCCGGGTGGGGTGGGCCTTTCGTGAATGGGTGTCCGGCGGCGTCCTACTCTCCCACCCCCTCTCGAGGGCAGTACCATCGGCGCTGAAGGGCTAAGCTTCCGGGTTC
>Ga0180221_1000815_pt1 | contig 23967 bp, 19 predicted proteins | sample eDN5th37CKraftMG_FD_151339 | JGI IMG/M metagenome (GOLD analysis project Ga0180221, IMG submission 151339) | Enriched Miracle-Growth compost microbial communities from Emeryville, California, USA - eDNA 5th pass 37_C Kraft MG (version 2) (version 2) ...
GTCGTCCTCGCCGCGGGGCAGGGGACGCGGATGAGATCCGCGACGCCGAAGATGCTGCACCGCATCGGCGGCCGCACGCTGCTCGGTCACGTGATGACCGCGGCGCGCGAGCTGGACCCGCAGAGCATCGCCGTCGTCGTGCGGCACGAGCGCGAGCGCGTGGCCGCCGCGGCCCTCGAGGTCGTGCCCGGCGCGTTCGTCGTCGACCAGGACGAGATCCCCGGCACCGGCAGGGCCGTGCAGTGCGCGCTCGACGCGCTCGACTCCCGCGCCCACGCCGGGAAGGCCGCGCAGCTCGTGCACGACGACGCCGTCGACGACGAGCTGCACGCCGACCACGCCAACGGGGGCGACCACCCCCTGGGCGACGGCCTCGACGGGGCCGTCGTCGTGCTCGCGGGCGACATCCCGCTGCTCGACGGCGCCACGCTGGGCCAGCTGCTCGCCGCGCACGAGGCGGACGGCAACGCGGTCACGATCCTCACCACCGAGGTCGCGGATGCGAACGGCTACGGCCGCATCGTGCGCGAGCCCGGCACGGGCGACGTGCAGGCCATCGTGGAGCACAAGGACGCGACGCCCGAGCAGCGCGCCATCCGCGAGATCAACAGCTCCGTCTACGTCTTCGACGCCGCGGTGCTGCGCCGCGGCCTCGCCGGCCTGGGCACCGACAACGCGCAGGGCGAGGTCTACCTCACCGACGTCGTCGCCTCGGCGCGGGCCGAGGGCGGCGCCGTGCGCGCCGTGCTCAGCGACGACCCGATGCTCGTCGAGGGCGTCAACGACCGGGTGGCCCTCGCGACCCTCGGCGCCGAGCTGAACCGCCGCGTCCTCACCGAGTGGATGCAGGCGGGCGTCACGGTCGTCGACCCCGCGACCACCTGGGTGGACGTGGACGTCGAGCTGGCGCAGGACGTCACGCTGCTGCCCGGCACCCAGCTGCACGGAGCCACGAAGGTGGAGACCGGCGCGACGATCGGCCCCGACACGACGCTCACCGACGTCGAGGTCGGTCCCGGCGCCACCGTGGTGCGCACGCACGGCTCGCTGTCCGTGATCGGCGAGAACGCGACCGTCGGCCCGTTCGCCTACCTGCGCCCCGGCACCGAGCTGGGCACGAAGGGCAAGATCGGCGCCTTCGTCGAGACGAAGAACGCGCAGATCGGCACCGGCTCCAAGGTGCCGCACCTGTCGTACGTCGGCGACGCGACGATCGGCGAGCACACCAACATCGGCGCCGCGTCCGTCACGGTGAACTACGACGGCGCCAAGAAGCACCGCACGGTGATCGGGTCGCACGCCAGGACGGGCGCGGACACCATGTTCGTCGCGCCCGTGACCGTGGGCGACGGCGCGTACACGGGTGCGGGTTCGGTCATCGTCAAGGACGTGCCGGCCGGCGCGCTCGGCGTGGCCCGCGCCCAGCAGCGCAACATCGAGGGCTGGGTGGAGCGCCGCTGGCCCGGGACGGCCGCGGCCGAGGCCGCCGCGCGCGCCCGCACGGAGGGCTCGGGCGAGCAGCTCGGCTCCCAGGCGCAGCAGCAGCTCGCCGCGCACAACGCGCTCAACGGCGCCCCGCCGGCCGAGCCCGCCCCCGACCCCGCCACCGAGACCGCCGACAGTTCCGACCCGACCGAAGGAAGCACGCAGCGATGAACAACTTCATCCCCGGCACCGGTGAGCGCACGCTCGTCCTCGCCACCGGTCGGGCCCACCCGGAGCTGGCGGAGGCCGTCGCGAAGGAGCTCGGCATCGAGCTGCTCCCCGTCTCGGCGTACGACTTCGCGAACAGCGAGACGTACGTGCGGTTCAGCGAGTCGGTGCGCGGCTCGGACATCTTCCTGCTGCAGAGCCACACCGCCCCGGTGAACCAGTGGCTCATGGAGCAGCTGCTCATGGTGGACGCCGCGAAGCGCGGCTCGGCCCGCTCGATCACGGCGGTCGCGCCGTTCTACGCGTACGCGCGCCAGGACAAGAAGAGCCGCGGCCGCGAGCCCATCTCGGCCCGCCTGGTCGCCGACATGCTGCGGACCGCGGGCGCCGACCGCATCCTCAGCGTCGACCTGCACACCCCGCAGATCCAGGGCTTCTTCAACGGCCCCGTGGACCACCTGTGGGCCATGCCCGTGCTGGTCGACTACGTGCGCACCCGCGTGGACCTGTCCAACGTCGCCGTCGTCTCGCCCGACGCGGGCCGCATCCGCGTCGCCGAGCAGTGGGCCGCCAAGCTGGGCGGGTGCCCGCTGGCGTTCGTGCACAAGACGCGCGACGTGACCCGCCCCAACCAGGCCGTCGCCAACCGCGTCGTCGGCGAGGTCGAGGGCCGCGACTGCGTGCTCGTGGACGACCTCATCGACACCGGCGGCACCATCGCCGAGGCCGTCAAGGTGGTCATGGAGGCCGGTGCCCGGTCCGTCACCGTGGCCGCCACGCACGGCGTCCTGTCCGACCCCGCCGCGCAGCGGCTGCAGGAGTGTGGCGCCGCCGAGGTGGTCGTCACCGACACGCTGCCGATCACGGCCGACAAGCGGTTCGACAAGCTCACCGTGCTGTCGATCGCCCCGCTCGTCGCCCGCGCCATCCGCGAGGTCTTCGACGACGGCTCGGTCACGAGCCTGTTCGACGGCAACGCCTGAACGACACCGCCGGGGCCCGGGGCGAGCAGTCGGACGCCCCGGGCCGCGGCGTCCGTCGAGGGAGGCACGGTGACATGACGGTGGACGTGACCGTGGTGGTCCCCACCTACAACGAGGGGCCGAACGTCGCCGAGCTGGTCCGCCGCCTCGCCGACGCGCTCGGCCCCGGCACCGAGGGCGGCCGCGCCGCGCCCGGCGGGATCGAGGTGCTGTTCGTCGACGACTCGCGGGACGACACCCCCGCCGTGATCGAGCGGGTCGCCGCGACGGCCGCGCTGCCCGTGCGCATGATCCACCGCGAGGTGCCCGAAGGCGGGCTTTCCGGGGCCGTCGTCGCCGGGCTGCGCGCGGCCGCCGGCGAGCGCGTCGTCGTCATGGACGGCGACCTGCAGCACCCGCCCGAGATGGTGCCCGCGCTCCTCGAGACCGCGCGCGACACCGGTGCCGACGTCGTCGTCGCCTCCCGCTACACCGGCCGCGGCGACGCCGGCGGCCTCGACGGCCGCTACCGGCGCTGGGTGTCCAAGGCGTCCGGGCTCCTGGCGCGGTCCATGTTCCCCGTCAAGCTGCGCGACGTCTCCGACCCGATGACCGGGTTCTTCGTGGTGCGCCCGGCGGCGGTCGACCTGACCGCCCTGCGCCCGCGCGGCTTCAAGATCCTCCTCGAGATCCTCGCGCGGCAGCGGCTCGCCGTGGTCGAGGAGCCGTTCGTCTTCGGGGAGCGGTTCGCCGGCCGGTCGAAGGCCACCGTCGCCAACGGCATGCGGTACGTGCAGCAGCTCACCCTGCTGCGGTTCGGGCGGCTGTCGCCGTTCGCGCTGATCGGCGCCGCCGGCGCCGTCCTCAACCTCGCGATCCTCGCCGGGCTCCAGGCGGTCGGTGTGCACTACCTGCCCGCGGTGATCTGGGCCAACGTCGTGACGATCGTCATCAACTTCCTGCTGCAGGAGAGGTTCGTGTTCGCCGACCTGCGGGACGGCGCGCACGGGTTCTGGGGCCGCTTCGTGCGGTCGTTCGCGTTCAACGGGACCGAGGCTGCGGTGCGCACGCTGCTGCTGTGGTGGATCGTGGAGCGGGCCGTGCCGTACCCCGAGCTGGTGCAGGCGGCGCTCATCCTGGTCGCCTTCATCGTGCGGTTCGTCTTCCAGGCGCAGGTCGTCTACCGCCCGCGGCGGGCGTCGCGCGTGCGGGGCCTGGCGGGGGACCGCCCGGGTGAGCACGCGCAGCCCTGAGGGAGGCTATACTCGTCCGGTTGCCTCGGCGAGGGACGTCTGACGGGCGCCGGCACCCAGGTCGTACAGGTCCAGCACCTGCGACCGGGCCGCCACCCTCAGCGCAGGATCCGTCGGATTTCCGTGATCGACTGGGCGGCTGTCGGTGCACCGCGCTCTGCAGGTGCCCCCACGGCGCGCTCTCGATCGCGTCCGTCACGTGTCCCACGCCGACGCAACCGCAGTTCGCGGGGACCCGCCCCTCGTGGACAGCCGACGGCTCCCTCTGGCCGTCGGCACGCACAGACATCCCAGGAGTGATCCACGTGTCCGACATCAAGCTCGCCGCCGAGGCCCGCACCGAGTTCGGCAAGGGCGCCGCCCGCCGCATCCGTCGTGCGAACAAGATCCCCGCCGTCCTGTACGGGCACGGCACCGACCCGCTGCACATCACGCTGCCGGGCCACGAGACGATGCTGGCCGTGCGTCACTCGAACGCGCTGTTCACCATCGAGCTCCCCGAGACGTCCGAGATGGCCGTCGTCAAGGACATCCAGCGCGACGCCGTGCGCGGCACCATCGAGCACGTCGACCTGCTGCTGGTGAAGCGCGGCGAGAAGATCGCCGTCGACGTCACCGTGAACGTCGTGGGCGAGTCGGCCCCCGGCACCATCCACTTCGTCGAGGCGCAGACGCTCTCGGTCGAGGCGGAGGCCACCCACCTGCCGGAGTCGGTCGACGTGTCCATCGAGGGCCTCGAGGCCGGCCAGCACGTCACCGCCGCCGAGGTCACCCTCCCGTCGGGCGTCACGCTGCTCACCGACCCGGAGGCCGCGGTCGTCCAGATCGCCGAGCCCCGCGCCGAGGCCGCCGCCGAGGACGAGGAGGGCGAGGAGGCCGCCGCGGAGGAGACCGCCGAGGCCGCCGAGTCGACCGAGGGCTGACCCGGGCCTCCTCTGGCTCCGGCTCTAGCGTTGTGAGCGCGATTTCGGGGACTATCCACGCGTGGATAGTCCCCGAAATCGCGCTCACAACGTTCTTCGGTGGCGACGACGAAAGGATCCGTCCGTGAGCGACACCCCCTGGCTCGTCGTCGGGCTGGGCAACCCCGGCCCGAAGTACGCGGGCAACCGGCACAACGTCGGGCAGATGGTGCTCGACCTGCTCGCCGAGCGCACCGGTGCGCGGTTCTCCCGGCACGCGCGCGCCCAGGCCGTCGTCGCCGAGTCCCGCCTCGGGGTCCTGCCCGGCGGTCGCCCCGGCCCCCGCGTCGTGCTCGCCAAGCCCACCACGTACATGAACACGTCCGGCGGCCCCGTCGCCGGGCTCGTGAAGTACTTCGGCGTCGACCCGGCGCAGGTCGTCGTCGTGCACGACGAGGTCGACATCCCGTTCGACACCATCAAGCTCAAGTCCGGCGGCGGCGAGGGCGGCCACAACGGCCTGCGCGACATCAGCAAGGCCCTCGGCACCAAGGACTACGTCCGCGTCCGCGTCGGCGTCGGCCGGCCCCCGGGGCGCATGGACACCGCCGACCACGTGCTCAAGGACTTCTCCGCCACCGAGCGCAAGGACCTGCCCATCCTCGTCGACGACGCCGCCGACGCCGTCGAGATGGTGCTCGTCGACGGGCTCCTCGCCGCGCAGGGCAAGTTCCACACCAAGGTGTGACGGGCGGCTGACCGGGCTCTTCACCCGGGTGGAAAGACCGACACGGGGTCCATTCCGTGCCCGGGTCTCCTTACGCTCGACGGGCGGTCTCGACCGTCCGCACGAGGAGGAACCATGGGCCCGACGGTGGCGCTCGCACACGACTACCTGACCCAGCGCGGCGGCGCGGAGCGGGTGGCGCTGACGATGGCCCAGGCGTTCCCCGCGGCGCCGCTGTACACGACGCTGTACGACCCCGACGGGACGTTCCCCGAGTTCGCGGACGTGGATGTCCGCCCGTCCCGCCTCGACCGGGTCGGCACGCTGCGCCGCCACCACCGGCTGGCGCTCCCGCTGCTTCGCGGGGCGGTCGAGAGCCAGGACGTCGACGCCGACGTGCTGCTCGCCAGCTCCAGCGGGTGGGCGCACCGCTATCGAGGCGCCCGGCGCACGGTCGTGTACTGCTACGCCCCCGCCCGCTGGCTCTACCAGCGCGACCGGTACCTGTCCGGGACCCCCGGCCGCAGCTGGAAGGACCGGTGGCGCACCGGACTCGCCGGAGCGGCGCTCGATCTCCTCGGCCCCGGGCTGCGCGCCTCCGACGTCGCTGCCGCTGCGCGGGCCGACGTCTACCTCGCCGTCTCGACCGTGGCTCGACGCGCCGTGCGCGAGGCGTACGGGATCGAGGCCGAGGTCGTCCCGCCGCCGCCGGCGATGGACCCGGCCGGGCCCGTGACCCCCGTGCCCGGCGTGCGCCCGGGCTACCTGCTCTGCGTCGCCCGCCTGTTGCCGTACAAGAACGTCGATGTCGTCGTGGCGGCCGCCCGTCGGCTCCGGCTGCCTCTCGTCGTGGTCGGGGTCGGCCCCGACCGTGAGCGGCTCGAGCGGCTGGCCGGCGACGCCCTGGTCGGCCCGGACCCGGGCGCGCGGCAGGACGGGGTGCGCTTCGTCGGCAAGGTCGACGACGCGCAGCTGCGATGGCTGTACGGGCAGGCGTCGCTGCTGGTGGCGACGTCGTACGAGGACTACGGGCTCACGCCGTTGGAGGCCGCGGCGTTCGGGGTGCCGGCGGTGACGCTCGGCACGGGCGGGTACCTCGACACGGTGGTGGACGGCGTAACGGGGCTGTACGTCGACGGCCCGGACGCCGCCCCGGTCGCCGCGGGGATCGAGGCCGCGCTCGCACGCTCCTGGGACCAGGAGGCGATCGGGGTGCACGTGAAGGGGTTCTCCCGGGACGCGTTCGTCGCACGGCTGCAGGCCGTCGTGGCACAGCAGGTCGCGGTCGCCGGGGGGACGGGCACGCACGAGGAGATCGAAGGCCGATGACCGTTCGAGAGTTCCTGCGGGTGATGTGGGAGGGCAAGTACTTCCTCGTCGCCTCGGTCGTGCTCGCCCTGGTGGCGGCGTGGGTGTACGCCGACCGCAAGCCGGAGGTGTTCGAGGCGACCGCCACCGTCCAGATCAACACGGTCGACCCGGGGGAGAGCGGCGAGGCCGCCACCACGACCAGCGTCGACTCCGACCCGCGCCTCGTCGAGGCCCCCGGGGTCCTCGAGGCCGCCGCGGAGTCGGTGGCCGCGGGCGTGAACCCGAGGGCGCTCGCCGCCCAGGTGTCCGGGGTGTTCGACGCCGGGACCGGGGTCATGACCATCACCACCTCGGCGGGGACCCCGGGCGGCGCCGTCGAGCTGGCCAACGCGGTCGCCTCCGCGTACGTCGACAGCCTGCCCGGCGTCATCGACGACCAGATCGCCGAGATCGACGCCCGTCGCGACGCCCTGCGCGGCCAGCTCGAGGCCGTGGACAAGCAGGTGAAGAGCGCGCCGAAGGACCCGCTCGCCGGCGCGGAGCGCTCCACGATCATCGACCAGTACCAGACCCTCTCGGCGAGCCGCAGCACCCTCGAGTCGATCGTGACCCCGGCGCAGGTGCTCGTGCCGGCGACGGGCTCGTCGGCCGTGGTCGTGGGGTTCCCGCGGGCCACGATCGTCCTCCTGGGCGCGCTCGCCGGCCTCGCGATCGGCATGGGTCTCGCCCTGGCGCGCCGTGCTCTCGACTCCCGGCTCCGCGGCAGGTCCGACGCCGCGCACGCGGCCGGCGTGCCGGTGCTCGCGGAGCTCTACGGGGTGTCCCGCGCGGCCAAGTCGTACCGCCGCACGCCCGTGCTGCCGATCTCGAGCCGGGTCGCCTCCCCGTTCACGGAGTCGATCCGCGAGCTGCGGACCGCCCTGCACGTGGCGATGCAGGACCGCGAGCACGCCGTCGTCGTGGTGACGGCCACCGACCCGCACGCGCCGCGGTCGTTCATCGCGGCGAACCTCGCGGCGTCGTGGGCGATGAGCGGGCGGTCCACCGTGGCGGTGTCGGGCGACCTGCGCCGTCCGGACCTGGAGGACCTGCTGCCGCGCCCCAACGGGCCCGGCGCCGACCCGGACGGGCTGCGCGCCACGCAGGTGCCTAACCTCCGCTTCCTCGCGCTCCACGACCCGACGATGGACCCCGCGGACTACCTGGCCACGAACCGCGTGCGTGCGACGATCCAGGCGGCCCGGGACGCGGGGGAGGTCCTGGTCATCGACGCGCCGCCCGTGCTGGCGGCCGCGGACGCCACGATCCTCGGCGCCTACGCGGACTGCGTCGTGCTCGTCGCGACCGCCGGCCGGACCGCGCGGAGCGTCCTGTCCGAGGCGGCCGAGCGCTTGCGGATCAACGACGTCCCGCTCACCGGCGTCGCCCTCGCCGGCGTGAAGGGTGACAGCCGCATGGTCTACGCCTCGACGTACGGCGATCCCGTCGAGCCCGACCCGGCAGACCTCGTCAGCGACTCCCCGGCACGCTCGACGGACGACCCGGACGACCCCGACCGCCCGGACGACCAGGCCGGTTCGGGTGACGGGGCGCCCCCGGCGGGGGAGGACGAGAGGCCTCGGTCCGTCCGGGCGCGCGACGCGGCCGGTACCGCGCAGGCTGCGGCCCCGCCCGCGCCGCAGCGCCCTCCGGCGTTCCCGCCGACGGGGGTCCAGGGCGGGCCCCCGCCCGCCCGGGCGTCCGCGGAGGACGAGGTCCCGACGCCCGCGCTGGTCGCGCCCACGATCGGCCGGCTGCTGCGGGCCGCGCGCCGGGCGTGACCCGCCGCCGGCCCCAGGAGGAGGGGCGGCCGCTGCGTGTGGTCGTCGTCGACCACACCGCGGCGCTCGGCGGCGGCGAGCTGGCGCTGCTCCGGCTCGCCGCGGAGCTCGACCCGCGGCGCGTGGAACTCCGGGCGATCCTGCTGGACGACGGCCCGCTCGTGGCTCGACTGCGCGCGGTGGGCGTGCGGACCGTGGTGGTCCGGGCCGGCGCCCGGTCGCAGGGGATGGACCGGCACGCGCTCGCGGGGTCCTGGCGGGCGGTGCTCGCGGTGGGTGAGACCGTGCGGCTGGTGGGCCGCGTGGCGGCCGTGCTCCGGCGCGCGCAGGCGGACGTGGTGCACACCAACTCCTTGCGCGCGGACCTCGTGGGGCTCCTGGCGGCGCGGTGGTGCCGGGTGCCGGTGGTGTGGCACGTGCACGACCGCATCGCGCCCGACTATCTCCCGGGGCTCGCGGTCCGGGTCCTGCGGGTGCTGGCCCGCCGCGGCCCGCGCGCCGTCGTCGCGAACTCCCGGGCGACGGCCCGGACGCTGCCGGGGGTGCGCGACCTGACTGTCGTCCATCCCGGGTTCGCGCCTGAGCAGGCCGTCGCTTCGTTCGCCGACCGGGTGCCGCCCGAGCGGCCCGTGGTCGGGCTCGTGGGCCGGATCAGCCCGACGAAGGGCCAGCTGGAGCTGGTCCGGGCGGCGCGCACGGTGCTCGACAAGCACCCGGACGCCCGCTTCCGGCTGGTCGGGGGAGCGTTGTTCGGCGCCGACGCGTACGCCGACGCGGTCGACGCGGAGATCGGGCGGCTGGGCCTGCGGGACGCCGTGGAGGTGGCGGGCTTCAGCAACGACCCGGCCGCCGAGCTCGACCGGCTTTCGGTGTGCGTGCACGCCTCGCCCGTCCCGGAGCCGTTCGGGCAGGTGGTGGTGGAGGCGATGGTGCGAGGCGTGCCCGTGGTCGCCACGGATGCCGGGGGAGTGCCGGAGATCGTCCGGCCGTCGGGCCGCGACCTCGGAGTGCTCGTGCCCCCGGGCGACGCGGACGCGCTCGCGGCCGGCCTGCTGAGCGTGCTGGACGACCCCGAGGGCGCCGCGCGACGTGCCCGCGCAGCCTACGACGACGCCACCCGCCGCTTTCCCGCCCGCGCGACGGCACGGGCCGTCACCGAGGTGTGGGAGCGGGCCGCCGGAGGGCGTCGACGACCCCGGACATGAGGGCGACCTGGCGCGCCCACGTCGGGATCGGGTCGACGGGGCCCGAGGCCGGTCGCCGCGCACGTCCGGTGAGCGCCCCGCGGACGGCGGCGGAGAAGTCCTCCCGGCCGGCGACGGTGACACGCGGGTCGTGGGAGTCCCGGAACCCCGCCACCGGTGTCGAGACCACCGGCCGGCCCACCGCCCGGTACTCGTAGAGCTTGAGCGGGTCGAGGCTGTCGGTGAACTCGTCCACGACGTGCGGGACGAGCAGCGCGTCCGCGTGCTGCAGGTAGGCGGGCACCTCGTCGAACGGGCGAGAGCCGAGCACCACGACGCCCGCCTTGCGGAGGCGCTCGACGTCGCGGCGCTCCAGCGCGACCGGGCCGACGAGGACCACGGTGCCGACTCCCTGCAACGCGTGCGCGGTCTCCTCGCACAGCCCGACGTCGAGCCGGTCGGCGTGGAGCGTGCCCACGTAGACGGCCGTGCGTCCGGACGGCAGGTCCGCCGGCCGGGGAGCGGGGCGCCGGTACCGCTCGACGTCCACGCCGTTGGTCACCAGCACGACCGAGCGGGCGTCGGCCTTGCGGGCCGCCAGCGCGGGCGAGCAGACGGTGACGGTGGCGGCGTGCTCCACGAGGTACCGGTCGGCGTCGGCGACGCGGCGAGCCTCGGTCGGCTCGCGCGTGGCCGCCGTCCAGTCGTCGGTGACGTCGTACACGGTGGGCCAGCCGCTGACGCGGGCCAGGGTCGCGCCGTAGGGGTCGTTGACCCACAGCACCGGCCGCGCCAGCCCGAGGCGGCGGGCGGCGCGGACGACCACCGCGGCCCGCCGCTCGTCCCCGTGCGGGGCCACCCGCCGGGGAAGCAGCTTGGTGGGCTCCAGGAGCCAGAGCCGGCGAGGACCCACCCCTGCCACGTCCGGGGCGGGCCGCAGACCCCGGCCGGAGCGCGGGAGAGCGCCGCGGGTCACGGCGTGCAGGGGGTCGCTCACCGGCTCGACGAACAGCACCCGTGCCGACGGCCGTTCCCGCAGGATGCCTGCGACGAGGTGCTGGTTGCGCCGCCAGACATCGTCCCAGGGCTCGAGCGACATCACGACGAGGTCGGGCCCGACCAGGGTCTCCGGAGCAGGGGTCATGTCAGCACCTCTCGGTACACCCGCTCGGTCGCGGCGGCCTGGTGGGCCAGGGAGAACTCGGCACGCTGCCGTGCCTGCAGGGCCGCGCCGTAACGGTCGCGCAGGCCGGGGTCGTCCGCGAGGGCGCGCAACCGCCGCGCCGCGTCGCCCACGTCCCCGGTGGCGTAGAGGCCCGGACCGCCGGCGGGCCCGAGCGACTCGACGTGCCCGCCGGAGCCGTCGGCGACGACCGGCAACCCGCTCGCCATCGCCTCGAGCACGCTCAGCCCGAAGTGCTCCCCGGGGGTCGGCGCGAGGAGGACGCCCGCGTCCGCCATGAGGTCGGCGACGTCGTCACGATGCCCGAGAAGGTCCACGGCGCCGTCGAGGCCGAGCTCCGCCACCAGCTCCTTGGTCGCCACCTCAAGGGATCCCGTGCCGGCGACCACCAGGCGCCAGCCCCGGTCGGCGAGCCCCGCCGCGGCGAACGCCCGGACGGCGGCGTCCACGCGCTTCTCGGGCTCGAGGCGGGACGCGACGAGCACGACGGGGGAGCGCAGCGCGGCCCCGCGCGGGTCCGGCCGCTCTTCGACACCGGCGGCGATCACCTCGCTGGGACCGTCGACGCGCTCCTGGGTGAAGCGGCTGATCGCGATCTGCGCGGCCACCGTCCGTCGGATCACGTGCGCCACGGCCCGGCCGGCGGCGCTCCGGCCGCGGACGAGCGCGAAGTGCCGGGTGACGACGAGGGGCACGCGCCGCGCGAGCACGGGCGTCCAGAGGCAGGCGGCAGTCTCCGCCGCGGTCATGTGGGCGTGCACGACGTCCGGCCGGTGACCCGCGCCGAGCGAGCGGCGGGCCTCGGCCAGCGTCCTGCCCGGCCGGAGCTCGATGCCGTCGCCGGTCGCGCCACGCATCGCCGCGGCGGCACCGCCGACCACGGTGACGTGGTGACCGGACTCGGCCTGGGCGCGCGCGAGGCGGGCGACGTGCGCCTCGACCCCGGCGTACGCGTCGGTCACGACGACGTGGGTGATCCTCATGAGACCTCCGTCTGCAGGGCGACCGCCGGCCGGCCCGGTCTCGCCGCGGGGGGCGCCTTCTCGTGGCCCTCCACTCCGAGGCACACGCCCACGAGCAGGAAGGGCAGGGAGACGATGATCGACACCCAGAACTGGTCGAACTGGCTCGCGACCAGCCGGGACGTGAGCAGCGCGACGGCGAGCGTGCCGTACCGGGGATCCATCCGCCAGGCGACCGCGACGGTGCCGAGCATGAGGATCGCGAACCCGGCGAGGCCGACGATCCCGACGGACGAGAGCACCTCGGCGACGGCGTTCGGCGGCTGGAAGCCCGGCTCGGGGCCGGCGGTCCACCAGCGCAGGCCTGCGCCGAACCACAGGTTCTCGCGCCAGACGTCGAAGCCGCCCTCGATCCCGGCAGCGCGGAACGCGGTCGAGTTGAACGGGTCGTCGCCGGACAGGTCGTCCTGGACCCGGGCGGCCACGAACAACGCGGCCGGAGCCATGGTGAGCAGCATCAGCCGCGGGCCCACCCGTGGCCCGTGACCCGCGCGCAGGGCGAGGACGAGCAGCCCGATCCCGAAGCCCACGATGGCCTGCCGCGACTGGACGGCGAGCATGCCGAGGGCCAGCACGTAGAACGCGGGGATCCGGAACCAGGCCGGCCAGTGCAACCACGGCTGCCGGACGAACGCGACGAGTGCGACCGACATGAAGATCGGGCCGGCGAGGTTCTTGTGCATCGGGATCGGCCAACTGGGGTAGACCGGCGACACGTCGCCCTGGGCGAGCTGCACCGCGGCGAGCGCGCACGCGTTCAGCGCGATCACCAGGGTGGCGGCCGTGACGAGCGTCAGCCCGAGCGTCGCGCGTCCCGACCTGCCGACCGCCCAGCCGACGACGAGCGCGCCGCCGACCAGGACCCAGGCGTGGAACCACTCGACGGTGTTCTGGCGAAAGGGGGTGGCCACGACGGCGAAGAGGGTGGCGAGCTGGTAGATCGCCGAGAGCCACAGCATCGACCGCAGCGCCGGCGTGAACGGGCGGGGCGAGAAGACGACGACCACCCAGAGCGTGGCGAACATCATCACGTCGCTGAGCGTCATGTTGAACGTGTCCCCGCCGACACGCTCGGAGACGACGAAGGTCGGCATCGCCACGACCGGGACCAGCATCGGGTCGTAGAGCGCGACGCCGGTGAGCAGCACCAGGACCGCCGCCGCCACCCCGTAGGTGATGTCGTTCGCGAGCACGTAGACGACACCGACGACCGCGACGACGAGGACGCTCGCCCAGGCGGCGACGCGGGCCGTCGGCCGGAGGTCGAGGCGGTGCCCGAGCGCGCTCACGGGGCGGGTACCTCGCGTTCCTCCAGCGCGGCGGGCCCCGCGAGGTACGTCCGCAGCCTCCGCCGAGCGGCATCCTGCCGCGGGCCACGCAGGGCCGCGCTGCGGACGACCGCGCCGGCCACGAGGCCGGCTCGCGAGGCGGCCCATCCGGCCGTGCCGTAGTGCTTGCGCAGGTAGCGCTCCTGCGACGCGTGGAAGTGCAGCTCGCGGACGCGGTCGTCACCGCCCGTGCCGGCCCCCTCGTGCACGACCTGCGCCGTGGGGACGGCGGCGTGCCGCCACCCCTTCCGGTCCGCCCGGTACGCCCAGTCGGTCTCCTCGGCGTACAGGAAGAAGCGCTCGTCGAGGGCGCCCACGCTCTGCAGCGCGGACGCTCGGATCAGGAGTGCCGAGCCGATGACGAAGGTGCGCTCGCGCGGCAGGCGGACCCGGCCCAGCCCGGCCGCCTCGAGCCAGGCCCGCGCGGGCGAGGGGAACGGCCAGACGACGCGGCCCGGCCGGCCGGCCGTGTCGACCTGTGCCGGGCCGACGCTCGCGAGACCAGGGTCGGCGTGCAGGGCGTCGTGGAGCGCGACGATCGTGTCGGGGTCGACGACGGCGTCCGGGTTGAGGAGGAAGACGTCGGCACCCGGGTCCTGGCGGTGCGCGAGCGCGAGGTTGACCGCCGCCGCGAACCCGAGGTTCCGGCCCGGGTCGTGGTAGACGCCGCCGAACACCTGGGTGAGCGCGCGGTGCCGTGGGTCGGAGGAGTTGTCCACCACGGTCAGCGGGAAGGACCCGGCCAGCGGCTCCAGCGCGGCGTGCAGCAGTTCCGGGTGACCGTAGGCGACGACGACCACCTCGACGCGGGGCGTCCGCCGGCGCATCGCACCCCGTCGTGCTCCGGGCTGCCCGGGCTGCCCGGGCGCGGACGTGCCGAGGACCGCCTCGTAGACGGCGCGGTACCGACCCGCGACCGCGGACCAGGAGCACTCGCGCGCCCGGTCGAGACCCGCGAGGCGCAGGGCGCGCGCCGTCCGCGGGTGGGTGGCCTGCCGGATGCCGTCGAGCAGGGCGCCGGCGTCGTCCGGTGCCACGAGCACGCCGGCTCCCGCGACGAGGTCCGGGACGGAGCCGACGCGGGTCGCCACGACGGGCGTGCCGCACGCCATCGCCTCGACCACCACGCGGCCGAACTGCTCGGCGAGCCCGGGGGTGTCCCGCGACGGCACGACGAGGACGTCCAGCCCGCGGTAGAACGCGGGGAGGTCGTCGGTGTCGAGCGGGCCGAGGAAGGCGACGCGGCCGCCCAGCGGGGCGGCGGCCCGCCGCAGTCGCGCCTCCTCCGGCCCGGCGCCCGCCACGACGAGGTCGAGGGACTCGTCGCGCGCGACGGCCTCGAGCAGCACGTCCACACCCTTCTGGGCGGTGAGGCGTCCCGCGTACCCGAGGCGCACGCGGCCAGGCGCGCGGGCCCCGGCGCGGTCCGTGGCGTCCCGGGGGCTCGCGGGGGAGAACCGTGTCGTGTCCAGGCCGAGGGGGATGCGCTCCACCAGGCCCCGGGCTCCCTTGTAGCGCACGATGCGGGCGGCGTCGTGGTTGCAGGTGACCACGGCGGCGGCGCCCCGCAGCGCGGCGGCCTCGAGGGCGCGGAACGGCCACGGGTACCGCTTCAGCAGGTTCTGCGCGGAGTAGAGCAGGTACGGCGCGCGCGGCGTGCGGCGGCCCCGCACACGGTCGACGGCCCCTCGCACCGCGCGGACGGCCAGCACCTCGGCGGTGGCGAGGGCGACCGGCTCCTCGTGGATGTCCAGCACGTCCCAGGGCTCGCCGAGCACGCGCCACAGGGCCCGGGGGTCGTAGAGGAAGAGGGCCGGGTGGCGGCCGACCGTCCGTGCGGTCTCGAGCTCCTCGTCGGGCTGCGGGGCGGGGCGCACGTCGCGCCCGCCCTCGTCCCAGACGGCGGCCGTGAGGACGCGGACGTGGTCGCCGCGCCGGCGCAGCTCGGCCTCGCGGCCGCGCCAGGCGTCGACGACCGCGCTGTGGGAGATGCGCAGGATCCTCATGGCTCCCGATCCTCGCCGTCGGGGAGCGGGCGGGGAACGTCGCGGGCGCGGAATCACCCGGGTGCCGGGCCTTTTCACCCCGGGCAACCCTCACGATGACCGGCGGGCCCTGGTTAGCGTCGAGGCGGCTGAACAGCCACCGGTCCGCAGCCGCCAGGGCTCGCCCGGACCGGTCGTACGGCGAGGGAGACGGACGATGCGGGTGCTCGTCGATGGAGACCGGGGATACCTCGGGGCGGTGATGGTGCCCGTGCTGCGTGAAGCGGGGCACGAGGTGGTCGGCCTCGACGTCGGCTGGTATGACGGCTGCGACTTCGGCGCGCAGCCCTCGGGGTACGAGCAGCGCACGGGCGACGTGCGCGACGCGACCCCAGCGGACCTCGAGGGCTTCGACGCGGTGGTGCATCTCGCGGCCATCTCGAACGACCCGATCGGGCACCTCAACCCGGACGCGACCTACGACGTCAACGCGCGCGGTGCGGTGCACATGGCACGGGTGGCCAAGGAGGCGGGGGTGCCGCGCTTCCTGTTCTCCTCGTCGTGCTCGCTGTACGGGGCGGGCGGCGACGCTCCGGTCGCGGAGGACGGCGAGTTCCACCCCGTCACCCCGTACGGGGAGAGCAAGGTGATGGCGGAGCAGGGCATCTCCCCGCTCGCCGACGGCTCGTTCTCGCCGACGTACCTGCGCAACGCCACCGCGTACGGGTCGTCCCCGCGGCTGCGGGCGGACATCGTCGTCAACAACCTGACCGGCACCGCCTACACGCGCGGCAAGGTGCAGCTGCAGTCGGACGGGTCACCCTGGCGGCCGCTGGTCCACGCGCGCGACATCGCCACCGCCTTCCTCGCCGTCCTGGAGGCGCCGCGCGAGGTGGTGCACGACCAGGCGTTCAACGTCGGCCGCGACGAGGACGTGGTGCAGATCCGCACCATCGCCGAACAGGTCAGCGAGATCACGGGCGCGCCTGTGTCGTTCGCCGACGGCGCCGGCCCGGACACCCGCAACTACCGCGTCGACTTCACGAAGATCCGCACGCTGCTGCCCGCGGCCGACCCGAGCTGGACCGTGCCCGACGGCATCCGGGAGATCTGGAAGGACGCCGCCGACCGGGCCCTGACCGCCGAGGACTTCGAGGGTCCCCGGTTCGTCCGCCTGCAGCGCATCCTCGAGCTGGCCGCGGCCGGCCGCCTCGACCTCCCCACCCTCCGGCTGCGCTGAGCCGGCCACCGAGCACGAGACCCGGAGAGACCCATGACTGACACCGCCACCCACCCGTCGCACCGGCGCGAGCCCGCCGCCGTCCCGCTCGACCCCGCCTGGCGGGACCGGTGGGACTCCTCGTCCGAGGGCGTCGTCGTCCTCGACCTGGGGATGCAGCCGCCCGCCGACCTCTTCCCCGCGCCGTCCGACCCCACGCCCGACCCGGAGCACCCGCTGCGCATGGTCATGGGCGCGTCGACCGGGCTGGCGCAGCTCGAGAACGACCCGACCACGCCGGAGGAGCCGCGCGGCGTGGAGCCCGCGGCACTGGTCGCGCAGGCGGAGGCCGCCGTCGACCAGGCGGAGGCCGCCGGCTTCGTCCGCCGCGGCACGCGAGTGCTCGAGTACCCCAGCCCGCACGGCGGGACATGGGTGGAACAGCTCGCCCGCCGCGACATGGTCGAGGTGAGCGAGGGACCCGCCGAGCTGATCGTCGACATCTTCGGGATGATGCACGACGCCGACCAGCGCGCCGCGCTGATCGAGCGCCGGGACCGTCTCGCCGACGACGGCGTGCTGCTCATGCAGTACCACACGCTCGCCGCGATCGTGCGGGGCGGGATCTGGAACGCGCTGCGGCACGGACACTTCGCCTACTACTCGACGCCTGCCCTCGTGCGCATGGGCGAGGAGGTCGGACTGACCGCCGTCGGCGCCTGGGAGTACCCCCTGTACGGCGGCACGATCATGCTCGCGTTCGCCAGGAAGGGGTCGCGCTGGGGCGGCCAGGCCGCCGACGTCACCGCGATGATCGAGCGCGAGACGGCCGAGGGCATCCAGGACCCGGCGACGGTCGCGAGCCTCGGGACCGCGCTGCGCGAGTCGGTGGCGGCGATCAAGGAGTACCTCGCCGACACCACGGCGAAGGGCCTCACCGTGGCCGGCTACGGCGCGGCGTCGCGGACGTCCGCGCTGCTGCGCGCGTCGGGCATCGAGCGGGAGCAGGTCGTGGCGGTCGCCGACGCCTCGACGGCGAAGCACGGGCGCACCATGCCGGGCAACCGGATCCCGATCGTCGCGCCGGCCGACCTGGTCGACCTCCGCCCGGACCGGGTGCTGCTGTTCGTGCCCGACCTGCTGGACGAGGTGCGGCGCGCGCTGCCCGAGATCGAGGCGAACGGCGGCCGCTGGGTCGTGCTCGACCCCATGCCTCGCGAGGTCTGAGGACCACCCGACGCGACGACCAGGCGGTCGGCACTGGTACCGCTCCTCAGGAGCGGGGTCCCGGTGCCGACCGCCTGGTCGCTTCCGTCAGGTCGCCGGAGGTCCGGCGCGCGGCTCAGCGGCCGAGGCTCGCCTTGTACTCGGCCCACGACATGCCGTGCCGGTCACGGTCGCTGACGACCGTGATGGGGGCGGGCCACGGCACCGCGAGGTCGGGGTCGTCGAAGCTCACGGTCACGTCCTCGCCGGGGCCGTAGAAGTCGTCGATGCGGTACACGAAGTCCGTCACCGACGTCAGCGCCTGGTAGCCGTGGAGGAACCCGCGCGGGATGTACACCTGCCGGCACACCTGGTCGTCGAGCAGGAACGTCTCCATCTGCCCGAAGGTCGGCGAGTCGGGACGGGCGTCGATGGCGATGTCGAGGACGGCGCCGTGGGCGCAGCGCACCAGCTTGGCCTCGCCCTTGTTCGAACGGCCGTGCAGGCCACGGACGACGCCCTGGTAGGAGCGCGACTGGTTCTCCTGCTTGAACTCGGTGGGGTCGATGCCCGCCTCGCGCACGACCTCGACGTCGTACGTGCGGGAGAAGTACCCACGTTCGTCTCGATGGGGGGTCGGCTCGAAGACGACGAGCCCGGGGATGGATGTCTCGATGATCTTCATGAGCGACACGCTAAGGCGGCCCGGCGGGCGGCGGGCTGGCCGGGGCGGATGAAATCGGGCCAGGGGGCACCTGCGGCCGGGTGAACTCGGCCGAGGCGTCTTCCGCACCTCGCGGGGCGCTGCACAGACTGGCGAAGGCCGGCCCGACAGCCGGGCCCGGACGCCCGGCAGAGGCCCAGCACCGACGGCGAGGAGCGCGAGATGACCCAGGTCGTAGGCACCGCGAAGACCGGCACGACGCCGGCCCCGATGCCGTCCCCCGAGCCCCGGGGCTTCGCGCGGTCCGCCGCGGCGCAGCGTCGCCTGCACGAGCTGATCCCCGGCGGGGCGCACACCTACGCACGCGGCTCCGACCAGTACCCCGAGAACATGGCGCCCGTGCTCGTCCGCGGCACGGGTGCCCGGGTGCAGGACCTCGACGGCAACTGGCTCGTCGAGTACGGCATGGGCCTGCGGGCGGTGACCCTCGGGCACGGCTACGCGCCGGTCGTGGAGGCGGTGTCCCGCGCCGCGAGGGAGGGCGTCAACTTCTCGCGCCCGTCGGTGTGGGAGCTGCACGCGGCCGAGCGGTTCCTCGCCCAGGTTCCCGGCGCCGAGATGGTGAAGTTCGCGAAGAACGGCTCCGACGTGACGACGGCGGCGGTCAAGCTCGCGAGGGTGGCGACGGGCCGCGACCTGGTCGCCGTCTGCAGCACCCAGCCGTTCTTCTCCACCGACGACTGGTTCATCTCGACCACGGCGATGTCGGCGGGGATCCCGCAGCCGCACCGCGAGCTCACGGTGGGGTTCCGCTACAACGACCTCGACTCCGTGCGCGCCGTGCTGGACGCGAACCCCGGTCGGGTCGCGGCGCTCATCCTCGAACAGGCGACGGCCACCGCGGAGCCGGCACCCGGCTTCCTCGAGGGGTTGCGCGAGCTGGCCGACCGCGAGGGGTTCGTCCTGATCTTCGACGAGATGATCACGGGGATGCGCTGGGCCACGGGCGGCGCGCAGTCCGTGTACGGCGTCGTGCCGGACCTGTCCACGTGGGGCAAGGCGCTCGGCAACGGGTTCTCCGTCTCGGCGCTCGCCGGCCGCGCCGACCTCATGGAGGTGGGCGGCCTCAACACCGACGCCTCCCGCGCCTTCCTGCTGTCCACGACGCACGGCGCCGAGACGACCGGCCTGGCGGCGTACCTCGCCGTCGCCGACGCGTACGCCGAGCGCGACGTCGTCGGCCTCATGGAGGCGCAGGGGGAGAGGCTGCGACGCGGGGTCGAGGACGCCGCGGCCGAGGCCGGGCTGTCCGACCGCGTGACGGTCATGGGGCGGGCGTCGTGCCTTGTGTTCGGCACGCGCGACCACGAGGGGAACCCGTCGCAGGCCTTCCGCACCCTGTTCCTGCAGGAGCTGCTGTCCCGCGGGGTGCTGGCCCAGTCGTTCGTGATCTCCGCGGCGCACACCGACGCCGACGTGGACGCGACGGTGGAGGCGGTGCGCGGCGCCCTCGAGGTCTACGCCCGGGCGATCGACGCCGGGACCACCGATGGGCTGCTGCGTGGGCGCCCCGTGGCGCCGGCGATGCGCGAGCGCGCCGCACCGCGTCGGCTCCCCGACGCGCGCGCGGTCGAGGACGAGAGCAAGGACGCCGGCGACGACGCCGGCCGTGAGACGACGGAGGTCGGGTCATGAAGGTCGTGCTGTTCTGCGGCGGGCTGGGGATGCGCATGCGCTCGGGCCCGGACTCGCTGCCCAAGCCGATGACGTCGATCGGCTCGCGCCCGGTCCTGTGGCACATCATGAAGTACTACGCGCACTTCGGGCACACGGAGTTCGTCCTGTGCCTGGGTTACGGCGCGAACGCCGTCAAGGACTACTTCCTCCACTACTCGGAGACGCACTCGAACGACTTCGTCCTGACCAAGGGCGGCGAGCAGGTCGAGCTGCTGTCCACGGACATCAGCGAGTGGCGGATCACCTTCGTCGACACGGGGATGGACACCGCGATCGGCGAGCGCCTGCGCCGCGTGCGGAGGTTCCTGGAGGACGACGAGGTCTTCCTCGCCAACTACGGCGACGTGCTCACCGACGCCCCCATGAACGACATCATCGACGACTTCCTGCGGACCGACGCCGTCGGCAGCCTCATGGCCGTGCCGCCCCAGGACTCGTTCCACGTGGTGCGCTACGACCCGGACGGGCGGATGCGTGACCTCGAGCCGGTGGCGGACATGACCATGTGCATCAACGGGGGCTACTTCGTCCTGCGTCAGGGGATCTTCGACTACCTGGACGAGGGGGACGACCTCGTCATGGACGGCTGCGTCCGAGCGGCACGGGACGGGAAGTTCCGCGTCCACCCCTACGCCGGGTTCTGGGCGCCGATGGACACGCTCAAGGAGCGCACGGCGCTCGAGGAGCGCAACAGGGTGGGCGACCGCCCGTGGGCCGTCTGGGACACCCGTGCGCCGAGCACGACCGCCGGGCAGGTCCTCCGGCGCCCGGTGCCCGCGGCGACGGAGCGGGTCGGTGCGACCGCCTGAGGCGCGGAGGGGTCCCGCATGTGGTGCGCGCCCCGTACGGGTCGGCCTCCTCGGACAGTTCGGGTACCGCAACTTCGGCAACGAGGCATCGCTCGACGCCGTGCTCGACCTCCTGCACCGGGCCGGCGGGCCCGAGGCCGAGCCCGTGGTGCTCACCGACGCTCCCGACCGGGTGCAGGCGGAACGCGACGTCGCCGTCGAGGCGGCCTCGGACCGGGACGTGGCGCGGGACGGGTGGCGGCGCGTGACGGCGAAGCTCGTCGACGTCCCGCACGCCTGGCGCGTCGTCGGAGGGCTGGACGCCGTCGTGGTCCCGGGCACGGGAGTCCTCGAGGGCTACCGCGTCTCGCCCTTCGGGCCGCCGTTCCAGCTCGCCCTGTACGGGGTGGTCGCCCGGCTGCGCCGTCGCCCGTACGTGGTGCTCTCGGTCGGGTCGGACCGTCTCGGGGGCCGCGCGTTCCGGGTCATGCAGCGGATCGTGGCGCGCACGGCCACCTACCTGAGCGCCCGGGACGCGGGGTCGGCCGACGCCGTCGCCGTCGGCCGGCGGCGTCCGCCGGTGGTGCCCGACGTCGTGCTGGGCCTGCCGCTGCCCGAACCCGGCACCCTGCCGTCCGGCGTGCGGCGGCCCCTCGTGGCCGTGGGCGTCGTGCGGTACGACTGGTACGCGCCCGGCGAGCACCGTGACGTCTACGCGGCCCGCACCGCTCGTCTCGTCCGGGAGATCGTCGCCGGCGGGTCGGACGTGCTGCTGGTGGTGGGCGACGACGCCGACGGGCCGACCGCGGAGCAGGTCGCCGGGCTCGTCGGCGAGCCGGACCACGTGCAGGTCGCCGCCGTCCGCTCGGTCGACGACCTCGAACGCCGGATCGCCGCCTGCAGCGCGGTCGTCGCGGCCCGCTACCACAACCTGGTCGCCGCGATCCGTGTCGGGGTCCCGGTCCTCTCGCTGGGTTACGGGCCCAAGCAGCGCTGGCTGATGGAGAGGTTCGGCGACCCGGGGCGAGCGCACGACGTCGACCGGTTCGACCCGGAGGTCGTGGCCCGCCAGGTACTGGCGGCTGCCGAGAGCGCCGACCGGGACCGGGCACGCACCGCGCGGGCGCTGGCCGAGGCACGGTCCGCGCTGGCGGACCAGGAGCGGCGGGTGGCGGAGCTGCTGGGGCTGCGCGGTCCCGTCGTGCCCGTCCCGGACCCGGACGCCGCCCGGCTCGTGGAGGTGACGGAATGATCCCGCTGCACCTGGACGTGGGCTCGGCGCCGGACGCTGCCGGGCCGAAGGTCGTGTGCCTCGCGGCCCACCCGGACGACGTCGAGATCGCCTGCGGCGGGACGCTCCTCGCGCTCGCGGAACGGCCCGGGGCCTCGGCGGACTTCCTCACGCTCACCGGGGACCCGCTGCGCGAGGCCGAGGCCGCCGACGCGGCGAAGGCGTTCGTCCCGGCCGCGTCCTCCGTCTTCGCGGGGCTGCCCGACGGGCGCCTCCCCGAGCACTGGGGCGCGGCGAAGCGGGCGCTCCACGAGCACGCCGAGCGCCACCCGGCTCCGCACGTGGTGCTCGCGCCCCGCCCCGACGACGCCCACCAGGACCACCGGCTCGTCGGCGAGCTCGCGGGCACCGTGTGGCGGGACGCCCTCGTGCTGCACTACGAGATCCCGAAGTGGGACGGCGACATGGGCCGCCCCGCCGCGTACGTGCCCGTCGCGGAGGCGCTGGCGCGGCGCAAGGTCGAGCTGCTCGACCGGCACTACCCGTCCCAGCGCGGCCACGACTGGTGGGACCCGGAGGTCTTTCTCGGGCTGATGCGGCTGCGGGGCATGGAGTGCCGGGAGAGGTACGCCGAGGCGTACACCGTGCGGAAGGCCGTGCTGCGATGGTGACGGCGACCGTGGGTGTGCCCGTGCGCAACGGGGAGGAGTTCCTCGAGCGCACGTTGCGCGCGCTGCAGGAGCAGGACCTGGCCGACATCGAGGTGGTCGTCGCGGACAACGCGTCGACCGACCGGACGCGCAAGATCGCGGAAGCGGTGGCCGAGGAGGACCCGCGGTTCACGTACCTCGGCGCCCGCACGAACGGCGGCATCCCCTGGAACTGGAACCGGACGCTGGCCCGGGCCCGCGCGCCGTACTTCATGTGGAACTCCGCCGACGACATGGTCCGTCCTCGCCACCTGGCGGCCTGCATCGAGGCGCTCGAGGCGCATCCGGCGGCGACGGTCGCGTTCTCCCGGGTCCTGTGGTGCGACCCGGACGACCGTGTGGTGGGCGCGATGAACGACGAGGGCCTCGACTTCCTGTCGCTCGGGCCGGCCGACCGGGTCGCCCTGTTCTTCCGCCGGGGGGTGTGGCAGGTGGTGGGTTGGGGCGGCGTCTACCGCACGGCGGCGCTGCGGGAGCAGGGAGGGCTGCCCGACTACTGGGGCGGCGACTTCGCGCTCGCGGTGGCGATGGCGCTGCGTGCACCGTGGGTGCAGGTGCCCGAGGTCGGCTACCTCGCGCGGCGGCACCCCGGGCAGATGACGAACCTCCAGGCCTCCGACCCGGTCGAGCAGACGAGGGCGTACCGGCCCGCCTTCCACCGCCCGGTGGCGTTCCCCCAGTGGTACATGAACGCCCGGTTGCTGGCGGAGGCCGTCCGCGGCCCGGTGGAGGCGGGCGAACGTGCCCGGGCGGCCGCTGCGGTCGTCCGGCACTGGACGCTGCCGGACGCACGCTCGCTGGGCAGCGACGTGAAGCGGAGCGCGATCAGGCTGGCCCGGGGGAGGGGGCGCGGTGCGAGGCGTGCGTGACGGGTCTCGGCGCGGAAGTCTCCTCGTCGGGGGCGGCGCCGCCGTCGCGGTCGTCCTCGCCGGCCTCGCGGCGTGGGTGGGCCTCCGCCTGGGAGACGGCCAGACGTGGGAGGAGGAGCCACCGGCCGAGGGCGCCTCCGTCCGCGAGCTCACGGCGACCCGGGGTGCCGTCACCGAGGACGGGCCCCAGTGGATCACCGGCGTCGCCGCGGA
>Ga0180221_1000816_pt1 | contig 23967 bp, 19 predicted proteins | sample eDN5th37CKraftMG_FD_151339 | JGI IMG/M metagenome (GOLD analysis project Ga0180221, IMG submission 151339) | Enriched Miracle-Growth compost microbial communities from Emeryville, California, USA - eDNA 5th pass 37_C Kraft MG (version 2) (version 2) ...
TGCTGTCGTCGGTGCAGTCGTTGGCGAACGCCACGATGAAAACCGGACCGGCATGGCGCCCCGCCGCCGCGTCCAGCGCGGCCAGGCAGGCGGGCAGATCGTCCTCCTCGTCCTTTACCGGCAGCGCTATCGCGACCTCGCGCCGCGCGTCCGGCGATCGTGGGAGCATGCTCGTTCAATCCGCCTGATCGAGCACGATATAAGCGGGCCTGGCCATGTCCTTCATTCCTGATCCCGGCTGCCGCGTGCGGCAGCATGAAGCGCCGGTCGAAACCCGTTTCCGGCGGCGAACGCCTTGAACCTTCCATGCGGCATCATGTTCCCGAACGCCGTCGCGCATGGGGAGAGGCGCGGGGCGGCGGCGGGGCTTTCCGCGATGCGCGGCGGCCGCCGGATTTTCCCGATGCGGAATATGGCGCTCGAACCCGTGCTTGACGGGACAAAAAGGCTCGCCGAATGTTTGTTCGAAATGGATGGGCAACAGGATGGACGACAGGAACGGGCCGCGGTGAGGGCGCATGCCATATTGGCCGACAGCGCCGGCAAGCTGAGCGAAAGCGCCGAACAGCAGACCGACAGCGCGGATCGCCGCACCGAGCTTGCCGCCGATCGCACGGTCCTCGCCGCCGAACGAACCTATGCCGCGTGGGTCCGCACCGGGCTCGCCGCGCTGGCTTCCGGCGTTGGGTCGCGCGCCCTGCTCGAGAAGCTGATCCCGAACTGGCTGATAGGGGCGACCGGAAGCCTGCTGATCCTGTTCAGCGGCTTCTGCTTCGTGGCGGCCGTCTGGCGGCAGATGAGCCGCTTCGCCCCGCCGAAACCCGAAACGCGCCGGATACCGGCCTGGATGCTGATCGGGGTCAACGGTTTCCTCCTGCTCGTCAGCCTGGCCGCGCTCGTCGGGATATGGGTCCGTTGACGAGCGCGCAGGCGCTGTCGTTCGCGGTGATCGGCGGCACGGTCGCGGTCTTTGCCTGGGGCCGGTTCCGCTATGATCTCGTGGCCCTGACGGCGCTGCTCGTCGGGGTGGTGACGGGCGACGTGCCGGTGAAGCAGGCGTTCAGCGGCTTCACGAGCGACGTGGTGGTCATCATCGCCTGCGCGCTCGTCGTAAGCGCGGCGATCGCGCGATCGGGCGTGATCGAATGGGCGGTGGGCCCGGTCGTCGCGAGACTGAAAAGCGCCTCCTCGCAGGTGCCCGCGCTCGCCGGGGCGACCGCGCTGCTCTCGATGCTCACCAAGAATGTCGGCGCGCTGGCGATCCTGATGCCGGTGGCGCTGCGCGTGGGGCGGCAGACGGGGACGTCGCCCTCGTCCCTGCTCATGCCGATGTCGTTCCTTTCGCTGCTCGGGGGACTGGTGACGCTGGTCGGCACCTCCACCAACATCATCGCGAGCCAGATCCGCGAGGAAACGCTGGGCAAGCCGTTCGGGATGTATGATTTCGCGCCCGTCGGGCTGGTGCTGACCGCGCTCGGGCTGCTGTTCGTCAGCTTCGGCTGGCGCCTCCTGCCGCGTGATCGAAAGGGCCGCGCCGAGCTGGGCGAGGTCTCGGCCGCCGCCGCTTATTCCACGGAAGCCAAGATACCCTCCGAACTGCCGGACGGGATGCGGACGATCGCCGATCTCGACCTGGGCAAGGACGATGTCCGCCTGCGCGCAATCATCGGTGCGGATGGCAGGCGGCGCACGGCGCTGCCGGACGCGCCGCTGGCGCCGGGCGCGAGCCTGATCGTCGAGGGGGACGACGCCGCGCTCGACCGGATGTTCGCGCGCGGTCCGTTGCAATCGGAGCGCGAGCCCCATGCGATCGAGAAGGACGAGCCCAGGGAGGAGACACGCACGATAGAGGCGGTGGTGCAGCCGGATTCGGTGCTCATCGGCCAGTCCGCCGAACGGACGCGGTTGCAGGACAGCTATGGCGTCCAGCTTCTCGGCATCGGCCGGAACCGCGAACGGATCACCGAACGGCTGCGCGATGTGCGGCTGCGCGCGGGCGACATGCTCGTCCTGCGCGCGGGCGAGAAATCCCTGCCCGACATGATGTCCATGCTGGGCGTGCTGCCCCTGGCCGAACGCACCGTCCGGATGGGCGACAAGCGGCAACGCTTCCTTCCCATCCTGATCCTGGCGGCCGCCATGATCCTGGTGGCAGCGAAGATGGTGCCCGTGGCGAGCGCGTTCTTCGGCGCGGCGGTGCTGATGGTGGTAGTCGGCGCGCTGTCGATGCGCGAGGCCTATGGCGCGCTGGAGCCCGACGTGCTGGTACTGATCGGCGCGCTTACGCCGTTGAGCGAGGCGGTGCAGCATTCCGGTGGCACGGGGCTGATAGCGCATGCCCTTGCCGGCCTGCTGGCGGGCGTGCCCGCGCTGCTCGCGCTCGGCACGATCATGCTGGCGGCGATGGCCTGTTCGCCCTTCCTCCACAATGCGCCGACGGTGCTCGTGCTCGGCCCCATCGCGGTGGGCCTCGCCAACGGGCTGGGGCTCGGCGCCGACGCCTTCCTGATGGCGGTCGCGACCGGGGCGGGCTGCGACTTCCTCACGCCGATCGGGCATCAGTGCAACACGCTGGTCATGGGCCCGGGCGGCTATCGCTTCGGCGACTATTGGCGGCTGGGGCTGCCGCTCTCGCTGGTCGTGATCGTGGTGGGCACGCCGCTGATCGCCTGGGTGTGGCCGCTCGCGGCGGGGTGACCCGGCTTTGCCGGTTGTCCGCCGCTCAATCGGCGGTGGGCAAGGCGTATCGGCGGCAATGTTCGAGATAGCCCATTTCGTGGTTGCCGGAGAGATCGACTATGCCTTCCCACAGCCACGGCGGCGCATCGATCGCGGCGGCGCGCCGATCGCGCAGGGTTTCGCGCCATGACGCGCGAACGTCGCCGTCCATCTGGCGCGCGTGCGCCTTTCCGACGACATGGGCGAGATAGCGGGCGGCCTTCACCGCCTGCGCCCGCGTGAACTGCGCGACCTCCAGCTTGAGGTCCTGCGGCGCCAGCTCGCGGATGAAGACCGGCCGGCCCAGCAGCCGGGCGGCGATCATCCGGTCGCCGAGATTGGGCGAGAGCGCGCGCGCGCCGGCGACGACGCGCCGGGCCGGGTCCGCCGGCATCCGCGCGCCCCGCGCCACCGGCGCGGCCGGCGCGACCGCCTCCTTGATATCGACGATCGCATAGTCCGCGCGCCCTTTCGCGCCACGGATCTCGAGGATGGCGGCATAGCGCAGCAAGCCGAGCGAGCTGCACCCCTTCATCCAGTAGGCGGCATCGACCAGCCGCACCGCGCGGTCCTCGTCCCTGGGCTCGAGCGACAGGATGCGACGCTGCATGTCGGGATCGGCGAACAGGGCCTTCAGCGCGTCCCGCTCGCCCTCCCGCAGCGTCCAGAATTTCTTGCCGAGCGGTATGGTCGGATCGACCCCGTCGATCCGTTCCCGCGCGAGGTGACGCCAGCGCCTTCCGAGCGCGCGGCGCCTGATGGTGCGCACGGCATCGGGCTCGGGCCCGGCGTCATTGTTGGTCGGGTCGGCGAGCGCCTGCTCGTAACCGTCGATCATCTCCTCGACCATCCGCGCCGTCGTCACGCCGGGCAGGTCCGAGCCGCGCGCCGCCGTCGCGAGCGAGAGGCCGAGGCGGATCAGGTCGTGCGCGGGGTTGCCGATGACCGTCTGGTCGAGATCACGTATCTGGATCTCGACCCGTCCCTCCCCGTCCGACAGCGGCCCCAGATTGCCCAGATGGCAATCGCCGCAAATCCAGATCGCCGGCCCGTCCGGCACGCGGCCGGCGACCGGAGAGGCCGCCAGCCACTTGTAGAATTTGACGGTGTTGCCGCGAACATAGGCGTGCACCGATCGCGCCATCTTGAGTTCGCGCTTCGTCGTCAGGACCGATTGCCGTTCTTCGGGCGGCGGCGTCTTCATGATCGAACGATGCTCCTGATCGCGTACCGACACGGGCGCCGGAACCTTCCGGCCCGCCGCCGTCGAGTCGGCAGGTCGCGCAACGACGCGCGGCTATCCCTTCGGCAGCGCGCAGGGGACCAGATAATCCCCGTCCTGGTGCCAAGCCCGCCAAGCCCGCCATGCCCGCCCGCGGCGATGACGACATATTGCCGCCGGGCGCGTGGGACCGCCGCTGGCAGGCGGCTGCGCCAGTGCCCGGCGCACGCACCCTTCAGGCGGGGGCTTCAGTCCGCACGAACCAGTGTCGTCTCGGCGAGATGCTCGGCGATGAACCAGACCTGCGGCTCGTTCGTGCGGATGATGTTGCTGACGATCAGGTCGTTGGTCCCGTCGTCGCCGGCCTGATCGGAGGCGTCGGCGGCCTCGTGCGCCTGTTTCAGGATGATCTCATGGGCTTCCAGAAGGCGCGACAATTGCGTCGGCACATCCTCGCGTCCCTTCGGCGGCCGGGGAATCCTGGTCGCTTCGGCGACGTCCGGCGCCATGGCGATGCTGATCCCGCCGAGGGCCATGATCCGCTCCGCGATCAGGTCGACGAGCGCGGCCTGCTCCTCATAATGTTTGTCCAGCAGCAGATGGAGCTGGTAAAAGGTCGCGCCCGACATCTGCCAGTGATGCTTCTTGTAGAGATCGCGGATCGTCATCGTGTCCGCCAGAAGCTGGTTGAGCGCGGCCACGCTCTGCGTGCGCGCATTGTCCTCCAGGCCCAGCGGCAGGCGCTTCAGCGTTCCGAATGCCTGGATCTCGCGATATTCGACCTTGAACTGCGGCTGCGCCATATCCGGCTGGCGCGACTTGGAAGGCTTTCTGGCCACGGCAATGTCCCCTTTGCGGAAGCGGATGTGTGAGGCGGTGCGAGACTATGATCGGTGCGAACGCCGGTTCGTCCGTCGGGTTCCCGTCGCGCCCCCGTTCCTCGATCGCTGTCCCGGATCGCCGGACGAGCTATATCCCGGTGTCGTTCTACCGGCGCGGCAGGCTACGACGCGTTGGGGCCCGCGCCCACGATCGTGTTGACGGTCGCCGGATCGTCGCGAAGCTTCAGGTAGAGCGTGCCGCCCGCCGGATGGGGAACCTTGAGCGTGGTGCCGATATAGCCGTCGGGCACGTCGATCGACCGGGCAAAAAGGGCGTCGCTCGCGATCGACCGGATCAGATAGAGGTTGCCGCCGCTAAGCTCGCAGTCGGCCGCCATGCTGTCAGGACAGGTCAACTGGTGGAGCGCGGGCAGGCGCACGAGGGTGGCGAGAATCTGCCAGTCGCCGGCGACGTCCCCCTTGCGCACGCGGAAACGTAGCGGGCCGAAGATCGAGGGCGGCAAGGCCCGGGTGTCGAGCGTCGCCACGGCGACCTGCGCGTCCTGTAGCGCCAGGCCCTTGCCGGGCGACAGGGCGACCGGCGGCGCGTCCGGGGCGCCGGTCTCCTCGCCGGCCACCTCGATCGTCTCGTCCCCGGTCCACTTGCCGTTCGCCATCCGCAGCGAAAAGGCCAGGGTGGCGCCGGACGGCAGCTCGGCCGGATCGGTGAGACGGATGGCGACCGGCGCCGTCTCTGGCAGGGCGGTGACGGCGCGCGCGACGATCGAGACCTGCGGACGCGGGGAACCGACCGTGAACCTGATGCTGGCGGTGCGGCCGTCCTTGAAGGTGACGGTCGCCGTCTGGCTCCGCCCGGCGATGAACCCGCCCGCCGGGGCGTCGCCGCCGGCCGAGAGGTGCAGGGCGTCGCCTTTTCCGGTCCGCATCAGCTCGCCCGGCTGAAAGGTGACGCCGTCGGCCGACAGGCTGGCGATCTGATCGAGCCGCCTGCCCGTCAACAGGCCCGCCGAATCCCCCGCCCGGATATCGAAGGCGTCGAGGCGGCTCGCCTCGGCGAAAGCGCGCAGCGGCAGGGCGGCGGGGTCCTTCGATCCCGCCTGCCCGACGAGGAGCGTCATGTCGCCCGCGGCCACGTCCGCGAGCGGGAGGATCAGCGACAGCCGGTCCGGCGCCGTGGCCTTCCATTCCACCGGCCGGGTCTCCCCCGAGGGCAGGCGCAACGCGACGCTCTCGACGCAGGCGGCGGCGCCTCCCGTCAGATCGAGAGGGTCGGCGCGGCCGGCGACGAGCGCGCGCCGGTCCTCCCCGTCGACATGCCACTGGCCCGCGCCGGCCATCTGCAACTGCACCTGTGGCCCCTCATAGGGCTCGAATCCCCAGCGGCCGCGCAGGGTGCCGCTCGCCGCCGGACCGGCGCCGGCCAGCTTCGCGCCGAGGCCGTGGACGAGGAAGCCGCCTCGCTCCACGTCCGGGGTGGCCGGCGCGTCGACGGTGCCGCCCCGGCCCGTGCGCACCCTGAACGCCACGTCGTGCAGATAGCCGGTGGAGAAGACGAGCGGCGCCCCGCTCACCGGGATGAGGACATCGGCCGCGCCGGCGCAGACCGGCATGGCCCTGGCGAGCCGCAGCGGAGGCATCCTCGCGGGCGCGATCGCCGGCAGCGTCGTCACCAGCACCGACTTGGGATTGTGGAAGGAGGGCGCGGCATTGAGGATGAGCGCGATGCGATCGCCATGCTCGGTCTTGAGAGCGGGGATATATTGATATTTCGCCGTGTGGATCGAGCCGAAGATGCCGATGATGTCGCGGATCGCGCCGATATAGGGGCTGTAATAACCCAGCCCGCCCTGCGGCGTGGCGCTGAGCTGAAGGGCGAGATCCGCCCCCGGCCCGGTCAGCGTGTCGCTGATCGCGTTGCTGTGGCCGTCGTTGAGCACGAGGGCGTCCTGATTCTGCATCAGGCAGGCCGCTTGCAGATCCGGCATCCTCGTCAGGCAATCCGGGTTGAGCTTGATCGCCAGGCTTTCGGCAAGCTGGGGCGTGATCCGCGCCGTCCGGGCGGGATCGGCGGGATCGGTGGTCTGGATGGCCGCGAGAAAGGCGTCCAGCCGCGATCGGTCGAGCGACGCCTGGTTAAGCTCCTGCGATGCGCGGACGAACGCCCCCGGACGGCCCCGGACGGCGCTCCTGAGCGTCGAGAAATCCCCGCCCGTCTGCGGCGCGAGGAACAGCACGACCTGCCGCGCCCCGGCCGGCACGGCGAGATCCAGCCCCTTGCGTCCCTTGCGGGTCCAGGTTTCGGCCTGATAGAACCATTTTTCCGGTGGCGGATTGGTTGCCCCGCGCAGGAAGGCGGCGACGAGCAGGTAACGCGCCGACTGGTCGGCCGGCAGGTCCGCCATGATCGACAGGCGGTCTCCCTCCGCGAGGTTCGGGACCTGGGCGATCGGCAGCGTGACGCCGCCATGGGTGACGTCCACCCGCAGCACCGGCCCCGCGAGATCGAAGGGCGCGGGATCGGCCGCCGCCGGCAGCGGCGCCAGCGCGCCCAGCAGGAGCGAGCCGAGGATCCATCGTCTTTGCATCATTTTCCACCGCGCAGGATAGGTCGCCCTTCCATGACCTTGCATGAACGAGCAGGCAATCGCCGATGGAGCGAGGTTCCGCCGCGCGCCTTCGATTTCGCGGAATGCGCGGCCTCATCCATGGCGTCGCGGCGAGGTGTCGGCGGCGATCCGCACGACCGCCATTCTAGTCCGCGACGCCCGACGTCGCGGCGCCGGCTGGCGGTGGCTCCGCCCCGAACACGCTGCGGCCGCCATAGCTGTGGCTGGCCGCGCGCTCCCGGGCGATCAGCGCCTCGACCGACGGGCCGGAAGCATCGCGCTCCAGCCGGCGCGCCTGCGCGTCCAGCCGCTTGATCGCCGCCAGCTCCTCCGCCTGCCCGAGCTTCGCTTTCAGGATCGCGCCTTTCATCACCGCGATGGTGCGGTCATAGACCTTGATCGGCACGGGATAGGGATAGCGATCCTTGCCGCCATGCGCGAGCGAGAAGCGGGCCGGATCGCTGAACCGGCAGGGCGCGCCATGGACCACCTCCGCCACCATCGCGAGCGCGCGCACGGTGCGCGCGCCGACGCCCGGCACCAGCAGCAGCTCGGCGAAATCCTCCGGCCCGCGATCCGCGGCGGCGGCGAGATTGCCGTGCAGCCGCCGGGCGACGATGTCCTGCGCGCGCACGTCATGGTGGCCGGGCATCGCCAGATGGGGAAGCGTCGCCTGCGCCGGTGGCGGGACGGCGGCCTTCCCCTGTCCTTCCAGCAGGGCCAGCTCGCGCAGGATGCGGTCGGGGCCGAGGCTGCCGAGAACATCGAGCTGGCGCCGCCGCGACGTTTCCGCGCGCCGGTCGGTGAGATTGACGATGATGCCCTGTTCGCGCCCGTCGATTGCGGCATGCGGCGCGTCGACGAAGCTGGTGATGCCTTCCGAAAGCCAGTGATAGCGCCGCGCCTGCCGCCGGTCCCCGTTCATGCCCTGCTGGATCACGACCCAGCGGCCGTCGTCGGTGACGATGAAGCCGTGAAGATAGAGATCGAAGCCGTCCTGAACGGCGGCGCTGTCGACCTTGGCGACCAGCCGGCTCAGCCGGCCGAGCGCCATGCCGTCGATACCGACCCGCTCGCCGATCGTGGCCAGTTCCTCGGGCGTGCGGCGCGAATGGCGGCCGCGCCCGCCGCAGACATGGAGGCCCAGCTCGCCGCCAAGGGGCGCGAGGCCGCGCTTGAGCGCGCCCAGCACGCTCGTCGTGATGCCGGAGGAATGCCAGTCCATGCCCATCACCGCGCCGAAGGACTGGAACCAGAAAGGATGCGCGAGGCGCCGCAGCAACTCGTCGCGGCCATATTCGTGGACGATGGCCTGCGCGATCACCGCGCCGAGCTTCGTCATGCGCTCGCCGAGCCAGACCGGCACGCGCCCGCCATGCAGCGGCAGATCGGCGCTGCCGGCCCGCTTCGCCATCAGCGGCGAATCCCGTTCAAGGGAGGGAAGGAACGCGACGTCATCATGCGGACGGCGTAGCAGATCGGGAACGAATGGAGAACCCTTGAGGATGCCGGCCACGGCTGGCGACAGGGGATTTTCCACGTCCGCCCGCGCCGACGACGGGCGAGGGGACTTTGCGGGCGAAAGCTTCTGGGCTAGTCGGCCGGCATGTCGAGGCGGGGCACGCGCAGGGCGGTGAATCGACGCCGCAAGCGACCGGCCCGCGGACAACAAGGCTCCGGTCGCGTCGCGCTGGCGGGCCTTCTTCTCATGGGGGCCATGATCCTCGCCGCGATCCATCCCGATATCATGAGGCGGGGCTGGGCGTTCCTGATGGCGCCGAACCCCGCATCCTTCACCGGATCCACGATGGAGGAGGCCCGTGCCGCGAACGCCGCCATACCCTTTGCCGAGGGCAGGCCCGCGCCCGCGAAGCCCTTCGTCTTTCACGGCACGCCGGCCGCGAGGGAGCAGGCGGCGCAATGCCTGGCGACGGCGGCTCTCTATGAGGCGGGGGACGATCCGCGCGGGCAGCGGGCCGTCATGCAGGTCGTGCTGAACCGCGTCCGCCGGCCGGCATTTCCGAAAACGATCTGCGGCGTCGTCTATCAGGGCGCGGCGCGGACCACGGGCTGCCAGTTCTCCTTCACCTGCGACGGTTCGATGCACCGGCGGCCGGAACGATCCGGCTGGGCCGCGGCCCGGAAGAACGCCAGACAGGCCCTTGCCGGCTATGTCTTTCGCCCGGTCGGAACGGCCACCCACTATCATGCCGACTGGATCGTCCCTTACTGGATCGGTTCGCTCGACAAGATCGCCAAGGTCCGCACGCACATATTCTACCGGGAACGGCGGACGGCCGGACCATCCTGACGAACCGGGGGCCGGGATGCGGGGACCGGATCAGTCCATGCCGTTCCAGCAGACGCGGGTGACGCCCGGCAGGTCGAGCAGGCGCCGGATCACCTCGCGCGGCTCGCCGGCGCCGGCCGGGGCTTTCCAGCGCAAGTCATAGGTCAGCTCGGACGATCCGCGCTCGCGATCATAATGGCCGGTGACGAAGCTGGCGTGAATTTCCGCCCCGGCGAGGATCGACAGGAGATCCCGCTCGAAAGCCGCCTCCGCCGCCGCATGGATGACAAGCAGGGTTTTCCGCTCGCGCGTGATCGCCAGATCGAACCGCTTCATGACGTCGAGGACAAGCCACGCGAGGACGGTCGCGGCGACACCGAGCCACAACTGGCCGCCGCCGAAGCAGAGGCCGATCACCGTCACCAGCCACAGGGTCGCGGCGGTGGTCACGCCGCTGACGATGTCGCCCTTGCGCAGGATCGCCCCCGCCCCGATGAACCCCATGCCGGACAGGATGCCGAGCGGCAGGCGCATGATGTCCATCACCGAGAAATAATCGGGTCCCTTCCCCGCGACCGGCAGCAGCAGGTTCATCTGGATCATGGAGACGGATGCGGCGAGGCATACGAGCGTGGTGGTGCGCAGGCCCGCGGCATGGCCGCGCTCGCCGCGATTGATTCCGATCAGAAGGCCGGCAACGAGCGTCAGCAACACGCGAAGCGCGAGATCGGGCAGGCCGGGATGAAGAGGCATGCCGGCAGACTGGAGGAGCGACATCGATATCACAAGCGTCTCCCTGCCTTTGCGCCGGCGGCCCGGTGACGGGTGGCGCGGAGCATCTTCCTCCCGGATCGATCGCGACGGCGCAACGCTTCGCCGTCATGCGAGTTTGATCGTTTCGGAGGATCAACAGGACCCATGCGCATCCGGGATGAAATCTTCGCGGCACCTCTCCCGATGTCGCGATCCGGCTTGCCGGTGGCGCGCGGAACAGGCGGCGTGGCGGGATCGATGCCGTGGCGGATGTGATCGGCTGTCCGGATTGCGGGACGCGCCAATCGCTTCCCGCGCCGTCCGGCCATAGCGTGATCCGTTGCGTGGCGTGCGCCGGGACGCTGGAGCGCACCCATGGCCGTAGCGTCACCGCCGCGCTCGCCTGCGCGGGCGCGACGCTGCTGCTGCTGATCCCGGCCAATCTCATGCTGTTCCTGCGCACCGATGCGCTCGGCGTGTCGCGCGCCAGCCGGCTCGGCTCGGCGTCGTCGCTCATGCTGGCGGAGGGGTGGCCGTGGCTGGCGGCGGTGGTCCTGCTGTTCGTGGTGGTGTTTCCGCTGGTGCGCTTCGGCCTCCTGACGGTCGTGCTGGGCGCGGTGGAGCTGGGGCGGGCGCCGCGCTGGACGGGGCCGGCATTCCGCTGGGCCAACCGGATGCAGACCTGGGCCATGCCGGACGTGTTTCTGCTGGGCCTCGCGGTCGCCTATGCGCGGCTGGCGGATTCGATCGCGGTGAAGCTCGGGCCGGGCGCCCTGACCTTCATCGCCGCCGGCGTGCTCTCGCTCGTCGTCCGCGCGACGGTGGACAAGGCGGCGGTGTGGGAGCGGATCGCGCCCGATGTCGAGCCGGCCGATCCGCGCCACGCCGTCGAATGCACCGATTGCGACCTGCTGGTCTCGCCGGAGCGCATCGGGCGGGGATGTCCGCGCTGCGGCGCGGCCGTCCGGCGCCGCAAGCCGCAGAGCATCAGCCGGACGGTGGCGCTGACATTCGCCGCGCTGCTGCTCTACATTCCGGCCAATATCTATCCGCTGGCGACGCTGCCGATCAACTACCGGCCGACCACCTATACCGTGCTGGAGGGGGTGATCGATCTGGCGAAGGCCCATTTGTGGGATCTCGCCCTCCTCGTCTTCTGCGCGAGCTTCCTGATCCCGTTCCTCAAGCTCGTCGGGCTTGGCTGGTGCGTCGCCTCCGTGCTCCGGCGCTCGAACCGCCGCCTCGTCGCCAAGACGCGCGTCTACCGGGTGGTCGAGGAGATCGGCCGCTGGTCGATGGTGGACCCGTTCGTGATCGGCGCGTTCGTGCCGGTGATGAATTACAACGCGCTGATCTATGGCCGCGCCGAAGCCGCCGCCGTCCCATTCACCTTCGTTGTCGTGCTGACCATCATCAGCGCCAAGACGTTCGATCCCCGTCTGATGTGGGACGCCGCCAGGAGGGCCGCTTGAGCGATACGCATGCGCCGGACCAGCCGCTGCCCGAAGCCCGCGGCATTTCCACCCGCTGGCCGGGACTGGTATGGGCGATCCCGCTCGCCGCGCTCATCATCGTCGCCTATCTGGGCGTGCGCGCGCTCACCCGGCGCGGGATCGAGGCCGTCGTCACCTTCAGCTATGCCGAGGGGATAACGCCGGGCAACACCAAGGTGCTGGTGAACGGCGTCGAGGCCGGGCACGTCTCGAAGGTTCGCGTCTCCCGCGACGCGCGCAAGGTGGACGTGACATTGTCCCTCGATCCGCGCGAGAAATCGGCCCTCAACAGCAACACGCAATTCTGGCTGATCGGCGAGAATCCGACGATCACCGATATCCAGTCGATCCGGGCCGCGATCGCGGGCGTCATCGTCGCGATGGCGCCGGGCACGGGCGGCCGGCCGACCCGCACCTTCACCGGCCTCGATTCACCGCCGATCATTTCGCCGGGCACGAAGGGCACGGCCTATGTCCTGGAAGCATCGAAGCTCGGCTCGCTCCAGCCGGGCGCCGCGATCATCTATCGCGGCCTGGCCATCGGCAAGATCATGCGGACGGACATGACGGGCCTCGGCCGGTTCCGCATGAAGGCGTTCGTCTATGCGCCCTATGATCAGCTCGTGCGGCAAGGCGCGGAGTTCTGGACGGGCAGTCCGCTCAAATTCTCCCTGACCGGCGGGAGCCTGTCGGCCGGCCTGTCGTCCCCCGCGAGCGTGCTCCAGGGCTCGGTGCAGTTCGAGCTGCCCGACACCGCGCGCGCGGCGCCCCGGGCGCCTGCCGGCAGCGCCTTCCCGCTTTACGACGATCAGATAAAGGCGCAGCAGGGCCCCACCGGGCCGGAGGTGCCGTATCGCCTCGTGCTGACCGGCGCGGGCGGCGATCTGCCGGCGGATTCCGGCATCACGCTGCTCGGCTATACGGTGGGCCGCGTGCGTTCCTCTCGGATGGTCTTCGCGCCCGGCGGCCGGCCCTATACGGACGCGACGATCGCGATCTTCCCGCAGCGGCTCGACGTCGACCTGCCGGCCGGGGCCGGCCCCGCCGAATGGCGCGAGGCGAGCGACCGGGCGGTGAACCGGCTGCTGGCGCAGGGCTACCGCGCGCGTCTGAGCCAGTCGCCGCCTTTCGTCGGCGCGCATGTGATCGTGCTCGCGGCCGACAAGGAGGCGGGACCGGCACGGCTCGGGCCGGGCGCGGCCTATCCGACCATCCCGGTGGCGGGCGGCGGCGCCGGCGCGGACGATCTGATGGAGAAAGCCGATCAGATACTGACCCGGGTGAACGGGATGCCGCTGGCCGAGATCGGCGAGAATGTCCGGCGCCTGACCGGCAATCTCGCCGCCATCAGCGGATCGCCGCAGGTGCGCGACAGCATCGCGCATCTCGACGGGACGCTGCTCCAGCTCGATCAGATCATGGCGCAGGTGAAGCCGCGGATCGGCCCGCTGATGGCGAGGCTCAACCAGACCGCGGACGAGCTGCGCGGCACTGCCGCCGCCGCGCGCGCCATGCTGTCGGGCGAGGGGGCGGCGCAGGATCGCAGCGTCCCCGACGCCATCCAGCAGCTCGACGAGGCGGCGCGCTCGATCCGCTCCCTGACCGATTATCTCGGCCGGCATCCCGAAGCGCTGATCCGCGGCAAGGCCAGGGAGAAGAAATGATGCGCGTCGCCTCTTGCCTGTCGGCCCTGCCCCTCGCGCTCGCGCTCGCCGGGTGCGGCAGCAGCCCGCCCACCCGCATCCTGACGCTCGACGCCGTGGCGCCGCCAGCGGCCGCGATCCGGGCGGACTATCGCGGGCCGCCCGTCGCGATCCCGGCCGTCCACGTGCCGGCCGCCCTCGACCGGGCGGAATATGTGAGCCGGATCACGGCGGGCGAGGCCGGGATCGACGATTTCGCCCGCTGGGCGGCCCCGCTCGGCCTGTTGGCGCGAGACGCCCTGGTGCGGGACCTGACCGCGCGGCTGCCCGCGGGTGCCGTCCTGCCGCCGGGCGGCACCGAAGGCGCCGGGGCCGTGCTGACGTTCGACGTCACAATCCTCTCCCTCGACGCGGGGCCGGGAGGCGCGACGCTACAGGCGGCCTATCGGATCGTGCCGGGCGGCGTGGTGAGGCAGGTCTCCCTGCAAGCGCCGACGTCCGGCATCGGGCCGGTGCCGGGCGCCCAGGCATTCGGTGTCCTGATCGGCGAACTGGCCGACCGGATCGTCGCGGACCTGCCGCGCGCCCGGTCTCCGGCTCCGCTGCCGTGAATACCGCCGCCATCCGGCTGACAGATTTTTGGCTCGTCATGTCGAAACCTTCCATCCCGTTGGACAGCATTTCCGGGTTCGCGCGTTGATGCCGGACAGTCCCCTGATGTTTGTCCAAGGAGAGGCCCGATGGCTCAATCCGATATCGAAACCGACGAAACCACGCGCCTGATCGCCTCCAACAAGGTCGAGGGCACCACCGTTTACAACCAGCAGGGCGAGAAGCTCGGATCGGTCCACAACTTCATGGTGGACAAGCGTTCCGGCAAGGTGGAGTACGCCGTGCTGACCTTCGGCGGCCTCTTCGGCCTCGGCGGCGATTATTATCCGCTGCCGTGGGACATGCTGAACTACGACACCAGCCAGGGCGGATATGTCGTCAACCTCGACAAGTCGGCTCTTGAAAAGGCGCCTCGCTACAGTGGCGGCAGCGAGCCGACGTTCGATCGCAATTACGGTCGCGAGGTCTACGGCTACTATGGCGTGAACTATCCCTATTGAAGCAAGCTGAAAGGGAGCGCGGCGCCAGCCCCGCTCCCTTTCCTTCATCGGCCGGCGCCCCGCACGCGATCGTAAGCCGCTCAGGCCCAGCCGCCGCCAAGCGCCAGAAAAACCGCGATCTGATCGCTGTTCACATCCGCTTCCGCCTGGGCGGCCGCCTGCTCCGCGGCCGTCAGGGCGCGTTCGGCGTCGAGCGCCGCGAGGCCCCCGATCCTGCCTCCCCGCCGAAGCTCCCGGGTCTGCCGGGCCACGCGCGCCGCCTGATCCCGCGCGGCGCGCAGCCCGGCGAGGCGGTCGAGATCGGCGGCGTAATTGTCGAGCGCGGTTTCCACCTCGCGCAGCGCGGTCAGCACGGTTCCGTCGAACGCGGCGAGGCTCGCGCGGCTCTGCGCCTCCGCCTGGGCGATGCGGGCTCGCGTCGTGCCGCGCCGCAGGTTCCACGAGATCATCGGGCCGACGCCGAAGCGGTTTGTGAGGGGCGAAAGCAGGTCGGCGCCCGCGCCGGTCGAGCCGATCGACGCGCCCAGCCTGATATCGGGATAGAGCGCGGCGGTGGCGACGCCGATCCTGGCCGTCGCGGCCGCCAGCCGCCGCTCGGCGGCGCGCACGTCCGGGCGGCGCTTCAGCATGGTTTGTCCATCGCCCACCGGCAGCAAGGCGCGGAGCTTCAGCGGGCTGCGGCAGTCCAGCAGCTTGCGGTCGAACCGCGCCGGCGGCAGCCCCATCAGGGTCGCGAGCCGGTAGGCGCCGTTGCGTTGCCGCGCCTCGAGTTGCGGCAGGCGTGATCGCGTGCTTTCGAGCGCGCCTTGCTGGCGCTCCTGCTCATAGCGTGGCGAACGGCCATGCGCGATCAGGATGCGGGTGAGGCGCAGATCCTCCTCCTGCACGGCGATGACCCGGCGCAGGACATCCGCCTGATATCCGGCGTTGCAGACGTCGGCATAGGCCCGCGTGGTCTCGGCGGTGACGTTGACGCGGGCGAGATCGCGGGCCGCTATCGCCGCCTCGCTGTCCGCCCCGGCCGCCTCGATGCCCCGGCGAATGCCGCCGAACAGGTCGAGATCGTAGCTGATCGAGATGCCGGCATTGTAGATCTGGTGCTCGGGCGGCCGCACGTGCTGCATCACCGCCTCGGCGGAGGGCTGGGCCCAGCTCGTCTCGACGTCGGCGAGGCCGTCGACCTGTCGCCCGGTCCGCGCCTCCACGAGCAGGGCGTCGCTGCGCTCCAGATTGGCCTCGGCGATCCGCAGGTCGGTATTGGCGGCCAGCGCGCGTTCGATGAGGCCGTCGAGCACCGGATCGTCGAACAGCTTCCACCAATGATCGGGCGGGGGCTCCACGCTCGTCGCGGCGCCGCCCGAAAGGAACGCGCCTTGCGCCGGGGGCGCGTTCACCACCGCTTCCCCCGGCAGGCGATAATCGGGGCCGGCCGCCGCGCACCCCGCGACCGCCGCCGCCATCGCCATGGCGAGGATCGCGCGCGCGCCTACCATGGCAGGCTCCGGTGGACCGGCGGATCGCCCGCTCGCGGATGGATCACGATGGTCGCCGTCTGTCCCGGCACGAGGCGGACGCCGGGCGGCACGCTGTCGATCATGATCCGCACCGGTATCCGCTGGGCGAGGCGGACCCAGGTGAAGGAGGGATTGACGTTGGCGAGCTGCGCGTCGCCACCCGCGCGCTCGCGATCCTCGACGCCGGCGGCGATGCTGTCGACATGGCCGCGGATCTCGTCCGCGATGCCCATGAGATAGACGCTGGCCGGATCGCCGACATGCACCGCCGGCAGCTTGGTCTCCTCGAAATAACCCTCGACCCGGAGCGAACGGCCGTAGACCAACGCGACCGCCGGCTTGCCGGCGTTGAGATAGACGCCGGGCTGAAGCGTCACGTTGGTGACGGTGCCGTCGACGGGCGCGCGCACCAGCGTCCGTTCCAGATTGAACCGAGCGAGATTGCGCGCCGCGATCGCGAGCTGGAGCGCCGACTGCAATTCGCCGACGCGGGCGCGGCCCTGCTCGATCGCTTCCGCCGCGACGACGTCGGGCATCGCGCGGTTCCGCCGGTCCTCGCGGATCGTCTGGGCGAGCGCCACGCGCTGGTTGGCGACATTGGCCTCGGCCTGGTCCAGCGCGAGCCGGTAGCGCGGGCGGTCGATCACCAGCAGCACCTGCCCCTTGCGGACGGCCTGATTGTCGCGGATGCGCACCTCGGTGATCAGGCCGCCGACATCGGCGGCGACCGGCACGAGATCGGCGCGCACCTTGCCGTCGCGGGTCAGCGGCTCGACCTGATAGCGGATCCAGAGCGCGTAGATCGCCGCCAGGACGACGCCGATCACGATGAGCGTCACGAGCGGGCGGAGAAGATTACGGGCGCGGAGCATGTCAGGAGGCCATCCAGCGGGGAAGGAAATCGTCGGCGAGGACGGCGAGCCCCCACCAAAGCGAGGCGAACAGCGCGAGTTCGAGCAGGCCCGGATGCCAGAGCAGATGACGCAGCGGCAGGCGCTGGAGCAGGTTGCGCAGCAGATAGGCGAGGATGCCGGCGATCACCGCCCAGACGAGCGCCGCCGGCATGTAGATGCCGAAGATGTGGAGTTCCTCGATCACCGATGCCGCTCCGCGTCGAACGGTCCGGCGGCGGGGAAGAGATTGCAGCGCATGCCGACAAGGGCGAGCAGCGGCTGGTCATGCGCTTCCCGGCCGGGAAGCGCGAGCATCGCGGCGATGGCCGCGTCGACGGCGTCGAGCAGCGACCGGCCCGGCGGTTTCGCTTCGCCCGTCCGCTGGCGTTCCCGGAACAGCGCCGACACCTCGAAAAGCACCGCGCCCAGCGCCCGCCGGGTATCATGGGGCACGGCGGCCAGCGCGCGCCGGATCGGAATCACATTCCTGCCGATCCGCAGGTCGGCGAGCCCGTCGGCGGCGTGAAGCGCGTCGCCCGGCCCGGCAACGGCCATGCGGGCGGCGATCTGGCCGAGCCGGTCGACCGCCTGCCCGGTCCAGCGCGCGCGCTCGAAGGGTGCCCGGATATTCGCCAGCCGCGCCAGATCCTCCCAATTGCTCCGGACGATGCGCCGCGCCGTCCACAGCATATTGGCCGATCGGAACATCCTGGTGACGACGAGGGTGGTCAGGATGCCGCCGACCTGCGCCAGCCCCGTGTTGAGGAAGGTCGCGAAATCCGCCTGGAAGCGGGCGAGGAAGCCCATCGCCACGATGAAGCAGGAAAACATCGGCAGCGCCTCGTGCGATCGCCGCGGATCGGCCTGGATATAGCCCATCCAAAGCAAGGCAGGCGCCAGCGTGACGACGAGCATCCCATAGCCGTCGACGCGCGGCAGGATGACGAACAGGTAGAGCGCCGCGATCGGGAAGGTCTTGAGCGTCGCCAGGAGATAGCGGCCGATCACCGGCGCCGGGTCGTCCTGCGCCGCGAACGAGCAGGTGATGAGCGCGGCGAAGGCCGCCGTCGCGGAGCCGCTGGGCCAGGCGAGCAGTATCCACACCGCGCAATAGAGGATGATCGCGCTCGCCGTGGCGAAGCCGGCCAGCGCCGCGAGGCCATGGTCGCGGGCGAGCGGGAAGGCCCTGCCGTCGATCCCGGGATCGACGGCGGCGGCCATGGGGGCGGGCTCCCCCGGGTGCGTGTCGATCCGGCGCACCAGCATCCGGCTCTCGTGATGCGCCTCGATGAACTCGGCCATGCGCGCGCAGGCGCTCATCGTGAGGAGCGCCCGCCAGTCCATCGCCTGTCCGCTGTCGGACGCCAAGGCCCGGCAGCGTTCGACGAGCGCGCGCTCGGCGCGGCCCGGCGTGTCGATCGGGCTCGCCAGCCATGCGGCGACGTCGTCGACCAGCGCGGCCAGCGGCGGCTCCAGCGGCCCGAAGGCGCGCAGCAGGTCCAGCCGGTTGGCTGCCGCCGACGCCAGCGGCAGGATCGTCGCGAGCCGCTCCTGAAGGTTCAGCACGAGGCGGCCGGTGGCGGCGGCCGAACGCTGATCGAACGGCAGGTGGATCGCGATCATGCCGAGTTCGGTGACGTCGGCCGCCAGCCTGCGCCGATGCTCGTCTTCGAGCGGCGTGTGCCGGCTGCCCAGCGCTTCGGCGGTCCAGCGGGACGCATGCGCCAGAAACGCTTCGGCCCGATCGCGGATGACGGGGATCGCGCTCCACGGCTGAAGCACCGCATGCGCGATCGACACGCACACGATCGCCACCGTCATCTCCTCGACGCGCGAGATGGTGGTGGTGAAGATGTCGGCCGGATCGTCGAGATAGGGAAAGCTGATCACCGCCGAGCTGAACGCCGCCATCTGGAACAGGAAGGCGCGGGGCGTGCGATCGAGCACCGCGAAATAGATGCAGAAGCCCGTCCACGACGCGAGGCAGAGCACCAGCAGGGCCGGGGAGTTCTGGAGATTGGGGACCAGCGCGATCGTCACCACCGCGCCGCAGAGGATGCCGCCCAGCCGGTAGAATATCTTCGGCCGGAACGCGCCCGACATGGGCTGGGCGGTGACGTAGACGGTCAGCAGCGCCCACCACGGGCGCGGCAGGCTCGCGGCGAAGGCGATGCCGAGCGTGGCGGCGGCCGCCACGAAGCTGCTGAACGAGAATAGGAATTTCCGGGGATCGATCGAAAGGGGCGGCTGCGGCGTGCGCGCGGTCAGGGCTGCTGTCATCATGGAAGGAAGGCGACCGTGAGGAAAGGAGGGCGACTGAAGACGATCCGCACGATCGCATGTTGTCTTGTAGGTTTGCCCGGTCGGGCACGGTCTCTCTGCCCGAACCTGATCGCCCGCTGAAGATCAAAATATTGATGTCATGCTTCAAATTTATTGGAGCATGGACGGTCGCCGCGGGATTGATTGATGCCTATTGGCCGGAAAGGGTCGCCGGCCGATCAGCCGCTCCGGAAAGAGCCACATTTTTCAATGTCATCGTATCCCGTCCATCGAGCGTGATCACGAGATCGGACCCGCTTTGATTGAAGGATGCTCCGCGTTCCGGTTGCGGGCATGGCGGCCCGGCACGCCGCCGGTCAGTCGACGCCGGGCGTCGCCGACGCGTTGGAGCCGTCCGAGGCGTTCGCGGGGGGCGCGGGGGACGCGGCATCGTCCCGGGGCAGCCGCGCGGTCATGCCGGTCGCCGCCGCGTCGTCGAGCACCTGCGCATCGCGGGACAGCGGCGCCTCGGGCGGCGGCGCGACGACCTTGGCTTCCGTCGTCTGGTTCGACGCCGGCGGGGGAGGGGCCTCCTGCGTGACGTTCAGATCGGGCGCCTCCGCCTCCCCGGTCGCGTTCTCCGCCGCGTTGTCGGCGGCATTGTCCGATCCGCGTCCCGAGCAACCGGCCAGCGCGAGCCCGGCCGCCGCCACCACGATGATTGTCCGCTTCATTCCTGTCTTCCCATCCATGATTCCCGCCCGGCCCCGTCAGCGCGCGGCCGTCGCCGTCGTGCTGCGTCCATGCGCCTCGATCCGCGACGCCAATATGGTGTCCCAGCCATAGGGATCGGCGCGGAAGCTGATCTGCCCGTCCGGATTCGCGAAGGCCGTCCAGTAAAGCAGATAGACCGTGACCGGCTTCTGTAGCTGGACACGGCGCGTGTCGCCCTTGTCGATCGCCGCCTGCACCGCGCCGTCGGGCCATGCCGGATCGCCCTTCAGCAGCAGGTTGGCGAGATCGAGCGGCTTTTCGAGGCGCACGCATCCGTGGCTCGCCAGCCGGCTGTAACGATCGAACGTCGCGCGCGTCGGGGTATCGTGCAGATAGACCGAGAAGGCGTTGTCGAAATCGAACTTCAGGCGCCCGAGCGCGCTCTGCGGGCCGGCCGCCTGCTGGAGCCTGCTGCCGCCGTCCGCCAGCGAGATGACCTTGAAGCCGTTGCGCTTCAGGTAGCCGGGCTTCGCCCGCTCCTTCGGCCACAATTCGCGCGTCGCGATCGAGCTGGGGACGTTCCAGGGGGGATTGATGACGATGCTGTGGATCTGCGACTGGAGCATCGGCGTCTCGTCGCCCGGCCTCCCCGTCACCGCGCGCATCGAGGCGACCGGCCTGTCCCCGTCGAACAGGGTGAGCACGGCGGCGGCGATGTTCACCTGCACCCGGTCCTTCGCGAGATCGCGCGGCAGCCAGCGCCACCGCTCCATGTTCGCCATGATCTGGTTGATGCGCGCGCCCACGGGCACGTTGAGCGCGGCCACCGTCTGGGCCGAGACGATGCCGCTCGGGTTCAACCCGTAGCGCCGCTGCGCCCGGCGCACCGCCTCCAGCAGGTCGTTGTCGAATGTGTCGCTTTTGGTGGAGAGCGCGCTGTCCTCGATCGCCAGCCGCTTGCGCAGCGCGATCACCCGCTCGCCATGTGACCCGACGGTGAGGTCCGGGCCCGAGGGGAAGGACGGCCAGCCCCCCGCCTTGCGGATCGCGCGATAGGTGGCGAGCCCCTTGCGAAGGCCGTCATAGCCGACAAAGAGCGGCGGCAGCGATGCGATCCATGCCGGGAGCCGATCCTGTTCAACCGCCGTCTGGAAGGAAGGCCAGGGATCATAAGGCGCGGGCCTCAGTCCCCAATCCTTGAGGAAATCGCTGTCGTCGAGGCGGCCCGAATGCACCGCGCGCGCATAATCGAGGCTGGCCGCGACCAGCTCCGCGTCGGCGGCGGCCTGTCCGCTGGCCGGCGCCTGACCGGCCACGGGCGGCGCCGTCGGGGGCTGGGGCAATCCCTGCGCTCCCATGCCCGCGAGCATGGCCTCGAGCTGGGCGCGCTGGGCTGACGTCAGCCGGGGAATGGCGCGGGGGGCGGGCTGCACGACGGGCGGCGTGGGCGTGGGCGCGCTCGCGGGCGGCGGCGCGGCGGGCGCCTGAAGGACGGGGGGCGTTGCCGACGGGGCTGGAACGGCGCAAACTGCGGCGGCACCGATCAGAAACGCAGGGACAACATATTTCCGGAAACCAGAATCACAACGCCTTACCGCCATCACCGTCCCTTTTCGCGCATGATCCGCTCGTCGATCATGTAGCACTCCCCGCCGTGATGCGTTGCGGGAGAGACGGTGGCAAGAGGCAGCTTCTATCCGTTAGCGCCCCGGTTTGGATTCCGGCCGGGAAAACCACTGATCCCTAGGCCGTCATGCCGGCGCAGGCCGTCATCCGTGTCTCCCTCGACGAGCGACGCGCCGGACGAAAAGAGACACGGACCCCGGCCTGCGCCGGGGTGACGGCCACGGGATCGGCAGGGACGGCCTCAGGCGGCGGCCTGCATCGCCGCGAGCTTGATCTGCACCAGCATCGACAGCTCGTCATAGACGACCCATTCGTCGACGATCTTGCCGTCCTTCACGTGGAAGTGGGTGACGCCCATCACGAACAATTTGTGCCCCGTCGGCGCGCCGAGCGCGCCATAGCCCATATGGTGGCCGTCCAGCGTCCAGCGCAGCGCATATTTGACGCCGCCTTCCTCGCTCTCGTTCGAGCAGATATGCTGCGGCACGAAGGCGCAATCCGGCATCAGCGCGACGAGGCGCATGGTCTGCTGGAGCACCGCCGCCACGCCGTAGAGCTCGCGCATCAGCGGGCCGTGCCACTGGCAGTTCGGCGCGTAGATCTCCTGAATCTTGCCGAACATGCGCTTGTTGTAGATGTGGTGCAGCCAGCGCAGCAGCTCGGCCTCGCCGTCATTGTGCGCGACCGAGACGTCGGCCTCGCTCTCGGGCGGATACTGGCCCAGCAGGCGGCGGTTTTCGGAGATTTCCAGCACCGTCTCGCCGGTCTCGAACTTCTTGCGCGCGATCGTCTCGGCATAAGCGTGCGGATCGACGCCGAGCTGCACGAGCTGCGCCATGTTGTCGCGGACGATCCACTCCTTGTAGATCCTGTTCTCCAGGATCATGCACTCGGCGACGGTGCGGGTGCAGAAGGTGCGCCCCGTCGGCTTGCCCATCGGCCCGAATTCGGTGTGACGGCCGAGGCCGTGGGTCATGTGGCTCGTATAGAAGCCATCGACGTCGTCGCCGCGCCAGATCACCTGCTGCGCCATGCCGCGCCGGTCGGGAAATTCGACCAGGCGCTGGATAGTGTCGCGGATATGGGTCTCGCGATCGTACATCGTGCCCAGCGTCGTGTAGGCGACGCAATTATGGGTATAATGGGTGTAGATCAGGCCGACGTCGCGCTCGTCCCAGATCTTGTGGGTGCAGCGGACGATATAGTCGACGATGTCGGTATAGCAGTCGTCGAAGCCCTTCATGCTTTGCACGCGGGGGCGGTTGTCGGGCACAAGCTGGGTGAAGTCCCGCCGCTCGACCTGGAGGACGGCGTCGTCCCCGGCCGATCGGCCCTTGTTGTCCACCGCCTTGATGCTCTTGCCGGCCGACTCGCTCATAGATCCTCCTACGCTTGATTCCTGAATAACATGGTCCGTGGCGGCATGAACGCCGCCCACGCGATCGAGCCACGCCGCGACCGCGCTCGCGACCGCATCGGGCGTTTCGAGCAGCGCGAAATGGCCGGCGCCGGGGATCAGGACGAGGCTGGCGTCGGGCAGCAGCCCGGCCATCTCGCGTTGCATGTCCGGCGTGCAGAGCGCGTCCTCCTCGCCGCCCAGAACGAGCGCGGGCCCGGCGAACGCGGGAAGGCGCGGCCGGCTGTCGGCGCGCGCGAGGCCAAGCTCGGTCTGGAGCGCCAGCGTCCTTGCGCCGCCGGCCTCGGCCATGGCCACGATCAGGCGGCGCAACGCCTCGTCGTCCTGCCGCGCGGCGCCAACATAGCTCTTCCAGAGAGTCTCGCCCGCATGGCGCCCGACACCGGCCTTCGCGGCGTCGCGGGCGGCCGCGCGGCGCTCGTCATGCAATTCGCCCGGCACCGGGCGGGCGGTGCTGTCGACAAGCGCGAGGCCGGCGACGCGATCGGGCGCGCGCGCGGCGATCTCGAGCGCGACGATGCCGCCCAGCGAGAAGCCGAGCAACGCGAAACGAGGCGGGGCGACGGCGAGGATGCGGTCCGCAACCGCCGCCATGTCGTCCGTGCCGCCGATGTCGCCGACGATCGCGGGCCGGTCGCCCAGCCGTTCGAGCAGGGGCGCGAACACGCGCTCGTCGCACAAGGTGCCCGGCAGCAGCACGAGCGGCAGTTCGCCGCCGCGTCCCTTGTCCCCTTCCGCCTTGCTCTTCGCCACGATTCCTCGCTCTGTTCTCCGCAGGGTTGCGCTGCGGCAAGCGATGTTCTAGCACCGGTGCATTCGAATGCAACAAGCAATGAAGGGATGTCGTCCGTGAACGAATGGA
>Ga0180221_1000817_pt1 | contig 23947 bp, 24 predicted proteins | sample eDN5th37CKraftMG_FD_151339 | JGI IMG/M metagenome (GOLD analysis project Ga0180221, IMG submission 151339) | Enriched Miracle-Growth compost microbial communities from Emeryville, California, USA - eDNA 5th pass 37_C Kraft MG (version 2) (version 2) ...
TACCCCCGCTCGACGAGCAACGCCGGATCGTCGCAGTTCTCGACAATTTCAACGCTCTCGTGAATGATCTGAACGTCGGTCTACCCGTCGAGATCACCGCACGCCGGAAGCAGTACGAGTACTACCGCGACAAGCTGTTGTCGTTCGAGGAGCTGCCGGCGTGAGCGAGTCGATGCCGATGCGGGTGGAGCCGATTGCGGTGTCGGCCGAGAGTACCGTTGTCGCCGAGTATGTGCCTGACCCGGCGTCCGCAACGGCGTACCAGTCTGAGGCTGCGTTGGAGGCGGAGTTCATCCGGCTGCTGGAGTCGCAGGCGTATGAGCGTCTTCACATCACGAGCGAAGCGGACCTGATCGCGAATCTTCGCATGCAGCTCGAGTTGCTCAACGGAATCGCATTCAGCGATGCGGAGTGGACGTCGTTCTTCGAGTCGAAGCTCGCGGGGAAGAACGACGGCATCGTCGAGAAGACGGTGCGCATCCACGAAGACTATGTGCAGCTGCTGACGCGGGATGACGGGTCGACGAGAAACGTCCGGCTGATCGACAAGACCCACATCCATAACAACCGGCTGCAGGTGGTGAATCAGTACGAGGTCGGGACGGGTGAGGGCGGCGGGGATCACGCGAACAGGTATGACGTCACGGTCCTCGTGAACGGGTTTCCCCTCGTGCATGTGGAGTTGAAGCGGCGGGGGGTGCCGATTCGTGAGGCGTTCAACCAGATTGACCGCTATCAGCGTGACTCGTTTTGGGCGGGCAGCGGTCTGTTTGAGTATGTGCAGTTGTTTGTGATCAGCAACGGCACGCACACGAAGTATTACTCGAACACGACCCGCACGCAGCATCTTGATGAAGCGAGCAAGGCGAAGGGTGCGAAGCGGAAGACGTCGAACAGTTTCGAGTTCACGTCGTGGTGGGCCGACGCGCAGAACAAGCCGATCGCTGACCTGACGGCGTTTGCGAAGACGTTCTTTGCCAAGCACACGCTGCTGAACATCCTCACCCGCTATTGCGTGCTCACCGCCGACCGGTTGCTGTTGGTGATGCGTCCGTACCAGATCGTCGCGACCGAGCGGATCCTGCAGCGGATCGACATCTCCACGAACTACAAGCAGCTCGGCACAACCACTGCCGGCGGATACGTCTGGCACACCACCGGTTCCGGCAAGACGCTCACCTCGTTCAAGGCGGCACAGCTCGCGTCGCAACTGGAGAGTGTCGACAAGGTGCTATTCGTCGTCGACCGCAAAGACCTCGACTATCAGACGATGCGAGAGTACGACCGGTTCCAGAAGGGTGCCGCGAACTCGAACAAGTCCACCGCGGTGCTGAAGCAGCAACTGGAAGACCCGAACGCGCGGATCATCATCACGACGATCCAGAAACTGTCGAACTTCATCGGCGGCAACAAGAACCACGACATCTATGGCAAGCACGTCGTGCTGATCTTCGATGAGTGCCACCGGTCGCAGTTCGGCGACATGCACACCGCGATCACGAGGGCGTTCAAGCGGTATAACCTGTTCGGGTTCACGGGCACTCCGATCTTCGCCGTGAACTCGAGCACGAGCGGGAACCCGCAGTTGAAGACGACCGAGCAGGCGTTCGGTGACAAGCTGCACACCTACACGATCGTTGACGCGATCACCGACAAGAACGTGCTCCCGTTCCGCATCGACTATGTGAAGACCGTCAAGGTCGGCGCCGTCACGGATAAGCAGGTTGCGGGCATCGACGCGGAGAAGGCGCTGCTGGCGCCGGAGCGGATCAGCCAGATCGTCGCATACGCGCTGGAGCACTTCGACCAGAAGACCAAACGCGCCTCCTCGTACACCCACTCCGTGGTGACCAACGTGGCTGACTCGTCGAAGCAGCGCGGGGCGGCGGAAGCGGTGAAGCAGGCGCAGCGGGTGCGAGGCTTCAATGCGCTGTTCGCGACCGCGTCGATTGATGCGGCCCGCCGCTACTACAACGCGTTCCAGGTGCAGATGGATAAGCTGCCGCCGGAGAAGCGGCTGAAGGTCGGACTGATCTTCTCCTACGGCGCGAACGACGCGGTCGATGACGACGGCACCTTGTCGGATGAGGAGTTCGACACGTTCGGGCTGAGCATGGATGCCCGCTCGTTCCTGGAAGATGCGATCCAGGACTACAACGGCATGTTCGGCACGTCGTACGACACCAGCGCCGACAGCTTCCAGAACTACTACAAGGACCTGTCGCAGCGGCTGAAGAACCGGGAACTGGACCTGGTGATCGTGGTGAACATGTTCCTCACGGGCTTCGACGCCACCACGCTCAACACCCTGTTCGTGGACAAGAACCTCCGCGCCCACGGGCTCATCCAGGCGTACTCGCGAACGAACCGGATCCTGAACTCGGTGAAAACCCACGGCAACATCGTCGCGTTCCGGGACTTGGAGGAAGAGACCAACGCCGCCCTGGAGCTGTTCGGCAACAAGGACGCCCGCGGCATCGTGCTCCTCAAGCCGTACACGGACTATTACACCGAGTACGCCGAGAAGGTCACCGAACTGCTGGACCGGTTCCCGGCAGGGGTGATCCCGGTGGGGGAGTCGGCGCAGAAGGCGTTCATCGCCCTGTTCGGCCAGATTCTCCGGCTGGAGAACATCCTCACCTCGTTCGACGACTTCGCCGGCCAGGAGATCCTCACGCCACGTCAGCATCAGGATTACCAGTCCACTTATCTAGACCTGCACGCCGAGTTCAAGAAGCTCCGCGACGCCGACAAGGAACAGATCAACGAAGACGTCGTCTTCGAGATCGAACTGGTCAAGCAAGTCGAGATCAACGTCGACTACATCCTCATGCTCGTCGAAAAGTACCGGGCAGCGCACGGCGACGGCGAAGACAAGGAGATCCGCGCCGAGATCACCCGCGCCATCAACGCCAGCCCCACCCTCCGCAACAAGCGCGACCTCGTTGAAGCGTTCGTCGACGCCGTCAGCCCGAAGGGTGACGTCGACAGCGAGTGGCAGGCGTTCATCGCGCAGAAGCGTGAGGCCGAGCTCGAGGAGATCATCGCCAGCGAGAACCTTCGCCCCGAGGCGGCACGCACGTTCGTCGAGGCTGCTTTCCGCGACGGTGAGCTGCGCACCAACGGAACCGAGCTCACCAAAGTGCTCCCGCCCGTCTCCCGATTCGCGCCGACCGGGGGGCTCGGGGAGACGAAGCAACGGGTGGTCGAGAAGATGACCGCGTTCTTCGAGCGGTTCCTCGGGCTGAGCTGAGCCGGTGGCCGCACGTTCGAGGCCCGGCGTCCCTGACAATATGGTGCCTAACACACTGATCGAGGAGTGCGATCCAGATGACATCTGCGGAGCCCCGTGCATGGGTCGTCCGAGGCGGTAGCCGCGGCGAGAGCGACCAGCTCTTCCTTCGGGATAGCCTGGTCGGTCTCGGTTTCTCCGAGTGGGGCGATCTGAGCGCTGTTTCCTCGCGCGAGGCGATGAAGGCTCACGCCCTGAAAGTTCTGCCGGATGCCAAGCCCAAGTCCGCGCTCTCGTATGCTGCTCAGGCCTGGGCGTTCCGTGGGCGGATCGCGATCGGCGACCATGTGGTCGTGCCGTTGAAGGGCTCCCCCCATATCGCGATCGGTCGGGTGGCCGGCGACTACGAGTACCTGTCCGCGCCTCTTGGCGTTATTCACCACATCCGTCGAGTCGAGTGGCTGCGCACCGATGTCCCTCGCACAGTTGTCGGCAGCGACCTGCTGTACTCGATCGGCGCGTTCTCGACGGTCGTGCAGATTCAGCGCAACGATGCCGCGTACCGTATCAGGGTGCTCGCTGAGGCGGACGCGGAGGACCCGGGCGCGCGACCGGAGGTGCTGCCCCCGTCATCCGATGACACGACAGCCGTAGACGAGGACGAGCTCGCTGATGCCGCGGCCGACTCGGGCTTCGACATCGACGCGTATGTGACCGACCGCATCACCGCACGGATCCGCGAACGGTTTGACGGCCACCGGCTGTCGGCCCTCGTTGGCGCGATTCTCGAAGCCGAAGGGTTCGTCGTCCACGTTTCGCCTCCCGGTGCGGACGGCGGAGTGGACATCCTTGCCGGCCGCGGCGTGTTCGGGATGGACGCCCCACGTGTGGTTGTGCAGGTCAAGTCGGAACCCAAAGCTGTCAGCGACACTGTCGTCGCGCAACTGCACGGCGCGGTGACCCGGAACTCCGCCGATCAGGGGCTATTGGTTGCGATGGGCGGCGTCACCAGGCAGGCCGAACAGCAGCTGACCGGCCAGAAGTTCCGCATCGCGGTCTGGGACTCTGAGCGTCTGCAGCGAGCGATCTTCGACAATTACGACGCTCTCCCTGCGGAGATCAAAGCCGACCTCCCGCTGCGCCGCGCGTGGATTCTCGCTGAATAGCGCCAACGTCCAGACTGCCCGAGCTCGAAGTAAGTGAAGTGAGGAGCCGCGTTCGACGTGTTCGATCCCAACCGATTCTGGCCGCGTGGTGACGCGGATTCTCACGAGTGGCGCTACATGGACGGGGCAAAGCGGAAAGACTGGCGCAAAGCATGCAGGAAGGTATACCAGCGCAACGGTCGCGAATATGTGGAACCCGAGGGGTCCCTCATCCTCGTTTCCCACGCCGAGGCAGACGACGCGCCGATCTACGACCCCGAGTCAGGAGGGGTCGGCGACGTCACGTGGACGGCTGTTCGCGGCACAGACTATGTGCCTGCGGCGACGTGGGACCTTGCCGACGGCGAGGCGCACGCAATTACCGTAGACCTCGTCCCGACCCCCGATAATCCGCATGATCCCACTGCGGTCGCCGTCGAATACCAGGGAATCAAGTTGGGAAACCTGGGCCGGGGGTACGCGGCGTACGCGCATTGGAAGTTTCGCCAGCTGAACTACCGCGGGTTGAGAGTGAGAACCGCGGCGGCTTATCGTGCCTTCTATCGTCCCGAGATCCGCTGCGCGACGCCGGAGGCGTTTGTCGCTCTCCCGTCGCTTGCCGCTCTGGACCGGCACACGCCGTCGATGGAGGAACAGATCTCGGCGTTTCGGCGGCTGTGGGAGGCCCTAAGCCCCGCCCTGCAGGATGAGATTCGCTCGGACTGGTACCACCTCACGGACGCGTCTACAGCGAAGCTCCTACAGTACGCAGACCTGTTTCCGGAGCTCACCCTGCCGAGCCACGAGAGCTCGTCGATGCCGAAGGCCTTCGACCTGGCGATGCAGGCAGTGCGCCTCGAGGAGAAGGTGGCCAGACAGGCCGAACGGGAAGCTGCGGAGGCGGCGGAGCGCGACGCGATCCGGGAGCTCGTTGCTCAGCGGCTCACCCGCGGCGAGATCGCCGAACGGCTCGAACTACCGCGCGGTCGGGTCGATCGCATCGTCAAGGAACTCGGCCTTGCCGCCGAGGTCGAGGTCCGTCAGGCATCACAGATCAGCGATGCGCGCAAGCAGGAGGTCTTGCAGCGAGCGAAGAGCGGTCAGTCAAACACTCAGATTGAACGAGAGATGAAGCTCGGGAAAGGACGCGCCGCAAAGATTCTCGCCGAGAAGGGGATCTACCGATCAGCGCCGTCAGGCGGTCTCACCGACGTCCACCTCGCGACCATGCGACGTCGGCTACACACCGCGTATGAAGCGCTGGCGCTCCAGCAGGCCGGGCATACCCGTGCGGAGATATCAGCGCGACTCGGCGTGAGCTCGTCCACCGTGAAGAACTACTTGGCAGACGCCCGCTTCTTCGCAGCACCCGATGCGAACCCGGAACGCCTCGCGCGCGCAGTCGACGCACGACGTCGACAGCTGACACGCGGACGAGCTGGTAGTGGGTCGGAGCGTCATGCAATCTCGGATGCCAACATCCTCAACCTGGCGCAACCGGGGTGGATGGGAGCTGCGTCAGAAGCCTCGTAGCGCCGTGATCATGCTGCAGAGCGGCGGCACCCGGAAGCAACTAGCCGGAGCGTTGTCATCCATGTCGAGTACAGCTTCCACTCGGATCGCGGGGAGACGTCAGGCGCGAAGAAGACAGGGACCCCGTTACGGGAACGCCGCGACGCCCCCCAACGCGGTCTCCACCGGGACAGGCGCTGCCAGCAGTCCGCTGGAATGCGCGTGGGCGCGGAGGACTGCGGCGATCTTCCATCGCGGGCTAAGAGGCTAAGGGCTTCGCTGGGGGCCATTGCTGCGAGTGTCGGGTATAGAACGGCCGGAGCGCCTTATGTGCGAGTGCGCCACCGCCGACTTGGTCGTTCCCATGGAAAATGTCGGCTAGTTCGTCCCACTGTCCTGGCGTGAGGGTGTCGATCGTAGCTATTCGGCTCGCCGTCGAACCAGCATCCATGTAGTTGCCAGCTGATCTTAGGGCCGCAAGGAGTCCTACAACGATTTGATCTGAGAACTCGGGGATGCGGCTGACCCACTGCAAGATTTCGGCTGCGACCTCTCGGTGATTCATGCCGCCACCTTGGGGCCATTGGGTGCGACCGACGAATCCGAGTGGGTCCGTTGGATAGCGCACCACATAGCGCGGGACGCCACGACCCAGGGCCCAGCCGACCTCTTGCTGACACCACGCGCTGGTAACGAACTCCGGGTGGACGATCGCAACAAAAGCTTGCATCGTTCGCAGTCCGTGCTCGATTTGGTCCTGCCACGGTTGCTCGTACTCCATAGTGTCGTGAGCCACGAATGCGTGTATACCCGACACTGCGAGTTCGTCGGCGACTTGCCCAACGAACTGCTTGTGACGCGCGCTGTGTGACAGGAAGACTCGAACGTATCCTGGCTTCCAGAGGGAAGAATCGGCGATATCGATGCGGCTCTGAACGTTTTCAGGAGCGACACCCGTTACGAGTGAGTACATTTCGACGAGGTCCGCATCGCCGATGTCCTTGATACTGTCGGCGAACGTGAACTCGCCGTTGCTGTCGTATGGGTCCATCGTCTGACATCCGTACTCGGCCAGCAACAGGTTCGTTCGTTGGAAAGTCCACTCGCGATCCTCAGTGATAACGTCGACCATTTGGCTTTTGAGAGCGAACCGATCTCGGCGGCTGAGAGGCATGGGCCGATCATAGTGCCGACTTCCTACGTGCCTATGGCTCGAAAAGAAGCTACGGCAGCGGAGAATGCGGCGATGTACGCGCGGAGAGCGCGCCGTGGCCGCGGAGGGGCTGGCGATCCATAAGTTCGAGCCTTCCGGAAAGACGAGGTGCCGACTACTGGGGTGAAGATGGGCCCGCTCGGGGGGCGTTGGCGGGCGACCGTCGGCCGCATTGAAGTCTCGACGGCGGTGGTACCGTGAGCCCACGAGCGCCGCGCCGAATGACGAGGCCCAGGAACACCTGTCGCGATCCGGGGCGACGGCGTTGACGAGGCTCGAAGGCAGGAAGCTGGGAGCCCGCTACAGGAAATGCCGGACTGCCAGCCTGCGATCCGGACCAGGGATAGTTCGGACCACAGTTCACGGCTGGGTCGTTGGCAACCGAAGGGGCGTTGGCAAAGCTGATCGCAAAACGGCCGAGAGACGAGTAGGGCACTGGATTCGAGCCGGTGCCCTTCTCGTGTTCTGGGTTGTTTGGGGCTTCGGGAGTACCCAAACCCAAAGGTGGGCTATGGGCGCTGGGCCTTGGAGACGGAAGTGCCCGGTTGGGCCTGACGCGCCTCCTCTGCCATCCTGATTCCTAATGCGGGGTTGCCAACTTGGGGAGCATTGTGAGCGGTTCAACGTCCGAGGCGTTCGCGTCTGGAAGAAGGCTGTGGTTGGACCACGTGGCAACCCTGATCCTGAACTCGACCACCTCTCAAATCTTTAACGACGACCTTTTGGCGCCAGTCGAAAAGGCCATGCTTGTTGTGCATGTTGGCGTCGGACATCTGTACGGTGTCGCCGATGCAGATTCGTGTGTGGAGCACGTGCTCTCAGCGGATCAAGTCGAAGCGTTGATATCTCGCTATTGGCGGGACGGGAGGCTCGATCCCCATCTCGCCCGCTTTGCTCCGTTCTTGTGGACCAGCCTGTACCGCTTGGGACGGGACACCGGGGCCATCCGAGAAGAGCTATTGAAGGAGCTATTTCACTCTCAACTCGGCCGCCGCCTTCAGCCTGAGACAGATCATGACCTTGCGCCCGAATCTATCGACAGGAGGGTCCTCGATCACATCGAGGAACGACAACTCCAGCCGGCCCCTGAGGAAGTCGGGGTTCTTCCCCTCGACTGCGAGGGCAGCCACCTTCGTTTCATCGACGCGCTGCATGAAGAAGGAGTGTCAGATGCTATGGGTCTCGTGACGCTCCTGGAGATTCACGCGTGTCTCCTTGAGGACGACCGAGTCCGCACGGAGCTTGCCGCTGTTGAAGATGCGGGAAATCAACACGAGATCTTTCGGTCGATGCCGGGCGGATGGCCGGGCCCGGATCCGGGGGATGTGCCCGGCTGGGTCCGCGACGTTGTCCTGAACGTCGGTGCACGTATGTTCTACGCATCGACCGGGCACGTGCCCGGGTGGCTCATCGTTGCGGAGTCAGACGACGAGTTGCAGGCAATCCATCGCTGGAGCTACGAGCCTCGCTTTGGATTCGGGCGGGATGGATCCGGTAACCCGGTTCTGAGTATCCAACTGACGTTCCCGAGCGATCAGCAGACAGCCTACGCATGGTGGCATTATCCCCTCGACGACTTACGCAGCGTCACTCGTTTGCGCACCTTGATCGCGACCGGGATCGTCCGACTCGATGTCTACAGAATCTCATCCGCATCGAGGCTGGAGTTCGTCTTCGCCTTCGGCTGTCCGCTTCCATTGCAGCTTCGAGAGGCGTGTCGAGAATATCTGGAAGCGAGTTCCTTGCCTCCGGCGGATGTCCACCTTTTTCATCCCTCGACTCCGCTTGGTGACCTGACACGGATGACCATGGCGGAGAGAAGCATGTTTGATGGCCTAAGCCGCGGGGTGCAGGAGCTTCGGACACAATCGACCTCGTCTCTGGCGATGGCATACCGCCGTTATCTCGAGACATTGGACACCACGACTGCGGCCGCTCTGGGAGGGGTTGCCGGCGACGACCTCTACCAAGCGTCGCGTGAGAACTGGCGAATCGCTCTCGCTCAACAAGGTCAGCCGTCCAGAGAGCTCATCGACCTAACGCTGCTAGGGGCTGGGCGTGGATTCGCACAGTTTCAGGTCAAGCTTGATGAACCCACGCAGCTTGTCGCTCACGTAGCGTTCTTGAACGATAGTGGCGAGCTCACAACGTCAATGGTCGAGTTCGACGGCAAACTCAGCACGGGCTGGGAGATCGAGCAACAAGCGGCTGCGTTGACGGCAGGCCTAGCGGAGTTTGACCAGCTCCTCACCAATGGCGTGACAAAGCTCGTAGTATGCCCCGCGCCGGCAGCGTACAACCTCCCGCTTCATGAGGCACTACTGCGGCTGGGCTTCCAGGAAGTTAGCTATACCCATCGGGTCGGGACGTTGGTGGCCAGGGTTCGCGAGACCGCCGCGGACGCTGCGGTTGTCGGTTTCGCTGGCGAGGGGCCCCGCCACATTAGCGCGGTCGACACCGAACTCGAAATCATCTCGCATCTCTACGCCACCAGCCGCGCCCTGCATCTCACCGGTTCGCTTCCCCGGATTGTGCATCTGGCTGGACACGGTCACGCCGGAAATCGAACGTACGAGACAGCGATGGAGATCAGTGCTACCGAACCCCCGCTCTCGTCGGCGCGGGTGCTGCTGGACTTGGACGCGTCTGACAGCGATCTTGTGTTTCTGTCCGCCTGTTCGTCAGGCGCGGGGGCCTACCTCCCGGATCAACTGGCTGAAGCGATCCCCATGGATATTGCGTTCATCGAGGCCGGCGCGAGGACGGTGGTGTCGACATCAACTCCAGTCAATGACTACATCGCCGGCTTCTTCGCTGTGGTCTTCCATTCCGAAAGGCTGAGTGGAAGCCCTGTATGGGAGGCGTATGAGAAGGCTCGTGAAGCGGCACGAACGGGGACGTGGTCGAACCCTTCCGACGTCATCGAACAACTTTGGCCAACGTGGTCTGTTGATGTCTCGGCGGCGATTTCCAGGCACCCGCACGACTGGCTGAGCTACCGGCTGTCTGGGAGACACTGGGCAGAGGATTTCAATGGCACCTCGAGACAGGAGCCGTGACCCTCCTGAAGATGCATGGCTCCATGACCTGCCGCGGCTCTCGATCCGCCTACCACGAGAGCGGGGACCTCATCCCGGCTGTCGGGTTCTGCGCGACAAGGGGTCTGGGAGAAGCGGCGCTCAGTCGACTTCTGCCCCGACCGTGATCTTCGGGTCGGGTTCGAAAACCACTCATTTCTCGGCTTTCACGGCGACTCGTCAGTTGCACGACTGGCTTGAGGAACCAGAGTTCACCCACAACCCGGGAAAGGTGACTGCTACGCCTTGCGGCCGCGCGCCTGGTGACCGTCAGGCTCGTGAACGCCCCTACACTCGCGAGCTCTGTGCGGTGGACGGCACCGATCCCGAGCTCGTCCAGAACATGACGAACGATCCTGACGCCGCGGCGTGCGTCACGGCACCACGAGGCTGAGCGGAGATGTCGACCACATAGCGCTGGCGGCGGCAAGTTGGTGTGACTGCCCATGCCGCGGTCCGCCCCCTCCGGTGCACCGCAGGGGTGTCACCGGTCGACCGGACACAGGAAAAACAGGAACTCCCTACAGGAAAACCCTCCACGCCGCCCTGCCGCGATCCGCGCCAGGGATAGTTCTGCCAACAGCCCACCGGAGAAAGCCCCGGAATCACGCAGGTATCGCGGGTTCCGGGGCTTTTGTCATGCCCGCCCCAGCAGGCTCGTTGTGCACCTGTTGTGCACTTGTTCGCGGGATGAGCGCCGCAGCGCTCTCCGCTGCACGTCGACCGGCGTCGCCGATCAGGTGCCCGTAGATGTCATTCGTGATCGCGATGGACGAGTGCCCGGCGCGCTTCGTGATGATCGAGGGGGACACGCCCGCCGCGATCAGGAGCGAGATGTGCTGATGCCGCAGCCCGTGCAACGTGATCTTCGGCAGGCCGATGTCGTCGCGCAGTGTGTCGAACAGACGCGTCACGTACTGGGGGCGCAGCGGCTTCCCGTCTTCGTACGTGAACACGTGCCCGTCGCCCTCCCAGAGTGTGCCGCAGGCCGCCCGCTCGGATTCCTGTTTGATCTGCCACGCCACGAACGCGCCGACCGCAGCGTCGTCGAGGTCGATCAGACGGCGCCCGGCGCTTGTCTTCGGTGAGTTCTCGACGACGGCGCTGAGCGTCTGCACGCGCGTCGTCCGCACGGTCAGTTCACGTCGCGCGAGGTCGACGTCGCTCCATCGCAACCCGAGCAGTTCGGCGCGCCGCAGTCCGGTCAGCACGGCGATCTCGAACAGTGCGCCGAGCCGATGCTGCACGGCCCGGTCGAGGAACGCGCCAACCTGCGCGGGTGACCACGGCTCGAACTCGCGCGTATCGACGACCGGAAGTCGCACACCGCGAGCGGGGTTCGCCGCGATGATGTCGTCACGCATGGCGGCGGTGAGCGCACCCTGCACGACGGCGACGATCCGGCGCACGGTCGTCGCGCCGCGCCCGTCCGCGATCAGCGCGTCGATGAAACGCCGCACGTCGGCCCGCTTGATGTCGGTGAGCCGCAACCTTCCGAGCGCACTCGGCTTGATGTCGGCGTCGACGTATCGGCGGTAGTTGTCGAGCGTCGAACGCTTGATGTCGCCGCGCTGCTCGCGCCCGTCGAGCCATTCGTCGAGCCACTGCCCGAACTTCACGCGGCTCGTCTCCACGAACTCGCCCCGGTCGTGCTCGGCACGTGCCTTCGCGAGCGCGGACTGCGCCGCCCGCTTACTGTCGAAGTTCGCGACGCGCGTCTGTAGCCGCCTGCCTGACGAGTCGAACCCACGGCTGAGGTAGTAGCCCCACTTGCCGTGTTTCGGGTCGCTGAGCAGTCGCGGGCACGCGTTTTCGATCTGCCTCTCGGTCGGCTTCTCGGGCAGCGTGCCGTACGGCGTCCGGGTGTCCGGTCGCCTGCATGAGCATCTGCGATAGATCATGTGTCTTCCTTTCTCGGTTGGGACTGCTGGCCGGTCTGCCGCAGCCACGTCTTACGCACACCGATCGCGTCGGCGTAGGTCTGCTCGACGGCGCCGTGCAGGGCGCTGATCTGGTCGAGATGGGTGTCGAGCGCACGCGTTACACGAGCGATTGCCTGAAGCGGCGCGTCTGCATCGCCCGGTGCGGGCGCGTCGGGCTGGATCGATTGCCGACTCACGGGCTCACTATCGACATCGACGAACTCGACGGCCTCGGGAATCGTCACGAGAGCAGCGGGCGATACTCCCAGCGCTCGGGCGAACAGAACGACATCATCGGCTGTCCACGTGCGCTTGCCCGTCTCGTACTCAGAGACGGCATTGACCGTCCACGCCCGATCGGGTGCGAGTCTCTTCAGGGCGTCCTTCGCGAACGCCTTCTGGCTGAGTCCCGCAGCGACGCGTCGGGCTTGGACGTTCTGTCCGATGACCTGGCGGATGGTTGGGTTCATGGCTTACCTCCTTTTCACTGACAATACCGTCGAGTACCGACAGATGGCTCAATGTATGCTAACGTCGTAGACAGCAGTAAGCGTCTGGCAGAGGCGGGCCCCCGCAGACGATCCGACATCACGTCACTTCAAAGGATCGCCATGCCCGCCACACAGAAGACCGCCGCGACTCAGATCGCCGCCCTCCGTCTCGACCTGCCCGACCCGCTGCCCGTCGCCCTCACGGTGAAGCAAGGCACGAGGATCGCGGGCGTCTCCGAATCGACGTTCTGGGATGCCATTCGCGACGGCAGCGTCAAGTCCGTGAAACTGCGCGGTCGCGTACTCATCCCGACGCTGCCGTTCCTCCGTCGCTTCGGCATCGAGCCGTCGCCGGTCGTCTTCGAGACGACTGCCGACTGACCGACCGCGCGAACCGACCACCACTCGACGGAGGGCGAGAACCCGAATGACCACGCCGCGAACGCACGACGAACGCTTCACGATGGTGCCCGACTGGCTCATCGAGAGCGACCTGTCGCTGCACGACTTCGCCGTGCTGCTCGTGCTGATGAAGCATGGCCGCACGACGGGCCGCTGCAATCCGGGGTTCGCGACGATCGCCCGTCAAGCGCGCGTGTCGCGCGACTCGGTGAAGCGCTCGCTTCGCTCTCTCGAAGATCGCGGGCTGATCGCGATCGAGCGTCGCCGCGACGGCGCGAAGAACCTGACGAACGCCTACACGCTGCACGTCGAGCGCGATCTCGTGGGTAGGTGCTCACAGCACCTAGGTGCTGACAGCACCCAGGGGGAGACGGCGCGGGTAGGTGCTCACAGCACCCAGGTAGGTGCTCACAGCACCCAGGGGGTAGGTGCTGACAGCACCCCTAACGAGACTTACTACAACGAGAGTTCTGAACGAGAGAGTGAGCAGCGCTCTGCGCGGCAGGCTGCCGTCGACATCGTCGAGGCCGAGATCGTTGTCGATGACGCATTCGATCGCGTCTGGGCAGTCTGGCCGAAGAAGACGTCGAAGAAGGACGCCCGACTGAAGTTCGCTGCCGCTGCGAAGCGTCACCCGCAGGGCGAGCACGGGCTCGCCGCCGACGTCGTCGAGCACGCCCGTGCCTATGCGCAGCACGCGCACCCGGTGCAGTTCGTGCCGATGCTCTCGACGTGGCTCAACGGTGACCGCTGGGAAGACGAGTTGCCCGGACCACGCGGTGATCGACTGACGCAGGCCGACCGCACTAAGGCGGTCCTCGCCCGCTACGCCGGACCCGAAGGCGAGGCGTCATGAGCCTCAGAGACGAGATCGCCGCCGCAGCGAGCGCGATGCTCGCGATCGCCTGCACACCGAGTGTGCAAGCCGTCGATGAAACCCCAGATCACAGCCGACCGCCTTTGATGCAGAGTCAGGGGCTCGACGAGAGGAACCCGCGATGACCGAAGACGACTTCCGGGCGCTCGTGCAGCGCGCGCGCCGCGCCGTGGCCGAACCGACCGACCGCCAGTCGCTGCGAGATGCCAAGCGCGCGCGCCGCGCGACGATCGACGGTTACCTCGCCGCGCTGCGCAGGCTGTCGCCGCGTGATGAGGCTGCTGTGCTCGCGCACTCGCGTGCCCTGTCCGCAGAGACGGCAGCGAACCGCGCCGAGGCGAAGGAACTCCGCGAACTGCTCGCCGCACTAGTCGGCGCCTGACCACCCACCACCCGGAGATCGAGCAACAGAAAGGAACCACCCGCGATGACCACGCATAAGGTACTCAGCAGCAGCCCTGCCGATCCCGTCGAGCACGCTCGGGCGCTCGTTCTCCACCCGGACCACGCAGCGATCGTCGAAGCCGAGCGCGCTCGTGCAGCGACCGTCCATGACTACTACGCCGCCGTGAACGTCAGCCACCGAGCCGACGAGATCGAAGCCCACCGGGAAGCGCTCGCCGCGGAAGTGGCCGCGTGGCGGGCCGAGGCTGACCGGGCGCGGAATGTGCTCGTCGTACTCGTCGGCGCCGCGCATGGGGGCGCTCGATGATCGGGCCGGGGGCGTACAAGCGGGTGCACGACCGGCTCGAACAGGAACGGGGTCGCGCCGCGGGACTGCCGTGCGTCGCGCCGGGCTGCACGCGTCTCGCGGACGGCTGGGGGTTGCGCAGCGGCGAAGCGACTCACTTCGGTGAGGACTATCACGGGCGGCGCGTCAAGTGGTCGAACGATCCAAGTGCGTACTCGCCGATGTGCATTCATCACAACCGGCAGGTCGACATGGGAGGCGATTGGGACTACTGCCCGAACGGTCACTACCGGTCGACGTGGGGGACTCACTCGGACGGACGGTGCCGGGGCTGCACTCGTGAGTCGTCGCGCCGGTATAACGCCGCGCGCCGCAACGACCCCGAGTATCGCGCTCGCCGTCGAGGGCAACATCGCCGCGCAGCGGCTCGATCGGAAGGAACCGAGCAGTGACCACGAACAAACCGAAGACGAACGGGGTCGGTCGCCGACTCACAGCGGCGCAGCGCGCTGACGAGGCGCTTCAAATGCGCCTGAGGCGCCACACGTACCGGGAGATCGCTGCTGCGCTCGGCTACTCGTCGCCCGGCAATGCGTACAGGGCAGTTGAGCGTGAGATCGCGAAGGTGCCGCGCGAGCACGCGAAGCAACTGCTCACGCAGGAACTGGAAACGCTGGACGCCGCGCAGCGTCGCCTCATGCCCCTGATCTTCGACAGGAAGACGCCCGATCTGTGGGCGGTGGACCGTGTGCTCGCGATCATGGATCGCCGCGCTCGGCTCATGGGGCTCGACAAGATCGGCGGCGATTCGGGGGTCGACGAGTTCAAGGTCGTGCTGACCGCATGGGCGGCAACGATCGCCCAACAGGTCGAGGACGAAGACAAGACGGCTGCGCGCGACCGTGCGCAGTCAACTGAGGGGGAAGGAACCCACACCGATGAGTGAAACGAACCGATACGCGACCGCAGTGCGCGGCTACCGTGACGAACCGGGTGCGGCGATGCAGTACGCCGACGCTGATCTCGCACCCGAGGCGATCGCGACGCGGAAGCGGGCGCGCGTGCACGCAGCCCGTCAGGCGCTGCTCGCCGCGCGCCCCGTGCTGCCGCAGAACCTGCCGACCCGTGACGGCGTGATCGCTTCGCTGCGTCCGAAGACCGCCGACGAGATCGCCCGTGGTCAGCACGAAGCGGCGAAGGTGCAGGCGCTGCTCGACAAGGGCCGGCCACTCGCGCAGATCATCGCGAACGCGGACGAGACGCGCGCTCTCGCGATCGCTGATCTCGTCGAGACGCTGCCGCAGGTGCTCGACTCGAACGCGGGCGACGAGATCATCGCCGAGGTTCACGGGCTCGTCTTCGACCGTCTCGCCGATCTCGGCGTCGAGGATGCGACTTCGATGCGCGACGTCGAGCAGCAGCACGCACCCGCGATCGCATGGCACCACGCCATGACCGAAGCCGCGGAGGGCAGTGACGCGACTGTCGGCGCGTGGCAGGACGTCTACCGCGCCGACCAGGCCGGATATGAGGCGATCCGCGGCGGGCTCGACGGTACCGTCGATCAGTGGGTCGGTCGGCTCGACGCCAAGGAGTGATGGACGGGGAGAGGCGGGCGGCGTGACTCTCGCCCGCCTCTCACTATTCTCCGTTCTTGAGCGGGTCGCTGGAGTGCCACTGAAGTTCCCGGAACCTCCGATTCGGGATGCTCGGGGATGCCTGCGCTGCGGGGAGCAACGTAGACGAGGCGTGGATCCTCACGATCGCCGATCCCGCGCGGATGCCGGTTCCGGGAAGCGCTGCGGAAAGCACAGATGCCATAGGCAGGTTGAGCCTGTGCTATGTGGCATGCTGACTTCACGCGACAACGTGGGGGCGGAATGATCGAAGTTGAGAATGCGGCCAGTTTCTTGCAAGCAGCGAGGACGGGGATCAACATTTTCACGGGCGCCGGATGGAGCACTCTGGCAAAGTCCAACCTCGGGCCTTTGCCCGTCGGGAACACTCTGTCGAAGGAGCTGCGCGACAAGTTCAGCGTCGACCCTAACGAAGCCCTAGATCTTCCCCAATTGAGCACGGTGATTGCCGCTCGAGACGCCCCTGGCCTTGAGCAGTATCTGCGGGAGCGGTTCACTGTCACTGAGCTAGACCCGAGATATCGCGTGCTGGAGAAGATTGCAATCAAGTCGATCTTCACGACGAACATCGATGACCTGTTTGAGACCGTCCTTGGTGAGTCTGACGTCCACTTCTTGAACGACGTTTATAGTCGCGGCGCCGCGGCGTCTGCCGCGGCTATAGACATCGTCAAACTTCACGGCTCCGTACGGGACCCCAACCGCCCGTTTGTGTTTGGTCCACTTGACCTGGCGGCGGCCGCGACGGCAGACCCAGATCGATGGATGTTGCTACGTCAGCGCCTTCGAGACTCGCCAACCCTGTTCGCGGGCTACTCGCTGCGCGACGCTGGCACGCTTCAGGTGCTACGAAACGGGGCAGCCAGCCAGGAACTCCCTGGAAACGCCTGGATTCAAGTCCGCCCGAGCAGCGATGATCCCGCGATGATCGAGTACTTCCGCGCCCTTGGATTCCAGATTATCGTCGCCGAAACTGAGCGGCTGCTTCAGTACATTGACGACAACATTGGCGAGGTATCGAGCGGTGTCCCCGCCGATCAGCATCTGGGGAACGTGCCGGATTCGACACAGTCGGTGTCCCGACCGCTAGAAGACTTCTACCTTGGCGCCGCTCCGTCCTGGAGCGATATCTATTCGATGCAGGTTGTGCGGACCTCCCACTTCGCGTCAATCTTGAACAACGTGGCCGGGGGCGCAAACACGTTGCTGTCTGGAATCCCTGGAAGTGGAAAGACCACTCTGCTAATGCAAGTGGCGGCACACGCGCCCTTCGACGGACCGAGAATCCTGCTCGACAGTCCGTCTCTCCCTGAGGCTGAGCTGTTGTTCCGACAGGTGGGAGACGGAAGAGCGCTGATACTCGTAGACAATGTCGCGGGCGACATCGAGGCGCTCGTGCAACTTACGCGATTGCGCCACGCGGTCGTGGTGGCCGCGGACCGCGACTACAACCTCAGTTCCGTCTCGCATCGAATTGCGGATGCACGGATCGGTGCGCGTCTCGCGGTGAGTTCGATATCGAAGGAAGACCTTCAGCGCATCTGGTACTCGATTCCCGTTCGAATCAAGCGGCGGCTCATGGAGTGGCCAGAAACTACCTACTCCCTGACGCCTACGGTGGGCGAGATGGTACGCGCGAACCTATCCGAGAAGACCATTGATGAGCGCCTCGTGGAGTACATCGGTTCCATCTACCGGACGGAGCCAGAGGATGCCTTGATGCTAATCCTGGCGTGCTACCTGCACTACGCGCGCGTGCCGCTATCGATGGACGTCGCGGTCGCGTTCTTCAGGGAATCGATCGATGACTATCGCACTCTCTATGCGATGGTCGAGTCAGTCGGAGAACTTCTCAGCGAGTACGAGGGGATGCACGCTGCGGAGGATCAGGACTACTTTGCCGCCAGGTCGATGCAGGTTGCGGAGAACGTCCTAAACGGGGTACCCGGATCGGCGCTCCGAACGATGCTGCAGCGCTTTCAAGCAAACGTCTCGCCACTGCGAGTGCCGTCCTACGACGTTTTTCGTCGGCGGGGATACGACCACCGACTTTACGCGCGCGCGTTCTCGTCATGGGTGGATGGTGCCGACGAGTACGACAAGATCAAAACGAAGTTGGAAGTTCAGAATGTCGGGCCGCAGTACTACGTCGAGCAACAGAAGGCGCTCTTCCTGGCGGGGCACCGTCAGTTCGATGAAGCGTTCCGCGAGATCGACAACGCTAGGGGCGCGCGAAAGCGCGTCAACTGGACCATCGAGAACACGTACAATCGCATCCTCTTCCGCGCCAATCTTGAAAAAGCCGGCGCCATATCTGAAGCGCAGTCGTTGTGCTTGCGTGCGCTCGATGGGCTTGAGAACGCATTCAATTCAGATCAGCGGAAGGGCCTTCACGCGTTGGTCTTCGCGGACTGCAGCCTGCTTCTGAGTCGAGCGGTAGACCCTGAGCTGGTGCGAGGCTATCTTTCACGAGCCGAAGAGATGCTTCGCGAGGTGAGTTCCGGAGAAGAGTCATGGCTGGAGCGACCGCGCTTCGTGATTCGCGACGTCCAACGTCGACTTCGCGACTTGTCCTAGCTTTTTACTCTGCACGCCGTGCGGCATACGCTTCTTCGTCTGCGTGCACACTGGCTGCACAACCAGCGGAAAAAGTGCTGGTCACGGGTATGCGGACTTGACTCAATATCAAGGTGTCGCCGTGGCGTACCGCCAATCTCCTGTCTGTGCTGACACGATGAGCGAGTGGCAGTCACTGTGATCGATTGGTTCGGATACCGCTCTGGCGATCGATCGCCCGCTGCTGAGGCGGCTGCCGATCTCGAGTACTGCCCGTTCATCGACGATCGGTGCACGAAGATTCCGCGCGACGGGCGTCCATCTGGCGTGTGCTCTCTGAAACAGACGACCCGGGACGCCGTCGTTTGCTGTCCGAACCGGCTCTACGGCGACGACTACAAAATTCTGCGCGACGTCGCGCAGATCGCGTTCGGGCCGGGGCACGAACTCGTTGCAGGGTCTAGCGCGCAGCGCAGAGCGAACGCGACCGGTGGCCCCATCGTCGGCGTCTTTGGCAAGCGCTGGGGCGGCGAACTACGGCTCCCGCAGCGCGGCGGTAGCGGCTCGTACTACGTTGATTGGATTCTCGCTCTCGTCACACCGAGCGGGCTCGACCGATTCGTCGCGATCGAAGTGCAAACTATCGATACCACTGGCAACTACAACCCCTCGGTCGACGCTCTGCGCGCCGGCCGGCAGATCGTGGAGAGTGATGCCGGGTTCAACTGGGAGAACGTGAGCAAGCGCATTCTCCCGCAGGTGATCTATAAGGGCAATGTGCTTCAGATGGAGCCGAAGTGCCTCGGTGGGCTGTTCTTCATCACGCCGAAGCCAGTATTCGACCGCATCATGAACCGGCTCATCGGAGTTGGACAGCAATTGCCGCCGTACCCGCTTCAGCCCGGCGCAGTGACGTTCCTCTCATACGATCCCGACTGGCTCAACACGCCCCTCGGTTCTCCCGCGCCACTCGTCCAGACTGGGCGGCTTACGACAAGCGTCGTGCAGATTGCGCAGGCGTTCATTGGCGTCAGTAATCTGCCGCCGGGCGGCTCGTACGAAACTGCGATCAATGCGGCGTTGCGATGAAAGCCAGTGTCCCCGGCTCCGTTTAGGCTCTACCCATGCGCTACGTCTCTCTCTTCAGCGGTGGCGGTGGGCTTGATATCGGGTTCGAACGCGCGGGCTGGGAACCCGTTGTCTGCGTCGATAACGACCCCGTCGCCTGCCAGACGCTCACCCGCAATCGTCCGGACTGGAACGTCGTGTGTGACGACATTCGCAACTTCGACGCGACCCCGTACGCGGGCGCAGACGTGGTCGTCGGCGGTCCGCCGTGCCAGGGTTTCAGCACCGCAGGCAAGGGCGACCCCGCCGACCCCCGCAACTTCCTCTGGCGCGAGTACATGCGCGTCGTCAGAGAGGTCCGACCGCGCGCTATCGTGCTAGAGAATGTCAGCGCTCTCACTCACCGTCGTAATGGCGACCACCTGAGTGGCATCATGGACGAGTTGGAACGGCAGGGCTACAACTTTGCCTACGGTGTGCTCAACGCCGCCGACTACGGCGTGCCGCAGGCTCGTCGCCGTCTCGTAGTGATCGGCGTCCTAGACGGTGAAGCATCCCTGCCGAAGCCGACGACGGCAGACGCGCAGCCGACCGTGTGGGGCGCGATCAGCGATCTCGCGGGACTGCCCGACGACCCGCAATTCAGTCACGTGTCGAACCGTCACGCGGAGCACGTAGTCAAGCGGTGGCGCGACCTCGCACCCGGCGAGAGCGACCCGAACTACCGGCGCGCTCGACTGGACGCGAACCGGCCTTCGCTCACGATCCGCGCAGGCGGCGGCTATGGGCCGAACGGTGACCACCTTGCGGGGTTCCACCCGCCGATCCACCCCACGCTGCCGCGACAGTTGACTGTTCGCGAGGCGGCTCGGCTTCAGTCGTTCCCTGATGACTGGGTGCTGTGCGGGCCGAAGACGATTCAGGGGCGCCAGATCGGTAACGCCGTGCCTGTGAACCTCGCCGAAGCGATTGGTGCTCATCTCATCGGCCTGCTCGAAGCCGCCGAAGCGAATCAGTCTGTCGCAGCAGCCTGAGCGATTTGGCTGACGGCAGATGGCCCGTGGAGCAATCTGCGACTGCGCTGCGATGGCATCATGGTTTGCCCAGACGCTCGACGGTGGGGCTCGGCTCAGCGGATGCTACGACGGCGGCAATGACATCCGCGACGTCTGCGGGGCTTTCGTGCTCCCAGAACCGAAGCACCGTCCATCCTGCGGCTTTGAGTAGTTCGGTCGTCTCGCGATCGCGCTCTCGATTACGCTCGATCTTCGGCGCCCAGTAGCCGACGTTCGACTTCGGCATCGCGAGATGTGTGGGGCAGCCGTGCCAGTAACACCCGTCGATGAACACGGCGATGCGTCGACGCGTGAAGACGATGTCGGCTGTGCGACGCAGCGTCGGCTCAGGGCGATGGTTCGTTCGGTAGCGCAGCCCTCGCGCGTGCAGCAGTGAGCGCACCGCCAGTTCAGGTGCGGTGTCCTTTGATCGGTTTGCGACCATGGTGCGCCGCGCGTGCTCGCTGGATGCCCACGACTCGGCCATACGGGAAGGGTAGATCAAACGCTCGATTGCGCACGCCGCATGCGTTGGACCTGGGCGAGATAGTCAAGATGCGGCCACGTCTCGACCTCGCCGGTTGAGCGATCGACCGCGATCCACGGTGCGCCGATTTCCACGAGCCCGCGCCGCTCGTCGTCGATGATCCGCTGCGGCGTCACGAGGAACGCGCCGTCGTCCTCCCAGCCGTCACGAGCGAACGGCTCGCCGAAGTGCGCATCAGCGATTCGCAGCGCGTCGTCGAACGTCAGCATCATGTGTCCTCTCGGCTGCCGACAGGCGGGCAACGCTAGGGCGGGCAACGCCCCCTTTTGTTGTGCACTGTGTTGTGCACACTGTTTACTAGTTCCCGGTATTTCCCGGCAGAGATGTCCCCCGCGGGTGGCTCGCGAGCCCCGTCGATCCGCAGATGCCGGTACTCGACACCACACGAGACCATGCGGGGGACATCTCTGGGGGTCAAGGGGTCGCAGGTTCAAATCCTGTCATCCCGACCGGACCGGAGAAAGCCCCGGAATCACGCAGGTATTGCGGGTTCCGGGGCTTTTGTCATGCCCGCCCCGGACGGCTGTGTGTGCAGTGTGTGTGCACTTGCTCGCGGAATGAGCGCCGACGCGCCCTCCGCTGCACGTCGACCGGCGTCGCCGATCAGGTGCGTGTAGATGTCGCTCGTGATCGAGATCGACGAGTGACCGAGGCGCTTCGACACGAGCGCGATGTCGGTGCCGCTCGCGAGCAACAGCGACGCGTGCATGTGCCGCAGCCCGTGCAGCGTCATGTCGGGCAGCCCGATGTCGCTGCGCAGCGTCTCGAACAGACGCGTCACATACTGGGGCCGCAGCGGCGTCCCGTTCTCGTACGTGAAGACGTGTCCGTCGCCCTCCCACAGCGTGCCGCAGTTCAGCCGGTCGGCTTCCTGCGCGATCTGCCATGCGACGAGCGCGCCGACTGCCGCGTCGTCGAGTTGCACGACCCGACGCCCGGCGCTCGTCTTGGGCGAGTTCTCGACGACGGCGCTGCGCGTCTGCACGCGCGTCGTCCGCACGGTCAGTTCACGTCGCGCGAGGTCGACGTCGCCCCACCGCAGGCCGAGCAGTTCGGCGCGCCGCAGCCCGGTCAGCACGGCGATCTCGAACAGGGCGCCGAGACGGTGCTGCGCAGCCCGGTCGAGGAACGCCCCGACTTGGACGGGTGACCACGGCTCGAACTCGTGCGCGTCGACGACGGGCAGCCGCACGCCGCGGGCGGGGTTCGCCGCAATCATGTCGTCTCGCAGGGCAGCGGTGAGTGCGCCCTGCACGACGGCGACGATTCGGCGCACGGTCGTCGCGCCGCGCCCGTCCGCGATGAGCGCGTCGATGAAGCGCCGAACGTCGGCCCGCTTGATGTCGGTGAGCCGCAGCCTGCCGAGCGCGCTCGGCTTGATGTCGGCGTCGACGTATCGGCGGTAGTTGTCGAGCGTCGAGCGCTTGATGTCGCCTCGAGCCGGTTCAGCGTCGCCAGATCCGGCAGGGCGTGCGCGCGCGGCGAGGTCTGTTCTACGGGAATGATGAGGGCGGATTTGCCGAGGCTGCGCCGGGATCTGTTGCGGGCGGGGTTGCTGGCGAGGACGTCGTCGCGGACGGCCTCGTCGAGCACGCGCACGAGTGGTGCGATGCTGTTCTTGATCGTCGAGGAGGAGTGGACCTGCTCCCAGTCGTCGATGGTGCGGTCGATCATCCCGGAGGTGATCTGCGAGAGCGGCAGGTGCCCGAGTGCGGGGAGCACGCGCAGACGCAGGCCGACCTTGTAGCCGTCGGCGGTCGAGGTCGGGTCCAGGCCTCGCGTCCACCGGTCTCCGATGGTCGCGAGGTAGTCCGCGAAGGTGATGCGCCGGTCGATGCCGATCTCGGAGGACTTCAGCAGATCGCGGAAGAATGTCTCGGCGGCCTCCTCGTCGGGTACGACGAGTGCCCGCACAATGCGCCGTCTGCTCTGTGGGTCGATCCAGCGTGCTCGTGCCCGGATGCCGGAGGGACGGTGTTCGAGGTCGGTGGTGACCTTCACTCCGAAGGGAGGGACGGCCGGGGCGCTTTCAGCTGTGCTCATCAGCGGAGAGTGACGGGAGCCATGCCTCGACATCGTCGACCCGATACCGGGTAATCCCGCCCATCCGCAGGAACGGCGGCCCCTTCTTGTCAGTACGCCACCGCGACAACGTCGCCTCGGAGACCTTCAGGTAGGCGGCGACTTCGCGGCTGTCCAGCAGCGGCGACACCAGTGGCGTCTCAGCGATCGTCTCGCTCATGGCCGGTCACTCCAGTCCGTGTTCACGATCTCCTGGATCGTCGCGTCCTGCTGTCGACGTCGGTGCTCGCCGGCGTGCTGATAGCGGCAGTGTTCTGGTCAGTGGCTGGGGCACCCCTTGAGCTGGGTTAGAGCGCTCGCATGTTGACGAGCGTCTCTTTGCCCCGCCGCGGCCTTTGCCGTAAAGTTGATACAACTCGACGCAAGTTTAGAAGCGAAGGGAGTTGTGTTCGATGCGTCGTTTCCGAAACGGGCTAAAGACGGCCGTCCTGCTCGGTCTG
>Ga0180221_1000821_pt1 | contig 23800 bp, 21 predicted proteins | sample eDN5th37CKraftMG_FD_151339 | JGI IMG/M metagenome (GOLD analysis project Ga0180221, IMG submission 151339) | Enriched Miracle-Growth compost microbial communities from Emeryville, California, USA - eDNA 5th pass 37_C Kraft MG (version 2) (version 2) ...
CGACGTCGAGCCCGAGCAGCGCCGCGAGGACCGCGACGGACGCGGTCGCCGACCACGCCTGCGGCCGGCACGCGGCGGGGTAGGGCAGGGGCGTGGGGACGTCGGCCCGCGCGTCGCCGGCGTGCAGCTCGGGCATCCGGTAGCCGAACGCCTCGGCGGCGTCGACGAGCCCCCGCCCGAGCCGGGCGGCCTCGTCGGCGAACCCCTCGCGACGCAGCCCGGCGACCGCGATCGCGGTGTCGTGGGCCCACACGGACCCGCCGTGATAGCTGAGCGGCCAGAACCCGGCGTCGTCCGACGACAGCGTGCGCAGCCCGTACCCGCCGGCGAGCGGGTCGGACGCGAGCCGCGCGGCCACGAGCCGAGCGCCCTCGGGGTCCAGGATCCCGGTCCCGAGCAGGTGCCCGATGTTGCTCGTCAGGGAGTCGACGCGGCGCTTGTGGACGTCGAGGGCGACGGCCGGGTAGGCGCCGTCGGCGTCCTCGACCCAGAACGCGCGCGCGAAGCGCTCCTTGAGCGCCGCGGCCCACGTCCGCCACGCGTCCGCCCCGGGGCGGCCGAACCGCTCGAGCAGCTCCGCCCCGCCGACCGCCGCCTCGTACGCGTACCCCTGGACCTCGCAGAGGGCGATCGGCCCCTCGGCGAGCGAGCCGTCACGCCACTGGATGGAGTCGCCGGAGTCCTTCCAGCCCTGGTTGGCGAGGCCCTGGCCCGTGGTGTCGACGTACTCGAGGAATCCGTCGCCGTCGCTGTCGCCGTGGTCGCGCATCCAGGCGAGCGCGGCCTCGAGGTGGGGGAGGAGGGCCTCGACCTCGGCGTCGGGCAGGCCCCAGCGCCAGGCGTCGTGGAGCAGGACAACCCACAGCGCGGTCGCGTCGACCGTCCCGTAGTAGAGCGGCGGCAGGGTCACGCCCTCGCCCGGGATCGTCTGGGTCCGGGGGCGGAGCTCGTGCATGACCTTGCCGGGCTGCTCGCCCGTGGTCGCGTCGTCGGACGTGCCCTGGAGGCCCGCGAGCACCCGGAGCGTGCCCGCCGCGACGTCGGTCCCGAACGGCAGGAGCATGCGCGCGGCCCAGAGCGAGTCGCGCCCGAACAGCGTGAAGAACCACGGGGCCCCGGCGGCGAGGAACACGTCGTCCGGCCGCTCGACGGTCACCATGCGCAGACCGCGCAGGTCGCGGAGCGCTGCCTCGACCCAGGCCGCGAGGCGCGGGTCGCCCCCGGTGACGCGCACGTCGCCCCAGGCGCGGGCGGCCTCGGGGTCCGGACCCACGACGGCGTCATCATCCGTGGCGTCGACGTGCCACCCGACGCGCGCGGTGCCGCGCGCGGGCACGGTGACCTCCCAGCGCGCGACGACGTCCTGCCCGGTCGCCGCGACGTCCGCGCCGGACGCCACGAAGGTCGCGCGGACCCCCCCGCCGTCGACGTGCGCCGCGCCGTCCCGCACGACGACCTCCGGCAGCGCCTGCTCGGCCGTCCCCGCGAGCCCGGCCTTGACCAGGTGCATCGGGCTGGCGTCGGCGCGCGCGACGAGCTCGACGGTCGTGGTGAGGGGCGCGTCGAGCGCGTTCTCGAGCGTGACGTCCTCGCGCAGCGTCCCCGGCTCGACGACGCGTCGCCGGGTCACGCGGACGCGCGGGTCCGCGGTCTCGTCGTCGACGGCGCGGGCGAGCGACGTGAAGGTCGCGGTGCCCGCGTCGACGAGCGCGTGCCCGATCGCCTCGGGCGCGGCTCCCCCGACGGTGAGCGCGACCCGGGAGAGCAGGCGCACGTCGGAGTGGTAGAAGCCGTGGATCGGGCGCCCGCCGGCGTCGCCGTCGTCGGCGGACCACACCTGGGTGGGCGCGGCGAGCTGCACGACGCTGTCGTGGAGGAGGGGCTGGAGCGGGCGGGGGGCAGGCACGGGCAAGGCTCTCCTCGGGGTGGTGGGACCGTCGTCGGGCGGGGTGGTCATTCCTTCACCGCCCCCTCGCTGGTGTTCATGATCCGGCGCTGGAAGACGAAGAAGACGGCCGCGACCGGGATCGTCATGACGAGGGCGGCGGCGAGCTTGAGCGGGTACTGATTGCCCTGCCCGAGCTGGCCGGCGGTGAGGGACGCGACGCCCTTGGTGAGCGTCGTGAGGGCGGGGTCCTGCGCCGACACGATGAAGTGCGACAGCTCGTTCCACGACCCCTGGAACGACAGGATGATGATCGTCACGAGCGCCGGCCGGGCCATCGGCAGCACGACCGACCAGAAGACCCGGAACGTGCCCGCGCCGTCGATCCGCGCCTGCTCCTCGACGCTCGCGGGGATGGACTCGAAGAAGCCCTTCATGATCACCACGCCCGCGGCGTCGACGAGCAGCGGCAGGATCATGCCCGCGTACGAGTCGTAGAGCGCGAGCTGGTTGAGCACGAGGAACTTCGGGATCAGCAGCACGACCGCAGGCACGCTCATCACGGCCAGCAGCCCCGCGAAGACGACGCTGCGCCCCTTGAACGGCAGCCGCGCGAGCGCGTACCCGGCGAGCGAGTCGAAGAACACCCGGCCTGCGGTCACGAACAGCGTGACGATCACCGAGTTCTTGAACCACGTCGGGAAGTCGGAGCTCTGGAACAGGTCGTGGTACGCGGCGGTCGTCCACGTCGTCGGGACGAGCGAGAGCGGGTGGGCGGTGGCGTCCGCGTTGGTCTTGAACGACGTCGCGACCTGCACGAGGAAGGGGAAGATGTAGACGACGGCCGTCACGACGAGGACCGCGTAGAGCAGCGAGCGTCCCGCGACGCGACCGGGGGAGGGCCGACGTGCCCGCAGGCGCACCGCCCGGGTGGTCCGTCCGCCCCCGCCCGACGACGTCGCGAGGGTCGGCGTGGGTTCGGTCGCGGTGGTCATCGGGTCACCTCGGGAGCGGTGGCGGGCGTGACCGGGGTCGCGCCGGGGGTCGCGGGGCCGGGCGCGACGGGCCCGAACCGCTTGCGCCTCGGGACGCCGCGCTCGCGCAGCACCCAGCGCTGCAGGAGCGTGAACGCGACGATGATGACGAAGAGGACGAACGCGATCGCGGCGCCCTGGCCCCACTGCTGGTTGGTGAACGCGGTCTGGTACGACAGGTACGCGGGCGACAGCGTCGTCTTCGCGGGGCCGCCCTGGGTGCCGGTGTAGATCTGGTCGAAGATCTGCCAGCCGCCGATGAGCCCGAGCGTGAGCACGGTGAACAGGGTCGGGCGGAGCTGCGGGAGCGTGATGCGCCAGAACCGCTGCCAGCCGTTCGCCCCGTCGACCATCGCGGCCTCCGTGACCTCGGACGACAGGTTCTGCAGCGCGGCGAGGAAGACGAGCATGAACGTGCCGCTCGTCGTGAAGATGGCCATGAGGATGAACGCCGTCATCGCCACGGACGGCCCGCCGACCCAGTCCCACCAGGAGACGCCGAGGAAGCCGTGCTGGGTCAGCGCGGCGGGTCCCTGCTCCACGCCGAGCGGCTCGAGCGCGTCGTGGATGATGCCGCTGGGGTCGCTGAACCAGTTGGGGCCGTGGACGCCGAACCACGAGAGCACCTGGTTGACGGCGCCGCTCGCGCTGAAGAGGAAGAGCCAGAGGACCGTGATCGCCACCGAGCTCGTCACGGACGGGAAGTAGAAGGCCGTCCGGAAGAACCCGCGCCCGCGCAGCATGCGGCGGTTGACGAGGACCGCGAGGTAGAGCGAGAGCGCGGTCTGCAGGGGGACCACCAGCACGACGTACCAGGCGTTGTTGCGCAGCGCGGTGCCGAAGTCCTGCTCGGCGAGCCCGCCGCCCGCGAGGATCGCGCGGTAGTTGTCGGTCCCCACGAAGCTCACGCCCGACGCGAACGGGCTGCCGTTGCCGTTCCAGTCCGAGACGCTCACCCACAGCGCCATGAGCACGGGGACCACGAGGAACAGGCCGAGCAGCACGAGCATCGGTGCGGTGAAGAGCCAGCCGGAGGCGGCCTCGCCGCGGTGGATCCCACCGCGGCGACGCGGGCGCAGGGCCGGAGCGGTCGTCGTCATGACGTGCCTTCCTGACGTGTCCTGGCCGGGGCGGCCGGGCGCGGGGCGGTGCCCGGCCCGGCCGCCGCCGGGCGGTCTCGTTACTGGCCGAGCGCCTCGAGGTTCTTCTGGACGCTGTCCAGGATCGTCTTCGGGTCGCTCTTCGCGAGGTTCGTCAGCTGGGAGTTGAAGTCGGCGACGACGTCCGCGGCGCCCTTGGCGGTCGGCACGCCCTTGGCGTACGCCGCGGCGTCGAGGAACGGGACGAGCGCCGGGTTGTCCTGCTTCCAGGCGTCGGCCGCGGACTGGATGGACGGCATGACGCCGAACGCCTTCGAGAACGCGAGCTGGTCGTCCGTGGACGTGAGCTGCTCGACGAGCTTCAGCGCCGCGGCCTGGTTGGGGCTGTCCTTGGCGATGCCCCAGCAGTTGGAGAACTGGAGCGTGCCCTGGCCCGCCGGGCCCGACGGCAGCGGGACGACCGTGTACTTCACGTCGGGAAAGTCGTTCTTCAGCTCGCCGGTGACCCAGTTGCCCTCGATCGTCATCGCGGCCTTGCCGGAGCCGAGCGCCTGGCCGCCGTCGCCCTCACCGAGGCCCTCCTTCGCGTACTTGTAGACGCCCTCGTCCAGGAGCTTCTTGACGAAGGTCAGCGCCTGCACGTTGGCGTCGCTGTCGGCGGTCGCCTGCGTGGAGTCGTCGTTCATGAGGTTCCCGCCCGCCTGGACCATGAACGACCCGATGCGGGCGTACTCGCCGTTGGTGCTGAGCCCCACGGTCTTGCCGGTCGTGAGCTTCTTGGCGACGCTCTCGAGGTCGTCCCAGGTCTTCGGGTAGTCCGCGTCGGTGAGCCCGGCGGCCTTCCAGTCGTCGTCGCGGATGACGAGCTGGAGCGTGGAGAAGTCCTTGGGCGCGCAGTAGAGCTGGCCCTGGTAGGTGAACGAGCTCACGAGCGACGGGTAGAAGTCCGCCTTGTTCTGGAGAAGGTCGCCGTAGGGGAGGAGCGAGCCGTTGGAGGCGTAGCCGGCGAGCGCGTCGGTCGACAGGTAGAAGACGTCGGCCGGCTTCTTCGCGGCGAAGCCCTGCGCGAGCTGCTGGTTGAGATCGGTGGCCGCGACGACGCTGGCCTTGGTGCCGGACGACGCCGACCAGTCGGCGACGGCCTTCTTGACCGCCGTGGTCTCGGCGTCGCCGCTCGAGCCGATCATGACGGTGAGCGGGCTGTCGGAGGACGTGAGGTTCGCGGTGGAGGTCGCGCCGCCCGTGCTGCCGCCGGTGGTGTCGTCGCCGCTGCTGAATCCCGATCCGGACCCGCAGGCGCTGAGGGCGAGGGCGGCGGTCGCGGCGATCGCGCAGCCGCCGAGCCAGCGCGAGGTGCTTCGTTGCATCGTTGTCTCCTCGTTCGGGTGGGCACCTGGTCGGAGGTTGGATCGATCAAACCGGCGGAAGCCGGGCGGGTTTGATCGATCAAATGCCCATGCCCGACACCGTAGGCAGCGTCGTCCGACGGTGTCAACCGGTCGGGGCGGCGCTAGGGTGGGCGCGTCTTTGAACGATCCATGTCGTCGGGGCGCGCGGTCACGGACCGCCGCTCCCACGCGCAGACGCGCCGAGGGGAGGACGCGCATGACCCGGCTGCCGACGATCTCCGACGTCGCGACCGCGGCCGGCGTCTCACGCCAGACCGTCTCGAACGTGCTCAACGCGCCCGACGTCGTGCGGCCCGAGACGCGCGAGCGTGTCCTCGCGGCCGTCTCCGAGCTCGGCTACCGCCCGCACGCCTCGGCCCGGCGCCTGCGCACCCAGCAGAGCTCGACCATCGGCATCCGGCTCGACCCCATGACCGACGGGATCTCCGGCGTCGTCCTCGACCGGTTCCTCCACGCGCTGACCGCCCAGGCCGACGCGCTCGGGCTGCGGGTCATGCTCTTCACCGCGGCCGGCCCGGAGGAGGAGATCGAGCAGTTCCGGCGCCTGTCCGACGGTGCCGACGTCGACGCGTTCGTCCTCACCTCGACCTTCGAGGGCGATCCGCGCACCGAGTGGCTCATCGAGCACGGCCAGCGCTTCGTGACCTTCGGCCGGCCGTGGGGCGTCGACGACATGGAGGACCCGCAGCACCTGTGGGTCGACGTCGACGGGCGCGCGGGCGTGCGAGCCGCGACGCGTCACCTGCTCGACCGGGGCCTGCGCCGCATCGCCTACGTCGGCTGGCCGAGCCCGTCGGGCACCGGGGACGACCGGCACGCCGGCTGGCGGGGCACCATGCGGGAGGCCGGCTTCGACGACGACGAGCTCGACGCCCTCGAGGCGCGGGCCCCCGAGGGCGTGCCCCACGGGGCGGACGCCGTGCGGGCGGTCGAGGCGGCGGCCGGGGCCGTCGACGGCGTCGTCTGCTCGAGCGACTCGCTCGCGCTCGGCGCGCTGCTCGCCGCCCGCGGACGGTTCCCGGTGATCGGGTACGACAACACCCCCGTGGCCGCGTCGATCGGGATGTCGAGCGTCGACCAGCCGCTCGAGCAGGTCGCGACCGGTGTCCTCGAGCTGCTGACCGGCGCCCACGGGGGGCGGGTCCGGCACGACGGCGCGCCGGTCGGCGACCCCCGCCACCGGCTCCTCGAGCCGCGGCTCGTCGTCCGCGAGCTCCAGGTCGCCCCCGCCTGACGTCGCTCGCCTGACGCCGGTGCCGGACGTCCGGGCGCCCGGGCGGCGTCGTCGGGCGGACGCGAGCCGCGTTTGCCGACGTCAGACGGTCGCGTGACAGTGGAGAGGCAGGACACCGTCGACCGTCGAGGATCGAAGGAGTGCCATGAGCGTCTTCCGCACGAAGTCCGTCGAGGCGTCGATGGCCGACGCCGACGAGTCCGAGCACCGCCTGAAGCGTGACCTGTCGGCCCTGGACCTCACGGTCTTCGGGGTGGGCGTGGTCATCGGGACGGGGATCTTCGTGCTGACCGGCCTCGCCGCGAAGGAGCACGCGGGCCCGGCGGTCGCGCTGTCCTTCGTGGTGGCCGGGATCGTCTGTGCGCTCGCGGCGCTCTGCTACGCCGAGCTGGCCTCGACCGTGCCCGTGGCGGGCAGCGCCTACACGTTCGCGTACGCGACGTCGGGCGAGATCGTCGCGTGGATCATCGGGTGGGACCTGCTGCTCGAGATGGCACTCGGGTCGGCCGTCGTCGCGGTGGGCTGGTCCCAGTACTTCGCGAGCCTGCTCGACACGATCGGCTGGCACCTGCCGCAGTCGATCGCGGGCGGCGACGGCGCGTTCATGGACCTGCCCGCGTTCCTCGTCGTCGCGGTCCTCACGGGCGTCCTCGTGCTCGGCGTCAAGCTCTCGGCCCGGGTCAACGCCGTCATCGTCGCGATCAAGGTCGCGGTCGTGCTGTTCGTGATCGTCGCGGGGCTCTTCTTCGTCAAGGCCGCCAACTACCACCCGTTCGTGCCGCCGTCGCAGCCCGCACCCGAGACGACCGGCCTCCAGGCCACGCTCTGGCAGACGATCATCGGCAGCGCCCCCGCAAACTTCGGCGTCGTCGGGATCTTCACGGCCGCGGCGATCGTGTTCTTCGCGTTCATCGGGTTCGACGTCGTCGCGACGGCAGCGGAGGAGACGCACAAGCCGCAGCGCGACGTGCCGCGCGGCATCATCGGCTCGCTCGCGATCTGCACGGCGCTCTACGTCGGCGTCTCGCTCGTCGTCGTCGGCATGCAGAAGTACTCCGAGCTCGACCCCGACGCGCCGCTCGCCCAGGCGTTCAAGTCCGTGGGCGCGGACTGGGCTGCGACGCTCATCACGGTCGGCGCGCTCGAGGGCCTCACGACCGTCGTCATGATCCTCATGCTCGGCCAGTCGCGCGTCCTGTTCGCCATGTCGCGGGACAACCTCGTGCCGCGCCGGCTGTCGGCGGTCCACCCGACCTTCCGGACGCCGTACCGGATCACGATCCTCATCGGGGCGGTCGTGGCGGTGCTCGCGGCGTTCATCCCGCTGTCGGCGCTCGCGGAGCTCGTCAACATCGGGACCCTGTTCGCCTTCGTGGTCGTGTCGATCGGGGTGATCGTCCTGCGCCGCACCCGTCCGGACCTCGACCGCTCGTTCCGTGTCCCGTGGGTGCCGGTGCTGCCGATCCTCTCGGTCCTCGCGTGCGTGTACCTCATGCTCAACCTGCCGGTCGAGACGTGGTTGCGGTTCCTCGTGTGGATGGCCGTGGGGTTCGTCGTCTACTTCACCTACGGGCGGCGGCACTCCCGCGTCCCCGACGAGACGGCCGACGAGGAGGCGACCGCTGGGACGACGCCCCGCGCGTCGTGACGGAGCAGGTGACCTCGACGACAAGGAGACCAGCGTGCGGATCGGCATCATCGGAGCGGGCAAGATCGGCGGAACCCTCACGCGGCGGCTGACCGCGCTGGGGCACGACGTGCGCGTCGCGAACTCGCGCGCGCCCGAGACCCTGGCGGACCTCGCCGCGGAGACCGGGGCGACGCCCGTCTGGGCCACGGAGGCCGCGGACGGCGCCGAGCTCGTGATCGTGAGCATCCCCGAGCGCGCCGTCCCCGACCTCGCGCCCGGGATCCTCGACGGCCGCGCTCCGGGGGCCCCGGTGATCGAGACGAACAACTACTACTGGCAGCGCGACGGGCGGATCGACGGCATCGAGGACCCCGACGTCCCCGAGAGCGTCTGGGTGGCGTCGGTCCTCGGCGTGCCTGTCTTCAAGGTCTTCAACGGCATCAACTGGACGCACCTGCGCGACCGGGGCGCCGCGCCCGGCACCGAGGGGCGGATCGCCCTTCCGGTCGCGGGCGACGACGAGGCCGGGCGGCGGCTCGTCTCGGAGGTCGTCGACGCCCTCGGCTTCGACCCCGTGGACGCCGGCCCGCTCGCCGAGTCGTGGCGCCAGCAGCCCGGGACCCCGGTGTACGGCGCGGACCTGGACGCCGCGGGCGTCGTGCGGGCGCTCGCCGACGCGCCCCGGGAACGGCCCGAGCAGTTCCGCGCGCCGCGCTGACCCGACCACCGCGGGCGGACATGACGAGAGGCCCGGAACCGTGATGGTTCCGGGCCTCTCGGCTGGTCGGGGTGACAGGATTTGAACCTGCGACCTCCTCGTCCCGAACGAGGCGCGCTACCAAGCTGCGCCACACCCCGAGGTCGTGCACCGGACGACCGCCATGACGACGTCCCGCTTCCGGAGCCTGCCCAGGATAGCCGACGCGCGGCCCCTCGACGAAATCCGATCCTGGTTCTCCTGCTCCGGTGCCGCAGGGCGTCAGGGGAGGTCGAGCTCGGGCAGGTCCAGCACGTGCGCGGCCTCGAAGCCGAACAGCCGCCGCGCGGGCTCGAGGTCGAGCGGGACGGTGCGCCCGGGCAGCGGCCGGCGCACCTCGACCCCCGGCCAGTAGCGCGCGAGGAGGTCCGCCGTGCGGTGCGGCGCGTACGTCGTCGGCGCGGCGACGAACGCGACGTGGACTCCGGGCTCGGTGGGTGAGAGTGCGAAGTCAGCGGCGCGCGCCGCGTCCCGCGTCTCCAGGTAGGACCACAGGTCGCGGGCCGTGAGCGCGAGGTCGAAGCCCGTCCCCGACGCGAACGCCGTGAGACGGTCGTCGAGGCCGGGCACGGCGCCGAGGCCGCCGATCATGGGGTAGCGCAGCACGCTGATCGTCGTGCCGTGGCGGCGGTGCATCGCGTGCGCGGTGGCCTCGACGACCTGCTTCGAGAGTGCGTATGGGTCGGCCGCACGGGTCGGGGAGGCGACGTCGAGCGGCAGATAGGCGGGCGCGGCCGGGACGGGTGAGAAGCGCAGGCCGACCGCGTTGATGCTGCCCGCGACGACGACGTGCTCGACCCCCGCGACGCCCGCGGCCTCGAGGACCGCGAACGTGGTCGCGGTGTTCGTCGTGAAGACGTGCTGCGCGTCGACCTGCTCGGGCGACGGGATGGCGGCCAGGTGCACGACGGCGTCCGCGCCGTCGAGGGCCGCGGCGACGACGCGCGGGTCGGCGGCGTCCCCGACGACGACCCGGTCGCAGGACGTCGGCTCCGCGTCCGGCCCGCGCCCGGTCGCGAGGTCGCCGGGATCGTCGAGGACGAGGGCCGTGACCGGGATGCCGCGCTGGGCGAACCGGCGCAGGACGCCGCGTCCCAGGAGCCCGGCGGCGCCCGTGACCAGCACCCGGCGGTAGGTGGGGAGGGTCTGCGCCACGGCCGGCGTCATCGCGCGTCCACCGCCTCCGCCAGGCGCCGGACACCCTCCTCGAGCCGGCCCGTGCCCACGGCGCCGTACCCGAGCACGACGCCGGGCGTCCCTGGCCGCTGGCGGTACCATCTCAGCGGGTGCGCCGCGACGCCGCGCTCGAGCGCGGCGCGGGCGAGGGCGACGTCGTCGAGCGCGGGGACCTCGTCGAAGGTCACCGTGAGGTGCAGGCCGGCGGCCGCCCCGAGGACGCGCGCCCGGGGGAGCTCGCGGGCGAACGCGGCCGCGGTCGCGTCCCGGCGTCGGCGGTAGCGGGTGCGGGCGAGCCGCAGGTGGCGCTCGAGCGCGCCGGACCGCAGCAGCGACGCGACGACGAGCTGCGGGACGACCGGGTTGCCGAGGTCGCTCTGGCGCTTCGCCTCGACGACCGCCTCGTGCCACCGCGGCGGCACGACCAGCCACCCGACGCGGAGCGCCGGCGCGACGAGCTTCGACAGGCTGCCCGTGTACGCCACGGACCCCGGGGCCGCGGCCGCGACCGCGGCGACGGGCCGGCGGTCGTAGCGGTGCTCGGCGTCGTAGTCGTCCTCGATCACGAGCCCGCCGTCGGCGGCCCACGCGAGGAGCTCGCGCCGGCGCGCGCCGTCGAGCACGACGCCGAGCGGGAACTGGTGGGCGGGGGTCGTGAGGACGACGTCCGCACCCGTCGCGCGGAGGTCGTCGACGCGGATCCCGCGCTCGTCGACGCCGACCGGCGGCGTCGCGACGCCCCACCACGCGAGGAGCTCGCGCGCCCCGAACGAGCCCGGGTCCTCGACGGCGATCGCGTCGTGGCCCGCATCGCGCAGGACGTGCGCGAGGAGCGCGAGAGCCTGCGCGACGCCCGCCACCACCACGACCTGCGCCGGGTCCACCCGCAGCCCCCGGTAGCGCGCGAGCCACGTGGCGACCTCGGCCCGCAGCGCGGCCTCGCCCCGCGGGTCGCCGTACGCGAGCGCCCGTGCGGGCAGCTCGTCGAGCACCCGGCGCTCGGCGCGCAGCCACGCGGCGCGCGGGAAGCCCGCGAGGTCCGGGACGCCCGGGACGAGGTCGATCTCCGCGTGGGCGGCGCGCAGCTCGTCGAACACCGACGTGCGCCCGGTCCGTCCCTGGCGGCGAGGGGGTGCGGCGGGTGCGGCACCTGCGGGCGCGGCGGCGTCCGCGAGCCCGGGCCGAGCCTTCCCGACGACGACCGTGCCCGCCCGCCCGCGACCCTCGACCTCGCCCGTCTCGGCCAGGCGGCGGTACGCCTCCGTCACGGTCCCGCGGGAGACGTCGAGCTCGGCCGCGAGCGTGCGGCTCGCCGGGAGGGTGGCGCCCGCGGGGAGGCGGCCGTCGAGCACGGCCTCGCGGACGGCCGCCGCGAGCCAGCCCGCGAGGTCACCGGGCCGGGCGTCGGCCCGGTCGAGCTGGAGGAAGTCCGTCGCGCCGTTGGACCACTCCGTCGGCGCCTCGTTGGACCTGTTCACCGGACCATCATGACCGCAGGCTCGAAGCGTGACCACGCAGAGCATCGACCCGACCGCCGTCACCCCGCGCGCCGACGGGGCCCGTCCGGGTCCACTCCCGCCGTCCGGCCGCGCGCCTCGCCCGGGTCCGGCGCCTCGCCGGCGTCCGGCAGCTCGCCCCGGCGTCGCGCCCGCCGTCCGCGGCGGCGTGGCGATGGCTCTCGTCGGCGGGAGCGCCGCGGTCTCGCGCGTCCTCGTCGACTCGCCGCTGCTCACCGCGCAGGCGCTCCGCTACCTCGCGGCCGCCGTGGTCCTCGTCGTGGTCGCGCGCCTGCGCCGGGTCCGGATCGTCCGGCCGCGCGGCGCCGAGTGGCTCTGGCTCCTCGCGGTCGCCGGCGCGGGGCTCGTGCTCTTCAACGTCGCGCTCGTGCGCGGCGCGGCGCACGCGGAGCCTGCCGTCCTCGCCGTCGCGATCGCGTGCGTGCCGGTCCTGCTGGGCGTCGTCGGCCCCGTGCTGCAGCGTCGGCCGGTGAGCACGCGGGTCGTCGTCGCTGCGGCCGTCGTCACGGCCGGAGCCGTGCTCGTCGAGGGGACGGGCCGGGCCGACGCCGCCGGGGTGCTCTGGGCCCTCGTCGCGCTCGCCTGCGAGGCTGCCTTCACGCTCCTCGCCGTCCCCGTCCTCGGGCGCCACGGGGCCTGGGGCGTCTCGGTGCACGCCGTCTGGATCGGTGCGGTCCTCTTCGCAGCGCTCGCCGTCCCGTTCGAGGGCTGGGGCGCCGTCGCGCGCCTCGACGCCGCGGACCTCCTCGCCGTCCTCTACCTCGCGGCGCTCGTCACGGCGGCCGCGTTCGTGCTCTGGTACGGGGCCGTCGGCACGCTCGGCGCGGACCGTGCGGGCCTGCTGACCGGGCTCGCTCCCGTGGCGGCCGCCGTCGCCGGGACGGTCGGCGGGCTCGGGGCGCCGCACGTCGGTGTGTGGGCGGGGATCGTCGTCGTCGGCGCAGGCCTGGTCCTGGGCCTGAGAACCAGTAGGGTGTGACAACTATCTCGCTCTGCACGCGCTCGGGGGTTGCTGTGAGTCGTCGTCGTCCCTTGTATGGCCTGGCTGCGCTCGCGCTCGGCGCCGCCCTGAGCCTGACTGCCTGCTCCGGCGGTGGATCAGCCGAGGGCACGGCATCGCCCTCTGTGACCGCCCCGGTCGTCACCGCGGCGGCCCAGCCGGCGGCGCTGACGAAGGACAGCTTCGTGACCCGCATCGCCGCTGCCGAGAAGGACACGAAGACGATGCGCATGGACGTGTCGATGGTCGTCGCGGGCCACAAGATCACCATGAAGTCCACAGTCGACGGCCGCGACCCTGCCAAGCCGACACTCGACGAGACGGTGGACGTCCCCGGCCAGACGTCGTTCGACGTGCGTGCCGTCGACGGCGCCGTCTTCCTGAACTACGGCGCGCTGTCGAAGAACAAGTGGATCAAGATCGACCCGAAGGACAAGAGCAACCCGCTCGCCTCCCAGTTCAGCGGGCTCCTCGACGGCGCCGACCCCGCGCAGCAGCTCGAAGCGATGAAGGGCGCCATTCTGAGCGTCGAGAAGGAGGGCGAGCCGGCGACGCTGGACGGCTCGGAAGTCCAGCAGTACGTCGTCTCGGTCGACACCTCGAAGGTCGGTGCCGCGCTGACGAAGCAGCTGCAGTCCGGAGCGGCGGCCCTGCCCGACCACCTCACGTACACGTACTGGATCGGGACCGACGACGACCTGCCACGCAAGGCGGTCGCTGACGTCGCAGGCGTGAAGATGACCATGACCTTCAGCCACTGGGGTGAGCCCGTCACCATCACCGCGCCGTCGAAGGACGACATCCTGCCGGGCGGTCTCGAGGACCTCGCCGCCCTCCAGAGCTGACTCGAACGCGCGAGCCGCTCGGGACGCTCGCCGTCGAGCGCAGCGGCGTGCGCCGGTCGCGGACGTGCTGCCTCCTCGCGCGTGGCCTCCAGCCCTGGGGATTCCGGGGCGGCGGTCCGAGCGTGGGTCAGTCGCGCGCGACCAGGCGGAGGAGGACGGCCTCGGGGCGGCAGGCGAAGCGGACCGGGGTGTACGGGCTCGTGCCGAGCCCGGCGCACACGTTGAGCCACGTCGACCCGGCGCCCTCCGGGGTGTCCGGGCGCGCGCCCGGCCAGCCGTGCAGGCCCTTCGCGCGTTCGCGGTCGACGTCGCAGTTCGTCACGAGCGCCCCGTAGCCCGGGACGCACAGCTGCCCGCCGTGCGTGTGGCCCGCGAGGATCAGCTCGGCGCCGTCGTCGTACATCTGGTCGAGGACGCGGACGTACGGCGCGTGCGTGACGCCCAGCCGGACCAGGGGCTCGGCGTCGCCGGAGGCGGCGTGGCCGGTCGGCGCGGGCGCGAGGTCGTCCAGAGGAACGTCAGCGGGCAGGCGCGGTGGGAAGAGATCGCGGTCGAGGTGCGGGTCGTCGACGCCGACGAGCTCGATCCGTCGCGCTGCGCCGGCGGGGCGGTCGTCGAGCACGGCGACGTCGCGCCGGTTCGTGAGGTCCTTCCAGCCCGCGCCGGTCAGTGCCGCCGCCAGGGCGGCCGCCGGGAGGTTCGGCGGGTTGACGACCGGCCCCTTGCGGGCGTCCCGCTTGAGGTAGCGCGCCGGGTTCTTCGGCACGGGCGCGTAGTAGTCGTTCGAGCCCATCACGAACGCACCCGGCGTCCCGAGCAGCGGCTCGAGCGCGTGGAGCAGCGGCCCGAGAGCGTCGCGGTGCGCCATGTTGTCGCCCGTGTCGACGACGAAGTCCGGGCGCAGCGACGCCAGGTCACGCACCCACGCGATCTTGTCCGCCTGGGTGGGGACCAGGTGCAGGTCGGAGAAGTGGAGGATCGTCAGGTCAGGCTGTCCCGGCGGCAGGACCGGGACGGTCCTGTCACGCAGCGTGTACTGGCGCGCCTCGCAGAGCGCGTACCCCAGACCTGCCGCCGCCGTTCCCGCCACGAGCCCCAGCGCGCCGAGCGCGCGTCGTCCCGCGGTCACCGGTTACTTGCCTCCGCCGTGCTTGTTGCCTCCGCCAGGTCCGGACGTGCTGCCGGAGCTCGGCGTGCTGCCGCTCGAGTCGCCGCCGGAGCTGTCGCCGCCCGAGCTGTCGCCGCTGCTGTCCTTCGAGCCGCCGTTGTCCTTCGACCCGCCGCTGTCCTTGGACCCGCCGTTGTCCTTCGTGCCGCCACCGTCGTTGCTCGACGGCGGCGTCGTCACCTTCGGCTTGCCGACGAGACCGGACTCGGGGGACGAGAACTCCTCGTTGGGCTCGCCGGAGAGGGCCTCGTCCATGTAGGCCTTCCACGTGGGTGCCGCCAGCGTGCCGCCGTAGAGCCAGCGCTGCTGGCCGGTGACGTACTTGGAGCCCTTGATCGTGACGTTCTTGAGCCAGATCGGAGCCTCCGCGTTGCCGACCCAGACCGCGGTGGAGAGCTGCGGGGTGTAACCGACGAACCAGGTGTCCTGCGACCCCTGGGCCGTCCCGGTCTTGCCTGCGGCGATGCGGCCGCCGTCGAGCGAGTTGCCCGGTGCCGTACCGCCCGACACGAGGACGCCCTTGAGCGCGTACGTCACGGTCGAGGCGACTCCCGGGTCGAGCGCGTTGGAGTCGCAGTGGGCGCTCGGGACCTGGAGCTTCTTGCCCTTGGCGTTGGTGATCGAGCTGATCGCGATGGGCTCGCAGTACGTGCCACCGGACGCGAAGGTCGCGTAGGCCGAGGCCTGGGCGAGCGGCGAGGTGTTCTGGGTCCCCAGGATCATCGAGGGGGTGACGCTCAGGTCGGTGGGGGAGTCGTCGCGGTACGAGGCGCGCCAGCCGATCGACAGCGCGGTGTTCTTGACGTCGCACAGGTCGAGCTGCGTCGCCATCGCCGCGTACGCGCGGTTCACCGAGTCGGCGGTGGCGTACTGGACGGTGATGTTGCCCTTGGCGCCACCCTCGGAGTTGCCCACGGTCCACAGCTTGCTGCTGCGGGTGAAGCCTCCGCACGTCGAGTGGAAGTCGTAGAACGAGAACGAGGGCCTGTCACCGCTGACGGTCTGGGAGAGCGTGTGCCCGGTCTTGAGCCAGTCGGCCAGGACGTACGGCTTGAAGCTCGACCCGGGCTGGAAGCCGTTCGACCCGCCGTGCGCGTAGTCGACGTTGTAGTTGACCGAGCTCGCGCCCTTGACCGGCGTGGCGGAGGCGTCGAACGGTCGGTTCTGGGCCATCGCGAGGATCTTGCCCGTGCCGGGCTCGACGGACGAGAGGGCGCTCTCGAGCTGGAGCTTCTGAACGTGGCCGTTCGCGTCGGTCGTCGTCGACTTCTTCCCGACCGGGACCGCGTTCCGGACCTTCTTGGTCGCGATCTTCTGGTCCTTGAGGTCGATCGTCGTGACGATCTTGTAGCCGCCCTTCTTCAGGGCGTCCAGGCGCGCGGTCGACGTCTTGCCCCACGAGGAGAAGGCGCCGTCGTCGTTGTTGGCGATGACGCGCGTGACGTAGTCGCAGAACAGCGCGGCCGCGGTCGCGGGCTGGCAACCGTTCGTGATCGAGGTCTTGTCGATCTTGAGCGTCTTCTTGATCGGCATCGCGACCGCCTGGTCGTACTGCTTCTTGGTGATGTACGACTGCTGGTACATGTCGTTGAGCACCTGGTTGCGGCGACGCTGCGAGTCCGACGGGTTGACCGTCGGGTCGTAGTCGCCCGGGCGCTGCGTGATGCCGGCGATGGTGGCCGCCTGCACCGGGGTGAGCTTCGCGGCCGTCGTCGAGAAGTAGTACTCCGCTGCCGCCTCGACGCCGTAGACCTTGAGGCCGAACTGCGCGATGTTGAGGTAGCCCTCGAGGATCTCGTCCTTGGTCATGTTCTTCTCGAGCGAGATCGCGAGCTTCGCCTCACGCAGCTTGCGCTCGTTCGTCTTGCCGCGGGCCGCCTCCAGCGCCGCGGCCTTCTTGGCGGGGTCCGTCTCGGCGAGCGCGTTCTGGATGAGCACGTTCTTCACGTACTGCTGCGTCAGCGTCGACGCGCCCTGCGTGTCCGAGGAGGTCGCGTTGTTCACGAGCGCGCGCAGCGTGCCCTCGACGTCGATCCCGCCGTGCTGGTAGAAGCGCTTGTCCTCGATCGCGATCATCGCGTGCTGCATGTACGGCGAGATCTCCTTGAGGGAGACGTCCGTGCGGTTCTGGTCGTAGAACCGGGCGAGGACGGTCTTGCCGTCGTTGGCGTAGATCGTCGACGTCTGGGGGAGCGGCTTGCGCTCGAGCTCCGTCGGCAGGTCGTTGAACACCTCGATCGAGGTGTCCGTCACGGCCTTCGCGCCCGCCACGGCGGGGATGAACAGCCCGGCCGCGAGCACGCCGCCCACGCCCGCGACGAGCACGAACGCGAGCAGGAGGGCGATGAGCTGGAAGGCGTTGACCTTGTGGCCGCGGGGGCGGGGAGGCGGAGCCGCAGGAGAAGCCATGATGCCTAGGCTACGTGAGGCACCTGGACGTCTCAGGGCGGCGATCGCGGCGGGGATGTGCGGGTTTCGTGTGAAGGGTGGTCGCTGCGCGGCTACGCTCGGTCGCATGGCGAAGACCTGGGAGTACGCGACGATCCCCCTCATCATCCACAACACCAAGGCTGTGCTCGACCAGTGGGGCGCCGACGGGTGGGAGCTCGTCCAGGTGGTGACCGGCCCCGACGGCAACGGCCTGGTCGCCTACCTCAAGCGCCCGACGGGCGAGTGAGCCCGGTGTCGTCGGTCGAGGCGCGCCTCGCCGAGCTCGGCATCACCCTGCCCGACGTCGCGCCGCCCGTCGCGGCCTACGTCCCGGCGGTCCGGAGCGGCAACCACGTCTACGTGTCGGGCCAGCTCCCGTTCGTGGACGGCGCCCTGCCGGTGACGGGGAAGGTCGGCGACGGCCCGGGCCTCGTCCCGCCCGCCGACGCCGCAGGACTGGCCCGCGTGTGCGTCCTCAACGCCCTCGCGGCGGTCCGCTCGGTCACGGGCTCGCTCGACGGCGTCCGCATCGTCAAGCTGACCGGCTTCGTGGCCTCCGACCCGTCCTTCACGGGCCAGCCGGGCGTCATCAACGGCGCGAGCCTCGCCCTGGGCGAGTGGTTCGACGACGCGGGCATCCACGCCCGCAGCGCGGTCGGAGTCTCGGTCCTGCCCCTCGACTCCCCGGTCGAGGTCGAGCTGATCGCAGAGCTCCCGGCCTGACACGCCGACGAGGTGCGCCGGCATCGCGACCGGCCACCTGCTCCCTGAGCACCCCAACGAGAGACGGCGGTCGCCCACCCAGGGCGACCGCCGTCGTCGTGCATGCAGAGCCACCCGGGCGACCCGACCGCAGAGCGGATTGAGCGGGGAGAGTGCGCCGGATCGTGGTGGGTCTGGCGGGAGCGAGCGAGGAACGAGCGAGCGGATGGAAGATCCGGCGCACTCTCCCCGCTCGATCCGCGGACCCGGCCACGGGGGTGACCAGAGGGCTCAGCGCGCGCGGCGCTCCAGGCGGTCCACGTCGAGGAGGACGACCGCCCGACCCTCGCGCCTCACCCAGTGCCGCTGCGTGAAGTCCGCCAGCGCCTTGTTGACGGTCTCGCGCGACGCGCCGACGAGCTGCGCGAGCTCTTCCTGCGTGAGGTCGTGGGCGACGCGGACGCCGTCGGCGGTGGGCTCGCCGAACTTCGAGGCGAGGTCGAGGAGCGCCTTGGCGACGCGCCCGGGGACGTCGGAGAAGACGAGGTCGGCGAGCGAGTCGTTGGTGCGGCGCAGGCGCTGCGCGAGGGCCCGCAGCAGGTGGCTGGAGACGCCGGGGTGCTCCGTGAGCCAGGCGACGAGCTGCTTGTTGTGGAGCTCGTAGAGCAGGGCGTCGGACACGGCGGACGCGGTGGCCGTGCGGGGCCCGGGGTCGAACAGGGAGAGCTCGCCGAACATCTCGCCGGGGCCGAGGACGGAGAGGAGGTTCTCGCGTCCGTCGGGGGCTCGTCGGCCGAGCTTGATCTTGCCTCGCGCGATCACGTAGAGACGGTCGCCCGGCTCGCCCTCGTGGAAGAGGACGTCGCCTCGACCGAGCGTGACCTTCTGCATCGACTCGAAGAGCTTGCGGGTCTCTTCGGGTTCCATGGTTGCGAAGAGGGGGGCCTTGAGAACAACCTCGTCGTCCACGCCTGTGGTCCTTCGTCGTCGTCGCCGGCGGTTCGGGGGGGCCGGCTGGGGTTGGCCGCTGTCCGGCGCGACGCCGTCGCGGTCACCTACAGTCTGCCGCATCCTGCGAGGTCATGCGGTCAGGCGGGCCGTGGGCGGTTCGGCGGACGTGCTCCGGGGCGGCGAGCGGGGGTGCCGGGACGTCGTGGGCGGGCGGCCGTAGGGTGACGGCATGGCAGCCTCCGTGAAGGGTTCCTCGTCCGCTGCGGCGCCGCGGATCGTGCCGGCCAAGCCGCCGACGACGCACCTGGGGCTGGTCCGCCGGGCGCGCCGGGTGGACCGTGAGCTCGCGGACGCGTACCCGGACGCGCGGTGCGAGCTGGACTTCACGAACCCGTTGGAGCTGCTGGTGGCGACGGTGCTGTCGGCGCAGACGACGGACGTGCGGGTCAACCAGGTGACGCCGACGCTCTTCCGCCGTTTCCCGGACGCCGCCGCGTACGCGGGTGCGGAACGGGAGGAGCTCGAGGGCATCCTCAAGCCGCTGGGGTTCTTCCGCGCGAAGTCGGCGTCGCTGATGGGGCTGGGGCAGGCGCTCGTGGAGCGGTTCGGCGGCGAGGTGCCGGGTCGGCTGGAGGACCTGGTGACTCTGCCGGGCGTCGGGCGCAAGACGGCGAACGTGGTGCTGGGCAACGCGTTCGGGGTCCCGGGGATCACGGTCGACACGCACGTGAAGCGGGTGTCCCGGCGGCTGGGCTGGACCGAGGAGTCCGACCCGGTGAAGATCGAGACCGCGCTCGGGGAGCTCATCGAGCGGCCGGAGTGGACGATGATGTCGCACCGGCTGATCTTCCACGGGCGGCGGTGCTGCTTCGCCCGGAAGCCGAACTGCGGGGGCTGCCCGGTGGCGGCGCTGTGCCCGTCCGCGGGGATCGCGGGCTGACGCGAGCAGTCAGTCGAGCCGGACCTCGAGGCCGCCGTCCGGGTAGAGCATGACGTCGGCCCACACGTCGGCGACGCGTCCGGCGTCGAACGCCCCGTCGAACCGGCACTCGAGCACCCAGACGGCGGGGTCTCCGGGGGCCGGCGCGTCGACGGTGAGCTGGCGGTCCTGGACGACCTCGGGGTTGGTGAGCGTCGAGGGCTGCAGCTCGGGTACCTCCCAGTAGTCCCCGAGATGGGTCATGATCTGGGTGCGGACGTCGTCGCAGGTGACCCGCCAGTCGTCGGCCGGCGCGCCGGCGTCGGGCGAGCCGCCGCCGGGCGAGCCGCCGCCACCGGCGGCGCCCTGCTGGTGCTGGGCGGACACGACCGCGCGGTCCCACGCCTCGCCGAGCTGTCGGGAGACCAGCGCGCCGATCGCGCCGACCGCGATGACGGCGGCCAACGCTCCCAGGACGATCAGGGCACGGACGTGGTCCGGGAGCCGCTTCCGGGCGGGCGTCGTGGTCGACCCCGCCGGACTCCCCTGGTACGGGTCGCCCACCAGCGGGACGCCCGGCAGCGGAGCCACGTGCTCGGTCCACGCGCGCCCGTCGAACCAGCGCAGCATCCCGGCGCGGTGGGGGTCCGGGTACCACCCGGGTGCCGGGATCGTCATGGTCCTCCGTCGACGCTTCGCTCGGGCGAGTGGTCGGAGCATACCGGCACGCCGACCGGTGGGACGATGCCGTCATGGCGACCGACGCACCCGCGACCCCGAAGCCCGACGACGACCTGTCCGCGACCCTCGCGGCCCTCCAGGACCAGGAGCGCGAGCTCGTGTTCCGGACCTTCACCAACGACGACGCGTGGCGGCTCGGCAGCCTGCTCGTCGAGCGAGCCCGGGCCGGCGGGCTCGCCGTGGTCGTGGACGTGCGGCGGGGCGAGCAGCAGCTCTTCCACGCCGCGCTCGAGGGCACCAGCGCGCACAACGACTCGTGGGTCGAGCGGAAGTCCCGGGTCGTCGCACGGTTCGGGGTGTCGACCTACCTCGCGAGCCTGCGGGAGGTGGCGCGGGGGCGCACGTTCGCTCAGGCTCACGAGCTGCCGTTCCTCGAGTACGCGGCCGCGGGCGGGGCGTTCCCGGTGCGGGTCGTCGGGGTGGGAGTCGTCGGGTCGGTGGCGGTGTCGGGGCTCACGCAGCACGAGGACCACGAGCTCGTCGTCGCGGCGATCCGGGAGTTCCTGGCCGCCGAGGGCTGACGTCCGCGGCTCACGCGAGGCTCGCGCGGATCACCTCCCAGCCCGCGGTGCCGTGCCGGACCGTCAGGTCGAGCAGGTCGGGGAGCGCGTCCGGGGCGTCGTTGCCGCCGTAGACGTCGGACGCCGCATCGGGCGCCGCATCGGGCGCCGCGTCGGACGCCACGTCGGGCGCCTCGGCCGTCGGCGGCCGGGCGGGGGTGCCGGCAGCGGGCGTGGGTGCCTCCTCGTGCCGCACGCACGACGCCTGCCGCTGGGCGACCGTCACGACGAACGTGTCGGGCGCGTCGGTCGGTGTCGTCCGCAACGCCTCGGTGCGGGCGAGGCAGCCGTCGTAGCGGACGGTGCCCGCAGCGACGCCGCGCATGGACGCGGCCTTGGCACGGCACCACCCGCTCTCCGTCGAGCAGAGCCGCGTGAACTCGTCCGAGTCGCCGGTGAGCAGCCCGTACGGCTCGAGCCTCAAGACGTACACGGCCGCCGCGACGGCGCCGCGCTCGTCGGAGCGCTCGAGGTCGGCCGGGCGGCCCGGGGCGCGGGGCGTGCGGGCCGTCTCGTCGCCGGACGTGGGCGTGGCGCGCGCGACCGCCGGGGGCGACGGACTGCTCGCCCCGGTCTCGGACCCGACCGGCTGGGCGCCGGGGGCCGCGCCCGACGGGCCGTGACCGGCCAGGGCCGCCATCACGGCGACGGCCGCGACCACCAGGGCGGCCGCCGTGGCCGCCAGCGGACGCCCGTGCCCGCGGACCCACGCGCACGCGCCGCGCACGCGCGTCAGTCCCACCACAGCCGCCACCACCGCTCGTCGTCGATCCGGTACGTCGGGAGGATCTCGTCCGGGCGACGCGCGCCGTCGTCGTCGAGGCCCAGCTCGTCCACCACGTACGACCACAGACGCTCGCAGTCGCACCCGTCGTCGTGGCGGCGGGGGAGCCGGACCTCGTCGTCGAAGCGCACGTACAGCCCCTCCGCGGTGAGGCGCTCGTCGCAGCGCCCCGGCCCGACGGCGTAGCCGTGGACCTCGAGCCGCTCCGGGTGGGTGGCGCTCGCCTCGAGGATCGCGCGCAGGCTCGGGGCGTCGTTCTGACGGTCCGTGAGCAGGTCCGGGGAGAGCGTGTCGAGCAGGACGGCGGCGGCGTCGCCGTCGAGCCGGGTGAACGGGACGATGTCGGTCGGGCCAGGCGGGTCGACCAGCGTGCCGCGGACGAACGGCTCCAGGGTCTCGGGCACCTCGGTCGCCAAGAGGCGGCCGTGCTCGTGGTCACGGCCGCCGCCGAAGCGGTCGCAGTCCGCAGGGTCGGAGGCGTCGAGGTGCGACTGCCACACGGCGCGGAGGCTGGCGGAGCGCCCGGTCGGGGAGGTGCGCGAGGGCGGGCGGCCGGAGGTGCGGTCGGCGGGATGGTCGGGCGGGCGACGTCGGGCCGCACCGGTACGGGTCGGGGTCATGCGGGGAGTCTGGTGGGAGCCGGTCGGGCGTGCGCCGGGCCGGACGCCCCCCTGTGCACAGGGGCAGCCCGGGTCGGTCTGGGGGTGGCGCCCGCACGCTCGTGCCGCGTGGACCCGCGCCACGGGCGCGTCGGCCGGTGCCCGGCCGAACCGGTCGCCGGTGCCCGGCCGAACCGGTCCCCGGTGCCCGGGCGCAGCCGGTCCTCGGTGCTACGGTCGCGCCGTGCCACGGGAGCTCGTCGAGGTCGCCCCCGGCGTGCTCGTCGCCACCAGCCGGACGATGACGACCACGTCGACGGTGGTCGTGCGCGGGAACGAGGCGCACCTCGTGGACCCCGCGTGGCACCCCGACGAGCTCGACGCCCTCGCCGACGGGCTCGACGCCCGAGCGCTCCGCGTCGTCGGCGGGATCGCCACGCACGCGCACCACGACCACGTCCTCTGGCACCCACGGTTCGGCAGCGCACCTCGGTGGGCCTCGAGCCGCGCGGCCGCGCTCGCCCTCGCACGACGGGACGACCTCCGGGCGGCGCTCGTCCGCGGCGAGGGCTCGCAGGACGTCGGCCCGCGCCCCTGGACCCCGGAGCTGCTCGACGCCGTCGGGCGCGTCCAGCCCTGGCCGGGCGCCCCGCGGTCGCTTCCAGGCGACCCCGAGCTCGTCGTCCACGACGCGCACGCCCCGGGCCACGCCGCCGTCTGGCTGGGCGGCAGCCGCATCCTCGTCGCCGGGGACATGCTCAGCGACGTCGAGCTCCCGCTCCCGCTCGAGCCCGACGACCTGGCCGCGTACCTCGAGGGCCTGGACCGCCTCGCCCCGTACGTGGCGCGGGCGGACGTCGTCGTGCCCGGGCACGGGCGACCCTCGTCGGACGGGACCGCTCGGCTCGACGCGGACCGCCGCTACCTCGACGCGCTGCTCGCCGGGCGCGACCCCGACGACCCGCGGCGGGCCAACCCCGGGATGGCCGAGGTGCACGCCGCGCTCCTGGCACTGGTCCGCGCGCGAGGCGCGTGAGGCGGTCGCGTGGCGGGGGCGCTTCGGTCGCGACGATGCGGTCTCAGCGGGAGAACCGGAGGCCGCTGGCCCGGCGGACCGGGCGCTCGACGGCGGCGCGGACGGCGTCGGCGGACCCCACGACGCGCACCAGCTCCTGGGCGCGCGTCACCGCGGTGTAGAGGAGCTCGCGCGTGAGCAGCGGCGAGTCGGCGGGCGGCAGCACGACCGTCACCCGGGTGAACTGGCTGCCCTGCGCCCGGTGGACGGTCATCGCGTGCACCGGCTCGACGGCGGGCAGGCGATGCGGCCGGACCAGCCGCGGGTTGCCGGGCTCGCCGAAC
>Ga0180221_1000822_pt1 | contig 23747 bp, 20 predicted proteins | sample eDN5th37CKraftMG_FD_151339 | JGI IMG/M metagenome (GOLD analysis project Ga0180221, IMG submission 151339) | Enriched Miracle-Growth compost microbial communities from Emeryville, California, USA - eDNA 5th pass 37_C Kraft MG (version 2) (version 2) ...
TTCCGGCATCGGCCCCAGATCGGCATCCAGCACGGAGGGCAGGCCATGCTCCGCCGCGATCGCCAGCGCCCGCCGCGCCCCGGCAGGCCATCCCATATCCACCAGCACGGCGCCGCAGCCCGCGATCCGAGCGGTGTCGAACCAATGCGGCTCGACCTGCAGCCCACGGCCCGGAAAATTCAGGATCAGCCGTTCCCCCGCCGTGTCCACGGCGACCGCCGACCAGGCGGATTGCGCCCCGTCCAGCTCCGCGACCCCCGAGATATCCACGCCGTAGCGCGCCAGCTCCGCGCGGATCATGCGGCCCGTATCGTCCCGGCCGACGCGGCCATGCAGCCGTGCCGTGCCCCCAAGCCCGACAATGGCGACGGCACCGGTCGCGGCAGGCCCGCCGCCCGCCTCCGTCACCGCCGTCGCATAGAGCTTCGTCGCCTGGGTCGGCAGGGACGGCACGGACAGGATTCGGTCATGAACCGTCATGCCGACACAGGCGACCGAAGCCATGCCGGTCAGCTATCCGCCAGCGGCAGCAGGTCCACCCCCGCATATTTGCGGAAGGCCTCGGCCAGCCTGCCATCCGCCTTCACCTTGTCGATGAAGGCATTCACCGTGCGGTGCAGATCCTCGCTGCCATGTCGCATCGCCATGCCGATCATCTGCACCCCCAATGAGAGCTTCTTCTCGTAGTTCCGGCCGGGCTGCAGGCGGTTGGTCTGCGCGGGGATCAGGAAGCCCGTCGCCGTCGCATCCACCTGCCGCGTCATGAGCGCCTGGATCGTGCTCGCATCATTGTCGTAGCGCATGACGGTGGCGCCGGGCGCCAGCTGCACCACCATCGGGTCCTGGATCGCGCCGCGCACGACGGAGACGCGCTTGCCCTTCAGGTCGTCGAAGCTGGTGATCTTCGTTTCCGCCGGCGCCATGATGATGCTCTCCTGGGCGCAATAGGGCTTGGAGAAGAGCACCTGCTCGGCACGCTGCGGCGTGATGGTCAGCGTCGCCATCACCAGATCGGCCTTGCCGGTCAGGATGAAGGGAATGCGGTTCTGGCTGGTGACCGGCACCAGCTCCAGCGGAATGCCCAGGTCCTGGGAGAGCAGCTTGGCGACGGCGATGTCATAGCCATCCGGCTGCATGGAGGTGTCCAGCATGCCCCAGGGCGGGTTGTTGGTGTCCACCGCCACCAGGATCTTGCCGCGCCTGCGGATGTCATCCACGGTCGTGACGCCGGTGTTCTGCGCCAGGGCGGGCCGCCCCAGCGGCAGGAGAGGCGCCAGCAGCAGCGGCGCCAGAAGGCCTCGACGGTTCATTCTTGTATCCTCCCTTTCGATGTTCTCAATCCCGGACGCCGATGGCCCGGACGAACTGCACCAGCTCCGGCGTGCGTGGCCGCTCGAAGATATCGGCCGGGCTTCCCTGCTCATGGATGCGGCCGGCATGCATGAAGACCACGCGGCTGGCCGCGCGCCGCGCGAAGCTCATCTCATGGGTCACCAGCAGCATGGTCATGCTGCGGGCGGCCAGGTCCTGCACCACGTCCAGCACCTCTCCCACCATTTCCGGGTCGAGGGCGGAGGTGATCTCGTCGCAGAGCAGCACCTTCGGCTCCAGCCCGAGGGCACGGGCAATGGCCACGCGCTGCTGCTGGCCGCCGGACAGCGCGGAAGGATAGGCATCCGCCCGCTCCGCCAGCCCCACCCGGTCCAGCAGCTTCTGCGCCTGGGCGCTCGCCTCCGCCTTGCCGCGCCCGAGCACCACGGTCTGCGGCAGCGCCACGTTCTCCCGCGCCGTCAGATGCGGGAACAGGTTGAAGCTCTGGAAAATCATGCCGACATCCTGCCGCAGCGCCTTCAGCGCGCGCGGTGACTGGCTGACCGTGTGGCCGGCCACCCGGATGCTGCCGCCGTCGATCGTCTCCAACCCGTTGACGCAGCGCAGCAAGGTGCTCTTCCCCGAGCCGCTGCGCCCGAGAATCGCCACCACCTCGCCGGCCTCCACCTCCAGCGAGACGCCGTCGAGCACGACATGCTTCCCATACTGCTTACGCAGTGACTGGACCTGGACGATCGACATGCAGTTTCTTCTCCAGCCGCCGGCTGAGCAGGGTCAGGGGAAAACACAGGACGAAGTAGATGGCCGCCGCGATGAGATAGACCTTGATCGGCTGGAAGGTCAGGTTGTTCACGAACTGCGCGGCCTGGGTCAGCTCCTGGAAGCCGATGATCGAGGCGAGCGAGGTGTTCTTGATCACCTGCACCATGAAGCCGACGGTCGGCGGAATGGCGATCCGGATGGATTGCGGCACGATGACGTAGCGGAACTGCTCGAAGGTGCTGAAGCCCAGCGCCGCCGAAGCCTGCCACTGCCCCCGCGGCACCGCCTCGATCGCGCCGCGCCAGATCTCGCCGAAATAGGCGCCCGCGTAGCAGGAGAGCGCGACGGTGACGGCGACATAGGCGTTCTGCCCTTCCCCCACCAGGGCCAGGCCGAAGAAGACGAGGAAGAGCAGCATCAGCAGCGGCGTGCACTGGAAGAGCAGGATCCAGATGCGCGCGAACTCCCGCGCCAGGCGGTTCCTGGAGACGCGCAGGAAGGCCAGCACCAGCCCGAGCGCCCCGCCGCCGACATAGGCGATGAGCGAGAGGATCGCCGTCCACTCCGCCGCCCGCAGCATGAAGAGGAATTCGGGCTGTCCGAAATCGCGGATCATAGGCGGCCCCGGCGGCTGAACCAGGCGACGTCGAAGCCGGCGAAGAGCAGCTTCAGCGCGAAGGCGATGGCGAGATAGATCAGGGTGACGATGATGTAGACCTCGAAGGGCCGGAAGGTCTGCGTCTCCAGGATATGCCCGGCTGCCGTCAGCTCCTCGGCCGAGATGGTGGAGACGACGCTCGACCCCAGCATGACGAGGATGAACTGGCTGCCCAGCGCCGGCGCCGCGACGCGCAGCGCGGGGAAGAGCACGATGTGGCGGATGATGTCGGTGGTGGAGAAGGCCAGCGCCCGCGCCGCCTCGATCTGCCCCCGCGGAATCGCCATGATGCCGGAGCGGATGATCTCCGTGCTATAGGCGGCGCAGTTGACCGACATGCCGATCAGCGCCGCCGTGACGGGGTCGAGCGAGATGCCGAGAGAGGGCAGGCCGAAATAGATGAGGAAGAGCTGGATCAGGAAGGGCGTGTTGCGGATCGCCTCGACATAGGCGCCGATGATCGTATCGGCCCAGCGCCCACCGAAGCTGCGCAGCACGGCGAGAAGTGCGCCGAACACCAGGCCCGCGACCATGGCGGCCACGGAGAGCTGGATGGTCAGCAGGGCCCCTCTCGCGAGCAGGTCCAGGCTGTCGAACACCACCCCGAATTGGAACTTGTAGCCCATTTTCCCCGAAGCTTCCTTCCCGGACCCAGGCTATACGTCTGGAGAAAATGTTTCAACTTTCCTTTCTTGGAAAATCGGTTCCATGTTTCCGTGCCGGACCATGACATGACCCCTCACGCACAGCGCAGCAGCCTGCTGAAGGAATTGCAGCGGCGCCACGCGGAACTGAGCCCACGCCTGCGGCAGGCCGCGCGCCACATCATCGACCATCCGAACCAGGCTGCCCTGGCGACGGTGACGGAACTGGCCGCCGCCGCCGGGGTGCAGCCCTCCACGCTGATCCGCCTGGCGCAGGCGCTCGGCTTCTCCGGCTTCGCGGAGATGCAGAAGCTGCTCCAGGCCGCCCTCGCGGCGGCCTCGCCCAGCTATGGAGAGCGGGTCCACAGGCTGCGCGCCGCCGGAGCGCAGGAGGGGATCGCGGGGCTGCTGAAGCAGGCCAGCGCGGTCAACCAGGTCTCGCTCCAGAACCTCATGGAGACGGTGGACCCGGCCTCGCTGGAACAGGCCATCCGCCTGCTCTCGGCCGCCCCGCTCATCCATGTGCTGGGGCAGCGCCGTTCGCATCCGGTGGCCGGCTACATCGCCTATGGCCTCACCCGCTCCGGCCGGCTCGCGCGGCTGATCGCCGGCACCGCCGGGATGCTGCGGGAGGAGATCGAGACGATGCGGCCGGGCGATGCCCTCATCGTCGTCAGCCTGCACCCCTATTCCACCGATGCGGTGGAGACCGCTTCCTGGGCCGCGGCGCATGGCGTGTCCGTGGTCGCCCTCACGGACGGGGCGCTCAGCCCGCTCGCGCAGTATGCGACCGTCCTGCTGGATGTGCGCGATTCCGAACTGGTCGGCTTCCGCAGCCTCGTGGCACAGATCTGTCTGGCCCAGGTGCTGGTTCTCGGCGTCCTGCAGGCCGACCGGGCGGATGCCAGGCCAAGCGATAGCGGGAGCTGAGGCACAGGCAGGCCGGCACACCCGAAGCCGCCACGGGCTTTGCAGCAGGGCGCCGTCTGGCTACTGCTGGGGGAACGCGGCTTCCCCATCCCGGGCAAGAAGGGCCGTGAAGGGTGGAACATCGTCGTGTCCGCATTCCTGCGCCGGGGCGCCATGCCCGCGGGGGCCACAGGCGGCATCGCCATGATGCTGCTGGGTGTGCTGCTCTTTGCCGTCAACGATACGCTCGGCAAATGGCTGGTGGGTGCCTACACGGTCGGGCAGCTTCTGCTGGTGCGAAGCATTGCCGGGTTCTGCGTTCTGGCGCCCTTTATCCGCAGGACCGGTCCCTATGCCTTCCTCCGGCCGTCGCGCCCGGGATTGCAGTTGCTCCGCGTGGCCTTCTCCACGCTGGAGACCTCGCTCTTCTTCTGGGCTCTCACCGAACTGCCTCTGGCGGAGGTCATGACCTACTACATGGCCGGCCCGATCTACGTGACTGCCCTCTCTCCCTTCCTGTTGGGCGAGCGGGTGGGCTGGCGCCGCTGGACGGCCGTGGCGGTGGGCTTCGGCGGCGTGGTGCTGGCCCTGCATCCCTCGCCCGATTCGATTTCCTTCGGCGCGGTCTGCGCCCTGGTGGGCAGCTTCAGCTATGCCTGCTTCCTGATCGCGACCCGCAAGCTGGCGGGCACGCCCGGGACAGTACTGATGACGGCGCAGCTCCTGGCCGCCCTTCTCTTCGGTGGCGTGCTGGTGCTGGTCCAAGGCTGGACGCCGCCCGGGGCCCTGGACCTCGTGCTGATGCTCTTTCTCGGCATCGGCTCGCTCGCTGGCAATCTCTGCGTGAACCAGGCGCTGCGGATCGCGCCGGCTTCCGCAGTCGTGCCCTATCAGTACACGCTGATTCTCTGGGGTATGCTCTTCGGCTACCTCTTCTTCGACGAGTTGATCGGGCCACTGACCATCACCGGGGCTGCCATTATCATCGGCGCTGGCCTCTTCATTTTCCTGCGTGAGCAGCAGTTGCGCAGGGAGGCGGGTTGATCTGTCCTCTGGCCGGTGCGGCTGGCTAACGCCGCCCTTGGCGGGAATGAACGTCCCGGGCCAAGCTGACGGGCCTCGATGCAACGCCGAAACGGCGAGTCGGCCCGCATGGCGGCCGGCTCTTTTCCACGAGGAAACGGGAGAATGGGAATGAACGCGCCACAAAGGATGCGGGAACTGCTGGCCGAGCCTGGCCTCGTCGTCATGCCTGCCGTCTGGGACGGTCTGAGCGCCAGGATGACGGCCGCGGCCGGCTTCCGCACGGTCTTCCTGTCAGGATCCTGCGTGGCGGCGGCACGCCTCGGCGGACCCGATCTCGATCTCGTCTCCTTTGCCGAGATGTTCGATTCCTTCAACATGGTCCATGGCGCCGCGCCGGAGCTCCTGGTGCTGGCTGATGCGGACCATGGCTACGGCAATGCCATGAACGTGCAGCGCACGGTCCGTGCCTATGGCCGCGCAGGGGCCGCGGCGGTGCTGATCGAGGACAAGATCACGCCACGGGCGCTGACCTCCGCCGGCAAGCCATGCCTGCCGCGCGATGAGGCACGCATGAAGATCCGTGCGGCCGTCGAGGCGGCGAAGGAGTCAGGCATCCTGGTCATGGCCCGGACCGATTGCCGCCCCACGCAGGGCGCCGAGGAGGCGCTCGCGCGGATCGAGATGTTCGTCGAGGAAGGTGCGGATATCCTGTTCTTCGACTCCCCGGCCAATGAGGAGGAGGTGCGCCGCTCGGTGGCCGCCGCCGCCGGCCGGCCCACTTTCGCGGTCCTCTCGCCCGGTGCCCCGCGGGAGACGCCTTCGCAGGAACGGGCCGCGCAGCTCGGGATCAAGATCGGCACCTATCCGACCGGGCTGCTCTCCCCGGTGGTGGCCGGCATGAAGGCCGGGCTGGCCGCGCTCGCGGCCGGCGAGGCGCAGGCAGCCAGTGCCCTTCCGCCCTCCGAACTCACCGCCGCACTGGGCTATGCGGAGTATGAGAAGCAGGCGATGCGCTTCCGCCTCTGAGAGAGGCCCCGCAGTCCGCGCCTCATCCGGAGGCGGCGGGTCGGGCGGAAGAGGAGCGGCTTCTGCCGCTCCATAGGCCGGTCGGCCGGGCACCATACCGGCTGATCAGGCGGCCGCGCCGCGGATGGAGGCCCTCTGCCGCGTCGCACCGCTCCTGGGTCGGTCGGGGGGCAGCGATAAGCCGGTGCCCGGTTTCCTTTCCCCCTGAGGGATGCGGTGGAAGGCCCGTCAGGGTGCCTCGACCAGCGCGATGCCGTCGCGCGCCACCACACGGCCGCGCTTGACCACCAGTTTGCGCGGCGGGCGGGCGGCGACGGCTTCCGCCAGGCTTTCCGCCTCCACCAGCACGAAATCGGCGTGGCAGCCGGGCGCCAGGCCGTAGTCCTGGAGGCCCATCACCGCCGCGCCGCCCGTCGTGCAGATCTCCAGCGCCATTTCCACCTCCTCGTCGCGGCGGAAGTTGTTCCGCAGCCCGACCAGCATGGCGCGTTCCAGCATATCGGCATTGCCATAGGGGCCCCAGGTGTCGCGGATGCCGTCCGACCCGGCGCACAGGCGGATGCCCATGCGGCGCAGCGTGGCGGCAGCCGGAACCGGGCGGCTGGCCGGGGCCGTGGTGGCGATGGCGATATCCAGCTCGGCAATCTGCTCCAGCAGCGGGTTGACCAGCGCCGCATCGGGATCGCCCAGGCAGAAGGCATGGCTGACCGTGACCTGCCCTTTCATGCCCAGCGCCCGCGTACGCTCGATGATCAGATCGAAGGAGAAGCAGCCGAGCTGGCCGGGCTCGTGCAGGTGGATGTCCACCGGTTTGCCGAACTTCTCAGCCAGGCCGAACACCACATCGAGCTGGCCCTTCGGGTCCCGGTCGATCGCGCAAGGGTCCAGCCCGCCCACCACATCGGCTCCCATGCGCATGGCCTGCTCCAGCAGATCCGCGATGCCGGGGCGGATCATCAGGCCGGATTGCGGGAAGGCGACCGTCTCGATGTCCATCACCGCCGCATAGGCCGCCTTGGTCGCCAGCACGCCCTCCATGCCGGCGAGGCCCACGGCGTCATCCACATCGACATGGGTGCGGATATGCGTGGTGCCCATGCGCAGCGACTGCACCACCTGGCGCGCCGACTGCCGCGCCGGGTCGATGTTCCATTCCTTCTTCAGGCGCCGCTCGGTCTCGATCTTGTCGATCAGCCGTGGACCGGCCTGGTGCTTGCGCCAACCCATGCCCCAGAGCGACTTGTCGAGATGGGTGTGCGCCTCGACGAAGCCCGGGATCAGCAGGGCGCCGCCGCCCTCTTCCGCAGGGGTGCCCGGCGCGGCTTTGCCTGCCTCCAGCGCGACGATGCGCCCGTCGCGCACCAGCAGGTCGGTGACGGCCCCACCCATCGGGCGGACATCACGCAGCAGCAGGTCATGGCTCATCGGACGGTTTCCTTCTTGTCGATCTCGTCGGGCGCGCTGCCCGCGATCCCGACGATCCCCTTCGGTACCTTATCTGGCAGGATGGTCCATCCAGGCAAAACCCCAGGGGGAGTGCGAGCGCCAGAAAACGCGAAAGCCGGGGTGATTTCCCCGGCTTTCCTGCCGCCCGCGCTGCCTGTCTCGAGAGGGGCGCCTCAGACCTCGGCGTAGGAGCCGTTCTTCCAGACGTAGAAGACGTAGTCCGGCACGGTCACGTCGCCCTTCTTGTCGAAGCTGATCGGGCCCAGCACGCTGTTCCAGGGCCCGCCGGACTTCAGCGTGTCCGAAACCTTCCTGGGATCGGCGCTGTTGGCCTTCTTCGCCGCATCTGCCCAGATCTGCACCGCGGCATAGGTGTAGAGGACATAGCCTTCCGGATCGATGTTCTTGGCCCGGAAGCGCCCGACCACCTCGGCCGCGCTGGGGCGCTTGCGCGGATCGGAGGCGAAGGTCATCAGCGTGCCCTCGCCGGCAGCACCGGTGATCTGCCAGAATTCGCTCGTCACCAGCGCATCGCCGCCGATCAGCGTGACCGGCATGCCCTGTTCCTTCGCCTGCCGCAGGATCAGTCCGGCTTCGGTGTGATAGCCGCCGACATAGATGACCTCGATGCCCGAGGACTTCAGGCGGGACACCAGGGCGGAATAGTCGCGCTCGCCCGGCGTATAGGCGGCATAGACGGTCTCGGTCGTGCCGGCGGCGTTCAGCGACTTCTTGGTCTCGTCGGCCAGACCTTTGCCATAGGCCGAGTTGTCGTGAAGGATGGCCACTTTCTTGCCGGGGAAGGTCTTGGCGATATAGGCCCCGGCCACCTGGCCCTGCTGGTCGTCGCGGCCGCAGGTGCGGAAGGTGTTCCAGCCGCCGGCATCCGTGTATTGCGGGTTCGTGGAGGCCGGGCTGATCTGCAGCACGCCCTCTTCCGCATAGACCTTGCTGGCGGGGATGGAGGAGCCAGAGCAGAAATGCCCGGCGACCAGCTTCACCTGCCGGCTGGCCATCTGATTGGCGACCGAAACCGCCTGGCGGGGATCGCAGGCATCATCGCCGATCTCCAGTTCGAGCTGCTGACCGAGCACGCCGCCCGCCGCATTGATGTCGGCCACGGCCTGCTCGGCGCCGACGCGGAGCTGCGCACCGAAAGCGGCGTATTGCCCGGTCATTGGGCCGACGGAGGCGATGCGCAGGGCGCCGGATTGCGCTGCCGCGCCACGGCTGCCGCCCACACCCGCCACACCGGCGGCCGCCAGACCGGCCACGGTGCCAAGAAGCTGTCTGCGTTGCATCATCAGAGCCTCCGCTATTCAGCCGCCGGCACCGATCGCCGGCCGGTGTTGTCAATGACAGCCTAAGAAGCTTCGTGCCGCTTCGCCAGCACGATCCACATGGCCTCAATGGCCGCCCAGATAGGCATCGCGCACCTCGGGCCGGGCGAGCAGCTCGCGCCCGGTGCCGGACAGGGTGATCCGCCCGGTGACCAGGACATAGCCGCGATGGGCCAGGCGCAGCGCCTGGTTGGCGTTCTGCTCGACCAGCAGCACGGTCAGCCCCGTTTCGGCGTTGAGCCGCCGGATGGCCTGGAAGATCTGCCGCGACACCAGGGGCGCCAGGCCGAGCGAAGGCTCGTCCAGCAGCAGCAGGCGCGGGCGCGACATCAGGGCGCGGGCAATGGCCAGCATCTGCTGCTCGCCGCCGGAGAGTGTGCCGGCGCGCTGCGCCTCGCGCTCCTTCAGCCGGGGGAAGAGGGTGAAGGCCTGCTCCAGCCCCGGACCGGGATCGACGCCGGAACTCTGCGCGCCCATCAGCAGGTTCTCGTGCACGCTCATGCGCGGGAAGACGCGGCGCCCTTCCGGCGCCTGCGCGATGCCGCCGCGCATGATGTGGTGCGTCGGCCGCTCCGTGATGTCCTGGCCGTCGAAGACGACGCGGCCGGACCGTGCGCGCGGATCGCCGCAGATGGTCATCAGCAGGGTCGATTTCCCCGCGCCATTGGCCCCGATCAGCGTGACGATCTCGCCAGGCGCCACGGTGATGGAAACGCCCTTCAGCGCCTCCACCGCGCCGTAGAAGGTGGAAACCTCCCGGACCTCCAGCAGCGGCGCGCTCATGCCGCGCTGTCCTCATCCTCGCCGCCCTCGCCCAGATAGGCGGCGATCACCTTGCTGTCGGCGCGGATTTCCTCTGGCCGCCCGTCGGCGATCTTGCCGCCGTGGTCCAGCACCACGATGTGGTCGGAAATGCCCATCACCACGCCCATGTCGTGCTCGATCAGCAGGATGGAGCAGGGGGCCGCACCCTCCGCAGCATGCCCGTCGCGGATCGCGCGCAGCAATGCGCCGAGGGCCGCGGATTCACGTGGATTGAGGCCTGCCGCGGGCTCGTCCAGGCAGAGCAGGGCGGGCTCCGTGCACATGGCGCGGGCGATCTCCAGCCGCCGCTGCGCGCCATAGGGCAGGCTGCCGGCGGGATCGTCGGCGCGGTCGATCAGCCCGCAGGCTTCCAGCCAGGCCGTGGCCCGCCCGATCGCCACCTGTTCCGCCGCCTTGTAGCCGGACAGGCCGAGCACGGCGCCGATGCCGAAGCCCGTCGCCGCCATCAGCTTGCGATGCTGCGCCACCAGCAGGTTCTCCAGCACCGTCATGCCAGCGAAGAGGCGGACGTTCTGGAAGGTGCGGGCCACGCCCGCTCGCGCGATCTGGTGGCCCGCCAGCCGGTGCAGCGCGACATCCTGCCCGCCGCGGTGCAGGGTCAGGCTGCCGCTGGTTGGCCGGTAGAAGCCGGTGATGCAGTTGAACATCGTCGTCTTGCCCGCGCCATTCGGGCCGATGATGGCGGTGATGGCGCCCTGCGCGGCGGCGAAGGACACTTCCTTCACCGCGATCAGGCCGCCGAAGCGCATGGTCAGATTCTCGACCGTCAGGATCGGTGCCATCAGCCCCGGCCCTCGGCCACCATGGCGGCGCTGATGGTTCGCTTCTCGCCCAGGGCGACGGTGGGGTTGCGGCTGCCGACCAGCCCGCGCGGCTTCCAGATCATGATCAGCACCATGGCGCCGCCAAAGACCAGCATCCGCCATTCCTGCAGGTCGCGGAACACCTCGAACCCGCCGATCAGCACCAGCGCCGCGATGGCGACGCCGAGCTGGCTGCCCAGCCCGCCCAGCACGACGATGGCCAGGATGATGGCGCTTTCGATGAAGGTGAAGGATTCCGGGCTGATGAAGGCCTGGCGCGTCGCGAAGAAGGCGCCGGCGAAGCCGCCGAACATGGCGCCCAGCGCGAAGGCCGTCAGCTTGGTGGTGGTGATGTTGATGCCCAGGCTGCGGCAGGCGATCTCATCCTCCCGCATCGCTTCCCAGGCCCGGCCGAGCGGCTGGCGGCGCAGGCGCAGCGTGACCCAGTTGGTCAGCAGCGCGAGCGCCAGGATGAGATAGTAGAGGAAGACGACGCGGTGTGTCGGGCTCGGCTCCAGCCCGAAGAAGTCGGCGAAGGAGCCGGGCCCGCCCCCGGCGCTGAAGGTCAGGCCGAAGAAGCTGGGGCGGGGGATGCCGGAGATGCCGTTCGGCCCGCCGGTCAGGCTGACCCAGTTCAGCAGGATCAGGCGGATGATCTCGCCGAAGCCCAGGGTGACGATGGCCAGGTAGTCGCCGCGCAGGCGCAGCACGGGAAAGCCCAGCAGAATACCCCAGAAGGCCGCGAGGATGCCCGCCAGCGGCAGGCAGATCCAGAAGGAGAGGCCGAAATACTGGGCGAGCAGCGCATAGGAATAGGCGCCGACCGCGTAGAAGGCGACATAGCCGAGATCGAGCAGCCCCGCGAGGCCGACGACGATGTTCAGGCCCCAGCCCAGCATGACATAGGTCAGCACCAGGATGCCAAGGTCCAGCTCATAGCGCCCGATGCCCGGGATGACGGGCAGCAGCAGGGCGAAAACCAGCAGCACGGGCGCCACGAAGCGGCCGGAGCGCGAGAGCGGCCCGGCGAGGCGAGTCTGCACGGAGGGGCCTCGCCGCACCGCCTTCCAGTCCTGCCAGAGCCGCAGGAGGAAGCGCCCGGCGAAGACGATGGCCATCAGCAGCAGCACATCGGCCCAGCGGGTCCGCAGGAAGAGTGCGCCACTCGGGCTGACATCGGTGCGCAGCCCGACCATGGGCAGAAAGAGGCCGGCCGCGATCAGCGCCGCCAGCCCCGCATCCTTCAGCGCGGTGCCGAGGGCAGGGCGCCGCATCCGGGCCAGGCTCATACCTTCTCGACCTCAGCCCGGCCGAGCAGGCCGGTGGGCGTGAAGATCAGTGTCAGGATCAGGATCGAGAAGGCGGCGACATCCTTGTACTGGACGCTGAAATAGGCGGACCAGAAGGTCTCGATCAGCCCGATCAGCAACCCGCCCAGCACGGCGCCTGGCAGGCTGCCAATGCCGCCCAGCACGGCGGCCGTGAAGGCCTTCACGCCGACGAGGAAGCCGATGTAGAAATCGATGACGCCGTAGCGCAGCAGATACATGGTGCCGGCCACGGCGGCCAGCGCCGCGCCGATGACGAAGGTGATGCTGATGGTGCGGTCGGTGTCGATGCCCAGCAGGCTCGCCATCCGCCGGTCTTGCTCGCAGGCGCGCATGGCGCGGCCCAAGGGGGTGCGCGTCACCAGCCAGGTGAAGATCGCCAGCACCACCAGGGTCGTCATCACGATCAGGATCTGCATGGTGGAAAGCTGCACGGCAAAGGTGCCGTCCTGCATCAGCGTGAAGCCGCCCTGCACCACGGGCTCGATCGGCTTCACCCGGGCGCCCTGGCTGACCTGCACGTAATTCTGCAGCACGATGGACATACCGATGGCCGAGATCAGCGGCGCCAGCCGGAAGGAGCCGCGCAGCGGGCGATAGGCGATCCGTTCCACCGTCCAGCCATAGAGCGCGGTGAAGGCCATGGAGAGGGCCAGGACCAGCACGATGGCCGCCGCCCCGTCGAGCATTCCGCCGGAGGTGATCAGCAACAGGCCGATGAGGGCGAGGAAGGCACCGACCATGAAGATGTCGCCATGGGCGAAATTGATCATGCCGATGATGCCATAGACCATGGTGTAGCCAATGGCGATGAGCCCGTAGATCATTCCGAGCGAGACGCCGTTGATGAGCTGCTGCAGCGCGTAGGCCAAGCGGCACGTCCCCTTCTTGATTCGAAGCCTCTCCGGAAGCCTATTCTCGGCCGGGAGCGGTTGGGAAGGGGAGATCGCGGCTGCGGCGCAGCTTCGCCAGTCCCTGGGCCAGGTCGGCCCTCTGCGGCACCCGGCCGGGCGACACGAAGCTGCTCATCCCGAGGCCGGCCAAGCCTGCCTCCTCGGGCGCCTCGACCAGTGGCCATCCTGGCGTTGGCCGGCACCGCTGTCGGCTCGTTCTGCGAGCCGTCGGACAGCTCATTCCAACTGCGCCTCCGTTGCGAAGGTCACGAGTTCGGTGCCCTCCTCGACCATGTCGTCCACGGCATGACGAACCTGCCGGACAGTGCCGTCCAGCGGCGCGCGGAGGGTGAGCTCCATCTTCATCGCCTCGATCACCACGAGCGGCGCATTCTTCGCCACTACCTCGCCGGGCCGGACCAGCACGCGCGCGACGCGGCCCGGCACCGGCGCCGTGACGCGCTCGCTTCCCGCGGTCTCGGTGCGCGGTGGGGCAAGCGGATCCTCATGCACCAGCGTGTGATTGCGGCCCGCGAGAATGACCGTCAGCTCCGCGCCCCGCCGCACCACGCTCACCCGGCGCGAGATGCCGTCGACTTCAAGCAGCGGGCCGGTCGCATCCTCGGCCAGGCTGGCGAGCACACTCCCGGTGGGCAGGTCAAGGCGGAAACCTCCCTCCGGCAGTGGATGGATGCGCAGCGTGACAGGGGTGGCGTCGTCGCCGCTCCGGCGGAAGCGCAGGTCCTGGTAGCCGTCGCCGTTCATGCGCCAGGCATCCACCGCGGCCCAGGGCGACCAGGGGTCGCCGGTGGCACGTGCGGCGGCCTCCACCACCCTGCGCTGGTCGCGCATCACGGTCAGCGCGGCCGCGGCCCAGACCGCGGGATCGTCCGCGGCCGCCGCCACGCCGGGCAGCAGCTCGGCCGCATGGCGGGCGATGAAGCCGGTGTCGAGCTCGGCTGTCGCGAAGGCGGGGTGCTCCGCGATGGCGCGCAGCAGGCCGAGATTGGTCCGCAGGCCGACCACCTCATATTCGGCCAGGGCAGCGGCGAGGCGGCGCTGCGCGGCGGGCCGGTCCTCGCCCCAGACGATGAGCTTGGCGATCATCGGGTCGTAATAGGGCGTGATGGCATCGCCCTCCCGCACGCCGGTATCCACCCGCACGCGGCCCGGAACCTCATGCGGCTGGCGCAGATGCGTGAGAGTCCCGGTGGAGGGCAGGAAATCGCGCCCGGGATCCTCGGCATAGATGCGCGCCTCGATGGCATGGCCGCGGATCGCGAGGCGGCCTTCGTCCAGGGGCAGGGGCTCGCCGGCGGCGACGCGGAACTGCCACTCGACCAGATCCTGGCCGGTGACCATCTCGGTGACGGGGTGCTCCACCTGCAGGCGGGTGTTCATCTCCATGAAGTAGAAGGCGCCGCCCTCGGCGCCGGGCGAAGAACCCGCGTCAACGATGAACTCCACCGTGCCGGCGCCGACATAGCCCACGGCGCGCGCCGCCGCGACCGCAGCCTCGCCCATCGCGCGGCGTCGCGCCGGATCCATGCCCGGCGCCGGCGCCTCCTCGAGGACCTTCTGGTGCCGGCGCTGGATCGAGCAGTCGCGCTCGAACAGCGAGACGGTGTTGCCCTGGGTATCGGCGAAGACCTGGATCTCGATGTGCCGCGACCGCGTCAGGTATTTCTCGATCAGCAGGCGGTCATCGCCGAAGGAGGCCGAGGCCTCGCGCCTGGCCCCTTCGACCGCGGCCTGCAAATCGTCCGGCCGCTCGACCACGCGCATGCCCTTTCCGCCGCCCCCGGCGGAGGCCTTGATCAGCACGGGATAGCCGATCCGCGCGGCGGCCTCCGCCAGCGTATCGAAGTCCTGAGCCTCGCCGTGGTAGCCCGGTACCAGCGGCACGCCGGAGCGCTCCATCAGCGCCTTGGATGCCGCCTTGGACCCCATGGCCCGAATCGCCGCCGCCGGTGGGCCGATGAACACCACCCCCGCTGCCGCGCAGGCCTCCGCAAAATCCGCGTTCTCCGACAGAAACCCGTACCCCGGATGGATCGCCTCCGCCCCTGAACGACGGGCGACGCCGAGGATCGTCTCGACGGCGAGGTAGCTCTCACGCGCCGGCGCCGGGCCGATGGGCCAGGCCTCCTCGGCCAGCCGGGTATGCCGCGCGCCGGCATCCGCCTCGGAATAGACGGCGACCGTCGCGATGCCGAGGCGCCGGGCGGTGGCGATGACGCGGCAGGCGATCTCGCCGCGATTGGCGATCAGGATCTTGCGGAACATGGCGCCCCCTCAGCCTTGGCGACGCCAGCCCGGCGCGCGCGTGCCGAGGGAGGCGGCGATCCTCTTCTCCCCCTCCGCTGAGGCGTGGCGCCGCGCGATGCGCCGCCCCGCCTCCAGGATCGCGCGTGCTGGCATGGTGTCTCCCTCACATCCGGAACAGGCCGAAGCGCGTCTCGGGAATCGGTGCGTTGAGCGCGGCCGAGAGGCTGAGGGCCAGCACACGACGGGTGTCCGCGGGGTCGATCACGCCATCGTCCCAAAGCCGGGCACTGGAGTAGTAGGGGTGGCCCTGGATCTCGTACTGCTCGCGGATCGGTGCCTTGAAGGCCTCCTCCTCCTCGGCCGACCAGGTCCCGCCGCGCGCCTCGATGCCGTCGCGGCGCACCGTGGCCAGCACCGCGGCCGCCTGCTCGCCGCCCATAACGCCAATGCGCGCATTGGGCCACATCCACAGGAAGCGCGGCGAATAGGCCCGCCCGCACATGCCATAATTTCCCGCCCCGAAGGAGCCGCCGATGATGACCGTGAACTTCGGCACCGCGGCGGTAGCCACGGCGGTGACCATCTTCGCGCCATCCTTGGCGATGCCGCCCGCCTCGTATTTCCGGCCCACCATGAAGCCGGTGATGTTCTGGAGGAAGATCAGAGGAATGCCGCGTTGGGCGCAGAGCTCGATGAAATGCGCGCCCTTCTGCGCGCTCTCCGAGAAGAGGATGCCGTTATTGGCGACGATCCCGACCGGATAGCCCCAGAGATGCGCGAAGCCGCAGACCAGCGTCGGGCCGTAGAGGCGCTTGAACTCGTCGAACTCGCTGCCGTCCACGATCCGCGCGATCACCTCCCGCACGTCATAGGGCGTGCGAAGGTTGTCCGGCACGACGGCGTAGAGCTCCTCGGGCGCGTGGCGCGGCGGCACGGGCTCGCGCAGCGCGATCTCCGGCCGCTTCACCGCGTTCAGGCTCGCCACCACCCGGCGGGCGATGCCGAGGGCATGCGCGTCGTTCTCCGCGTAATGGTCGGTAACGCCGGAGGTGCGGCTGTGCACATCGGCACCCCCCAGCTCCTCGGCGGAGACGATCTCGCCCGTCGCGGCCTTCACCAGCGGCGGGCCGGCCAGGAAGATGGTGCCCTGGTTGCGGACGATGATGCTCTCGTCGCACATCGCCGGGACATAGGCGCCGCCGGCGGTGCAGGAGCCCATCACCACCGCGATCTGCGCGATGCCCTGCGCCGACATGTTGGCCTGGTTGAAGAAGATGCGGCCGAAATGGTCGCGGCCCGGGAAGACCTCGTCCTGGTTGGGCAGGTTGGCGCCGCCGGAATCCACGAGGTAGATGCAGGGGAGGTGGTTCTGCTGTGCGATCTCCTGCGCGCGCAGGTGCTTCTGCACCGTCACCGGGAAGTAGGTGCCGCCCTTCACCGTGGCGTCATTGGCCAGGATCATGCACTCGCGCCCTGAGACCCGGCCGATGCCGGCGATGATGCCGGCCGAGGGGACCTCGCCGCCGTACATGCCGTAGGCGGCGAGCTGGCCGATCTCCAGGAAGGGCGAGAGGGGGTCGATCAGCGCGCGGATGCGGTCGCGCGGCAGCATCTTGCCGCGCCCGAGATGCCGCTCGCGCGCCGTCTCCCCACCACCGAGCCGCACGCGCCCGGCGGTGGCGCGCAGGTCCCGGATCAGTGCGCGCATGGCCTCCGTATTGGCGCGGCTCTCGTCAGAGCCGGGGTCGAGGGCGGACTCGATCACCGGCATTCAGGCGGTCTCGTTGAACAGCTCGCGGCCGATCAGCATGCGCCGGATCTCGGAGGTGCCGGCGCCGATCTCATAGAGCTTGGCATCGCGCAGCAGCCGCCCGGTCGGATAGTCGTTGATATAGCCATTGCCGCCCAGCGCCTGGATCGCCTCCAGCGCCGCCCAGGTCGCCTTCTCGGCGGCGAAGAGGATGGCCCCTGCGGCATCCTTGCGCGTCGCCTGGCCGCGGTCGCAGGCCCTGGCCACGGCATAGACATAGGCTCGCGCGGCATTGGCCACGGTGTACATGTCGGCGATCTTCGCCTGCATGAGCTGGAAGGTGCCGATCGGCTGGCCGAACTGCTGGCGCTCCCGCACATAGGGCAGCACCACGTCCAGGCAGGCCTGCAGGATGCCGAGTGGCCCGCCCGCCAGCACGGCCCGCTCGTAGTCCAGCCCGCTCATCAGGACGTTCACGCCGCGGCCGACCTCGCCGAGTACGTTCTCCGCCGGCACTTCACAGTCCTGGAACACCAGCTCGCAGGTGTTGGAGCCGCGCATGCCGAGCTTGTCGAGCTTCTGCGCGGTGGAGAAGCCCGGAAAACCCTTCTCGACGATGAAGGCAGTGATGCCGCGCGGCCCGGCCTGCGGGTCGGTCTTGGCATAGACCACCAGCACGTCCGCGTCGGGGCCGTTGGTGATCCACATCTTGTTGCCGTTCAGCACGTAGCGGTCGCCCCGCCTGTCCGCACGCAGTCGCATGCTCACGACGTCGGAGCCGGCGCCCGGCTCGCTCATCGCCAGCGCGCCGACATGCTCGCCGGAGATCAGCTGCGGCAGGTAGCGGCGCCTCTGCTCCGCGGTGCCGTTGCGGCGGATCTGGTTGACGCAGAGATTCGAGTGCGCTCCGTAGGAGAGGCCGACCGAGGCCGAGGCGCGGCTGATCTCCTCCATGGCCACGACATGCTCCAGGTAGCCCATGCCGGTGCCGCCATACTCTTCCTCGACGGTGATCCCGAGCAGGCCGAGCGCACCGAATTTGCGCCAGAGATCGGCGGGGAATGCGTTGCGCGCGTCGATCTCGGCCGCGCGCGGCGCGATCTCGGCGGCGGCGAAGCGCGTGACCTCAGCGCGCAATGCGTCCACGGTCTCGCCGAGGCCGAAATCCAAACCTGGCATCATGTCCTCACTTCCCCATCACCACCGGCGCTTCCGGCACCCGCTCCCCGCCTTGGTCCGGGCGGTCCTCCCTGCTGCGGAACTCCTCCAGCAATCTGGCCTCCTGGCGCCTGGCGTGTTCGGCATGCCGCTCGCGGATGTGCCCATAGCCACGGATCTGGTCCGGCAGCGAGGCGAGCTCCACGGCGAGGGCGTGGTTGCCCGGGTGAAGCGATGCGATCAGCTCCTCCACGAGCCGCTCATACTCGGCGAGCAGGCGCTGATCCCGCTTCCGCTCCTCGGTCAGGCGGAAGGGATCGAGGATGGTGCCCCGCAACCGCCGGAGCCGCGCCAGCAACCTGAAGGCACGCAGCATCCAGGGGCCGAAGGCGCGCTTGCGCGGCTCGCCGGTGACGGGATCGGGGCGGGCCCAGAGTGGCGGCGCCAAGTGGAAGACGAGCCGGTAGTCGCCCTCGAAGGTCTGGCCCAGCCGCTCCAGGAACCCGGTCTCGGTATAGAGGCGGGCGACCTCGTACTCGTCCTTGATGGCGAGGAGCTTGTAATGGCCCTTTGCCACGGCCTCGGCGAGCCCGGTGCGGCCCGGTGCCCTGGCCCCCTCGGCCTCGCGCGCGCGCCGGACGAGGTCGGCGTAGCGCCGTGCGTAGCGGGCATCCTGATAGGCGGTCAGCTCCGCGATGCGCCGGGCGACCATCTCGTCCAGGTTCGCGGAGAGTCTGCGGTGGTCGGGAAGGGCCTCGGGCGGCGCGGCCACCCGCTCCACTGCGGCGAGGTCGAGCGCGGCACGCCGCCCCCACAGGAAGGCGCCCTTGTTCATCGCCACCGCCGCGCCGTTCCGCTCGATCGCCTTGAGGATGGAGGCGGCGGAGAGGGGCAGCAGCCCCTTCTGGTAGGCATAGCCGACCATGAAGAGGTTGGCGGCGATGGAATCGCCCAGCAGCGCCGTCGCCAGCCGCGTGCCCGCGACGAATTCGGCCCGGCCGGGACCGACCGCCTCGGCGATCTGTTCCTCGATGGCGCTGAGCGGGAATTGCGGATCGCGGACCGTGGCGACGTCGCCGGTCCTGGCCTGCGCGGCGAAGGTGCGGACGAAATCGCTGGTGACCGAGAAGTCGCTGTTGACCACCGCGCGTGTCGTGCCCGCATGCAGCTTGGACAGGGATTCGTCCGCGGCCGCCACGACGATGTCGCAGCCCAGGAGAAGGTCGGCCTCACCCGCAGCGATCCGGGAGGCATGCAGAAGATCCTGCCGGGCGGCGATGCGGATATGCGACCAGACGGGGCCGCCCTTCTGCGCCAGGCCGGCCATGTCCAGCACCGAGACGCCCTTGCCCTCCAGCGTGGCGGCGGTCCCGAGCAGCGCGCCGATGGTGATCACGCCAGTGCCGCCGACGCCTGCCACCAGGATGCCATAGGGCCGGTTGGCAGGGAGGATCGGCGGCTCCGGCAGCTCCCCGAGGTCATCATCACCCGCGGTGCCCAACCCTTCCACCGGCGCGACGGCCTTCCCCTTGCGAAGCGTGCCGCCTTCGACCGTGACGAAGCTCGGACAGAAGCCCTCCAGGCAGGAGAAATCCTTGTTGCAGGAAGACTGGTCGATCGCGCGCTTGCGGCCGAACTCGGTCTCGACCGGCACGACCGACATGCAGTTCGACTTCGCCGAGCAGTCGCCGCAGCCCTCGCAGACGCGCTCGTTGATGACGACGCGCCGCGCCGGGTCCGGCATCAGCCCGCGCTTGCGGCGGCGGCGCTTCTCGGCGGCGCAGGTCTGGTCATAGACGATCACTGAAACGCCGGGATAGTCGCGCAGCTCGCGCTGCACGGCGTCGAGGTCCCGCCTGTGCCGCACCGGCACCCCGGCCGGCAGGGCGCTGGCGGCATGCCGCGTGGGGTCGTCGGTGACGACGACGATGCGTTCGATCCCCTCCGCGCTCACCTGCCGCACGATCTGCGGCACCGTCAGCTTGCCCTCGACCGGCTGGCCGCCGGTCATCGCCACGGCGTCGTTGAACAGGATCTTGTAGGTGATCGGCACCTTCGCCACGACGGCCTGGCGGATCGCCAGCAGCCCCGAATGGGAGTAGGTGCCGTCGCCGAGATTGGCGAAGACGTGCTTTGTCTCGGTGAAGGGCGCCTGGCCGATCCAGGGCACGCCCTCGCCGCCCATCTGGCTGAAGGTGCGCGTCTGGTCCGGGTTCAGCCACAGCGCCATGTAGTGGCAGCCGATGCCGGCGAGCGCCCGGCTCCCCTCCGGCACCCGGGTCGAGGTGTTGTGCGGGCAGCCGGAGCAGTAATGCGGCACCCGCGGTATCGTCGGGTGCGGCCGCGCCAGCGCCGCTTCCTTCGCATCGAGGAAATCCAGACACTCGCGGATCCGCTCGCTGGTATGGAACGGTGCGATGCGGCGGGCGATCACGCGCGCGATGAGTGCCGGCGTCAGCTCGCCCGCAGCGGGGAGCTGCCAATCGCCGCCGGGGAGTTCCCATTCGCCCTTCTCGTCGTACTTGCCGGTGACCTTCGGGCGCACATCCTCGCGCCAGTTGTAGAGCTGCTCCTTGAGCTGGTACTCGATGACCTGGCGCTTCTCCTCGACCACGAGGATTTCCTCGAGCCCCTCCGCGAAGTGCCGCACGCCCTCGCCATCCAGTGGCCAGGTCATGCCGACCTTGTAGACCCGCAGCCCGATCTCCGCCGCCAGCGCTGCGTCGATGCCGAGCGCGTCGAGCGCCTGGAGCACGTCCAGATAGGATTTGCCGCTGGTGATGATGCCAAGCCGCGCCCGCGGGCTGTCGATCACCACCCGGTTCAGGTGGTTGGCCCGGGCATAGGCCATGGCGGCATAGACCTTCCAGTGCTGGAGCCGGTACTCCTGGTCCAGCGGCGGGTCGGGCCATCGGATGGACAGGCCGCCCGGCGGCATCTCGAAATCGGCCGGCAGCCGCGTCTCGACGCGGTGGGGATCCACCACGACCCCGGCGGAGGTCTCGACGATGTCGGTGAGGGCGCGCATCCCGACCCAGCAGCCGGAGAAGCGGGACATCGCCCAGCCGTGCAGGCCGAGGTCGAGAAGTTCCTGCACCCCGGCCGGGTTCAGCACCGGGATCATCGAGGCGGCGAAGATGTGGTCGCTCTGGTGCGGCAGCGAGGAGGATTTGGCGCCGTGATCGTCGCCCACCACCGCCAGCACGCCGCCGTGGCGCGAGGTGCCGGCGGCATTGGCGTGCTTGAACACGTCCACGCTGCGGTCGGCGCCGGGGCCCTTGCCGTACCACATGGCGAAGACGCCGTCGTACTTCGCGCCAGGGAAGAGATTGACCTGCTGGCTGCCCCAGACGGCGGTCGCCGCCAGATCCTCGTTCACCCCCGGCTGGAAATGGATGCGGTGCTCGGCGAGCTGCTGCCCGGCCTTCCACAGCGACTGGTCGAGACTGCCAAGCGGCGAGCCCCGATAGCCCGAGACGAAGCCGGCGGTGTTCAGGCCGGCTGCCGCGTCGCGGGCCCGCTGCAGCATCAGCAGCCGCACCAGCGCCTGGATTCCGGACAGGTAGGTCAGCTCGGGGCCTGACGAGGTCGCGGGCCCGGAGGTCCAGGTGCCGGAGCCGGAAGAGGGAAAATCGGCCATTGGATTCGGCTCCCTCGGTAAGCGGTCGGGCCTCATTCGAGCTTCACCCGCGCAGCCTGCGGCACGGCGCGCCATCTTGTGCGGTCCGCCGCGATGAAGGCTTCGAGCGCCTCCGGGCCGCCCGGCCTGGCTTCGGCATTCCGCCCGGCGAGGCGCACCGGCACTGCCGGACGGGCGAGCTTCCCGGTCAGTGGTCGCGGAGATGCCGCTGGCCTGCCTGGCGGGAAGGGGAGGAGGATGCGCGGTGACCCGGAGGGAAAGGCATCTTCCGCCTGCCGCATGGCGCCCGGACGTGGCGCGGGCGGAATGGCCGCCGTGGCGAGGGCGGGAGTGGTGCGGCGGGGCGTCACGGGCATCGCTGACCTCTCCTCCTCGGCCGGATCTTGCACCGGCTCGGCTGGGTGATGACGCGACGAGCATTGCCATCATGGCAACAAACTTCGAGGAAACGAAACCCCGGAGAGAGAATACATATACATGTGAAGTGCGGGTGGGGGAGGCTGGCCCTGCCCTTTGGCCGGGCTCCGCGGCTGGTCCGAGACCGACCGCGCGCAGGGGGGAGGGCAGGCGGCGGATCCCCTCCCCGACGAGGGGCAGGCAGGCTCTGGGGAGGCCTCCCGCCTCCAGGACCCGAGGACAGCCAGCCTTGGCTGAACTTCTCAGGAAAGGAAGGTGGCTTCGCTGCCGCGGTGAGCGAGGGGGCAGGGGGCCGCCGGAATCACCTCCGGGCAGAGCTCTGCCCGGCCAGCCAGCCTGCTCGGGCCGCGGCAGCGTGCCGCGAAGGCCTCAGGCCCGAAAGCCCCTCACGAAATCTCCTCCACCTGGTCGAGATAGGCGCCATAGCCTTCGGCCTCCATGTCGTCCCGATGCACGAAACGCAGCGAGGCGGAGTTGATGCAGTAGCGCAGGCCGCCGCGATCGCGCGGGCCATCCGGGAAGACATGGCCCAGATGGCTGTCGCCGTGGGCCGAGCGGACCTCGGTGCGCACCATGCCGTGGCTCGTGTCGCGCAGCTCCTTCACATTCGCCGGCTCGATGGGCTTGGTGAAGCTGGGCCAGCCGCAGCCGGACTCGAACTTGTCCGACGAGACGAAAAGCGGCTCACCCGAGACGACATCGACATAGATGCCCGGTTCCTTGTTGTGGAGCAGCGCGCCGCTGCCGGGCCGCTCGGTGCCATTCTGCTGCGTCACGCGATACTGTTCCGGGCTCAGCGCCGCGACGGCTTCCTCGGTCTTGCGATAATTGGTCATGTTGGCCCTCCGATCGCCAGACAGGTGGGAAGCGATGCCTCATTTGTCGAGGAAGCCGGCAACGGCCCTGTTCACCTCCCATCAGCGAAGGTTGCGCGGTGTTGAAGAATTCCCGTCCCGGCACAAGGGGCCATGCCTTGGCCCTTCGGTGCCTGCCTGAGGGCGTGGTTCTCAACGCACCGGCCGCCGCTCCCGCGCCGCCAGGAGCCTGCTCGCAAGGCAGCCCTGACGTCTGGTCACTTATCTGACCCAGGCAGCCGGGCTAGGAACGGCGGCGACAAGACGGGATCAGGATCATGGCAGCGATGGACGGGGCGCTGGCGCCCCCGGGGCTCCGCACGGGCATGCCCCACCCCGGTATGGGCTTCCGGGAATTCGTGGCGATCATCGCCGTGATGATGATGGCCAATGCGCTGGCGATCGATTCCATGCTGCCGGCGCTGCCGGAGATGGGCCACGCGCTGGGCACCACCACCGACAACCAGCGGCAGTGGATCATCACGGCCTATCTGCTGGGTTTCGGCGCGGCGCAGATCGTCTATGGCCCATTGGCGGATCGCTTCGGCCGCAAGCCGGTCCTGCTGGTGGGCCTCGGCATCTATACCCTGGCCAGCCTGGTCGCGATGTTCAGCGGGTCTTTCGACACCATGCTGGCGGCCCGCGTGGTGCAGGGCATCGGCGCGGCC
>Ga0180221_1000828_pt1 | contig 23635 bp, 39 predicted proteins | sample eDN5th37CKraftMG_FD_151339 | JGI IMG/M metagenome (GOLD analysis project Ga0180221, IMG submission 151339) | Enriched Miracle-Growth compost microbial communities from Emeryville, California, USA - eDNA 5th pass 37_C Kraft MG (version 2) (version 2) ...
CAGCATCATCGCCCGTGCGAGCATCAGCCACTGCGCCATCAGCAGACCCCGCGTAGTCGGGAACGAACCCAACGACTCCCACAGCCGCAACGTCGCCGCATGCCACGCCTTGCCCGTCATCGGATTGCGCGACCCGATCGCTTCCTTCAAGCTCGGCTGAGCATCAGGGACGACCGTGATCATCCGCAGCGGGGTCGCCGGCTTATTGCGCCGGGCACGCTGATCGGGAACCTTCGGAGCAGGACCACGCCCAGCCATCAGCGACGCACCGGCAGCAGCTCAGCGCGGAAGCGGAACACCCGCTTCCACTGCCCACCCTGAACCTCGAACGCCTCCTGGGTGAGCTCCGGCACCACGAAACCGCGCAGACCCTCATCGCCATCGACCACGCCACGCAGATGCTCGACCGCGGCCTGCAGCGCTTCCTCCAGATCCTCAGCGGTGAAGGCGAACGAAATGATCTCCGGCTTGATCGTCATGATCGTCACTCCCGTTTCGGGACCGCAGGACCCGTTCCGGGTCACCTGCTACAACACGACTCCGACCAGGCCTCAGCGAACCCTCAGACCCGTACAGAGGAATTCCCACAGCACCTCCCCGCCTTGAGTTCGTGGGGGGAGGGGGTGGTGGGTGGGGTCAGCGGAACGCTGGGTGCTGTTCGGGTGGTCGTGTGGGGCTGGGCTTGGTGTGTGTGGCTTGGGTGCGGGCGGTGGCGGCTTGTTGTTGGGTTTCTCGGTTGTGGTGCCAGTGGCAGAGGGTGCGGACCATGTCGACGGTCGTGTGTTCCCCTGGTTGCCATTGACCAAGGTGTGCCGCTTCGAGGTTCGTGGTTTCGGGGCAGCGTTGCCCGTTCTGCATCAGGGCTGTGCATCGGTGTCCGTCGCGGTCGAGGGCCTGTTCTCGGACGCGAGTGGGGACGTGGTTGGGGCGGTTGTTCTGCCATGGCATGAGGCGCCCCCCTCGGGTCCCCTATTGGGCGTCTGGTTCGCGTCCCGAAGCGTTGTCTGTCGGTTGTTCGGTGTCCGCCCGCCGCGAGAGGAGACCGCCGAGACGACTCTCAACGGCGAAGGCGTCGTTGAGAACTTCGTCCATCAGGACAAGAGCGTCCTCAGCGTCCTCCTGGGTGATCTTGGCGGTCGCGAAGTCCCCGTGTGCCATGTCGTTGCCCATGACTCGCAGCGCGTGTGCAGCCTCGGCGGTGATAGGACGGAGGATTGCCAGCCTGGCGAGCTCGTCGATCTTCTCGATGAGCTTCCCCTTCGTTGTGCCCTTGTTCTTCGCTGCCGCTTCGATCACTGCTCGGGACATGAGCACGGCGGCACGGAAGGCGCCAATGCTCAGGCATCGGTATGCCTCGCCGGCCGGTTCCGCTATATCGGCGGGCACGTCCTCGTAGTCTTTGCCGACCGGCGCGACGGGTTCCCAATACTCGACTGACCCGATGAGTGTTTTCGAGATCTCATCCGGCGTGGACCTGTCGTGCAGGAGCGGGAACCCGCCGGCGCCCTGATCCGTGGAGAAGCCAGCGTGCCGTTTGCCCCCGATGCTGAACCGTCCACATGCGGCGCACTGGAACGCGGCCTCAGCACGCATATCTCGCCTGTCTACGATCCGCGCACTGTCCTGCACGTATTCCATGTAGGTCAGGCGTTGGCAGTAGGGGCAGCTCGCGTCCGTGGCCATGGAATGAACGTACATGCCCGGCAGCGACCAGACGAGATCAGCCATGCTGGGCATCGCGGACTCCTGTTCTTCGCTGCCGCAAGTACGCCGCCTGATGCATTTCCAGTGTGCGGCGGATTCGCTACGAGGATCTCGTCCGGGTCACGACGATCCTTCGTCTCTCGAAGGAAAGGGGCGGGAACACGAATGACCCAAGACTCTCGTCTAGGGCCATTTCTTCCGCACTCACAGCGTCTCCATCAGGTCAGGGCCAGCAGCAGATCATCTGCTAGCCGTTCCGTGAGGAATCGTTGGTCGCGCCAGTCGGTCACGAGATCACGGGCGAGCTGCATGCGGTACCGGAGACGGTCGCGTTCACGGACGAGTTCACCGATTTTGTCGAGCATCAACGCCTCGCGCCGTTGCACGTCAACCACAGTCGAACGCATCCCGGTCGAGCACCGCGTGTTGGTCGGCGGCGCGGAGAACTTCGAGCACGTCGGTGGTGGGGTCGCGCAGGTCCGGGGACCAGTCGCAACGGGTGGAACCGTCGAAGGCGCACATGTGTTGACCTCGCTTCGCCGTTAGGCAGTGGGAGGGATGGTGGGGTCAGAAAAGTGCCTATTAGCGCGGTTATGTGACGTAAGAGCCAGAATGATGGCTGTTACTTGTCGAACGTCGTGCGATCGGCATCGTTGTTCGTGTGGAATCTGTTCCGAGCTTCAATGGCCGCTTCTTCGGCGTCCTCAATGCGCGAGAAGACCTTCCGCAAGACAGCCTCTCCGTTATGCCAAACCTGAGCTACCCAACCGCCACCACGGCTAGGACTAACCCCACGTATGCCAGTCTGGCTATCGGATCGCGCCCCGGAGTGGTTTTCCACGTTCTGCTTCGGAGTAGCAAGGCGAAGATGGTCGATGCGCACGCATTTACGGTTGTGGCAGATGTGGTCGATGTGAAGGCCGTCCGGAATAGGACCTTTCAGCATCCGCCAGACGGTTCGGTGAGCGGTGACTGCCTTGTCATGGATGCTGAGCATGCCGTATCCAGTGGGCGCTATCGCGCCGGTCCACTCCCAACAGGAGCCAGACTTGTCGACCTTCGCCCAGAAGCGATCAGACACTTGCTCATCTACGCGGTGTGAGGGGCACTTATCGAAGGGTGCAGTCCGCACTCGAGTACGGCAACCATCTACGGCGCATAATGGGTAGCGCTCGGCCACTGATTCACGCTTCCGAGCAAGGTACCTGTCTCGATTCTCGAGATAGTGCGCGCGCTTGTAACACTCATTGGAGCAGTAGCGACGCGGGTTTCCCGGCTTGACCGTCCACACGAACGCTTGTCCGCACGACACGCAAACTGATTCCTTGATACGCTCCGTGATAGCCACATCGCCTCCAACTAGGTGATTGGGTTAGGCCCGGTGAGTGTTGGTAGCACTCATTCGGGCCGTTCATCTTCTACCGGATGGGTCTCGTAAACTGCGGTTTACCGACAAGCAGGTTCGACCTAACAGGCGATCCACAATCGTCACAACGAAATGCTTCGTAGGCGCGAACATTCGCTCGGGCCGGCTTGTGCTGGCGCGTGAGGCGTACCGAACCACAGTTAGGACAACGCGAAGTCTTGCTGTCGTCGATCATCACGCCGAGATGTGCGCTTCCCGGCAGCCAGGAGAGTTGTCGCAGCCAGATTTCCTCGGTGACTTCCACGTCGCGAATGTTGTATTCACGCATCTCTTCCCACGCGTCAGGGTCGCCTTGCTCGCAGAGATCCCAGAGGTCTTTGCCGTCGTGGTCTAACTTTCCTGCGGTCCCGTGCTCACGCGCCAGGTACCGGAGCGACCTGTAGGGGCGTGCGAACCGCTGCTTGTTGATCTTGTATAGATCAATCGAGCGGGACGGCATCGGACGCGGCAATCCGAAGTGCTCGAATTCCTCGTGCATCCAGGGATGATCGGCCTTATCGCCATTGAAGGTCACGATGACATCGGCGGAATTGACCAACTCCCACATGGCCTTGACCATGCGTTTCGCCCCGCCTGTGCCCTTGCCATTCCTGCCGCGCTCGTCAAAGTAGATTATTTCGTCTGAGCCGTACCATTTCGCGGCGAAGCACATGATCCTGGGCCGGGACACCATCGTGTCCATGTGTAGGAACTTCGGCGGATACGGGTCCCACCGTCGAACCTTCCACTCTCCGCGCTGACGCTCAACATCGATCGTCAGAATCTTGACGTTCTTCGCCGCGTCGGCCAGCCCGCGCGCCTGCTCTATGTCGTCAAGCAGACTCACGGTAAGCCTTGATCGTGGCGTCGCCGATGCGGATGCCGTTCTTTCGCAGCACCCTCGCCACAGTGTCGAGCGAGACGCTTCGGTCGCGAACGAACTCGAGTACTGCGTCGCGTTCCTGGTCGGATGCTGTCTCCAACCATTTCTCGAGAGTCGGCGGTTGCCGTTCGACAGCTGCAATATCGTCGAGCAGTCCCACGTGTTGCCCCTTCTGTCAGGTTCGTGGAGATGGGGGCAATCGAAGCCCCGTCCGCCGTAGTTCCTCATGGAGGCCCTGCTACGTCGATCAGCCTTGCATCCCCAGCGGTCGCTGTGCGTCCCCGACCAAAGGCACGTGTTCAGTGCGCGCTCATGCACGCCTTAAACGAGCGAACCCCGACTTGCGTATCGAGGCCCGCACGAGAGAATCAGCCCACACCGGTACCCGGGCGGGCTGATCGGTACTAAAGAAAATCCCCGCCAATCCGGAGACGGCGGGGAGCAATAGGGTGTAAAACACCCATGATCACGGTTATCGTGACACGCGCGCCACGCTATTGCAACTCGCGTTCCCGGCGTGTCTTACGTAACCGCCTCATATCCCGTTTCGTTCGAAGCAAGTCCTCGACGTTGAACCACAGCTCATCCCCGGGTCTCCATGTGCGCACAAGCCCCCTATCAGCCCAACGGTAGAGAGTGCGCTTCGACTTGCCCACCCGGTTCACTGCGTCCTCGAGCATTTCCCACTCATCGAGAACGCCCACGCGCGGCCTTCCTCTCGTTCTCGGCCTCGATCAACGCCACGGCCCGCCCCCACAGCGTTTCGTCCATCACCACCCCGCACGCCCTGTTCGTGCACCTCACCGTCGTGTCGAGCAACTGATCCCCGACGATCGTCGGAGGGAAATACCGCAACGTCTCCATGTCGCACGAAAAGCAGTTGATGTACCGGACCTTGTGCGACCGGTCCGAGATCGGCCACCGTGCCATCGCAGTCTCAACCTCACGGATCAGCAGCTCTGCGAAGTACACCCCGTCGTCATCGTTCGCCGCGTCCGACAGTTCCGGCCACTGGTTCAACTGCTCTAACAGGCGTTTGATCTCCTCTGCCGCCAACCACGGTGCGGGCAGCGGTAGCGGGTAGCTACTCGACGACGACACCCGCTCCAGCTCCTCGGACGCGGTGTTCCTGATGTTGCCGCAGACACGCCACCACGGAACATGCTTGATCGCGTTGTTCACCGCACGTTCGAGCCGGTTGAACTGGTCCCAGGTCATCAGGCCGACGTAACCGTCAGCAGGATCAATGTCTGTTCTCACGTACCCTCCAAATAGAAGACGCCCCCACCCGAAGGCAGGGGCGAACGAACGGTGAGTGCTCTAGCGTGCTTCCTCGACGCTCGGCGTGTACGGGGTGTCAGGCATCACCAGCTCCTTCTCGATGATCTGCTGCACGTCGGCTTTCCGGTACGGATTTGGTATCGGGTCGTCGTCATCCCAGAAATCGCGAGCTAGATTCTCGCATGCCGCCACCCCGCCTTCGTCCCATGCTTCGGCTTTGATCTGCTTGATCACGTCAGAGGCGAGAATCGCGTCGGCAACATCATCAATGTCGCCGTTGTACTTCCAGTGTCCGAGTGGTTCGATCAGGCGCACCAGGTCCTCACGAGTCGTCACGAGCGGCCTCCTCTCGCTGTGCCTCATTGGTCGGCTTGAAGCGCCAGACCTGCCCGACCTTCACCTCAGGCATCTGCGTTCTCCTCCGGATCAATACCAATCTTGCGCAGGGCGTTGGCGTATGTCTCGACCGTCTCGTGTGCCCGCGCCGCGGTCAGCTCGGCAGCGTCAGCAACCTCGCGAGCCTGCTGCATCTGACGCACCGCAGCGTCGTACTTCTCGACAGCGAGCCTGTGTCCAGCGCGAAGCACGGACTCCGGCTCGCTCATCTTGAAGTCGAGTCCCTGATGGTGGCCGTGTTCGATGAAGTCAGCCATTCGTCTTCTCCTCTCGCAGCTCGCGCTGTTCGCCGTACTCGTTCACCAGGCCGAGGCGGCAATGCGGATGCTGTGCCAGAAACCGTCTGGCGTTCATCGTGAAGTACGCGCGCGTCATGGCCTCCTCTGAGTCCGTCCCGCCGAACCTGACGGACTTCATGCGCCAGTACGAGTCGTCTTCCCCTTCGTCGACCGGGCGCGCATCTGCCAACGCGACGCCCCGACGGAAATGCTCGTCCTCAGTGTGCTGAGTGAACTCGTCCTCGCTCCTCAGTGGCGGGTTCGACGCCGCCGAACAGTCGCCCGTGTTCGACGCCGCCGAACAGTCGCCAGTATTCGACGCCGCCGAACGGTTGCCCGTGTTCGACGCCGCCGAGTAGTCGCCCGTGTTCGACGCCGCCGAACGGTAGCCAGTATTCGACGCCGCCGAGCGGTAGCCGGTGTTCGACGCCGCCGAGTAGTCGCCCGTGTTCGACGCCGCCGAACGGTCGCCGGTGTTCGACGCCGCCGAACGGTCATCGGTCTTGTGCGCGGACTTCTTGCCATCCGGCTTGATCCCCGCCCTCACAACCTCGACGTGCGCCTTCACCAGCCCAGGGATGCCGATCTCCGCACCGATCGTGATCGTCCGACCGGCAACCTTCGAATCGGATTCGCGCTCCTCCGACACATCACCCAACTCCACGAGCCGGTACACCGACTCCGCAGGCGAGTAGTAGGCGAACACGTCCAACGGGGACGTGACCGCATGGAACCCCGACACGCACAACACCGCCGGCTGATCCTGCTCGTAGGTCTTGCCTTCCTCGTACTGGAACCCGCGGCACGTCATATCCGCGTTGAAACCCTTGAACGCCGTCACACGGTCGCCCTCTGAAAACTTCGTCATGCTGACTCCTTCAACGACCTCGGCCGACGCCACGACCTCGCCTCAACCACAGCCTCATCAATCGACCCGAACGACTCCCGCGCCACCGTCGAATCCACCACCTGCCGTTCAGCAGGCGACAAACCACCCCAAACCCCGAACTTCTCTCCGTTCCGCAAAGCGAAGTTCAAACAGTCCAACCGCACCGGACAACCCGCACACACCCGCTTCGCCGCCGCCACCTTCTCCGTCTCTCCCGGCTCAGCGAAGAACACCTCCGGGTCCGTCTGCGCACACAACGCATCCCGCACCCAAGGCTCCGGACGCACCAAACCGACCACCGACTCAAACGGCGACCTCACATCACCCACCACATACCGGCGATGCTGAACCACACGATCCGTATCAGGCTCCGCAACCATCTCAGAACGGAACCTCAGACGAACCCCACGACTCCTCCGGAGCACGGGAACCGGAACCGCGGGTCACCGAGGCGGTCGCGTACCGCAGGCTCGGACCGATCTCGTCGACCTCCAGCTCGAACGTGGTGCGCTTCTCGCCCTCGCGCGTCTCGAACGAGCGCTGCTTGAGCCGCCCGGACGCGATCACGCGCATGCCCTTCGTCAGCGAGCCGGCGACGTTCTCCGCGAACTCGCGCCACACGCTCGCGCGCAGGAACGTCGCTTCTCCGTCGACGTATTCACCCTTCGCCTTATCGAACGTCCTGGGTGTGGAGGCGATGGTGAAGTTAGCGACCGCCAAACCTGACTGTGTGTAGGTCAAAGTCGGGTCCGCGGTCAGGTTCCCGATTACTGTCATGACGATTTCGTTAGCCATCAGGCCGCTTCCTTCCGGGTACGAGCGCGATCGCGCTCTCGTTCGCAGGCGATGCACTTGCGGATGGTCGGACTCAGGTCAGACATCCGTTGTTTCCTTGGTGATGGGCTCTGTCACGGGGTTCCTTCCATGAGAAAAGCCGACCCGAAGCACGGCTGGTTGCCCTCCTTCGGGCACGAAAAAGGCCTGCCGGTGACGGCAGGCCAGATTGGTTGTTATTCAGCTCAGGCGATCTCGTCAGTGCGTGCGATACACCACAAACACGAACCGTCCTTCTGCCACGTGTGCCCGTCACGATCACAGTCGTGCTTCTTCGGGGGCTTGGGTGGCGTCCAGGCTTCAGACCGTTCCCGTGCCCTTTTGCAGGCCCTGCACGGTTGGTCTGTGCCGTTGGGGTGGTTGAAGCAGAACGGGGAGGGGGGCGCGAGCGCTTCCCCTTCCCCTTCTATTTCTTCTTCTACTTCTTCTTCTAGGACAATTTTTCGAAAAGTTTCAGAACTTTTCTGAACCTTCTCCAACGGTGCCGGGATCTTCGACTTCTTCCGATACTTCAACTCCTGATGTTCGTCCCAATTGACGACCTCGAAGTACCTGCGACCACCCATCGTGTACGGGCGAATCACACCCTCCTGCTCAAGCCCCAGCATCCACCGTGCAACGGTCTCCGCGGTGATCTCATCATCCAGAGGGAAGGTGTCAGCGACGATCAGACGACAGTCGTAAACGCCCCGCCCGAAGTCGTCGCAGTACCCCCACAGTTGCGTCCAGAAGAACCGCAACGGGATCGGCCACCGGTTGACCTTCTCCGAGGTGCGCATCTCCGCGCGGATCATTCTGTCTACCGCCATTCAGAACGGCACCTCCTCTCGCGTCACACCGCCGAAGTCATCCAGCAGCACCCGCCCGTGCACGGCATGCTGGATAAGCACGTGCGACGGGTCGTCGTGCGAGCTGATCTTGATGCCTCGCTTGCGTGCCGCTTCCGCATAGTCCGGGTCCGACTCGACGAGCCCGTTCATGCTCGAGCACAACCAGACGAGATTTGAGATCCGGTCCTTCGACTTCGAACCGCCCATGCCCCTGTTCGCCCGGTGATGCGGGACGAGGGTGTCAGGGTTGCACGCTCCGGCGAAGTGCCAGGCACATCGTCTGCCGTCGCGCAGCTCCAACGCCCTCAGAAGGGCAGGCTTGACACTCATGCCGTCTCCCCGAAGTCGAAGGCGGCGGTCTCGGTCGCAGCCGCGGTGAACAGCCCCGGCTCGATCACCTCGAGACGACGTGCTGCGGACTCGCAGTGCCGCTCCTCACGCTCGATGAGGATCGCTCGGCGCCCGAGTCGCTTGCAGGCCACCCCGGTCGTGCCAGCGCCTGCGGTCGGGTCGACGATCAGCTCACCTGGGTCGGTGAAGTCACGGACGATTATCGACATGAGCCCCTCGGGCTTCTGCGTCGGATGCACCCGCTCGGACTTGTCCGCGCGAGAACGGTTCAGGACGATCGGCACATCCCACACCGCATGGGTGCCGCCACCGTTCCAGCGCTTACGGCCAGGCTGATGGCAAATGGTGATGCACTCGTGCCCGGTCGCCGGTCGGTCGCCGGAGAACTGCGGAGTCGAACCGCGCTTGATCCACACACCCGTGCGGACGTAGTCGAGACCAGACTCGGTGAGCGCGTCTCGCCACAGGTAGTCGCTCTCGGTGTCGGAGAACACGAGCACCCAGCGCCTCGCGAGGCGTGCCGATTCGGCGGCGAGGAAGTCCCGCAGCTCGTCGGTCAGATGCTCGAACCCGAGGTCGACGTTCCTGCGCCGGTCGGCTCCATAGCGCCCGCCCCGATCGTTCGCGGACTGCATGCGCCGGCTCCTGGCCGCACCATGGACATGCTCCGAGTAGGGCGGGTCGGCGATGACGTGATCCACTGGCTCGATGCCCGGCAGGATGTCCTCCGCCTTCCCGTGAAAGACGGTCACGTACTCGTCCTGGTAGTAAGGCTTCACGCTGCCCATGCCTGGTACTCCTCCTCTGACAGCACCGTGTAGCAGTCACGGCAGACCGGGCGTGTCCTGGGTTTCACCGAGACGATCCCGCACCGGGCACACGGGCCGGTGAATCTGCGCTGGATCACGACCGGTGGCCGGTCGAGTTCGGTCCAGTCCTCACCGCCGAACGTGCAACGTCTGCGGAACCGGTGCATCTCAGCGACGGTTCGCTCATCCTCGAGCCAGGTCACCATGCCTCCACATGAATGTGGACGCCGGGTTGCTCCCCAGCGTCCACGTAACGTTTCGTCGGTTCTCGGAACTTGAAGATCCTCGAATCGTCAGAGAGTAGGCCTCCGTCCACGAGCCCGTCATTGACTGCCCGGATGAGCTTGTCAAGGTCAGGTTTGACGGCGTGCTGTAGGAACTTCGGCCGCTTCGGCCTGGGAAGCAGGAACTCGTACCCGACGACCACGGGGGAGTCGAACGTCAGCCCCACATCTGCCCGGTTCGCTACCGTCGCACGCCACTCGCGGAGAGCATCAGCGTTCGCATCGACCATCCACGCCTTCCCGCCGCGTCGCATGAGCGTCTTGGACCCCTGCGGGACGGGCACGCCGGGGACGAAGAAGGTGATGACGTCAGTCATCGTCGGTCCTAGTTGCGAGCGCAGCTTTCCGCTCGTCCTTCAGTGAGATCACCTCATGAGAGGAAGCGACTCCGGCCTTGCTCGCTGCTGCCCATGCGGCCTGTAGTTCCTCGAGGGTCGAGGCGCCCGACAGAGCCGCGAGGTGCGGTGCGATAGTGTCCCTGATCGGCTGCACCACAAACGGTGCACGCTTGCCACGGGTAACAGTGAGGTTGATCGACTTCGGTTCGTCGATGTGCGACAGTGCGGCGATCCGAATCCCGCCGACCTCTTGGCCTGCCCACTTGACGGTTGGATCGTTGAACAAGGTGAGACGCCGGCCGACGTAAGTCCCCGCTTCGGGGCCCCAGCAAGCGACGAGTACCCGGCGCATCGACTTGGCCGGCCTGTAAGTACGTCCCGGGAACTCGACGAGATGAATGAAGACTGGCTGATCTGCCGTACCCTTCTCCACCCCGGCTATTGTCACGGTGGCTGGTCCTGCGAGGAAGTCCTCCGCGTTCACCTGCTCACTCTTGGGGATAATCGTCTCGGACAGATCCACTGTCACTTCTCCTTCTGAGCTATGCGATACCGCCTACTGCTCAAGCGAGCCGACTCTCTGAAACGCTCAGGGTGCTCCGCGCGCCAAGCAGATGCCCTCGCGATGTACTCTTCGCGGTTCTCCTGATAGTGCCGCCGACCAAGCTCACGCTTGCAAGATCGGCACGTTCGTCCGCGCTTCCCGTAGGTGGTGTTTTCCGGGGTAAACTCGTGACCCCTCAGGCAGTGGGTTTGTCGTTCAGCTCGAGCCCTCGACACCTCAGCGGCGATGCCACGCCTGACGTTTTCGGAAGGAACGACAGGTTCGAGGTGATCTGGATTAACGCACCCTCGGTTCCGACACAGGTGGTCGATCTGTAGTCCGTCCGGGATCTTCCAGACGAAATGCTCATAGGACCATCTATGTGCGAGTGCTCCCCGCCCATTCACGTAAAAACGGCCGTAGCCATTCGCGCCTCTGTACGCCAACCATTCAATGCATCCGTTGTCGAGCAAGCGCGTCTTCTCTCTGAACCTGTCGATCGCAGGCCGCGTCTTCGGTGCCACTAGATCTGGATGTCTCCGCTCTCGTATCGCATTTCATGCTCGATGACTGCCCACGCGGGCGGATCAAGCACAACAACCCCAGGGTCGTATCCCGGCCACACACCGGACTCGGTGCACTGTCTGAAAATGCGTCGCGCCTCCGCCGCTTTCGTGCGACCCATCCGCACCCACAACTCCGGAAGCTCGAACACCGCCACTTCGTACGGGCCGGACTTCTCCACAGCGATGAAGATGAAACGGTCGATCGGTCGCCCCTCGGATGCTTCGTACACGTCCCGGTAGTGGCCTTCCTGCACGTCGTACCCGTACCGTTTCACCGACGACTCGAGCCCCGTCTTCGTGGCGTCCTCAGTGGTCTTCAGGTCGACCGCGAAGACGCCGTTTCGGGTGGCGTCAGAAAGGGCGTCGAAGCGGGCCCGGCACGGCACATCGTCGACGGTCGCGAAAACGGACACTTCACGATGCACCGCAACCTCAAGGTAGGGGCGTGCCGTCTCGTGGGCGAGCACAGCCTCAGCCATTGCGTCCACGGTGGCGGCGTCGTTCGGGCTCACAACGGTCAGGCCGGCGGCTCGCTGCTCGGCTTCCCAAGCGAGCGTCGCCGCCTTCGTTGACACATTCCCGCTCGGTGTCAGGTGCTCGTCAGGGTAGGTGATGACGTTCGCGCCGACACCGAGGACCTTCGCATGGACTGCATGGCCGATGTCGAACGTGCGGGATGTTTTCGGGTGCGCCTTTGCCCACTGGAACTTCCTCGGAGACCCCGCGTACTCGGGCAGCAACTGCCGCGCACCCGTGGATGAAAGCTCGGGGCGGGCGTGATACTCCCACTCGGGAAGTCCCGCAACGATCCCGCTCGGAGGCGCTACCGGCTTCATACCGTTGTTCCTTCGATCGGGGTGATCGTGTACATCACCTGCGCCGCCTGCCTGACCCCCGTGTTCTCGCACACGCTCACCGGGTGAGTGAGCATCCACAGCACCTCCCGTGTACGGCACACAGAGCACAGCAGGGCGACGGTCTTGCACACGTGGCACCGCTGAACCCACTGGGCGTCCCGAGGGCAGCAGTCACAGCTCGCCGTGAAATCCAGGTGGTCGATCATCGGCCCGCAGCGATCCACAGAAACGCGGAGCCGATCGCCCCGACCGCCACTCCGAGCAGCAGCACAGCAGCGAACGGCAACCACGACTCCGACACCGACCGTCGCCGCACCCGGTCAGACCCGAGATTCCAACTCCCGGCAACCTCAGACGCCGACACAGGCGGATGTGCTCTCCTCAACGCCTGCTCACCCACACCCACACGAACCGTCCTCATGTCACCCACGGCCCCTCCTCCACAACGCAACGACCAGATACGCAACCGCCACAGCAAGCCCCGCAACCATCAACCACGACTGTGCTGTGGACGCGGCCATCACCAGCCCTCCTTGAACCGGGACCGAGCTGCGTCCACCGAATCCCAGAACGCTTCCTCCTGCGGATCGTCCGGCTCGGGCACGTCCTCGATCTCGTCATCCCGATACGGCCAGATCACGACGCGACCTCCCAAACGGTCGCCCGATACCCGGACCGCCCGATCCTGGTGACGTTCGACGCCCGCAGCACGCCCCGCAACGTCAGTTCCTTGCGGGCGGTGCGGATGCGTTGAGGGGTGCGATACGGCCCGACCCGCCAAACCTTCGGAATCAGTTCCTCATCGGTCAACGGGCCCTCCCGCAGCAGATTCAGGATCGTGGACTGCAAATCCGTCCACCCCTGATCCGTGACACCCGCCGCGGCGTCAACACTCGTTTGCGGGTCCACCGTGCGAACCCATCTGTGATCAGTCATGCCGTCCCCCTGTAAGTTCTGCCCCCGTAGGTGCCGATAGCGAGGTCCTGTTTCCAGGCGTCGTCCGTCGCCCAGACGAACGTGATAACGAAACGGCCCTCGTCCGCATCGAGAACGAAGGCCGTCAAGTCACCGCAACGCTGTAGCCACGCGTCACCGTGCTTCTCCGACTTGCTCCATATGCGGATCTCCGGTGTGAGTACGACGTTGCGGATTTGCTCCGGTGTGAGGCCCATGTCTAGGGCCCGGTCGAGGGCGTGCTTCGACAGCTGAAACATCGGACCTCCCCAGCGATATGGATGAGCCGTTTGGCACCGATGCTCAGGACGGGCAGATCACGTCCCCTCGGACCACCTGCGGTTCCCCTGGCGGGATTCGAACCCGCAACGTCTTTCGACCACCGAGTTTGAGTCGGCCGCTTTGCCAGTTTTGCTACAGGGGAAGGGAGCAGTTTCACGTCATGCTCAGGACGGTTCTCTGTTAACAGGTGTGCGCGCTCACGACTCGAACGTGAGTGTCTGCCAGTCGCGCCGGTCCTACCTACGCATGCTCCCCGCCTCTACGGATCAGCAGCGCGTGTGATGCGGTCACCCAGCCGAAGCCAATGAGGAAGTGACGCACCGTAGACCGAAAACCTGTCTCCCACTGCCACACGATGGACAGCACTCGCCCGTTACCTGCACCCCGGCCACTCCGTCGCCTAACGGCCCGAAGAGTGCGTACACGATCCCCAATGGCATGCCCACCGGGACCTACCGGCAGGGCTAGCTCGGACAAGTCAACGAGCATCACAGGACCGCTATATCAGCGTGTCTCACTATGCAGTTGTGAAAGAGCACCCCCCAAAAGGGGCCAGCACCTGCCGCCGATCCGCGAGCGCACGACAGGCCAAAAATCAGAGACGAGGAACCCCGTCCAGCCGGTCCAACACCGACCCGTGCACACCGTCCAGATGCGACCGCAGAGCCTCCAACTCCGCGAACACCGGCCGGTCAGTGCAGGTCAGACACGTCACGGAGCGGTCCCCATTGATCCGCATCACGACGCACGCTCCGGCTTCTCGGCTGGGAGCCCGAAAGTCCGCTCCTCAAGGAATCGGTTCAGCTCGGACGCCGGAACCCGCTGGTTCCCCTTGCCCGTCCCGAGCTCGACCACCCTCTGGAAGGTGCCGTCTTTGATCCGGTCATAAACCCACTGCACCGACACGTCCAGCAGCTCAGCGACCTTCGCCACCTTGTAATGCGGCTCCACGACGGTCGTCCCGGTCGTCTCACTGGTTAGAGTCATGCCGCCACCGCCTTGTTGAGGTACCGGTTCACGAAGTACGCCTGACCCTTCCCGGTCACCTTCGGCGTCTTCGATACCGTCACGTGACCATCCGAGTGAGTGACAGCGGTCTCCTTGATCTCGAACAGGCCCAGCTCCATTGCCTTCTGTGTGGGCATGTTCCAGTCCGAACCCTTCCGCTTGATGAGGTACCCGTCCGCGCGGAGGTCATCGAAAAGCCGGTTCTGCCCGACCTCGAGACCGTTCGCGCGAAGGATCTTCGCCAGCTCACCAACGAGGATCGTGGACCGTGACGCGGCCACTGAATCCGCGAACAACACCTTCGGCTTCGCAGCCTCCAGTTCACGCTCCGCCTCCTCGGCACGCTTCGCCGCCTCAGCCGCCAGCGCGAGAAGCTTCGATGACGGAAGCGCCGCCAGCATCTCCACATCCGAGCCATACCGGCCCGTCTTGCGGATCGTCGGGAGAACGTCGTGCGTGATCCAGCGCTTGAACTCCTTCGCCTCAGCCTTCCGGCTGCCGAGGATCAGGGAGTACAGGCCCGGCTCGTTCACGGCGTTGACCTGCCTGCCCTCATTTGAAATGAGGGTGCGCTCGTCCGCATCGAGACGGGTGAGAGCCTGTGTCGGGTTGCCGATCTCCAGAATGCGAGAGACGTCCGCGGCGATGAACCAGGGCTCGCCGTCGATGGTGACGACACGCACCTCGCGCCCCGAGTAGTTGAACGGTACGATGTTGTTTGACATGAAAGTCCTTACCTTTCGTGTTCTGAGGCCGTCGCGCTGCTACGCGGCGGCCTTCTCCATTGCCCGACTGTCCGCAAGGAACTCGGCGGCGCTCATCCCGAGCGCGTCAGCGACGGCAATCACCTCGCGCATCGTCCAGCCGTGCCCGTTGCGGAAGCGGCGGTCGAGCGTCGCGTAGGGGATGCCGGTCATCTCCGCGAGCTTCTTCTTGGACAGCCCGGAGCGAGTGAAGGCATAGGCGATACGCGCTGCTGCCTCTTCGGCTGCTCGGTTGATATCCATACAGATACCTAAGCACCCTGTTCGGGTCCTGTCAAGTCCAAGAATCCATCTGTTTGGAGCTTGCAAGTATCCACTATGGGTAGTAGAGTGCCCATATGGTTACTGACGGAAGAGCAGAGGCGCAGGCGCTCGCCGCCCAGCTTCGCGCGGAACGTGCAGCAGCGGGACTGACGATCGACCAGCTCTCCGAGGCGTCCGGCGTCCCCAAGCAGACCTTGATGCGCTACTTGAAGGGGACGCGCGACATTCCAATGTCCACGTTCTACGCCCTAGCCGAGGGGCTCGGCCTCCCCGCCGAGACGATCCTCGCGCGAGCTGAGGGGCGATACCGCCAGGGCTGACCATGGCACCCGCAGGCATGTCGCGGCGACAATCAAGTCCCGCACCGTCGCGCGCGCGTCCCGACGCAGGACCTCCGAAAGGTCACGAATCACCTGACCGTCCACACAGACCCCCATTCGAATCTTTGTTCGAACGGTAGCGTGACCCCCCGACATCCCACCCACCACTACCCGAGTAGACAGGAACCTCCCATGACCGCAGTTCCTCTACAGCCTCTTCATCGCCCTCGGCATCGCGATCGCGTACTCAACGAGCCTCGAGCCGACACCGGTCAGTGGGTGCACCGGGAACAGGTCGCCTGATGGCGCGTAACGCGAAGGGTGAGGGGTCGGCTTTCAAGACGGACAGCGGCTACCGCGGGTACGTCACCGTCAACGGGAAACGCCGCTACTTCTCCGCGAAGACGAAAGCGGAAGCCGCGCAGAAGAAACGTCAACTCCTCAACCAGCGTGACACCACCGGCCTCGCGACGGGGAAGGGGTACACGCTCGGACAGTGGTTGGAACATTGGCTGTCGATCACCAAGTCATCCCACAAGCCGAAGACGCACTCCGGGTACACGTACATGGTGGAGCACTACCTGTCGGAACCCTTCAAAGCCACTCCCCTGGCGAAGCTCACCGTGGAGCGCATCGAAGCGGAGTATCAGCGCCTCGCGGATGCGGGGCTGTCCGGGTCCACCCGAGCGCAGGCGCACTCCATCATCCACACGGCGTTGAAGGTCGCTCAGCAGCGCGGGCACATCGGCATCAACTTCGCCGCACTCGTGGTCGACAAGCCCCGAGCCGAGCGGAAGAAGGTGCACCCGCTGTCCGAGGCGGACGTGCTCGCCATCGAAGCAACACTCGCGGGGAACCGGCTCGAAGCGCGATGGTTGATTGGCCTCGACCTCGGCATCCGGCCCGGTGAGGCCCTCGCGATCGAGTGGACTGACATCGACTTCGACGCGGGGACGCTGCACATCCACCAGCAGCTCCAGAAGGTGGATAAGAAGGTCATCCTCGTGCCGACCCCGAAGACGGACGCCGGTAACCGGACGATCCCCCTCCCCGGCTATCTGCTGGAGAAGTTGAAGGAGCATCGCCGCCAGCAGATGGTGGAGATGCTGTCCGAGAAGTGGGAACCGTGGTCACCGGATGGGAAGCCGCACGCGTGGGCTTTCACGTCGCAGAGGAACCCCGGCCGGCCAGTGACAGACGACGGGGACTCGACCCAGTGGCGGAAGATTCTCACGGCGGCTGGGGTGCCCCACACGCGCAGGTACACGGCACGTCACACCGCCGCGTCGGTGCTGATCTCGAAGGGCGTGGACCCGGCCACCGTGGCGATGATCCTCGGACACAACGACCCTGGTTTCACGATGCGGACCTACGTGCACGGCATCGACGAGAGGGTGCAGGCCGCGGTCGCGCTACTGGATAAGGTGCAGAATAAGGTGCAGCAGCCTGGCGAGGCAGAGAGGCAACCATCCTGAAACGCAAGAAACCCCCGGTAAACCGGGGGTTTTTCTCTTGCTGGGGTGCCTGGACTCGAACCAAGAACAACTGAACCAGAATCAGCCGTGTTGCCAATTACACCACACCCCACCGCGCGACCCGGAGGACGCGACGGGCGGCTCGTGCGGACGGGATGTACGCACCGGGCCGAAGAGAAACTCTAACGCACCTGACGCGTGCGCCCAAACCGCGTGCCGGCCCCTGAGCGCTCGAGCGCGCCCCGATCATGGTCAGCGGGTGAACACGGCCTCGCTCAGCCCGTGCGGGCCCGGGGTTCCCTCGAAGACGAGGCTGCGGACGACGGCGTTGGCCACGCGGGCGCCCTCCCCCGCGGCGACGACGAGCTGCTGCGGGCCGGGCGGCGTAATGTCTCCGGCCGCCCAGACACCGGGGACGCTGGTGCGGCCCAGCTCATCCACGTCCAGCAGGCCCCAGGCGTCGCGCTCCAGGCCCAGGCCCTCCGCATAGCCGATGTTCGCCGACCAGGTCGGTCGGAGGAAGCCGGCCGAGCGCGCGATCACCCGTCCGTCGCTCAGCGCGATGCCGGTCATCACGGCCTTGTCCCCCACCACGTCCACGATGGGGGTGCGCTCCACGGAGATGCCCCGGCCGGCGAGGAAGGCCTCCTCCTCGGCGCTGACGACATCCGCGCCGTTCGTGAACACGATGAGGTCCGCCGTGAACGACGCCAGCAGCAGCGCCCTGTCGAAGACGTCCTTCGTCTCGCCGATGAGCGCCAGCGGCTCGCCCGTGTCCTCGAAGGCGTCGCAGGCGATGCAGCTGTGGAGTGCTGTGCCGTAATAGGCGCGGATGCTCGGCAGCGCGGGAAGACGCTCGGACAGCCCTGCGGCGATGAGCACCGCGCGGGCACGCACCTCGCGGTCGGCCCCGCCGCGCACCCCGCGGGCCTGCACGCGCAGCAGGCGCCCCTCGCGCTGCACCCGGGTCACCTCAGCCTGCGCGAGCTCGGCGCCCTCGTAGGAGAGCACCTCCTCGCGCCCCAGCCGGCGCAGCTCCAGCGGGGAGATCCCGTCCCGGGTGAGGAAGCCGTGGGAGCGCAGCGTCGCGGAGTGCCGGGGGCGGTTGGCGTCGAGGATGAGCACCGTGCGTCGCGAGCGCACGAGGTTCAGCGCGGCGGACAGGCCTGCCGGCCCCGCCCCGATGACGACGACGTCCACCTCCGCGGCCGCACCGCCGCCCGCCCCGGCACCGCCGCCCGCCGCAGCGCCGCCAGCCGCGCCCTGCACCGCCCTCACCCTCCGGCCGGCGCCGGGACCCCCGCCGCGAGGCGGCGGATCCGGGCAAGCGTCTCGTCCTTGCCGAGCAGCTCGATCGACTCGAACAGCGGCGGCGACACCCGGCGGCCGGACACCGCCACCCGCACCGGCCCGTACGCCACGCGCGGCTTGAGCCCCAGCCCCTCGACGATGGCCTGCGCCAGCTCCGCCTGGATGCGCTCAGCACGCCACTCGGCCTCGCCCAGGGGCTGCAGCGCCTGCTCCGCTGCGGCCAGCACGGCAGCGCTGTCGGCCGGCAGCGCCGCGAGAGCGTCCTCCTCGTAGCGCAGCTCCGCCGCACCGGTGAACAGGAAGCCGAGCATGCCCGCCGCCTGTCCGAGCACGGTCACGCGCTCCTGCACAAGCGGCGCCGCCCGTCCGAGCAGCTGCAGCTCCGCCTCGGCCGGCTCGGCGCCCAGCACGCCCGCCTGCTGCAGATAGGGCACGACACGCGCCGCGAAGTCCTCAGGCGCGAGCATCCGGATGTGATCAGCGTTGATCGCCTCGGCCTTGGCCAGGTCGAAGCGCGCCGGGTTCGGGTTCACGGCGGCCACATCGAAGGCCCCGACGAGCTCCTCTCTGCTGAACACGTCCCGGTCGGCCGAGAGCGACCAGCCCAGCAGCGCCAGATAGTTCACGAGCCCCTCGGGGATGAAGCCGCGCTCACGGTGGTGGAAGAGGTTCGACTGCGGGTCGCGCTTGGACAGCTTCTTGTTGCCCTCCCCCATCACGTACGGCAGGTGGCCGAATCGGGGGATGTGCGCGGCGACGCCGATGTCCACCAGCGCCCGGTACAGGACGATCTGCCGCGGCGTGCTGGAGAGCAGATCCTCCCCGCGCAGCACGTGGGTGATGCCCATGAGCGCGTCGTCGACCGGGTTCACGAGCGTGTACAGGGGCGCCCCTCCGGGCCGGACGACGACGAAGTCGGGGAAGGAGCCGGCCGGGAACGAGATCGGGCCGCGCACGAGGTCGTCGAAGGCGATCTCGATGTCCGGCACGCGAAGCCGCAGCGCCGGCTCGCGCCCCTCCGCACGGAACGCGGCCCGCTGCTCCTCGGTGAGCGCGCGGTCCGCGTTGTCATAGCCCATCTTGGGGTCGCGGCCGGCAGCGCGGTTGCGCTCCTCGATCTCCTCCGGCGTGGAGTAGCTCTCGTAGACGTGCCCTGCCGCCATCAGCCGGCGCACCACGTCCTGGTACAGCTCGCCGCGCTGGGACTGCCGGTACGGGCCGTGCGGCCCGCCCACGTCGATGCCCTCGTCCCAGTCGAGCTCCAGCCAGCGCATCGCATCGACGAGCTGCTCGTAGCTCTCCTCGCTGTCGCGGGCCGCATCGGTGTCCTCGATCCGGAACACGAAGGCGCCTCCGGTGTGTCGCGCGTACGCCCAGTTGAACAGGGCGGTGCGGACCATCCCGACGTGCGGCGTGCCCGTCGGAGAGGGGCAGAACCGGACGCGGACGTCCGGCCCGGAGGCGGTGGTGACGAGCTCGGCGAAGGTAGCGGACATCGCCCCCAATCCTAGTTCGGCCCCTCCCGGCGGCTCGGCGCCGCCCTCCCTCCGCACGGGCCGGGGTCAGCTCCTACGCCGAGGCCGTGCGGGCCGCCCCCGGCCTTCCCCACACGAGCGCGACCGCGACGACGACTGCGGCCGGCAGCACCAGGACGAGGCCGAGCCCGGCGTAGCCGAAGCCGCTGAGGATGGGGCCGGCGACGGCGCCGGCGAGGGCGCCGCACACGTTCATCGCGAGGTCGCTGCGCCCCTGCAGCGCGATCCGCCGCTCGGGCGGCGCCGCCGACACGAGCAGTGCCGAGCCGGCGACCGTGCCGGCGCTCCAGCCCAGCCCGAGCAGCACGAGCGCGCTGATGCCGAAGAGGTTCGCTCCGCCCGCGAAGGCCGCGAGCAGACCGGCGCCGGCCAGCAGCAGCTGCCCCAGCACGATCACCGGCAGCGGCCCGAGCCGGTCCACGAGCACGCCGAACAGCGGCGAGAGGGCGTACATGCCCGCCACGTGCAGGCTCAGGGTGAGGCCGATGACCGCGAGGGACACTCCGTCCCCGGTGAAGTGCACCGGCGTCATCGTCATGAGCAGCACCATGGCGACGTGGCTCAGCGCGATCGTGAGGATCGCCGCCCGCCACACCGCCGCGCGCGCCGGGTGCTGCACCTCCGCGCCGGTGGCGGTCCGGCCGCTGTGCGCGAGCGCGCGGGCGGACTGCTGCGCCCGCTCACGGGCGAGCAGGAGCGGGTCGGGCCGCAGCAGGAGCAGATACGCCCCCGCCGCGAGCAGCTGGGTCAGCAGCGGGAAGAGGAACACGCCGGCGAGGGCGGGCAGGCCGAAGGCGGAGCCGAGCGCCTGCCCCGGCTCGACGAGGTTCGGGCCCGCGACCGCCCCGATCGTCGTGGACCAGACCACGAGGGAGAGGTCGCGCCCGCGCGAGGCCGCGGTGGACAGATCCGTCGCCGCGAAACGCGACTGCAGGTTGACGGCCTGGCCCACGCCGAGCATCGCCTGCCCCAGCAGCAGCACGGGGAAGGACGGCAGCACCATGGCCAGGAAGGAGACCAGGGCGCCTGCGGCTGCGATCAGCATCCCGGTGGCGAGGGACGGGCGCCGCCCTCGGCGGGAGGCCAGCCGCGCCAGCGGGATGGCCGCGATCGCCGCGCCCACGGTCACGAAGGTCGTGCCCAGGCCGCTCCAGGTCTGCGAGCCGGTGATCTGCAGCGCGGCCAACGAGCCGGTGGACACGGAGACGCCCACTCCCAGGCCGCCGAGGATCTGCCCGGCGGTGAGCACCGCGAGCGCCCGCCGCTGCGCGCCGTCCTGCCCCGACGGGGCCGGCCCGTCCGTCACCTCGGTTCAGGCGTTCCGGACCGGGTTGCGCAGCACCCCGATGCCCTCGATCGACGACTCGAGCAGATCGCCGTCCGCCAGCGGGCCCACCCCGGCCGGCGTGCCGGAGAGGATGACGTCTCCGGGCAGCAGGGTGAACACCGAGGACGCGAAGGCGACCAGCTCGTCGACCTTGTGGACCATCTGCCCGAGCACGCCGTCCTGGCGTAGCTCGCCGTTGACACGCGCCTGGATGCGCGCGCCGGAGAGGTCCAGCTCGGTTTCGATGAACGGGCCGAGCGGGCAGAAGGTGTCGAAACCCTTCGCGCGGCCCCATTGCCGGTCCTTGTCCTGCAGCTCGCGGGCGCTGATGTCCTGGCCGATGGTGTAGCCGAAGACGGCGTCGCGGGCCTGGGCGAGCGTGCCGTTGCGCAGGATCCTGCCGATCACGATGGCGAGCTCGACCTCGTGGTCCACCCTGCCGGCGCCCGGCGGCAGGACCACGGCGTCGCCCGGCCCCACCACGGCGGTGTTCGGCTTGAGGAACATCATCGGCTCCTCGGGAACCTCGGCGCCGCGCTCGACGGCATGGTCGGCGTAGTTGCGCCCGATCCCGACGATCTTCGAGCGCGGCAGCACCGGGGCGAGCACCTTGACCTCCGCGAGGGCGACACGCTCGCCGGTCGTCTCGAAGCCGGCGTACATGGGATCCCCGGCCAGGACGACGAGCTCGCCCGCTGCGTCCACGGCGCCGCCGGCCCCGGCTCCGGCGCCCCCGTCCGCGCCCGCGTTCCCGAGCACGGTGGCGGCGCCCCCTCCGTCCTCGGCGTCGCCGTCCACATCGAGCACCCCGAAGGAGATGTCCGCCCCGCGGGAGAAGCGTGCGATCTTCACGGGCGGCTCAGCCGTCCAGGCGCACGAGCCAGCCGTGCCGGTCCTCGCGCCTGCCGTACTGGATGTCGGTGAGCTCCTCGCGCAGCGCCATGGTCAGCGGGCCTGCGGCAGCGGCGGGGTCGCCGATCGTGTCGTGGGCGGTCTTGAGGGCGGCGATGGGGGTGATCACGGCGGCGGTGCCGCAGGCGAACACCTCGGTGATCGCCCCGGACTCCACGCCGGCACGCCACTCCTGGATCGTCACGTCGCGCTCCTGGACGGCCATGCCGCGGTCGCGCGCGAGCTGCAGGAGGCTGTCCCTGGTCACGCCTTCGAGGATGGTGCCCGACAGCCGTGGGGTCACGAGGGTGTCCGAGCCGTACACGAAGAAGACGTTCATGCCGCCGAGCTCATCCACGTGACTGCCGGTCTCCGCATCGAGGAAGAGGACCTGCTGACATCCGTGCGCGTACGCCTCCTGCTGCGGCAGCAGCGAGGCGGCGTAGTTGCCGCCGCACTTGGCCGCTCCGGTGCCTCCGCGGCCCGCGCGGGAGTACTCCTCGGACAGCCAGATCGACACGGGGGCGACCCCGCCCGAGAAGTAGGCGCCGGCCGGGCTGGCGATGACGAAGTAGCTGACGTGATGGGCGGCGCGCACACCGAGGAAGCTCTCGTTGGCGATCATGAACGGCCGGATGTACAGGCTCGCCTCTCCGCCCTCCGGCACCCAGGCCCCGTCGATCGCGATGAGCTGGCGCAGCGACTCGACGAAGTCGGCCACAGGCAGCTCCGGCAGCGCCAGGCGTCGCGCCGACTGCTGCATGCGCTCGGCGTTCTTCTCCGGACGGAAGGTCCAGATCGAGCCGTCGGCGTGCCGGTAGGCCTTGAGCCCCTCGAAGATCTCCTGCCCGTAGTGCAGCACCGAGGAGGCCGGATCCAGTTGCAGAGGCCCGTAGGGCTGCACGCGCGCGTCGTGCCAGCCCTGCTCCAGCGACCAGTCGATGCGGACCATGTGGTCCGTGAAGTGCTTGCCGAAGCCGGGGTCGGCGAGGATCTCCTCGCGCTCTGCCGCCGCCCGCGCCGCCGCGGAAGGCTGCACGGTGTACGGAAGGGTGAAGGTGGTGCCGTCGGTGAGGGTCATGTCAGTTCCTTGAGAGTGAGGTCTGCCGTGCCACGAGCTCGGCGATGGCGTCGCCGACGGCGGCCGTGGGGCGGGCCGCCGTCCCGCGCGAGGCGATGTCCTCGGCCACTGCGGCGCTGACCCGCTCCGCCTCCTCGGCCAGGCCGAGGTGCTCGAGCATGAGCGCCACCGAGA